>Ga0068871_100001853_pt1 | contig 14304 bp, 11 predicted proteins | sample KBSMisM72_FD_72750 | JGI IMG/M metagenome (GOLD analysis project Ga0068871, IMG submission 72750) | Miscanthus rhizosphere microbial communities from Kellogg Biological Station, Michigan, USA - KBS Miscanthus M7-2 | ecosystem: Host-associated > Plants > Roots > Rhizosphere > Soil ... | reverse complement strand
GCGAACCAGAGAAAGCCGTCGGCATCGCGCCGCGCCAAGTCGCCGGTATGCATGCCGCCGCCTTTCAGCGCGACTTTCGTGTTTTCGGGGTCGTTCCAATAGCCCAACGTTACCGCGCCGCTACGGACCACAATCTCGCCCACTTCCCCCTCCGGCACTTCATTGCCGTCCGCGTCTTCCAGGTTAATGCGCACATCGCCAAAAGGCTTGCCGATGGACCCCGGACGGCGCTGACCCAAATTGACCGGCTGGCTGCAATACATGACCTCGGTCATGCCGCAGACTTCATCCAAATTTACGCCGAACAATTGTCGAAAGCGGTTCTGCAGCTCCAGCGGCAAGCAGTCGCCGCCCGCGATGAACGCCTTGAGCGAACTTAGGTCGTGGTTCTGCGCACCGGGGCAGTTGACCAGCGCGTTGATCAGGACCGGCAGCGCGCCCGAATAGGTGATCCGGTTCTCGCCGATGGTGCGGAGTACTGCGCCAGGCTCAAAGCTGGGTAAAATCGTTACGGTGCCGGCGGCCTCTGTGGCCACCAGCAGAAAGAAGCTGAAGGCGGCGATATGGCAGAGCGGCAATGCAACCAGCGTTTGGGCGTAAGTCATCGGGCCCAGAAGCATCAGACAGTTCGCATTCTGACGCCTGAGGGTGGCGTGGGAATGCATCACGCCCTTGGGCCTGGCAGTCGTACCGGAGGTATAGAGCATCACCGCCAGGTGGTCATCGCAGACAACAGCTAAGTCCGCTTGGGCGGCGTGGAACAGCGCAGACAGTGGTTTCGTTCCCGCCAGGCCGTCACCTGTGCAGAAAATGCGCTCCAAGCCGCCAACCTCGCCGTGCGCCTCAAGCAGCGGGGCCACCAGATCAGGTTGGCCGATGAGGATTTTCGCGCCGGAATGATTCAGCGCATAAACCAGCTCGCCGACCTGGAAGCGGGTATTGAGCGGCACCGCCACCGCGCCGGCTTTGAAACAGGCGAAATAGCAAAACACTATTTCGGGGCAATTGGTGAAAAGCAGAGCGACGCGGTCACCAGGTCCAATGCCTTGTTCAACAAGCCCGCGCGAGATTTTGTCGGTCAGCGCATCGCCTTCGGCGTAACTCCACGATGCGTCTTCAAACCGGAGCCAAGGGCGGTCGGGAAAGGCTCTTGCGGCTTCCTGCAAGGTTGCATGCAGTGTCATGGCCAGCCCCCTATTCACAGCGGCAAAGATAGCCGTATCCCGGTACTTGTGAAAACTGCAAAGATGCGATCGTATATTGCATGAATTGCATGATAGGCCCCCGATGAACATCCAGGCGATCCGGCTGTTTCTTCACGTCATGCAGCGCGGCAGCCTTGCGGCAGGCGCTCAGCAGTTGAATATGAGTGCATCGGCAGCGAGCCGGTTGCTTTCGAGCTTGGAGCGAACCACTGGCCTGAAACTTTTTTCCCGTGACGGGCACTCGTTACGTCCCACTACCGAAGGGGCACAGTATTTCAACGAATGTTATCGCGTGCTAGTCGCCGTCGATGAGTTGCCACGCGCCGCCAGGCGGCTGGCCAGCGGGGCTCAGTCGCGGCTGATGGTGGGATCGGGGCCAAGGCTTGCCAGCAGCTTGATGATCCCCGCGATAGGCCGTTTTGCGAAAAGAAATCCGGATGCCGAGATCGATTTTAAGGTGTTACAACCGCATGAGTTCCCGCGCCTGACGGGTCGCATGGACATTGCGGTTGGAGCGATGGTGCCGCAGACGATTACAAATTTTGAGGGCTCACCGCTGTTCGATATGCCGATCGTCGCGGTGATGCGCAACGATCACCCGCTTACCAGACGCAGTTCAGTGCGCGCGGCTGATCTGGCCGCGCATAAGCTGATCGCCACGGCCACCGGGCCGATGCGGCAAGAATTGGAGCACATGTTCCACGCGGAGGGCGTCGAATTCCGCCCGCAATATACCGCCAGCAGCTACGAACATGCCGGCGCACTACTGTTGCAAATAGGCGCCATCCTGATCACCGATCCCCTGGTGCCACTGGCCATCGATCCTGGATCCTTTGCCCTAGTGCCCCTCAATCCCTTGCGCATGGTGCAAACCAGCATTTTCACCCCGATCCTGGCGCCTGAATCGCGATTGATCGCGGAATTCAAGAATTGCTTGCGCGAAGAAGGAGCCGTGCTTGAGAAGCAAGTGGCGTCGTGGTTGGGCAATTCCGGTGCGGCGAGAATCCGGACGTCGGTTAAGTTGCATAATGATCCGCAGCGCCGCCAAGCGGAAACTAGACGAAAGCCTAACAACCGGATTTCGGCTAAGACCCGCATCTAAATAGGGCTCTGTCAAACGTCCGCTTTGGTTCAAAAGCGGACGTTCAGGCTTGGGGAGATTGGCGGGTATAGGTCATCACAAGCCGGTATTCGGCCATGCGCCCAAATGAAAATGTGCCCGCAGCAGGCAGAGACCTAATCGCCCGATGACTTGGGATCACCCGCGACCCTGCGGCCGCCTTCCACCCACCCTGCAACCCGGTAGGGCAAAGTGGTCCTAATCGGCGGCAGCCGGGAACGGCGGCAATTTCGCGACGTCGCGGGCATCGTGCTGGATAATAACAGTCGCTTTCAAATTCTTGCCGATCTTCTTGAAGCGGTCGAATGAGGAGAGCGTCTCCGTCCTGTCCGTGTTGAAGTTCGGGACGCCGTCGCCGTCATAATTTTCCCGGAAGTGCGCAAGGTCGCCTGTCAGCAGGACCGGCCCCTTGTTCTTCAGGCGCACAAGCAAGCTATGGTGACCCGGCGTATGCCCCGGCGTATTCAACATCACGACAGTGCCGTCGCCGAACACATCCTTGTCCTTCTCGACAGCCTCAACTTTGCCGCCGCCGGTGATCCAATGGGCGAATGGCGCCGGGTTTGCCAAGGAATTGGGATTTTTCGTCAGCACATCCCAGTCACGCTGGCCAATCAAAAGCGCGGAGTCGGGAAACGAACCGACCTGTCCGACATGGTCATTGTGATAGTGGCTGATTGCTACGACTTTTATTTGTCGCGGCGTAAGCTTGAGCTGTGCCAGCTGCTCAACCAAGCTGACTCTGGGTGCGACCGCTCCAGCGCTCATCGAGTGACCAGCGTCCCACACCATGTAATCGTCTCCATGCTTGATCAGGTAGCATGAGAAGACGATCTGGATTTTCAGACCGCTGTACGCGTAAGTGTCCGAGAATCTTATGCTCACATCGCTGGGAGCACTGCTTGTGCCGCAATCCAAGCGGGTGAGCGTGATGTCAGGCACGGTTTGCGCACTGGCGGAAATACTCACGGAGGCGATGATCGCCAACATCGCCATTAAGCTACGCATCGCTTGCCCCCCGATTGAACATTGTCCAGACTTGTTAGCCCTCCACATGGTCCCGCCCCCCTTTAATGGCCTTGTTCAAAATTCCATAGGCAGCGGAACCCCTCGAAATGGCGCACTGCCAGCATGGCCCAAACCAACGGCACGGAAAGGCCGGGTACCGGCAGCTTCGCAAGCAAAGTATCGAACAGCATGATGATTGTCACAGCAGGGGCCAAAAGAAATAGCCCCAGCGGCGCTGTGCGCCGGACAGCGAGCGCGGCGCCCCCTGCCAAATAGCTTGCGGCGAGCGGTGGCTCGATGATGCCGGACTCATGGAATGCGCGGTCCAAGGCAGCCGCGGCAGCCGTCGGTTGAACGAAAGGACTTGGGGTTCCGGTCATCACGCAATAGGCGATTATCAGTCCCACTCCAAAAAAGAACAGGGCAAACAACCAGCGCAATCCCGTCCATGCGGCTTCTTTCGGCTGGATCCTTATCGGCATTGGCGCACCTTTCCTCAATGGATTGAAGCGGTCTGTCTTCCCAGTTCATCCTTTTCCGCTGGCGTCAGGTCGAGCCGCGCGGCGCGGGCGAATTGCGCCTTCGCTTCGTCCTTCTTGCCCGTGTAATAAAGTGCCTCGCCCCATTTCAGGTACAGCCGGCCCCAATTGGGCGCGAGTTTCTCGGCTTCGGCGAATTTCGCCAAGGCCAGGTGCGATTGGTTCTTGGCCATCAGCGCTTCGCCCCAGCCCTCCAGCGGATCGGCGAAGTGCGGGCCTTTCTGGTTGGCGAGTTTGAACTTCTCGATCGCCCCCTCGGCATCGCCGCGCATCAAAAGTGCATCGCCCCAATTCGAATAGGCAAAGGGAATGGAAGGGGCCATGGCGACTGAGCGTGCGAACCAATAATCCACACGACCCGGTTGTTTCGCTGCTTCCGCGATCAGGGCGCGGGTGCGGATGCAGTCATAGCAATCGCCGGGCGTGGCAGCGATCAGCGCCTGTGCCCCGGCGATATCGCCCAGCCTGGCTTTGGCCAGCGCCAGCATTGGGCGGAACTGAATCTCGCGCACGGTTTGGGGACTGGCATCGTGAAGCGCGGCAAAGGCCTTCTCGGCGGCCGGAGCCGAAGCGACGACGGCTGGCCAATGTCCCAGCTCAGCCTCGATCCGCAGCGCCGACAGGGCGCGTGGGACCTTTTCGGTTTCAAACATGGCAGCCGGTTTGTCGCGCCAGAATGTGCGCGCAGCGGCGGCGTCATGGCTTTGCGCCACGGCCTGGGCCCAGAGGTCCAAGACATTTTCCACAAAGGTTGAACTGGAGGCGATCTTGGGCTCGGCGCTGGCGGTGGCAAGCGCGGCAGCAAAATCGCCCTGAAGGACGGCGGCCAGCATTTGGTTCTGCGCCGCGCTCCTGCGGACAGCAGAGGGGCGGACCTGTGGGACGGGATCGCGTCCAAATAGAGCATGCGCCGCCTGGGTTTCGGCAAGCGCGGTTTCGGGATGACTCAGTTGTACTTCGATGAGCGCAAAATTCGAGTGGCTGGTCGTCATTTCAGGATTGATCGCAAGCGCATTGCGAAAATTGGTGCTGGCAGTCCTGTAGTCCAGCACCCAGGCATTCAAGCCGCTTAAGGCGGCAATGCTCCAAGATTTTTCGACAATGTCCGTCTTATTGGCGATGTCCTGCAGCAAAATGGCGTTGGCTGTCGCGAAACGCTGCGGCGAACCCGGTCGGGGGATGAATAGATAGCGGGCATAACGTGAGGGCTCGGTCTGAAGGATAACGCTTTCGGCAATCTTCAGAACCATATCGTCCAGCCTGTCTTCGGTTCCCGCGATACTGGCGGTAACGCCGCCGGTGGTGCGGATCGACAGCACAATTCCCGTGGGGGTGCGGACGATATCGCCACTGAGATGAGTCTCGTGACCCAGCCATGCCCTCAGAAAGCGATAGGCTTCGCCGATGGAAATGCCGGTGTCGGGAATTTCCACCTTAAGGTCGTTGTCCCAATTGTGCGCATAGGACGTTGGCGGCCGCACCGCGGCGGTAAGATTGGCGATCCAGGACAGCCGCCCTTCCAGCCGGCTGGCCACCACTTGCCCGGTCAAGCCCTTTTCCACCAGGCTCGGCGGGACCGAAAAGCTTTCGATGATCAGCCCCTCGGCCCGCGCGGCATTCCACACCATGATGCCGATGCCGGTGGCGATGGCCAGCAGCACCAGACCAATGCCAGCATCAAATGCCATCCTCGCATAGTCACCGAGACGGCGGACTCGCATGTGTGAGGTTTCGAGGCGGTGCTGCACCAGCCGGAGATGCTCTTCTTCGCGCAGGTGCGGTTCGCGCGTCTCCAGACTTTCGATCTGCAGCCGCAGCATCCGGCGCTGCTCGCGCAAGAACGCGCGCGCGTCCTCAGCGATGCTGGAATTCAAGTTTGCGCCGTTTAGTGCGAGAGAAACAGCAACGGGGTCGGCGCCCAAAGCTCTCGCCTCAGCGCTGGCAGAGTCCGATGTCGGACCTTCGCCTTCTTCCACCCCGGGCCCCACAGCCTTGGATTTTCGGCAATTCAGCCAGATGGGAACTTTGCTGGCAACGGGGGTACGTTTTCGTACCGAAAATGCAGGGATTTCAGCGCGGTAGGAACCCGCCCGATCCCGGTTATGGGGGCTATTTCACCCGGCAGACACTCAATCGCCCGATGACTTGGGATCGCCCGCGACCCTGCGGCCGCCTTCCAGCCAGCGTGCAAGCCCGGGCGCACAGGCCCGCCCCATGATGGCCTGATAGCGGGCAATGTCCCCTTCTTTCAGATATTCGCGCCAGCGTCCGCTGCGGCCCTGGTTGATGAACCTGTCGGCGCCCCGGTCAAAAACCTTTTTGAGTTTGGGAAAAAGCGCGTCGCCGTCTTTTTTCATGGTCGCGAATTCAGCCGCTTCCACCAGGGACGGCATCAGGCTTTCGGGGACAGCGATGCCCAGGAAGTCGGCGATCCGCCGCATTTCGCCGGCCAAGTCTTCTTTCAAATCATTGTAGTGGACCAACAGAAGATTGGGGCGATGCCGCTCATCCCAGTAACTGGCCTCGAAGCCGAAGAACTTCGGGCCAAAATGTGTTGGGTTGGACGTGTCGAGCTGGGCCTCAAGTTCATCGAACCACTGAAGGAGATATTCGCGCGGGTCTTCGGGTGGGCGCGGTGGAGGTCCCGCCGGCGCCTCGCCGCGCTCCGCGGCCAACGCCCTTGCTTGGGCGGCAATATGCGCGCCGAATTCAGGGTTGAAGCCTTGTTCGTGGTTCTGCCAGGACAGCCGCGCGTCGCGGCCGTCGCGGCCCACATGAATATATTTGACGGTGTCCCACACGGGCAGCGCGTCGAACGGAAGGTGGGATTTGATGTAGCGCCGGTGGGTCTGCGCCTTGAGTGTCGCCAGGTCATCCTCGATGGCATTGAATATCGTGGAATCCAGCCATGGCGAGATTTCGGCGAATGGCCTCACATCGGGCGACTGGAACACCAGCAAGTCGACGATCCGCTGGGTCCAGGTGGTCCCGCACTTGGCGAATGTCCCGATCACGATGTCGCCATCGCGTGGCTCGAATTGACCCCAGCGCCGGCTGTCCACCACCGGCGTGCGGACCACATGTTTCGGAGCGCGAAGCAACGTCGTCATTTGAGTCCCCTTTGTGCAGCCCGTGCCCGATTTCGGGCCTTCCTTTTCGCCATTGAGACAGACGGGAACTTTGCTGGCAACCGCGCAGGATTTCGCAGGGAAAGGGGCGTTGTTTCAGCGTTCTAGCTGGCCCGGAAATCCCGCAAGGGGTGCTTGCTTGATCATCTCGCGGCGCAAAACAGAGCCCTGAAGGCCTCCGGTCCGACCTTCGGCTTTGCGCCAATAGCGGACATTGCGCGATGCCTCTTATAGGCAGCGTGGAGGGCTCGATCTAGCACGGCTTTCCACCAGATCGGGAGCGGCCAGCTGCAGTTTGGCGGTACTTCGCAATACAAACTCCCAACCATGGAACTCCTGCGGTCCATTCACCTGCCATTCACCTGGGAAGGATCAGCTTGCCCCCAGTCCGGAGTGGCAAGGACCAAAGGAAAAACAATGAAAAAGTTTGGAAAAATTGCGCTCGGCGCCTTGATGCTGGCCGGCACAGCGACGATGGCATCTGCGCCTGCCCAAGCGCAGGTCTCGGTCGGCATTGGTGTCGGCGGCGGATATTATGGCGGTGGCGGTTATTACGGCGGTGGCTATGGTGCCAGTCGCGCCACCTGCGACCCGCGCAGCCGCTGGTACGATCCTTACCGCTGCGGCGGCGAATATGACGGCTACGGCGCGGGCTATTATGATGAACCCTATTATGGTGGCGGTTACTATGCCCCCAGCATCTATTTGGGTGGCTTCGGCGGCGGATACGGCCGTGGCTATGGCGGCGGATATGGTCGCGGCTATGGCGGTGGCCATGGCGGTGGTTATAGCCATGGTGGTGGTTATGGCGGTGGCCGAGGCGGCTATGGCGGTGGTAGCTACGGCGGTGGCCGTGGTGGCTATGGCGGTGGTGGACATCACCGCTGACACTTTCATCGTTGATCTCTGAGAGAACGGCCCCGCTTCCAGCAGGGCCGTTTTCTTTATGGCGATTTCGACGGAACGCGATACTTGCCGTCGGTCCCAAGCCAATACCCGCTTTGGGTCCCAACAAGGATTGGTCCTTGGTCCAATCAACGCAATTGTCCCAAACGGACTAGGCTAGCTTTGGTTGGTGCACATGCTTCCCGCCCAGGGACGCGTGAGAAACCATCCCAGGATTTCGCATCGAGATCGTGATGCTAACCAGGAAATTCGCAGTTGGATTTACGGCGTTGTTTGCCATGGCAGCTGCCTTGCCATGGCCCGCAATGGCAGGAACCACATGTCTAGCCGTCCGGCAAATTCGGGATACAAAGGTGACAGATGTAAGCACGATTTACTTTGAGATGAAGGACCGCAAAGTCTATCGCAACACGTTGCCCTCTCCCTGCAATCAACTGAAGTTCAGCGCGTTCGGTTGGCATGCCCGCAGCGGCCAAGTTTGCGACGGACAGGCAATCCGCCTTGACCGGGGAGGCTCATGCATGCTCGGCGACTTCGCGCTGGTGCCGCAGGAGTCTTCAAAAGGCGGCCAATAAGAACATCCATGATGTCCTGACTACCTCGCATTCCCACCTCACTATCGCTGGCGGAGAGTCACCTGTCCGAGATTGAAAGACTAGAGCGCGATGGCGCTTGCAATACTCATGGTGATTGCGGTCATCATTCTCGGCGCCGCCCTGTTCACGGCCTGGCGGGAAACCGATGCCGGGAACATAACAACTGGACTCCGAGATCCAACCGCGCGGACAGGCACCGGTAAACGGGGTAAAAAACCGCCCCTGGACGCCACCTAGTGCGGCAAGGTCTGAAGATCGCTTACTGCCTTGTTGATGTCCACGATGCTCAAATCGCCGCCCGAGGCCTTCTGGAGTTGTTTCAAGTTCATGGCCTTGAATGATGGATAACTCGGATCGGTCAGCAAGCCGGGCAGGTCCTTGTTCAGGATCGCAACCGCTGCGGGGTCCGCCGCCATCGTCTCCACAGGGGTCTGGAGGGTATATACCGGCGCGCCGCGGGAAACGGGCAACGCCTCCTCTGCCTCCAGCGGAGTCGCAATCAACAGTGCGGCCAGTGCTATCTTGTGTCTCATGCCGCCCCGCGAGGGTGGGCGCTTGACGCAACACTTCTTGGAGCGTGTCTGACAGCGTTGATGATCGCCACCAGGCTGGGCGTCTTAGGCGGATTTCGTCGCAAGTGACTCCAAATTAGCCCCGATCTCGTAATGGCCAAAAGCGTCGAAATTCCGCTCACTGTTGGCCCGGCACAATATTTCAATTCCTTCCGCTCCGAATAGGTTTCAGCGACAGCTGTCGAAGTGGCCGCGCTATATACCAAAAGAATAGAAAGTCCGGTGTCGAATGCCTTCATACCAATGATTTTACCGCCCTTCCCAGATAGCAATGCATTGGATCAAAGGATAGCGCGTACTGCTCTTTGGAACTATTGAAGGGCCAAGGCGCCTTCCGGTGTACCGGCATATACGCACACAGGCCCGCGCCATACTTCGACCAGTTCGTCATCTGCCGCCAGATCAATGACCCGCCGTACGGCAGCGAGATCGTCATCGTGCGAGCTTCCATAGATGTTGGCGTACCTACCCCGGGGGTTTATGACCCGAAGTTCGTAGGTGTTCATGTTTTCGCGTCCATGTTAGCCGGGTTACAACAGCTTCGATCAGCTATTATTTCACAGCGATAAAATCCGGAAAACGGCGCGGAACCTCACTCTGCCTCTTCACAGGGGGAGGGAGGAATGGGCATCACAAAGTTCCGCGCTCCGACTCATGGGATTTTAGGCGACTAGTTTCTATTGGACTTTAGGACCACTGCCCCAAAAGGCCCCGGGGTAGCCATTAGGCCGAGTTGCCGAAACTGCGTCAATTTTTGCGTGTTGAGAAGCACTGCCTAGGCAGCGCCGCGATGCAGCAGCCCGCGACCTTGAGCCAGGACTCCGAACCGTTACCCGAGACCGCTACTGGGCATGCCAGCATCATGTCGTCGTTGGACCAAGGGCCAATAGCAGGGTTCCAGGGTGCATCTTACTCGTGAATGCGGCGAGCCCGCTTGGTTCAAGATACTTCCGTTTGCGCCACTGGCCGCACAGGTCGTGTAAGAGGACAGGTTGGGTCAGTTTCCGACAGAAGACCGGGGCTTTTATCACCTGACCCAAAGCGGCTGGATCCGTAAGGACAATACGCCCTTTCCCCAAGACCGAGTGGAAACCTGGTCTTACCAGGCCATCTACCTTTCCGACGACGCCAAGGAACGCATATGGCTGACGCGCATCTGGAAGGACGGCCAATGCGACAGCAGTGACGGGAAATCCCTGCGCGATCGCTTCGGCATGCCGATTGACCTGCAGACCGACCGCCATATCACGCTGCAGTGCGATGTATGACCATTTTGTCCGCAAGCAGCGCAACATCGCCGAATAAATCAATCACACGCGCGATTGATTGGGCCAAGGTCCACACGGGCGGGCGCGCAAACTCGTTTAAAGTTGCCCGCGAAATCTTACACATGCCCGCATTGATTTAAACAAAATGTCCTTCAGGCGAGACCAACGTCCATGACATCGAACGTGCTCCCTGCTGCTGAGCGGTCATTGCTGGATGGCTACTGGCGCGCCGCAAACTACCTTTCGGTCGGCCAGATCTATCTCTACGACAATCCGCTGCTGAAAGAGCCGCTCACCAAGGATCACATCAAGCCGAGGCTGCTAGGGCATTGGGGCACCACCCCGGGGCTCAATTTTATATACACACACCTGAACCGGATCATCCGGAAGTACGACCTGGACATGATCTACATCACCGGACCTGGTCATGGGGGACCGGCGCTGGTTGCCAATGCCTGGCTCGAAGGAACGTACAGCGAGTTCTATCCCGATATTTCCGCGGACGAGACTGGGATGAAACGGCTCTTCACCCAATTCTCATTTCCGGGCGGCATTCCCAGCCATGTGGCGCCCGAAACGCCCGGTTCAATTCATGAAGGCGGCGAGCTCGGATATGCGCTCTCCCATGCCTATGGCGCGGCGTTCGACAATCCTGATCTTGTGGTCGCATGCGTGATCGGTGACGGCGAAGCTGAGACAGGACCGCTGGCGACCAGCTGGCACTCCAACAAGTTCCTAAATCCGAAGACAGACGGCGTCGTGCTGCCGATCCTGCACCTCAACGGCTACAAGATCGCCAACCCGGCCATTCTTGCCCGCGTGAGCCATGAAGAACTCGACCATCTCTTTCGCGGCTATGGCTACACGCCTTATTTCGTCGAGGGCGATGACCCGGCCAAAATGCATGAATTGATGGCGGAGACACTCGAGACGGTGTTCGACGATATCCGCCGCATCAAGGAACGTGCCACCAATGGCGGAAATGGCACACGACCGCGCTGGCCGATGATCGTGCTGCGCACACCCAAGGGTTGGACCTGTCCCAAGGAAATCGACGGCAAGCGTACGGAAGGCTATTGGCGCTCGCACCAGGTGCCGATGGGCGAGATGCAGAAGAACCCCGAGCATGTGCGCATCCTCGAGCAATGGATGAAGGGCTATCGCCCGGAAGAGCTGTTTGACGATATGGGCCACCTCAAGGCAGAGCTGGCCGAGCTTCACCCCCGTGGTGAGCGGCGGATGAGCGCGAATCCGCATGCCAATGGCGGCGCGCTGCTGCGGGACCTGCGGCTGCCGGACTTCAGCGACTATGCAGTCAAGGTCACCGCGCCAGGCGCGGCGGTCGCAGAGTCGACCCGCGTCATGGGCCGTTTTCTGCGCGACGTCATGAAACTCAATATGGCGCAGCGCAATTTCCGCCTGTTCAGCCCGGACGAGAACAACTCCAACCGCTGGCAGGATGTGCTCGATGTCACCAACCGCACCTGGGAAGCCGACGTCGAACCCTGGGATGACCATCTGGCGCCCGATGGCCGGGTGATGGAGATGCTGAGCGAGCATCAATGCCAGGGATGGCTCGAAGGCTATCTGTTGACCGGCAGGCATGGCTTCTTCTCATGCTACGAAGCTTTCATCCACATCATCGACTCGATGTTCAACCAGCACGCAAAATGGCTGAAAGTGTGCAATCAGATACGCTGGCGCAGGCCCATCGCCTCGCTTAACTACCTCCTGTCGAGCCATGTCTGGCGCCAGGACCATAATGGCTTTTCCCATCAGGATCCGGGCTTCATCGACCATGTCGTGAACAAGAAGGCTGATGTCATTCGCGTCTACCTGCCACCCGACGCCAATTGCCTGCTCTCCGTCACTGACCACTGCCTGCGAAGCCACAACCACGTAAATGTGGTGGTCGCGGGCAAGCAGCCCGCGCCGCAATGGCTCAACATCGAACAGGCAATAAAGCATTGTGAGATCGGGATCGGGATCTGGGAATGGGCCAGCAACGACAAGGGCCACGAACCCGACGTCGTGATGGCTTGCTGCGGCGACGTCCCGACACTGGAAACATTGGCAGCCGTTGACATCCTGCGCACCCACGCCCCCGAGTTGCGCATCCGCGTCGTCAATGTCGTCAACCTGATGAAGCTGCAGTCATCAACCGAACATCCCAACGGGCTCTCGGACCAGGACTTCGACGCCCTGTTCACAACCGATAAGCCGGTTGTCTTTGCGTTCCACGGCTATCCATGGTTGATCCACCGGCTCACCTATCGCCGCAACGCCCACCAAAATCTGCATGTACATGGCTACAAGGAGGAAGGCACGACCAGCACGCCTTTCGATATGTGCGTGCTGAACGGAATCGATCGCTTCCATCTCGCGGCCGACGTGATTGACCGGGTCCCCAAGCTGGGCTCGCGTGCCGCCTACGCCAAACAGGCGTTGCGCGAGAAGCTGATCGAGCACAGGCACTATATCGAACGGCATGGCGACGACATGCCGGAGATCGCGGCGTGGACTTGGCGCCGCAAGGGAAATGGGGCCGCGGCAACCAGCTCGACAGAAGGCGACAACGTGTGAGGACCAGGCCATGGAATTTCATGCGGCAATCTTCGATGTAGACGGGGTTCTGGTAGCCTCGCCGCATGAGCGCGCCTGGCGCGAAGCGCTCAAGGGTTATGCTGATCCGTCGCGCTTCACCACCGAATTTTACCAGGCTCATGTGGCGGGCAAGCGGCGGCTCGACGGCGCGCTTGCCGCGCTGGAGGGCCTCGGCGTACCACATGCCGCCAATTACGCTGGGACCTACGCGGAAAGGAAACAAGCGATCATCGATGATCTTATCGAGAGTGGTTCCTTTAACGCCTTTCCCGATGCAGTGCGCTTCGCCGCCGGGTTAAGCGCAGCCGGGCTAAAGCTTGCACTTGCTTCCTCGTCGAGGAATGCCGACGCGATGTTGCAGCGTCTCAGCCTGCCTGATGGGCGCAATCTGCTTTCCATTTTTGACGCCGATATGAACGGCCGCCAGGTCCCCCGCGGCAAGCCAGACCCTGCGCTTTTTCTGCTGGCGGCGGACGCAGTGAATATGCCGCCCATGGAGTGCGTGGTAGTGGAGGATGCGCCTGCCGGTGTCAAAGCCGCGCACGCCGGCGGCATGGCCTCAGTTGGGATCGCTCGGCTGCATGACGAAGCACTGCTCGAGGAGGCCGGTGCGGACCTGGTTGTCGATAGCCTCGACCAGGTCGATATCGTCGCCCTGACCCACGGCGCGCTGCGCGCTAAAGGGACTACAGGGGGCATGTTCCATGCATAACGCACTGCGGCCGACCGCAGACTCGCGCTGGGTCCTCAGCCATGAAGGCTACAATGTGCTGAGCGAAAGCGCCGTTGAAGCACGCTTCGCCTTCGGCAACGGCTTTTTGGGCATGCGAGCTGCGCGTTCGGTCAGCCGCGGCCCTACCTGGGCCGGCTGGCTCGGCTATATTCGCTGGGCGTCATGGCCACGCTGCTACGTCGCCGGGCTGTTCGACATGCCGAACATGGAGCCTCCTGTACCAGCCTTGGTGCCAATTGCCGACTGGTCGCGGGTGCGGATACTGCTTGATGATGAACCTTTGCTGTTGCGGGAAGGCGAAGTCATGGTCGGCAGCCGCAAGCTCGACATGCGCCGCGGTGCGCTGGCGTCGAGCTGGACCCATTGCACGCCGGCCGGCATCACGGCCACCGGGCATGAATTGCGGCTTCTTTCCATGGCCGACCGCGCCATCGGTCTGCAGGTCATCGAGATTGAGCTCGACCGTGACGGCATCGATGTCAGACTGGAAGCCAGCTTTGCCATGGCCGGGCTAGGCATGGAGCCCATCCGGCTGGAACAGGATCTCGGCGCATGGCGCACGGAGGGAAGCCGCAAGGAAGTCGCGATGGCCGGGGCTGCCACCCTGCATGTGGGGGGCGCGCGG
>Ga0068871_100001852_pt1 | contig 14304 bp, 9 predicted proteins | sample KBSMisM72_FD_72750 | JGI IMG/M metagenome (GOLD analysis project Ga0068871, IMG submission 72750) | Miscanthus rhizosphere microbial communities from Kellogg Biological Station, Michigan, USA - KBS Miscanthus M7-2 | ecosystem: Host-associated > Plants > Roots > Rhizosphere > Soil ... | reverse complement strand
GTCCGAACATCACCTTCAGGGGTTTCTCGACCCAGCGGAACAACAACCTGCCGCGATATCGCAACCAGAACGTATACACGTTCCACGACGACTTCACGTTTTCTTTCGACGCGAAAGGCCGTCACGACCTCAAGACCGGCGGTGAGTATCTGCATCTGCTCGACAGCACCCGCAACTGCAACCGGTGCGGCGGAGTGCTGACCGCGAACCTCGGCCCGGTTCCGGCCAACATCGAACAGATCCTGCTGGATCCATTCAACGCCGACACCTGGGCCCTCAACCAGCTCTCGAAGATCTCGGCCAATTACCAGGTGGGCGTGTCGGATTCGTCGGCATTTCTGACGCCGCTTCCTCTCTGGAAGTACGGCGCGTGGGCGCAGGATGATTGGAGGGTCTCGTCGAATCTCACGCTGAACCTCGGCTTACGATACGACCTGATTTGGAATTCATTCGCGCAGAACGTCGTCTTTCCGCCGTTCGAGCAGCCCGGCCGGCCGCAGGACGCCAACAACATGCAGCCGCGCGTCGGCTTCGCCTACCAGGTCAACGACCGGACGGTCATTCGCGGCGGCTCGGGGCTGTACTACAACGACATCCTGAACACGAACGTGCTGTGGCCGCAGAGCCCGCTGACGATTGCCGTCATTCGCGTCAACAACGACGGCCGGGCCGACTTCGCGGCGAATCCGTTCAACGGGCCGCTGCCGACCTACGCCCAGGCCTTGCAGCGATTCTGTTACGTCAACAACGTGCCCGGATGCCTGCTGCGTGACCTCCAGGAACAGGCGCCCATTCCGGACTACGCGCATGTCACGCACGCCTGGCAGAACTCGATCGGCGTGGTCCACCAGTTCGGAAACTTCGCGGCGTTGCAAGTTGACTACGTGAACACGAAGAGCCGCGACGAGAAATCGATCCAGGACAACGTCAACATCACCTTCAATCCTGCCACCGGCATTCCGTACCCGTATTCGGATGTCGCTCACCGCGCGTTTCCCTTGTATGGCGTCGTCGGCATGATCCCGCACATCGGAAGCTCCGATTACCACGGGCTCCAGACGAGCTTCACCAAGCGAATGAGCAACCATTGGCAGGGCTCGCTCAGCTACACGCTCGGGGGCCTCTGGGACCAGGACCCGCCGCCGCTGAGCGGGTTCACCGCGGTGACTTTCCCGGTTGCGCCGGATCTTGGCAACGAGCGATCGCTGGCGGCGACCGACCAGAGGCATCGGGTGGTCTTCAACGGCATCTGGGAGGTGGGACGCGGCTTCCAGGTGAGCGGCATCTATTTCTACGGGTCCGGCCAACGGACGCAGGCGGTGTGTGGCTGCGATGCGCGCGGGCTTCAGATCACCAGCATCGATCGCCTGCGACTGGATGGCACGATCATCCCGCGTAACGCGTTTGTAGGCGCCCCCATTCACCGTGTTGAGATGCGTCTTCAGCAGCGGGTGAAGCTCGGCGGACGCGCGGCGATCAGCGGGTACCTGGAAGTCTTCAACCTGTTCAACCACGCGAACTACGACTATTCGACGTACAACGTCACCGAAACGAGTCCGGGCTACGGGCAGCCCGTATCGAGCCCCAACCTCTCGTACGCGCCGAGGACCGTGCAATTGGGGTTCAGGCTCACGTTCTGAACTTTGAAAGTTGGAAGTGCAAAGTGCAAGGTTCGAAGTAGAAGGTCGAAGGTGGAAGCGGGCAGAATTAAGCGCGGAAGTAAGTTGGAGTTGGGAAGCAACGCCCGGGCATATACTTCTGCCCGTGACGAGAACTTTCCGACTTTGCACTTCACTTTTTGAACTTTGCACTTTGCACTTTGAACTTTCGTTTTGGAGGTCTCTGTGAGGCGACTCATCTGCGCGTTGGGGTTGGTCGGCACCCTGGTTTGGTCGATTGCCGCGCAGCAACCGGCGGCGCCGGCCGGGCGGGAACCATCGTGGGCGTTTCCCGCGATTAACGGCTCGCTGCCGGCAGAGGAAGGCCCCAAGAACCTTCCCGGCAGCACGAAGTCGTATACGCCGGCGCAGATCGACGATCTGATGAACCCGCCGGACTGGTTTCCCGATGAGCATGCGCCCGCGCCCCCGCTGGTTCAGAAGGGGCACGGGACGGCGATGGCCTGCGGCGCCTGTCACCTCATGTCCGGAGAGGGGCATCCCGAATCCGCCGGCCTGACGGGGTTCACCGCGGCCTACCTGATGCAGCAGATGGCCGATTTCAAGAGCGGCGCCAGGAAAGACGCCGCCCGCATGAACACGATCGCGAAGGATGTCTCGGACGAGGAGTCGAAGCAGGTTGCGGAATGGTTCGCCGCCCTCAAGCCCGCAACCTGGACGAAGGTCACCGAAGCCGACACGGTGCCGAAGACGATCGTGGGACAGGGGCGCATGCGGTTCCTCGCGCCTGCCGGCGGCACCGAGCCGATCGGCAACCGGATCATCACCGTCCCCCAGGATCAGAACCGGGCGAGGAATCGCGACCCGAAGTCGGGCTTCACGGCGTACGTCCCCGTGGGCAGCATCGCGAAGGGCAAGGCCCTGGCCGAAACAGGCGGGGCGGGGAAGACCGTCGCGTGCACGATTTGCCACGGCGATAACATGCGGGGGCTTGGCAACGTGCCGCGGCTCGCGGGTCTTCACCCCATCTACATCGCGCGTCAGCTGTACCTCTTCAAGGACGGCACGAGAAACGGCGTGGACGCGCAGCTGATGAAGAAGCCGGTTGCCCGGCTGACCGACGATGACATCCTCGCGATTGCGGCGTATCTCGGCTCGCTGTAGCCTATCGGCGGCTCAATTGCAGAAGGAGTGCAGGCCTTGAGGCCTGCCAGGGAGGCGAGACATGCGTCGAGGTCGAGGGGCTTTCGTGATTCTCGTGATCGTGCCCGTGTTGGCCGCGGTGTTGACAGCCCTTGGCGGCGCCGAGGCGCAGGGCAGGCAGGACCCGCGGTTTGCCGCCGTCCCGAGTGAAAAGGGCGGCCAGGATATTTTCGGCGGGTACGACGTCGTGCCGAACTGGCCCAAGCCGCTCTCGAGCCTCCCGGGCCACGAGAAGTGGACGTACGGCGCCGGTCAGAGCGTGTTTGCCGAGAGCCCCAACCGCGTGTTCGTCCTTCAGCGCGGCGAGCTCCCGAACCTCCCGCGGCCGATGACGATCAAGCTGCCGCAACTCGGACCCAACATCGAATTTCCGAATTTCCGCCTGCCCTGGCGCGATGCGACCGTCGCCAGCCCTCCCGGGCGGCTTGAAACCCCCGACGGAAAAGTGGGCGACGACTCCGACGTGGGCAAGGACGGCGTCGACTTCAAATGGGAACACTGCATCCTCGTGGTGGATGCCAACGGCAACATCACCGAAGACTGGACACAGTGGGACAAGATGCTGCGGCGGCCGCACGCGGTGTACGTCAGCCCGTACGACCCGGAGAAACGTGTCTGGATCGTGGACGACTACAGGCACTCAATTTTCATATTCAGCAACGACGGCAAGCGGCTGCTGCAGACGATCGGCGAGCCCAACGTGCATGCGGCCGACGACAAGCACTTCTACCGGCCGACGTTCCTGACGTGGCTGCCCGACGGAACGTTCTTCGTCGCCGACGGCTACGCCAACACGCGCGTCGTGAAATTCGATAAGAACGGCAAATACCTGATGACCTGGGGACAGGCGGGCAAAGCGGGCCGGGGGGCACCGCCGGAAACGCGTCCCGGCTACATGAACAACGTGCACGGCATCGCCGTCGACCCCATGACCCGGCAGGTCTTCGTCAACGATCGGCAGAACCACCGCGTGCAGGTGTTCGACGAGAACGGTAAGTATCTTCGCGAGTGGAGCTTCGGGCCGCCGCCCTCGGACATCCATTTGTTCATCATCACCGCCGATCGGTACCTCTGGGCCGCCGATCGCGGCACGTCGAAGATGCTCAAGTACGACTTGAACGGCAACTTCCTGTATTCGTGGGGCACCTGGGGCGACTTCCCCGGCGGCATGTGGGGTGTCCACGGGCTCAGCACCGATCAGGACGGCAACTTCTACGTGGCGGAAGTCGACAGCGGGCGCGCGCAGAAATACAAGCCGCGGCCCGGCGCGAATCCGGCGTTTCTCGTCGGCAAGCCCGTCGCCGCCGTGTGGAAATAACACGGCAAGGGTCTGATCTATTTTCTCTTCTTCTGTTCGGGCCTGAGCGGCCTGATCTATCAGGTCGTCTGGGTCCGTGTGTTCGGCAATGTGTTCGGGAACACGGTGTACTCCACGTCCCTGGTGGTGGCCGTGTTCCTGCTCGGCCTGGGCACGGGCAGCTACCTCGTCGGAATCTGGGCCGATCGCCGCTACGCGGCCCGGCGTGGTTCCCTCCTCGCCGCATACGGTCTTGCGGAACTCGCGATCGGCGTCATCGGGTTAGGAATCGCGGCGCTGCTTCCGCGTCTCGGTCAGGTCTCCGCGCTGGTCAGTTCGTACTCCCGCGAGCCGAATGGCTGGTACGTTCTTTCGACGACAGCGCAGCTCGCCCGAACCGGGCTCACGTTCGTCCTGCTCACGCCGATCACGATGCTGATGGGTGGCACGCTGACCCTGCTCATCCGCCATCTCGTCCGAAGCAATCTCACGACCGGCGGCCGCCGGATCGCGCTCCTGTACGGAGTCAATACGGGCGGCGCGGCGCTGGGCTGCTTCCTCACCGATAGCCAACTCGTGCCCGCGTTCGGGTTGTATGGGACCCAGATCGTCGCCGTCTCGTTCAATCTCGTCGCGGCGGCCGGAGCGTTCCATGTCGCGCGAGGCCCGGAGCCGGAGGCTGAGGCCCCGGCGCGGAAACGGCCTGGTATGAAGCACCCCGCTCCGGACATCGACAGCGATCCGCGATCCGGTCCGGAACCGTCGGTGCTCCCGCCGATAGGCATGGCCATCGCGATGTCCGGATTTGCGGCGATGGGGATGGAAATTCTGTGGTTCCGCCACGTGTCGATTCTGCTCGGCGGGTTCCGCGCGGTCTTCTCGCTGCTCACGACCGTCGTCCTGATCGGCATCTGCGCGGGGTCGCTGGCTTCGGGCCTGCTGCTCAGCCGCACCGCGAGGCCGGCCCATTGGTTCATCATCGCGCAGGGGCTCTTCGTCGCGCTGACGCTCCTGGGGCTTGCCGCGGCCGATGCGAGCGCGCTCGAACAGGCGGTGACCGCCAGTCGAGCCGCTCAGGGCGCGGCCGGACTGGAATCGTCGCTTGGAAAGGCGATCCGCGAATCGTGGTTCAACCTGAGACCCATCCTGCTTGAAGCCGGCCTGCCCGCATTCCTGATGGGCTTCAGTTTTCCGCTCGCCAACGCGATCGCACAGCGGACGGAGCGTCTTGTCGGCCGCCGCGCGGGCGTTCTCTACCTGGCCAACACCTGCGGCGCCGTGTGCGGCAGCCTGACAACCGGCTTCCTGCTCTTGCCCGTATTCGGGATCCAGGGCAGCGCCACCGTCTTGAGCATTTGCGCCGCGCTTGTCGTGTTACCCCTCTATCTGGCCACGCGGCGGCCTGACCCCTTCATGCCGGATCGTACGCGCACCGCCGCGACGCGTCGTCTGACCGCGGCTGCGATGATCTCGACGCTTGCTGGCTGCGTTGCACTGGCGTTGTGGAGTTTCCTTCCATCTGCGTACATCGTCACTCGTGCCGCGCCTCCGCTCGAGGGCGAACGGCTGCTGAACGTGACGGAAGGCGTGACGGAAGTGGTTGCCGTGGCGGACGTGCCGGGCGAAGGCCGGACGCTCCTCACAAACGGTCATCGCATGTCATCGACCGCGTGGCTCTCTCAGCGGTACATGCGTGGCCTGGCACACATTCCGCTCCTGGCCATGGACGCCCCCGAAACGGTCCTCGTGATCGGGTTCGGCGTGGGCAACACTACGCATGCGGCGACGCTCCATCGATCGATCAGGCGCGTCGACGTGGCCGACCTTTCCGAAAACGTCATCGCCCATGCGGGCTACTTCGCGGACGTCAACCAGGACGTGCTGAACGACCCGCGAGTGGCCGTGTACGTGAACGACGGCCGGCACCACCTGCAGATGCAGCCGCCGGCCTCGTACGACCTCATCACCCTGGAGCCGCCGCCCATCGCGTACGCGGGCGTGGCGGCGCTGTATTCCCGCGAGTTCTACGCGCTGGCCCGGACGCGACTCAAGCCGGCCGGCTTCATCAGCCAGTGGCTGCCGGCCTACCAGGTGCCTGCAGAGACGGCGTTGGCGATGGTGCGGGCGTTTGTCGAGGTCTTTCCGCAGGCGGTCCTGCTTTCCGGGGCGGAAGCCGACCTGTTGCTCGTAGGCACGGCCGGACCCCGGATGCAGGTCGATCCGAAGCAGCTGACCATGGCGCTGGCAAATGCGCCGGCGGTGCAAGCCGATCTGCGGCGGCTCGACCTGGGAACCGCGCGCGAGATCGTGGGGGCGTTCGTCGGCTCGGCCCGGACACTGGCCGACGCGACACAGGACATCGCTCCGGCGAACGATGATCGTCCTCTTCAGGAATATGGCGTGAGGTCGTTGCTCGATTCAGGCGCTGCGGTACCGGCCTCCATCGTCGATCTTCGCCAGGTCGCCGCGTGGTGCCCGGACTGTTTCGCCGAAGGCAGGCCGGTTCCTCTGGTGGAAGGGCTCGACGTGTATCTCACGCTCATCGCCCGCGCTTATGCTGCGTCGCCGGCCGACGTGGCCCGCGCGCGCAAGCTCTCCGAACGGCGGAGCCGCACGATTGCAGGCAGCGCGTACCTCGGCGCCATCGTGCCCGACTCGGCGGACGTGCACAACACGCTCGGCATCGCGTTCGCGGAGAAGGGGCGTATCGATGACGCCATCGCCGAGTTCCGCGAAGCGCTCAGGCTCGGTCCCGATTCGGCGCCGACGCATTGGCACCTGGGTGCGGCGCTCGCGTATCGAGGCGCCCGCGAGGAAGCCGTCGAACATCTGCGCCGCTCCGTGCAGATCGACCCGACCAACGCGGCGGCGCGCCACGATCTGGACGCCGTGCTCACGCTTGACCCGCGTCGTTGAACGCCCGTAGACTCGCGAGGCTTATGGCCTTTCAGGACACCGTGGCGACCGCTGTACCGGCGGTGCGGACGCTGACGAAGCTCAATTCGAATCAGATCAAGGGGTTCTGGGCCGCCTGGGGCGGCTGGACGCTGGACGGCATGGACGCGTTCATCTACGCGCTCGTGCTAGTCCCGGCGCTCACCGAGCTGCTGCCGCGGTCGGGGATCGCCGCCACGCCCGGCAACACCGGGTACTACGGCAGCATCCTGCAGGCGCTGTTTCTCTTCGGCTGGGGCCTCTCGATGGCGTGGGGCCCGATCGCCGATCGCTTCGGTCGCGTGCGCGCGCTCATCCTGACCATCCTGTTCTATTCGGTCTTCACCTTCATGTGCGGCCTCGTGACGAACATCTGGCAGCTCGGCGTGCTTCGCGTGCTGTGCGGGATTGGCCTGGGCGGCGAACAGCCGATGGGCGGGACCTTCGTGGCGGAGGAGTGGCCGGAGGATCGACGGAAGATGGGCGCCGGTTACATGCATACCGGCTATTACTTCGGGTTCTTCCTGGCCGCGCTGGCGAACTATTCGATCGGCGCCAACTACGGGTGGCGCTGGATGTTCATCCTGGGCGGCGCGCCCGCGCTGCTGGTCGGCTGGATTCAGAGCGGGGTGCGCGAGCCGAAGACCTGGCAGGACAAGGCCAAGGGAAAGGAACGTCCCCGCATGGGCGAGGCGTTCGCTGCGCTGTTCTCACCCCAATACAAGCGCCGGACGATCATCAACTCGCTGCTCTTCACCGTGTCCATTGTCGGGCTGTGGGCAGGGTCGATCTACGTCCCCACGGCCGTGACGCAGATCGCCCGCGCCGCGGGCTACGCGGCTCCTGAGGCGGCGCGGATCGCGTCGTATGGGTCGATGGTGCTGTCGATTGCCACCATCATCGGGTGTCTCGGGGCGCCGTGGCTGGCCGAGCGTTTCGGGCGCCGCCTGGCGATGGGGCTGTACTTCGCCACCCTGGGTGTCGCGGTTGCGATCGCGTTCGGCTACATCTTCTACCTGCCGTCCGCGCTGGCCCCCTTCTTCGTGCTGATCTTCTTTCTGGGCATCGGCGGCGCGAATTTCGCGCTCTACACCCTGTGGCTGCCCGAGCAGTACGCCACGAACTGCCGCGCGAGCGCGATCGCATTCGTCAGCTCGGTCGGCCGTTTCTTCGGCGTGGCGATGGTCTTTCTGGTCGGGACCGCGATCCAGTCATACGGCAGCCTCGGCGTGCCGGTCGCCGTCACGGCCGCTGCCTTCGTCCTCGGGTTGTTCCTCCTTCCATTCTCCGAAGAGACACGCGGCCGCGCGCTTCCAACCTAGGAAGAGAGAAGAAAGTTCAAAGTACAAAGTACAAAGTTCGAAGTAGAAGTCGGTTGAAAGTACAATTGCAGGACTCTTAACTGACTTCTACTTTGTACTTTGCACTTTGAACTTTCTATGAGTTCGCCCGTGTTGGAACTGAAGGACGCGACCGTCATCAAGGGCGATCGCGCTGTTCTCGACGCGCTCACCCTCACGATCGAGGAGGGCGAGCACACCGCCATCGTCGGCCCCAATGGCGCCGGCAAGTCCCTGCTCGTCAAGTTGCTGACGCATGAGGTGCGCGCCCTCGTCACCGACAACGGCCAATCGACCGTGCGCGTGTTCGGCAGCGACAACTGGGACGTGTTCGACCTGCGATCCCAGCTCGGCATCGTGTCGGCCGATTTGCACCAGCGGTTCGTCGCCGGCAACAGCGAAGGCCGCATCTCCGGCGAGGCCGCGGTGCTCTCCGGCTTTCTGGCATCGGACGGCATCCTGCGCTATGGCGTGGTGACCGGCGAGATGCGAAACAAGGCGGCTGTCGCGCTCGAGCGCATGGGCGCGAGCCACCTGGCCCGCCGCTGGCTCGACGAGTTGTCGAGCGGCGAAGCGCGGCGGGTGCTGCTGGCGCGCGCGCTGGTCACGTCGCCGCGGGCGCTGGTCCTGGACGAGCCGACGACCGGCCTGGATCTGGCCGCGCGGCACGATTTCATGGAGCGCGTCCGCCAGATCGCCCGCGACGGCACGACGTTGATCCTGATCACCCACCACATCGACGAAATCGTTCCCGAGATTCAACGCGTGATTCTGCTGCGCGAGGGACGAATCGCGGCGGCCGGGCCCAAGGGCGCCGTGCTGACGTCGAAGGCGCTGACCGAGTTGTTTGGCGCCCCGATTGCCATCGAGGACAACGGAGGCTACTACTACGGCCGGCGCGACGAACGATAGAACAGCCCTGGATCCACCGGTTTGTCACGTCCTCGATACATGGCCGTGTTACAACTCGCGGTTCCGCCCGCGACGCTGCAGGGCGCTGGCGCTTGGAGGGCGGGGTGCCTCAGGCCATGGTCTTGCGGTCGTCAGACGGGTCTCCGGCGCTGACCCCATAGCGCGCCGAGGCGCCCAGCGAGCCGCGGCTGTCATCGCCTTCGTGATCGTGGGCTCGGAACCGGGAGCTTCTGGGAAGCGCGGGCGAATCGTTCTGCGCCTCGAGGCTGCGACGACGCGCGGACTGGATGGTCGTGGCGGCGTTTCTCGAACGCGTGCCTTTCGTCATGAGGCGCTCCTTGCGGCGTGGTGAGGATGGTCGCGGGCCCGGCCGCTCGGACGAGCCATTCTAGGCGGGTTTACCTCCTGTTACAATCGGCCGGGAGTTTGGACACTGTTTTCGATGTCGGCGCCGGAACAAGACCCAGGCGCGTGAGGTGACGGAGGACATGACGCAAACCGCGAAGCGAACCCCTTTCGGCGGACGCATCCTGATGCTCGGGTGCGGATCGGTCGGCCAGTGCACCCTGCCGCTCGTGCGGCGTCACCTGGACATGCCGGCCAATCGCATTACGGTCGTGGATTTCGAGGACGTGCGTCCGAAGATTGCGGAGTCGCTGCAGGCCGGTGTGGTGTTCAAGCAGATGCGCCTCACCCAGGACAACTACTCGACGATGCTGGGCGACCTCGTGGGGCCGGGCGATGCCATCGTCGACTTGTCGTGGAACATCGAAACGTTCGACATGCTCGAATGGTGCGCCGCGCACAACGTCAACTACATCAACACGTCGCTCGAAGAGTGGGACCCGTACGGTGACATCCAGAACAAGTCGCCCTACGAGCGCAGCCTCTACTCCCGTCAGATGCGGGTCCGGCTGCTGAAGGATCGGCTCAATTCGAAGGGGAAGTCGGCCACGGCGATCATCGATCACGGCGCGAATCCCGGCCTGGTGAGCCACTTCACCAAGCGGGCGCTGCTTGAAATCGCCACGAAAATGATCGAAAGCGGAGTCCCCGCGGAAACCGGTGTCAACAAGGTCGCGTTCGAGAAGCTGATCGCCGCGGCCGAGGGCGAACAGGACGGAGCCTTTGCCCGCCTGAGCCAGGCCACCGGGACCAAAGTGATCCATATCGCCGAACGCGACACGCAGGTGTCCTCGCAGCCGAAGGCCGTCAACGAGTTCGTGAACACCTGGTCCATCGAGGGCTTTTACGAAGAAGGCACGGCGCCCGCCGAGCTTGGCTGGGGAACGCACGAGCGCCGTCTTCCGAAACACGCCCATACGCCCATCGGGGGTCCGGGCAACCAGATTTTTCTTGCCCAGCCGGGGATTCGAACGTTCGTGCATTCGTGGGTGCCCGCAGGCGGACCAATCATGGGCATGGTGGTCCGGCACGCCGAATCGTTCACGATCAGCGACCACCTCACGGTCTGGGAGGACACGATCGAAGGCCGTCGCGCCGTCTACCGCCCGACCGTTCACTACGCGTACATGCCGTGCGACAACGCGATTCTCAGCCTGTACGAGCTGACGATGCGGAACTTTCAGCTGCAACCGAAGCTGAGAATCATGTCGGACGAGATTACCGACGGCATCGATGAGCTTGGGGTGCTGCTGATGGGCCACGCGTTCACCAGTTGGTGGACGGGGTCGCAGCTGGATATTCACGAGGCCCGCCAGCTGGTGCCAGGCCAGAACGCGACGACGCTCCAGGTGGCCGCGGCGGTGCTCGGCGGGCTCGCCTACATGATCGGCAATCCGAGCAAGGGAATCCTGGTTCCCGATCAACTCCCGTACAAGGATATTCTCGACGTAGCTGGCACGTACCTGGGTCCCTGCCCCTCCGTGCAGTCGAACTGGACGCCGCTCGAAAGCCGTTCACGGCTCTTTGCAAAATGGGGCGCCGAGCCCGTCAGCGACGAGGACTTGTGGCAATTCGCCAGCTTCAGATTGGAACCGTAGCCCTGATGTCCCGTTCACCACTCCCATGCGGCCGCGCGCCGCAATAGCACAGACGTGAAGCTGACCGATCTGCGGGGCATCCTGCAGTACATTCCCCAGTTCCGCGAAAAAACCTTCATCCTGGCGATCGACGGCGCCATCGTCACGGACGAGAACTTCGTGACCCTGCTGCTGGATGTCGCGCTGTTGTGGTCGCTGAATATCCGGATCGTCCTCGTCCACGGGGCCTCGGCTCAGATCAAGGCGCTCGCGGAAGAGCGGAACGTGAAGGCGTCAGACCTCGACGGAACAGGAGTGACGGATGCGGCGACCCTCGATCTCGCCCTCGCCGCAGCCAACCGGCTGACGCACGAGATTCTCGAGGGGCTCTCCGCCAACGACCTGCGCGCCGCGACGACGAACGTGATCATCGCGCACCCGGTTGGCATCATCCAGGGCGTCGATCAACTCTTTACCGGCAAGGTCGAGCGTGTCGATGCCGAGTTGCTCCAGTCGCTGCTGTCGCAGGGCGTGGTGCCCGTGATTCCACCGCTCGGCTTCGATGGAGACGGCAAGACATATCGCGTGAACTCGGACGGCGTCGCGGTGGCTGTCGCGGAGCAGCTCAAGGCGATCAAGCTCATTTATGTGTCGTCGCAGGAGGGACTGATCCACCGAGGGCAGCTGATCCGGCAGGTGCTCGTCGCCGACCTGGGGAAACTGATTCAGCACGACGCGGCGGGCTTTCACCCGGAGATGCTGTCGAAGGCGCAGCACGCCGTCGCGGCCTGCAACGCCGGCGTCCCACGCGTGCACGTCATCAACGGCACGCTGGAAGAGGGCCTGCTCGGCGAAGTGTTCTCGAACCACGGTCTTGGCACGTTGATCTACGCCAACGAGTACGAGCACATCCGGCCGGCCAAGAAGAAGGACGCGCGCGCCATTCAAATGCTGACGCGCCAGGGAGTCGAGGCCGACGAGCTCGTCAAGCGGACCAGGGCGACCATCGAGAAGAGCCTTGGCGACTACTACATCTTCGAGATCGACAAGAACCCGGTGGCCTGTGTTGCGCTGCACGTGTATCCCGAGGAGAACCAGGGCGAGCTGGCGCACCTGTACGTGAGCTCCTCGCACGAGAATCAGGGGATCGGGCGCAAGCTGCTTCAGTACGTCGAGAGCCGGGCCCGGGAACTGGGCCTGCGGGAGCTGCTGGCGCTGTCCACGCAGGCTTTCACGTACTTTCAGTACAAGGGCGGTTTCGTCGAAGGCACACCTGAGGATCTGCCGCCGGCGCGGCGCGAGAAGTACGGGCAGAGCGGCCGGAACTCGAAGGTGCTCGTAAAGAAACTCAACTGATCGAAGGGACGGCCGAGTCAGTATGCAGACGTTTTCGAATCGTATTCTGTTCGTGGGTTTTGGTTTCGTCGCGCGATGCACCCTGCCCATTCTCGTCAAGCACATCAACGTGAAGCCGTCGCAGATCACGATCATGGAGTTCGAACCCGACCAGGCCGCGCTCGCGCCGTGGATCGCGCAGGGCATGCGCTTCGTCCAGAAGCGCGTCACGCCTGATAACCTCAGCACGCTTCTCGGCGAGCATCTCTCGGCCGGCGATCTCCTGATCGATCTCGCCTGGAATATCGACTGCGGCGAGATCGTCCAGTGGTGCCACGACCACGGCGTGCTGTACATCAACACGTCGGTGGAGCTCTGGGATCCGTACGCCGGCGCCGACAACAAACACCCGACGGAGCGGACGCTTTACTGGCGCCACATGAATCTGCGGCGCATGACCGCATCGTGGAAGGAGCCCGGCCCGACCGCAGTGCTCGAGCACGGCGCAAACCCGGGCCTGATCAGCCACTTCACTAAGCAGGGGCTGCTCGACATCGCCGAACGGGCGCTGGCCGATCGGAAGTTCAGCGGGGCCCAGGCGGAGAAAGTCGCGCAGTACGCGAAGTCGCGGGAGTTCAACCGCCTGTCCCGCGAGCTTGGCGTCAAGGTGATTCATTGCAGTGAGCGCGATACGCAGATCACCGATCGCCCCAAGGAGGTCGACGAGTTCGTCAACACCTGGAGCGTCGAAGGCTTCCGCGAAGAGGGAACGACGACGGCCGAGATGGGCTGGGGCACGCACGAAAAAGAGCTGCCCGCGTATGCCTTCGAGCACCCGTCCGGTCCGAAGAGCCAGATCTGCCTGGCGCGGATGGGCATCAACACGTTCGTCGCGAGCTGGGTGCCTCCCAACCACCACATCGTCGGCATGGTCGTGCGCCATGGCGAGTCGTTCACGATCACGGAGAAACTGACTGTGTGGGAGGACGGAAAGGCGGTCTACCGTCCGACGGTTCACTATGCGTACTGTCCGTGCGACAGCGCCATCGCGTCGTTTCATGAGCTGCGCGGACGCGACTACGAGCTGCAGTCGCGCGTCCGCATCATGACGGACGAAATCACGAGCGGCGCCGACATTCTGGGCGCCTTCATCATGGGGCATCCGTACCAATCCTGGTGGTGCGGATCGGACCTCGAGATCGAGGAGTCGCGCCGGCTGGTGCCGCACCAGAACGCCACGACGATGCAGGTGGCGATCTCCGTGGTCGCCGCGTGCATGTGGATGCTCGAGAACCCGGCGCGCGGTGTCTGCGTGCCGGACGATTTGCCGCACGACTACATCCTGGACATCAGCAAGCCCTATCTCGGGACGTTCGTGAGCGTCGCCTCGGACTGGAACCCGTTGAAGCATTACACCAACGTGTTCCACGGCTTCAACCGGCCGCAGATCGACGCGGCCGACCCGTGGCAGTTCAAGAACTTCCTGATCTCCGAGGGTGACTAGTGGACGAGAAAACCCTGCTCCGGCTGGCGAAAACGCACGGCACGCCGCTCTTCGTGGTCGATCACCGGGCGCTGCGCGAGAACTACGGGCAGTTCCGGAAATACATGCCGCGCGTGCAGGTGTACTTCGCGGTCAAGGCCAACAGCGCGCCCGAGATCGTGCGGACGTTCTACGAGGC
>Ga0068871_100001851_pt1 | contig 14307 bp, 12 predicted proteins | sample KBSMisM72_FD_72750 | JGI IMG/M metagenome (GOLD analysis project Ga0068871, IMG submission 72750) | Miscanthus rhizosphere microbial communities from Kellogg Biological Station, Michigan, USA - KBS Miscanthus M7-2 | ecosystem: Host-associated > Plants > Roots > Rhizosphere > Soil ... | reverse complement strand
ACTCCGGAAGTGGGATCACTGACGGCGCTGGCCTTCGTATTGATCATCGGCAGCACGAAGCGCTTTCAATTGTGGCAAGCAGGTCGCGAGTTATCTGGGGCGGGTGCCGTTAGAGGATTCCAGCGGGCACGTCGACGTTTGGGACACATCACGAAACAGGGTAACTCTCTGTTGCGCTTTCTTCTGGTGGAAGCGGCACAGGTTACGGTGCGCAGTGACCAGGAATGGCGCAATCGCTACTTTCACGTGGTGCTACGGCGAGACCAAAGATTGCCAAAGTTGCCATGGTGCGAAGACTCGCAGTGCGTCTCTACTGGATTTGGTGCAAGGATGCATGGGTCGGGCTGAGTTCCTGACCTGAAAAAAAGATTACGAGCGAGCCTTAGGTTGGATTGCGCTTCACCAGCTAGAGCGAAATGGCGCACTCTTCGGAGTGCAAGGACCAGTACGCCCAAAAAGCATTTGACACGGCCGACATGGTTAGAGAAGCAATGTTACGCCTACGGCGCCATCACTTGAGGTAATCGCCCTTACGCAACTTCCCCATCACATGCTGATTATGGAATAGCGAAACAACTCCGTCTTCGCCTGGCAGTTTTAGCAGTGGCAGCCTCGGCGGTTTGTTGGGAGCATATTGTGCGAAACCGAACTCAAGGTAAATAAATGGGGTGCGTCTGACGAGCAAGGCCGGTTGGTAGCGAAAATCATCACGTCGATGGGGCGCCCTGGAAGCGGGCCCGAAACGTCCTGTCTGGGCTGGATCCTGCCTTTAGATTTCGAACCGGAGAAGAGATGGACTCTGCGATCAATCTCGAGATGCGTCCCTTTGCCGTAAAGAATGCGCTTATCGTCGGCGCAGATCCCGAGATCCGGGAACTTTTATCGCGAGTCCTCGAACCCGGTTCTTGGACCGTGCTGAGGGTGCCAGACAATCAGGCGGCACTTGCCGCGGCCCAGGCAAAGACCTTCGATCTCATAGTGACCAGCGACCAGACGTCTGGCAAAGAGGACGTGGAATTGTTGCGCCAGATTCGCAGGGTGCGTCCCCATACTCGTCTGATCATCCTAGCTGCCGAAGGCACACCCTCAGATGTGATCGCCGCGATGCGTGAACGTGCCTTCAGTTACATCTCGAAGCCAGTCTCACGGGACACCCTCGCCGATATGATTCGATTGGCCACGGAGGGGCCTTGCTGGGACGATGGTATTGAGGTCATATCAGGAACGCCGGAATTGATTCAAGTGCTGGTACGTTGCGAGGTGAAAACGGCCGACCGATTGGTGCAATTTCTCAACGAAATCGCCGAACTGCCTGATCCGGAACGGAATCAGGTGGCGATGGCTTTTCGCGAGATGCTTATGAATGCGATCGAGCATGGGGGACGACTTAATCCGAATCAATATGTCGAGATCGAATACGTTCGGGCGCGTCACATGGTGAATTGCCACATTACAGATCCCGGGCCCGGCTTCACGCTTGACGAAATCCCCCATGCGGCGATTGCCAACCCCACCGACGATCCAATCCGCCACATTGCTATACGCGAAGAACGAGGGATTCGTCCGGGCGGGTTCGGCGTGTTGCTTGCTCAGCAGCTTGTTGACGAGCTCATCTATGGGCAGAATGGTAACGAGGTTTTCCTCATCAAGTATCTAAATTTGCCTCGATCTGCCTAATACCGCCATAACGTATTCTGACCAGGGTTTCGGGCGCAATGCCGGGATTGTTGTCGCGGGGCGACGTTCCGAAAATATAGGGCGTTAATTCTCGGAGACTCACCGGATGGTCGTCCGCTTACCGAAAGGAGGGTCACGTTTCGAAGCACCACGGACCTGACGCAAATGTATTTTCCGGCGGATGCGTTAAGCACAAGTGTCGCTGCTTGCCTGGTACGGCCTGGTCCACCTGGAGAGACATGTTCAAGAGTTCCCTCAGGTCTTTCTCAGTTGGTGCTTGCCCACACAAATATGGCTTCTTCTCAAATCGTAAGGGGACGGGGCTCATGTTCATGTTCCCGTACCAAAGGATTTTCAGTGGAATTGCAGTAGGGCGACGCTAGTGGTCCAGTGGCCGATGGCAAACTGTCACATGTTACAGCTTCGATGGTCGCAGGATACTAGCGAGAGCAAACTCACGACAGGTAAATGTTTGCGACGGCTCTCAATGAGTGCCGCTGCCAGTGGGTGGAAAAGTTCCCTCCCTCGCCCTCGGCAGAAAGAGGTAGCGCTTCCTACCGGTTTTTCCGTTTCTTGGTGATCACGCGCCCCAGGTCAGGAAGGAATTCTTTTACCACACCGAATCCCATATTGCTTGCCATGCTGATTCCGAAGCTGACCGCACCATCTCCGGCAGAGCGCTGACTGGCCGGCTGCCAAGCGCGGGACAGGAAAGCACCAGCGGCTGTTCCACTCACTTGGGAGATTGAAACATACCGGCTTCCATCGTCATGACGCGCAAGCACACCGCTCGCTACCGCATACCCAGCCCGAGGCCAGAGACCTTTTTTGCCAGAATTGAAATATCGGTTGTCTTCGTGTAGAGCGCTCGCCAGACCGAATGTTATGGTGCGCTGAATTGAATACTGGCCTACGATGTTCGCAAATCGCTTGCCATAGCCGGAGGCTCCCTGTTCCCACTCTGGAGGCTTATCCTTCCAGTGATCGATTCCTGCCGAGAATCCACCTTTTATGTAGCCCAAGGGGTTCATCATGGTTTTCAAATAGATTTGGGTTCGCTCCCGCTGCGTCAACGGGCGAAAGTCGCGGGCCTTCATGGTGCCGGCCATGTTGAGGTAATTGAGGAGGTAGCCGACCCCTTTGCCGACTGGGCTTGAATCCTGCTTGGCGGCTGCTGACTTTTGGTCTTGTGCAGCCACAAGCGGACCGAATACCAGAACAAACACGGCCAGCCGACAAGTGCTTTTCTTCATCACGGGGCAACCCCCCAATTTTTCGATCCGCTCACCGAGTCGCACACAAGAAGACTGCAATCGGAGATGGCAGCTTCAGCTAGTTCCCTGGTGCGCGAGCAAGTCAACTTTGCTCGACCGTTTTTGTCAGCAACTGAGCGAGTGCAGAAAATTAAAGTTTGCATTGCTACGCAACATAGTCGGCTGAGATGTCACTCGACGCCACTGGGAAGACTAGCAGCAGGCACCGACCCCACTTTTCAATGACAGACCCCACGGATTTAAAGCACGGCGTTCTCACTCTGGGAATACCTGCACCTGCTATTTCTGTCAGGTGCCATGAGGAAACCGTTGATCTAGAGTGCGAGGCGTAAAAGCTTGCACTCCACAAGACGAACGAATGCGGCCTTAAACACGCAGCGCCGTTTGTACCGAAAGCCTGAAGGGCTCCGCAGGAAATGAGAGTGATCCCATGACGTCGAAAAGAACGCGCGGAACCGTCCGATCTGTGGTGGCGATTCTCTGTGCCGTTGTCCTCTCGCCAGGTGACACCTTGGCACACATGTCGTCCTCTCCGCAGGCGTCCCAGGCTTCGTCACAGAGTCAGGCAGTCAAGATTGCACCTGAGCAATTGGATTCGCTTGTGGCACCCATCGCCCTTTATCCAGATCCATTGTTGGCCCAGACTTTGGCGGCATCTACCTATCCTCTGGAGATTATTCAGCTCCAGCAGTGGCTGGACAGGAACAAGAACCTGAAGGACAAGGCGCTCGCCGACGCTGTGGCGAAACAGCCCTGGGATGCCAGTATCCAGGCCTTAGCCGCTTTGCCCGACGTCGCCAAACGACTGGCAGACGACATTCAGTGGACCACCGATCTGGGCAACGCGTTCCTGGCGCAGCAAAGCGATGTGATGGATGCCGTGCAGCGCATGCGCAAAAAGGCTCAGGATAAGGGCAATTTGAAATCGACCGAACAACAGAAGGTGGAAACCAAAGTCATCGAAAGCAAGAGCGTGATCGTCGTCGAGCAGGCGAATCCTCAGGTTGTATATGTGCCTTCCTACAATCCCGTTGTTGTGTACGGCCCCGCTTACTACCCATACCCTCCTATCTACTATCCCCCAGCGGGGTACTACGCTGCAGGCTTGGCTATCTCCTTCGGCGTGGGCGTGATGATGGGTGCATTTTGGAGTGGCGGCTGGGGTTGGGGCTGCGGCTGGGGTGGCAACGACATCAACATCAACCGAAACAACAATTTTAACCGCAACACGAATATTAATGGCGGTAACCGCAACAACATCGGCAACCGCCCCTCGAATCAACCAGCCGGCGGCAATCGTGGCAACGTTGGCGCAGGAAACCGCCCGTCAACTCAGCCGATCCGAGGCGACGGAGGTGCGGGCAATAAGTGGCAGCACAGTCCCGAACATCGAGGCGGGGCCCCTTATCGAGACCGTGCGACGGCAGACAGGTTTGGGGGCACGACGCGCGGCGATTCTCTTGCCAAACGACAGGCGGGTGCGCGACAGCAAGTTGGTCGACAGGGCGGCAATCTAGCCAGCAACCGCGGCGGTGGAGCCGGCTTCGGCAATCGTGCTGGCGGCACTGATGTCAGCAACAGAGCGGGAGGTGGAAGCATTGGTAGCAGGGGAGCCGGCGGCGGACCTGATCGCATCGGAAGCCGGGACCTTTCGCGCAGCGGTGGGGGAAACCGGGATGCCTTCGGAGGGGGGTCGAGGGGGTACAACGGATCGAGCGCTCGGGGCAGCAGCAGCCGCGGCGCCTCCAGCATGGGATCACGAGGTGGAGGCGGCTTCAGTCGTGGTGGTGGCGGCGGGCGGCGCAGGTAGCAGGCCTGGATTGTGGAACAGAACCTAGGAGCATCGAATGAAACCAATATCTGCCAAACAAAAACTCTGCCGTCTTCTTTTCGGCGCAGTAGCTTGCGCGTGTCTGGGCATGTCCGTTTCTTCCATTGCTCAAGACGCCGCCCTGAAAACGGCAGCAACTTCTAGTGCCTCAACTGCGAGTGCGAAGAGCTTTGACACTCCGCAGCAAGCGGCTGATGCGCTAATCGACGCGGCCGACAAGTTCGACGTGGTTGCACTGGGTCAGATCGTTGGATCCGATGGCGAGGACATCATTTTTAGCGGCGAATTCGCGCAAGACCGGCAGCACGCCACAGACTTCGCTGCGCAAGCCCGCGAACAAAAGAGCGTCTCTGTAGATCCGAAGAGCGGAAATCGTGCTTTCCTACTCTTAGGCAATGAGGACTGGCCATTCCCTGTGCCGCTCGTGAAGAGAGGAGGCAAATGGTCCTTCGATGCGAAAGCCGGGCGCCAGGAACTTCTTTTCCGCCGTATCGGCGCCAATGAATTGGACGCCATTCAAGTCTGTCATGGCTATGTGGAAGCGCAGCACGAATATGCTCTCCAGCCGCACGAGGGCTATGACGTAAATCAGTACGCGCAGCGCATCATCAGCACTCCCGGCAAGCAGGATGGCCTGGCCTGGCAAAATCCGGATGGGTCGTGGGGCGGTCCAATTGGCGAAAAGATCGCCCGTGCCATCGAACAGGGCTACACCAGCCGCTCGGAGCCGTACCACGGTTATTTCTTCAAGATTCTAAAAGGGCAAGGTCCTGCAGCGCCCCTGGGCGAGATGGAGTTTGTGGTGAAAGGTGTAATGATCGGGGGTTTTGCCCTGGTTGCTGCACCGGCTGAATATGCCGTTACTGGTGTCAGGACCTTCATCGTCAGTCACGATGGTGTTGTCTATGACAAGGATTTTGGGCAGAAAACCCTCAACGAGTTCAAGAATATGGAGCGCTTCAACCCCGATAAATCCTGGACCCCGGTTCCGGAGCAAGACGAATAGACGAAACCGCTCGCGTTGGCTTTCAAGGATGTTTCGCCGGCGTGTCCACAGAACTGGCTCCAAAGTCGTCTATTCGACTGGAATTTGTGACGCATGTTTGGGGGCGAGCGCCTCTTGGCGATCGCGGGACTCGCGCGGGCGGAGCAGAAGAAAGTTAACATCCTCGACCGACCCGGTCCATGCATTAGGGAAGAAGCGCAGAGATGGTCTTCTGGCAAACCTCAGACTCCGCACAAAACCCCACATCGCTCTCTTGCCACTTGCGATCATCGCGGCTCGATAATCATCGGACCGCATGAGAACTATCGACGCTCGTTACAGGTGATCTGTTCGACAAGGAAGTCAATCGAGCCTTCCCACGGCTTCAGTTCCGTTCGATCTGCGGATTTCAGCGGGAATAAACCGCTGAATGCTCCTCACAGATTCTTTTCATAACGTGGCCGTCCATCCTGCCCTGAACAGTGGCCATACAATAGCCGCATAGAATATCCACGTCGTACTCCATGGCTATCCGATCCGTGAGCCTTTCGAGCCGAATCGCCGCCTCTGCGTTACCTTCTGCCCACAGGAGTTGGACACATTCTCCAAAAACTGCTACGCGGGCTTCGTCTCCCTTCGCAGCCTTTGCCACTGTCACGATGAGATCACCGAAGAGCTTCAAAAATCGCGCTGGGTTAGGCATCCGATTGATCATGAATGACGAGAGCGCGTGGGCAGCGTCCACCGAAATGTATCTCTCCTGCTCAATAGCGGCGGCAATATCCACGCCGTGTGTCTCCAATCTCCGCAGAAGGCTGTTTTGGTGTGACTCGGTCGCGACAACGATGGCCCCCTGTCTGGCCTTGAGAGCAGTTCCGATGAACTGCGTGACATCAACTAGCAGACTTGCATCGTCAGAATAGAACCCCACGTCGTGGCGACGGGCGGTTTTCGTATTGAGCCGAAGTGGTTCAATAGCACCGTGCGTTCGGAACTCTTGAAAGGCTACCGCATCCGAAGCTCCAGCGAAATCATGACTAGCAAACCTGCTGACAAACTGGTCGCCTCGAAGAACTGCATTCACCCCTTTCAGCAGTTCACTTCCCGCGTCAATCTTGAGGACATAGCCATGTGCGCCCGTCCCAAGGGCTTCCCGAACCACATCGGCAGAAGATTCTTGGCTTACAAATAGTATTTTGGACTTGGGGGAGAGCTTGCGGCTTTGGCGAGCAACTTCAATTCCGTGCAGCGACGGAAGTCCAATGTCGAGCAGAATCAAGTCTGGTTGCAATTCGTCCGCTCTCTGAAGCGCTTGTAGTCCGTCGGCGCACTGGCCCACTACCTGTAATTCCGGTCGTTCCCCAAGCGTTGCACAAATGAATTTGCGAAATTCCTCCGAATCCTCGACGACGAGAACCCGGATTGATGATGTTTCCAAGTAGCACTCCTTATTACTACTTCAACCAACTCTGAGACTCGAGTTGCGTTGTTTCCAGAATCCCACACTTCGCAATTCAGGTCGTTGCGCAAGCGCACGAATAAATTCATGGAGCGCGTCATCTTCAAAGCCTTTACCGAGGTGGTCATAGATGCGGTCGCTCAAATGCATCCCTCATGCGTTAGCTTTGATGCTAGTTGTTCCATTAACGTGCCAGCGCAAGAAAGAATAGTCCCTACGAGGGCAGGAAAGGCCATAAATCGCCTTCTGCTAATCAATCATGAGCCCTTCCGGAGCATGGAGAAGTACACGCCCCCCTTGGAAAAAGTTCCCATTGAACAAGAACAAATGAGTAGACCGATTGCCTAGCGTGATGTTGTACTTGGCGGATATCCGCCGGATGGCCGCGGAAGTGAGGCAGGCGCCTCACTGCGGGTTTGCAAGCTCCGGCGAAACCGGTTCAGCGAGTTCTTCGCCAGTGGTGAGCCTAACTGGTTTGAACCCGCCGTGTGAACGGTCGTAAAGCCAGATGGCTCCAAAGACGATCAGCAGCAAGGCCGGAAGCACCGCCACCAGGCGAAAAGACATTTGCGACGCGGTCACTTCCCCGCCCTGCGCTTTGTAGTAGTCGTATACCTTTCCCATCTGTGGCAGCACAAAAAAGACCGACAACATGCCCGCCGTACCCATCAGCCCCATAAGCACCGCGCCGCCGCGAGGGAAGCGCTCCGATGCTGCCGCCAGCATGGTGGGCCACATATAGCAGACGCCGGTTCCCCATATCGTCGCCGCGCACAGTCCAGTGATCGGAGAGTTGGCGACACTCAGCGAAAGCAGCCCAAGCGAGGCCAGCAGGCAGGAGAACCAGAGCAGCCCAACGGGCGAAAACTTGTGGGCCATGGGTCCGGCGAAGTGGCGCATCACGAACATCATGGCGCTCACGTACACCAACAGCAGGATTCCGGGCATGTGCACCGTCCGGGTAAGCGCAAATTGCACCCATTGCCCCGGCGCCAGTTCGCTGGCGGCAGTGAGGAACATGGAGAAAAACCACACCAGGAAAAAGGGGCGAAAAAACTCCTTCATCATTTCGCCAGTTGAAATCCCGGCCGCCACCCGCTCCGTCGGTGGGAATTTGCTTCCGAAAAGAAGCGCGCCGAACGTCACCGAGGGAACCAGCACGCACGCCATTTGTAGCCGCCAGTCGAGATTCAGTTGGCTGAGGCCGGCGCCGATCAGTCCGCCGACAATCAGACCACCCGGCCACCAGGCGTGCAACAGGTTCAGCCTGTGGGTTTGATCGTCGGGGTATAGCGTCACCGCCAGCGGGTTGATCACGGTCTCCGTCAGGCCCCAGCCGATACCGCTGATCAGGGCCCCGCTCCAAAGCACCCGATAAGCCGAGAACCAGGCAGAAAGCGGCGCCGCAAAAATCAGGACCAATGTACCCACAATAAAACAGAGGGACGAAAACCCCAGCAGCAGCCGCATGCCGAGATAGTCCAGCAGCGGGCTGCCGATCATGATGGTTAGAGCGAAGCCAAAAAAGGCCATCCCTAGAACCGTGCCGATCATTTGCGCCGAGTGCACGGGGTCAATCGGATCGAGAAATTGATGCTGCAAAACGGTTGCGAGATTGCCGCGAATGCTCGCTGCAATACCCGCCGTGACTAGTGCGATCACGCTTACCCGGAAGAGTCTGGCCTTGTCGTAGGCTGCGTGCCGGTCGTCTATCTGGCGGCGAGATATGTGGCGATCCGTTGTGCGCACATTCCCGACAGCGGGCCGGGATCTAATGGTGGATGGCGTCTTGGCCACGAAGTTCTCCTCCGACAGGAAACTAGGAGCATTCGTTCGATCCCGGTCCCGGAGTCTGGTTCGGTGGCCCACCGTTCACGATGCATGTTCAAACAGGTGGACCACCCTTCGGCCCACGAGTTTACTCGAAACCCAACCAAGGTGTCCCTTCATAGATCACGCGATCATACCCCACTCCGAGGGCAGCACGCTGGTCGGGAGCTAGGAGCAGGACCTTCGCACGGGAGATTCTCAAGCTCTGCGATAGCGTTGAAACCTGTAAAATCTGTCAGTGAAGCCGACTGCACAATTGAACACCGTGTGTTGGTTGCGGGCTCGGTTCATATCACCTGGGCCGGACTCATGCGATACGGGTTGGAGTGGAATGATTCCGCGCGGTGAGGTCGGCATGGTCGCAGGGCAGATCGGTCTGTCATTGGGTGGGATAAGCAGTCGCCCCTACACCGCGGTCATCAGGTTATCAGCGGAAAATACTCTTATTTGGAGTTCATACGGACCAAACACACATTACTGCAGGCCGCACTGGGTTCACTGTGAACTGTAACTTGTAACGCCTTTCTTACGTGCTTCCGAGAAAGCCCTCCAAGGCGTCGGCCACCGAGGTGAACCGGTCAATTCCGCCGAGCCGCGCATCTACTCCTTCGCTACGCAACCGCTCGCGCACCGATGACCGCGCTTCGACAGCCTGAAAACGCCCGCCGCCTACGGTCAGTTCTTCGGCCAGGCTCGCCAGCATGTGCGCGCTGTGCATGTCCACGCGGGGCGCAGCGGAAAGGTCCAGTACAACGAGCTTGGGCGGTACGGTTTCAGCGCGCACCCTATCCAGAATCGTGTCTCGCACATGATCCATGTTGAAATAAACGAGACCCGACTCAGGCCGGAAGATCAGCACGCCGGGAACTAACTCATTGTCTGGACTCCGCTCGCGATCGGAAAAGCGCCGCGTGCCAGGAATTCGCCCGAGAACGGCCACATGCGGTCGGGACGCGCGACGGATCAATAACACCAGCGAGATGATTGCCCCGATCATGACACCACGCAGCAGACCTTGCCCGAGCACGCCGACTATGGCTGCCATCGCCACGACAAACTCCGGGCGGTCGCCGCGCCAGAGCTGCTTGAGCGTGGAGACTTTGAAAAGACCAGCAACCGCGACCAATACCACTGCCGCCAAAACGGGCTGGGGCAGAGCACGAAGGAGGTGAGAGAAGAACAGCACCACGACCAACATAATTCCCGCCGCGATGCCGCCCGACAGCGGCGTGCGCGCGCCCCCCCCTTCATTGACGAGCGATTGCGACATTCCACCGCTGACCGGGAAACCGCGGCCCAAACCCGCGGCAAGGTTGGACGCGGCGAGCGCAAGAAACTCCTGGTTGGCGTCCAGCCGCCCACCGTGTTTCGCGGCGAAGGTGCGACCAATAGCGGCCGTTTCGACCGCTCCGAGCAGAAAACACGCGAACGCCAACGGCAACAGCTCATTCGCATCGGCCCAGTGAATCGCTGGAAGGCCGATGTCTGGTAACCCTTGCGGTACCGCACCGAGCAGCTTCACTCCGCGGGCGTCTAGGCCGAGCAGGCCTGAAGCTACAATCCCTCCCGCCACGACAAACAGCGCCACGGGTTTGTTCTTGAGAAAGATCTTCCCGAGCACAAGCACGGCCAGAGCGGCGATTCCAATAGTCAGTGAAGTGATGTTTGTTTCGCGCAGGTGCTGGAGAAAGTAGCCCGCGTTCTCCCAAAAATTGCCATGCGCCCCGTGGACGCCAAAGAGCTTGGGCAGCTGCGTGCTTGCGAGAAAGAGGGCCACGCCGCATTTGAACCCGACCATCACGCTCTCGGAAATAAAGTTGACGATAGAGCCAGCCTTGACCAGCCATGCAATGAAGGCGATGAGCGCAACGAGCAAAGCAGTACCTGCCGCCAGCGCGCTGAACCGGGTCGTGTCGCCTCCCGCAATCTCGCCCAGCGAAGCGCCCACGAGCAAGGATATGGCGGAAGTGACCGAGATGGCCGTGTGGCGCGAGCTGCAAAACAGCCAGAAGACCAGCCCGCCAAACAAGCACGCGTAGAGTCCTGCTTGGGGAGGCAGGTTGGCCAGCGAGGCGTCGCCTAGCCCGGCCGGTAGAAGGTAGGCTGCAAGTGTGATGCCAGCGACAACGTCACCCCGCAGCCAGCTTCGATCGTAGCGCCTTAGCCAGTCGAGAACAGGAAGTGGGAGCTTCACATCGTTTGTTCCGTAAGCAATTCCGCATTCAGACCACGGATCATCTTTGACTCGAGAACCTGTCGGCCTTCGACTCAGTCGAGAGTTATAGCCTCAATCAGGACGGTTCTTTGTCAGCATAAAGATAACGAGACCACTGGTGACCTGTCAGAGTTGTCAGGACTGTTCACCCGGGTGTCCAGGTTGGATCGTTGTGACTGACTGCCAGCGATCCCGGGGTCGGATGGGGATCGAGTTCATTATTGAGGGTAGGAGGAGACTCTCTCCAGTTCACTTTTGAGGCGATAGTCGAAGTTACGGCCATTTAGGCGAGATTCAGGGGTGAAATTAGGCCCGAATTTCTCCGAGACGCAGACTGTTTGGCGGAGAGGGGATTCGAACCCCGGTACAGCTTTTGACCGCACAACGGTTTAGGAAAACAGGGCAGGAATCTGTACGTTTCGAAAACTTAAGCCGCTAGGAACGTGCGACAAGTGCGGAGCCTGGTTCACCTATCCATAGCACCAGATCAACTCAAGCTTTGCCGCCAAGTGCAAGCCAGGCAGAAGCTCAGCCGTTTTAGGCGCATAGTTCGACGTGCAAATTTCGGCCAGGGACTCACCCTAATTTTGACCTTGCAGGGATATCCTCCGGACGAATCGACAATCGCCCAGCCGTGAGGTCTGAGGGAAGAATTTGCGGTCAGGGCGTGGATTGGCCTGTCGACCCGAAAGCGCATATGCGAGTGCTCGGAAGCCATCGTACTTCAATTCGAACAGGTAGTCAGAATGGTCGAACGGGACAGGCTTCAAGCGTAGGGGCTGGGGGATAAACTGCACGGTACGGAATGGTAGCAAAGGCGAAACCGAAAGATGGGCGAAGAACGCACCAAGTACAGTGTCATACCGCCCGCCATGCATTCACATGCCGATAGTAATCTCGGCTGGCAGCCCTATTCTCATGAAGGAGGAAGCTATGCATATTCTATGGGCGCTTATCATCGGCCTCGTAATTGGGGCGATTGCGAAATTCATCGTGCCGGGGAAAGACCCGGGTGGGATCATTGTCACCAGTATGATCGGCATGGCAGGCTCACTTCTTGCCACTTTTCTGGGGCAGGCTCTTGGTTGGTACGACCGAGGACAAGCAGCAGGCTTCATTGCGTCCTTAGTCGGAGCCGTTCTGTTGCTGTCCGTTTACCATATGTTCCGTCGGCGCACCGCCTAGTTCAACCCCGACTTCCGACTCTGGCCCACCGTGAGGGCGTAGGAGAATATGGTGGCATGACTGGCCTGCAGAACGCAGAGTCTTGGGCAGCAATCGGCGGCTTCATTGTGATTCTCGTCGGAAGCGCTATAAAACTATCGAAGCGGAACCGGCAATCGCATCGACACGAGGGTTTTGGATTACTTGCAAGAGCACACTCGCAAGCACTCGGACGGGAGCCGTTCACGAAGTCTGGCTGACATCGCACACGCATCAGGCATATCGGAGAAAGACGCACTAAGGGCGCACGGCGAGAACTGGGTTCTCATTTAAACTCCACAGCCTCTCTACAAGTAGACCGACCAAAGTATTTGATGCCGTTCGCCAAGGAATACCAAATAGATACCAATAGGTAGTGAAAATAGAAGCTCACCAATACAATCGGGCAAGTTAGACGAGAAAGAAGAAACAATTCGGTCGCAGGGGAACGGTGGCGGCTAGGAAGAAGTGAGCAGCGACGCATATGGCGACTTCCCGCATTTCTCTTCATTCAATTCTTCACTGGCGTGAGGTTTATGAGGCGGCGATACACGAGACCAATTTGCTGAGCCTCGACCGCCTCATTGCCGTTGCCAAGGAAGCCATCGTCATCCGCTGGCAGGAACTACCCAAAAATGATTCTGCTGAACGCGAAGAGCTAATCAGTGCAACCGCAGTCCTATGGGAGCTGAAAGCTAGGAAATTGGACATTGGAACGACACCATCGCGGAACAAGTCGTGAACGACAGAATGCCGCTCGAATTTACGCCGCTCGACATTTGTTACTTGAACCGTCAAACATTGCACTCTCATTAATTACTTTGTCGGTTATCTCTATCACCGCGCTGATTGCTTTTTCGGTTACTGGGAATAATGACAGTAGAACAACCGCATCCCAATTTGTGGCTGTGTGAGCAGGAACTTCGATGTGCTTGTTTTCCGTGTTTAGCATGGGGAAACCTCGTAAGTACAAGGTAAGATGTCGCGATTCCCCGAAATGGTCGAAATTGATCGCCCGGTCGATTACCAAAGTTTGCCGCCCGGGATTCGCCTCCGCTCTGAACGGTTTCTGTGCGTTGTGCAGCTAAATTTCGCCCATCCTGCATGCTTGTTTCGACCCGACGGGTCGGCGGATTGGATTCCTCCTACAGGGTTTTCTGATGAAATGTGCAGTATTGCTCAGACGCTGTTTGAAACCTCAGCTATGCTCGGGAGGCTAGTGAAAGGCGTCTCATGACCCCGAAACCCGATTGGCGGCATCTTGCCGAACAAGCAAGTGTAGAAATGGACTCGAAGAAACTAAGCGTTCTTGTAGAGGAATTGAATCGCGTACTAGATGAGCAGGAAACATTGCGCTACCAGAGGCACGGTGTTATTGATTCGTCGCTGCTCGTTGCGGCGTAGACTCCCTCCCCACATTGTTCCCCGTGAGGAGTCCTTCAGCCGCTCAATTTGAAGACTTGGCCCGACAAAATGGACAAAACAACTGAGACGAACTCAACCACGTACAACTACTACGTCCTGCGGAACGGCGAGTGCGAGTTCAAGATAATGTATATGTCGGTCGCGGATGCGTTGCTATGGAAGGCCGCTGGGTGGGAAGTTAGTTGCCACAATTCAAACGAAGAGGCAAGTGTGGCCCTCGCGGGATGGAAGAAGACGGGCCTTGCCGGAGCGGAAATACACTTCGCGTGACGTTAGCCGCCTTTTTTCTGACGCGGTAATGGACTCGGCGCGGATGACCGTCTTCATGGCTTCTTCTTCAAGACGAAGAGCGGCTCCGTTTTGAAAGCACCTAATTGCTGCTGCAAAACTGCCGGTCGTGCGACTCCC
>Ga0068871_100001848_pt1 | contig 14311 bp, 12 predicted proteins | sample KBSMisM72_FD_72750 | JGI IMG/M metagenome (GOLD analysis project Ga0068871, IMG submission 72750) | Miscanthus rhizosphere microbial communities from Kellogg Biological Station, Michigan, USA - KBS Miscanthus M7-2 | ecosystem: Host-associated > Plants > Roots > Rhizosphere > Soil ... | reverse complement strand
TCCACGTCGATGCCTTCATGCACGGTCACCGTGCGTTCGTCGGGAACGCCGTCGGCGACGAGCATCTGGCGAATCGCCTCGGACGCGGCGATGAAGCAGTCGACCTGACGATGCTTCCAGCGTGAAAACGAGTTGTGCCGGAGATGGAAATCGACCCGGCGCGAGACGACGAGCGGCGGCTCGACGTCTTTCGCTCCCAGCGAGAGCGCCAGCGACGCCATCGCCACCCCGTGCGCGTCGTGGGCGTGGATGACGTCGGGCCGTACCCGCTTGATGACGCGATTCAGCCGCCACGCCGCCGTGAGATCCATCTCCGACTTCGGCGCGAGCGGAACCAGCTCGAGTCCCTCCGCTGCGCGCTTCCGCAGCTCGCCGTCGGGATGCGCGACGAGCGCCGCGCGCTGCCCGATTTCGCGCAGTCCGTTGACGGTCAGCAGGACCTGATTCTGTCCGCCCCGCCAGGTACGCGCCGTGTCGATGTGGAGAGAGAACATTTGTCAGCGCCTGTTTATCACGAAGGTTTTGTGTTCGTGTCCTTCGTGTGTCTCGTGTCTTCGTGAGATGCAGGCGTTTCGGTCAACGAGAGATCCCGAAGTTTGCTGAATTTCAGCCGGACGTATTGCGCATTCATCCGCGAGATCGTGAGGCCCACCGAGCCATCGAGGAATCCGCGTTTCAGAATGAAGTTGCGGAAAAACGCGAACGCCGGCTGAAGCGCCAGGTCGAGCGCCGTCGCGCGGCGGCCCTGCTCGAACATCTGTCGCGCTGCGAGCGTCGTGTAGTGCGCGATCGTCTCCCTGTGTTCCGCGACGTCGCGATACGCGTAGTGCTGCAGTTCGTGACGCAGCCGTCCGACGCCGCCCTTGACCGTGACGCCTTCATGCACGTGCCGGCCCGTCCACTCGGCGGCTCGCCGATCGTAAAGACGGAGCTGGTAGTCCGGGTACCAGTCGGTCGTGCGAATCCAGCGGCCGAGATGAAACGTGACGCGCGGCATCTGGTAGCCGCGATGCACAGGTTCGTTCGCCACCGTCTCCTGAATCTCTCGAGCCAGCGCGGCCGTGACCCGCTCGTCCGCGTCGAGCGACAGGATCCAGGCGTTCGTGGCAAGCGACGCGGCGAAGTTCTTCTGCGCGATGTAGCCCGGCCACTCACGCGACACGACACGCGCGCCGTGACGCGCGGCGATCGCCGCCGTCTCGTCCGTGCTGCATGAGTCCACGACGATGCGCTCATCGGCCCACGCCACGGAGTCGAGCGCGTCGCCGATATCCGCCGCTTCGTTCTTGGTGATGATGGTGACCGAAACCTTCGGCACGGTGCGAAGTGTAATGGGGGCTGGGGACTAGGGGCTAGGGGGCGTTCTTCTAGTCCCTGGCCCCCAAGCCCTGGTCCCTATGCTACGTTGTGAATCCCATGACTCGTGACGAAGTGCTCGACCTCTTCCGCCGATCCGGCGCGCTGCTCGAAGGCCACTTTCGCTTGACGTCGGGTCTTCACAGTCCAGGCTACCTGCAGTGCGCCCTCGTGCTGTCGTATCCGGACTTGGCGGAGCGATTGGGCAGCGCGCTCGCCGATCGCATCCGCGGCGTCCGCGCCACGGTCGTGCTTTCGCCGGCGCTCGGCGGCGTCATCATCGGGCACGAAGTGGCGCGTGCGCTCGGCGTCCGCGCGCTGTTTGCGGAGCGGCAGGACGGCGTCCTCACGCTCCGCCGCGGCTTCACGCTCTCCGAACGCGACCGCGTGCTCGTCGTCGAAGACGTGTTGACGACCGGCGGATCGACGAAAGAGACGATGGACGTCGCCAGGGCGGCGGGCGCGCAGGTCGTGGGCGCCGCATCAATCGTCAACCGCAGCGGCGGCACGGTGAAGTTTGACGTGCCGCTCGAGTCGCTTCTCGACTACGCGTTGCCGACATACGAGCCGGAGAACTGTCCGCTCTGCGCGCAGGGGCTCCCGGTCCTGAAACCGGGTTCCCGTCAGGTCGCCGTCTAAGTGCCGCCGTTCAAGATCGTCGTCTCGTACGACGGCGGGCCGTTCGTCGGCTGGCAGCGGCAGGCGGAAGGTTCCTCGATTCAGGGCGCGATCGAAGACGCGCTCATCGACCTCGAGGGCCGGCACGTGACCGTCACGGGCGCAGGCCGTACGGATGCCGGCGTCCACGCCATCGCGCAGGTGGCAAACTTCACGCTCACTCGCGAGATCGAGCCAGCCGTCCTCGTGCGCTCGCTCAACGCGAAGCTGCCGATCGAGGTGCGTGTCCGCTCGGCCGAAGTCGTGGCGCCGTCATTTCACGCTCGCTTCGACGCGAAGGCCAAGAGCTATCGGTATCGTCTGTGGAATGCGGACGTGCTGGATCCGTTCGAACGGGCGTATGTCTGGCATGTCACCACGCCGCTCGACGTCGCCGCGATGACCGACGCTGCACTCCTGCTTGAAGGCCATCACGACTTCGCGGCGTTTCAAACCCTCGGCAGCGAACCGAGCGCGACCGATCGCGTGATCACGCGGTCGACGCTCACGGCGTCCGACGACGGCCTGGTGACCTACGAAGTCACGGGCACCGGATTTCTGCGACACATGGTGCGCACCATCGTCGGCACGCTCATCGAAGTGGGACGTGGGCGGCAGCGGCCGGAGTGGATGCGCGACCTGATCGCATCGCGCGACCGCGCACAAGCGGGCAGGACTGCGCCGGCGCACGGGCTCTTTCTCGTGCGCGTGGACTACGGCGTTGTACAATTCGAGCAGCATGTCCCTTGAGCAATTGCTGGCGTGGCTGCCGCCGGGCTCTCCGGATGAACCCCTCGCGCGGACCGTCAACTTCGATCAGCTTCCAGCGCACGTCGCGATCATCATGGACGGCAACGGCCGATGGGCCGCGCAGCGTCATTTGCCGCGCGTCGAGGGACATCGCGCCGGCATCGACTCGGTTCGGGACGTCGTCGAGACGTCGGCGCGCGTCGGCGTCGGGGTGCTGACGCTGTACGCGTTTTCGATCGAAAACTGGAAGCGGCCGCGCGCGGAAGTCAGCACGCTGATGATGCTGCTCAAGCGGTATCTCCGTCTCGAACTGAACACGCTGCTCAAGAACAACATCCGGTTCCGGACGATCGGCCGGACGGACGAGCTCGCGCCAGACGTACAGGACGAGCTCGCAATGGGCATCGAGCGGACGTCGGCGAATACCGGCATGCTGTTCAACATCGCACTCAACTACGGCGGCCGCGCGGAAATCGTGGACGCCGTCCGCAAGGCGATGGTGTCGGGCATCGATCCCGCCGATCTCGACGAGCGCAGGTTCGGCGACTTGCTCTACACGGCCGGTCAGCCGGATCCGGATCTGCTCATTCGGACGAGCGGCGAAATGCGCGTCAGCAACTTCCTGCTGTGGCAGATTGCGTACTCGGAGATCTGGGTCACCGACACGCTGTGGCCCGACTTCCGCTGCCGCCATCTGCTCGAGGCGATCGTCGCGTATCAGAAGCGCGAGCGCCGGTACGGCGGCATCAAGACGCCGCCCGTCGCCCTCACCGCCAAGTGACGCGCGTCCTCAGCGGCGCCGTTCTCATCGTCTTCGCAGTGGCCGTCGTCTGGTTCGCTCCGGCTCCGCTGTTTTTCGTCGCGGCCGAAGCGCTGCTGGTGCTCGCCTTCATCGAATATGCGGGTCTGTGCCGGGCGGTCGGCTTGCCGGTGCCTGCGGTGGCCAGCGGCGCGGCGACCCTGCTCGCGTCGGTCGGCATCACCTCCACGTTGTGGGTCAATGATGTCGCTGCTGGAAGAGCCGTGCTGCTCGACGTCATTCTGCTGTCGACGTTCGTCGTGCTTGCATCGCTTGGCCTCGCGTCGTGGCGGGGCGATCGGGATGCGCTCGGTCGAACGGCGGCGTCGGTGTTTCCGCTGCTGTATCTTGGCCTGCCGATTGGCGCATTGATCGCGGTCCGCGACATGCGTGGTCCTCAAGGCCTGTTTCTGCTGATGCTCACGGTGATGGTCAGCGACACGGCGCAGTACTACACAGGCCGAGCCTTCGGACGCCGTCCGCTTGCGCCGGCCATCAGCCCGAAAAAGACGATCGAGGGCGCCATCGGCGGGTTGGTCTTCGGCACGCTGTTGCTTGCCGTCGTCGGCCAGTGGTGGCTGCCGACGATTCCGGTGGCGATTCGCGCGCTTCTCGGCGCCGCCGTCGTCGGGCTCGGCATCGCCGGCGATTTGTTCGAGTCGATGCTCAAGCGGAGCGCGGGCGTCAAAGACAGCTCGTCGCTGATCCCTGGTCACGGCGGCGTGCTCGATCGGATTGACGCGTTGCTGTTCGCCGCGCCGATCTATTACGTGGTGCTGAAGTACGTATGAGAACTCTCCACCATGCCGTGAAAACGCGCCACCAGTGGAGAGTCACCGCATTCGCATGAAGCGCATCGCCATCCTTGGATCCACCGGCTCCATCGGGACAAGCGCGTTGTCCGTTGTCGACGCGCATGCCGATCGGCTCGCGGTTGTCGGTCTCGCGGCTGGGGAAAACGCGGATCGCCTCGCCGAACAAATCGCACGCTACCGCCCGAAGACGGTGTCGATGGCGTCTGGCGCGGCCATCGATCGTCTGCGTCACACGGGCCCCGTTGACGCCGCCATTGGCGGCTCCGGGCGTGACGGGCTGATCGCGGTCGCCACGGCGCCTGAGGTCGACATCGTGCTATGCGCGTCGTCCGGCACCGAGGCCCTCGAAGCCGTGCTGGCGGCCATCGACGCGAAGAAGACGATCGCGCTGGCCAACAAAGAGGTGCTCGTCATGGCCGGCGGCATCGTGATGGATGCCGCGCGGCGCCACGGCGTCGTCATCCTGCCGGTCGACAGCGAGCACAACGCGATTCATCAGTGCCTGCACGGGCGCGACACCTTCGAGATCAAGCGTCTGATTCTCACCGCTTCAGGTGGACCTTTCCGCGGCCGTTCTTCGTCTGAACTGGCAGGCGTCACCGCGGAAGAAGCGCTCCAGCATCCGACATGGCGGATGGGCCGCAAGATCACCGTCGACTCCGCGACGCTGATGAACAAGGGGCTCGAAGTCATCGAAGCACACTGGCTGTTCGGCGTCCGCGCCGATCAAATCGACGTCGTCGTCCACCCGCAATCGGTCGTCCATTCCATGGTCGAGTTCGTCGACGGGTCGGTCATCGCGCAGCTCGGGGTCACCGACATGCGCCTGCCGATTCAGTATGCGTTCTCGTATCCCGAGCGGTGGAGCGCGCCTCTGCCGTCGCTCGATCTCGTCAGGGCGGGGCGGCTCGACTTTCAGCTACCCGACGCCGACGCCTTTCCATGCCTTCGTCTTGCGTATCGCGCGCTCGACGCGGAACGCAGCCTGCCAGTCGTGCTGAACGCCGCGAACGAGGTCGCGGTCGCGTGGTTTCTGGACGGACGCATCGGTTTTCCCGCGATTGCGCATGTCATCGAGCAGACGATGGCCGCGCATCGGCCGGTCGAGGTCACCACGTTGTCGAGCGTGCGAGACGTCGATTCGTGGGCGCGCGAGCACGCCCGAGAGGCCGCCCGCGCAGTAGAATTGAAGGTCTGAGGTTCCCGTGACGGCTGTTGTCTACATCCTGTCGTTCGTCTTCGTGCTCGGTGTGCTCGTGTTCGTGCACGAGCTCGGCCACTTCCTGGCGGCGAAGCGCGTGGGCATCAAGGTATTGAAGTTCCAGCTGGGCTTCAACCCGACAATTCTCAGCTACAAGTACGGCGACACGGAGTACGGCATCGGCGCGCTGCCGCTCGGCGGCTACGTCAAGATGGCGGGCGAAGCGAGCGAGGACGGCCCGACTGGCGATCCTTCAGAGTTCTTGTCGAAGTCGCGATGGCAGCGGTTCCAGGTACTCGTCATGGGTCCCGTGATGAACCTGCTGCTCGCGTTCTTCCTTGCCGCCGTCGTGTTGTATCAGGGCGCCGAAGTCGAGAGCTACAACGACCAGCCGGTGGTCGTCGGCGTCGTCAAGCCCGATTCACCCGCGGCCCGCGCCGACATCCGCACCGGCGACCGCATCGTCACGGTGGCTGGACACACGGTCGACACGTGGGAAGAGTTTTTCGTCACGATCAGCACGCGTGCGAATCGTCCGGTCGACATCGGACTGCTGCGCCAGGGCCTCGACGTCTCGAAGACGGTGACGCCGGTCGCCGACGAGACGGGCAGGTTCGAGATCGGCAACATCGGCGTGCTGCCGAACGTTCATCCGCATCTCACCGAAGTCTTCAAGAACGATCGTGCGGATCAGGCGGGGCTGCGGCCGGGCGACGTCATCGTCGCCGCGGACGGACAGCCGCTGACTTTTGCCGCCGACTTTATCAAAGCGATCAGAGGCAGCCCGGAGAAGACCGTCAGCCTGTCGATTCTGCGTAACGGCGCGCCGATGAACATCAGCGTCACGCCGAAGGCAGACGGGAAAACGGGTCTCATCGGCGTGAGGCCAGCCGACGATACGGTGACGATCAAGCCCTCGCTGCCCGGTGCCTTCAAGCTGAGCGCGCAGAAGAACGTCGCGATGGCCGGCATGATCGGCCAGACCGTGTGGGGCTTGCTTACTCGTCAGTTGTCGCCCAAGCAGTTGATGGGGCCGATCGCCATCGCGCAAGTGTCGGGTGAATCGGCGCAGCTCGGATGGCTCGCGCTCGCGAGCCTGATGGTGAGCCTGAGCCTGAATCTCGGGCTGCTGAACCTGATGCCGATTCCGATGCTGGACGGCGGCCACATCTTCATCATGGCGCTCGAAGGTATCGCGCGCCGCGACTTCAGCGTCCGCATCAAGGAAAAGATCCTGCTCGCCGGCTTCGTCGTCCTGATGATGCTGATGGTGACGGTGATCTACAACGACCTCGCCCGCCTGTCGATCTTCGAGCGGCTCAATCCCTGGAAATAATCCGAAGCCACAGAGGCACAGAGGACACAGAGCAGTTGATTCTCTGTGAGCTCTGTGCCTCCGTGGCTTCGTTGTCTTTTACCAGCTGAACTCCGCGCTGATGCGCGTGCGGGTCGGTATCAAGGGCTACTTGCCCGAAGAGTGAAGGTTTTGGTCGGGCTGACCGATGATAAGAATCAAGGGGGCCTGAGCCTGAATCTCGGCGCACATTGTTTGTGAAGAGGACACTCTTGGCCTCATGGATGATTCTCTCTGCGTCCTGTGCATCCCTGCAGCCGCTCCGGGAAACGCCAACCGATTTCAATGTTGGCAGGGACGATCAGATTTTGTTTGGCGGAACCTATCAGGGCGCATTCGAGCACGTGTGCGCGCTTGAAAGTTGCGAGCTCTGCGCCGAATCGCGTTACGCAACTGCAAAGCAGCGTCGAGCGTCACTTAGTCGTGCCTATCGCGCCATGAGACGCCGCTCTGGCACTGTTGCCTTGGTCTGCCTCAACTCCGGCGACGGCGACGGTTATCAGGAGGGAGAATACTTTCTCGTGCGAGAAGGATACGTATTCGTAGGAGGGGCGGTTCGGTACAACGGCGAGAGGGGAATAGAGTTCAACCTATCCGAGGGTGATCTTGCCCGCGATGTGCGCCTGGCGGAACCGAGTAAGTCACCCGACGACACGGACCGGACAGCAGGTCCGATCCTTCTCTATCGGTTTGAGCACGCCGACGCTCTTGAGCACAAAGGCCTCTTCGTTTTTCCGCGGCGCTAACTCCACTCGACGACCTGGCGCGGCTATCGATTTTCGAGCGGCTCAATCCCTGGAAATAATTCGAAGCCACAGAGGCACAGAGGACACAGAGCAGTTGATTCTCTGTGAGCTCTGCGCCTCCGTGGCTTCGTTGTCTTTTACCAGCTAAACTCCGCGCTGATGCGCGTCATTCTGCCTGTCAGGATCGAGTTCGGCTGCAGCCACGTGCCGCCCTGCACGAACGTGTTGTTGTAGGTCAGGATCGCGCTCGAGTTGAGCGCGTTGTACATGTCGATGCCGATCATCGTGCGCGTCTTGCCGAAGCGCAGGATTTTTGCGGCGCGGAGATCGAGCTGGTTGATGCGGTCGCCGTACAGCGATCCGGGTGCGATCAGGTTGACTGTCACGCTCGTGACGTTGCCTGACGGTGCGCGGCCGAGCGTCTGCGCGACGGTTCCTGCCGGCACCGCATAGTTCGCCGCCAGCAGCGCGCCCGGCTTGCTCTGCATCACACCGCTGACCTGCACGTCGACCTTTGGAATCGTGTACGTCGCGAGACCGCGCAACTGGGTCAGCCAGCTGTAGTCGGCGTGGCAGTACGGGCTCGTCGTGCTGACCGTCGACGTCACGAGACCGGCGCCGATCGCGACGTTGAGCTCGGGCAGGTTCGCGCGGACGCCGCACGCATCCGCCACCGTCTTGCCGGTGCTCGTCCCGCCCTGGATCGTGACGCCGTTCCGCATCCGCACGTTCAACGTCACGTCGACGCCGTTGAAGTACTGATACTCGTCGCCGTAGGCCCGAGAGTCGGTGATCAAGTTGCTGATTTGCCCGGATCGCGTGGGCGAGACGTCGTACAGCCCGGCCACTGGATAACCACCGCCGCCCGGCAGCCGCGAGTCGGACGGGGCGTTGATCGAGTACGGCGTGTAATCAGCAGCAGTCACCAGCGAATTGTCGGTGACCGTGAAGCCTTTGTACCAACGGCGGCTGTACGCCACTTCAATCGACGCGCGAGCGGCAATCTGCTGCTGTACCGACACGCCGAGGTTCCAGTCGGACGCGCGGACGCCCCACCCATGCAGCAGCGCGGGATCGTAGTTGTTCGTCAGCACCGGCTGGCCGAACTGCACGTTCGACATCTGGCCGCAGAAGTCGCCGCCGGTCGAGTTCGCTTGGGGATTCAGCAGATCGCAATTCGGGACGAAGTCTTTGTTGTTGTCCGTCCACGTGCGCGTGACGCCCTGCGTTTGGAACGGCCCCGTGCTCGTCGGGACGCGCAGCGTCGGGTTCGAGTTGGCGTAGTTCAACTGGACGCCGACGCCTTCGAGGTACTTGCCGATGTTCGCGCGAATCGCCGTCCGCCCGTTGCCGAACACGTCGTAGGCGGCGCCGAAGCGCGGCGTGATGTCGTTGTAGCTGTCGACACCCTTCGTCTCAGGGAAGATCATCGGGACCGGCAGGAATCGCGAGGGGCCTTCCTGCTGCGCGGGGAACCAGCTGCCGGCGTGATCGTAGCGAAGCGCGCCCTGAACGGTCAGCCGGTGAATCGTCCACTGTTCTTGCGCGTACGCGGCGTGCCAGCCCGCTCGCGCGTTGTTCACCCACGGCGAGATCAGCTCGGTCAGCTGATTCGGCTGGCCGTTGTCGAGACGATATGCGAGGTTCTGCGAGTTGGTGAACCACGTGCGGTCGTCCGTCATGTAGGTGCCCTGGTAGCCGACCTTCATGCTGTGCGCGCCGGTCACATACGACGCGGACGCGCGCCAGGTGTACGCGCCCGTGTAGTTGAGCGCGTAGTCCTGCGAGCGATACACCAGGCCGGGAATACCGCCGTTGGCGTCGCAACCGCGGGTGCACTGCTCGCTGACGCGAATCATGTCGTGCGTCGGATTCGGATCGCGCTCGAAGTTCCCCCAGCCGTAGTACGTCGTGCCCATGCCGGCCTCGAGGAGCAGACGGCTCGTCGCGGGCGACGACCACGTCAGCTGCGTCACGCGGAGCGGTTTGTACTGGCTCAGCCCGCCGGCATCAGGCGAAATACGCGCAGGGTCGGTAATCCCGTACGTCGTGCCTTCGCACGCGCGGCACACGACCTGTTCGTCCCAGAACCCGCTGAACTTATTGCGCGGCGTGATTTGCCAGGTGACGCGCGCGTCGCCGTTTTCCCACGTGCGGTCGGTGAACTCGGGACGGTTCCTGTCGGGGACGTACGTCCACTTCGTGTTGTCGCCCGAGTTCTGGTCGTAAAAGATGTTCGCGATGATCTTCGTGCTGCCCTGCGTGCGCGCGTTCGCGAAATACCAGATGCGATCCTGCTTGATCGGGCCGCCCACCGATCCGTTCAGGTCGTACACCTTGTTGGTCGGCGTCGCAGCGGCAAGTCCCTGCGCCTGCAGCGCGGGCGTCAGGTTGTCCGACTCGAGCTTTTCACCGGTGCCGCTGAAGAAAATCGACCCCTGGGTCCGGTTGCCGCCCGTCTTCGGAATGAGGTTCATCACGAGACCCGCGGTCTCCGATTCGCCCAGACCGCCGTTGGTGACGAACGAGACTTCTTGCGCGTTGCCCACGTCGGCGACGTAGGTCGGAGGCTGTCCGCCGCCGGGAGGGTTCACGATGTTCAGCCCGTCGATCGACAGGCGTCCCTCGTTGTTGCGCCCGCCGTGAATCGGAAACTGCGTCGTCACGATGCCTGTCGTCACGTCGTTGACGTTCGTGGTGACGCCGGGGACGAGGAACACCATCGAGTTGTAGTTGCGGGTGTTCGGAATGGCGCGGACGACGTCGGTGCTGAGCGTCATCTGACGTTTCCCGCTTTGCGTGTCGACGACGGGTGACTCGCCGGTGACCGTGACGGTTTCCGCGACGGCGCCGACCTTCATGTCGGCGTTGATCACCGCAGTGAAGACGCCCGTGAGCTCGACGCCCTCGCGCTTGAACGTCGAGAACCCGGCGAGCGAAAACGTGACGCCGTATGTGCCGGGCCGAAGGTTCTCGATGCGGTACTGGCCGGTGCCGTCGGTCACTGCCGAACGGACCTTTTCGATCAGGGCCGGACTGCTGGCTTCGACGGTGACGCCGGGGAGAACGGCACCGGACGCGTCCTTGACCGTGCCGGTGATGGTGGCTTGCGCGTACGCGAATGATGGAAGAAGAACGAGGATGGCGAAAAACAATCGACGCATGAGCCGGGCTCCTTTGAAACGTGCTGACGGCTCGTAATACTACATGTGTTTCATCGCGTCTTTCATCGATGCGCGCGCGGCTGTGATCGTGCGATCCACATCTTTGGTTGTGTGCGCGGCTGACAGGAACCACGCTTCGAATTGCGACGGCGGAGGATAGATGCCGCGAGCGATCATCCCGCGGAAGAATTGCCCATACAGATCCGATCTCGCGCTCGTGGCGCTCGCGTAGTCGCGGACAGGCTGGTCCGTAAAGAAAGGCGTAAGCAGCGATCCGACGGCGTTCACCTGCAGCGCGATGCCCGCGTCCCGCGCGGCGTCGGCAAGGCCAGCGGCGAGACGCGTGCCGAGTGTCGCGAGATTGCGGTAGAGCTTCGGCGACAAATGTTCGAGGCACCAGATTCCGGCCGTCATCGCCAGCGGATTGCCTGAAAGCGTGCCCGCCTGATACACAGGCCCGGACGGCGACACGAGCGACATCAGATCCGCGCGTCCGCCGTACGCACCGACCGGAAGTCCGCCGCCGATGATTTTTCCAAGGCATGTGAGATCTGGACGAACGCCGGTGGTCTGCTGTGCGCCTCCAGCAGACGCGCGGAATCCGGAAATCACTTCGTCAAAAATCAGCAACGAGCCGTTCACGTCGCACAGCTTCCGCAGACCTTCCAGAAATCCTGGCGCCGGTGGCACGACGCCCATGTTTCCGGCAATCGGCTCGACGATCACGGCCGCGATGGCGTTCGTGTTCGCGTCGAAGAGCGCCTGCACCGACGCAAGATCGTTGTACGAGGCGACGAGCGTGTCGGTCGACGCGCCTTTCGTCACGCCGGGGCTGTCGGGCAGGCCGAACGTCAGCGCGCCCGAACCGGCCTGCACGAGAAACGCGTCGGCGTGGCCGTGATAGCAGCCCTGAAATTTGATGAGGCGATCGCGTTGCGTCGCCGCCCGCGCGACGCGCAACGCACTCATGGCCGCCTCGGTGCCGGAGTTCACGAAACGAACGCGCTCGAGCGACGGCATCAGCTTCGTGACGCGTTGCGCGAGCGTCACTTCGAGCGGGCTCGGCGCCCCGAAACTCGTACCGTGCTTGGCCGCACGTCTGATGGCTTTCGTCAGCCCCTTCGGCGCGTGCCCGTGAATCAGCGGGCCCCACGACATCACGTAGTCGATGTATTCGTTGCCATCGACGTCGATCAGCGTGGCACCCGACGCGCGCTCGATGAACAGAGGCGAGCCACCGACGGATTTGAACGCGCGGACCGGGCTGTCCACGCCGCCGGGAAGCAGTTGCGTGGCCCGAGCGAACAGCTTCTGTGACTTGGTTGTACGCATAGCGAGGCGTCAACGTTATCAGAACCTTCGCTCGTGTCAGCGGCTGCTCCAATTGCGGTTTTCCCGACACACCGCGAGGCCTGAAAGCCACAGTTCGTCCGGTGCTTCCGCGAAATCCCTGCGGAATCACGCGCACTCTCCAGGAACGACCATTGCACCGCGGGCTGCCCGTTTGTCATTTTTGCGACGCGTGCCGCTGGCGGTCATCGCATCTCTCGCTGTGGGGGCGTGCAGTCAAACGCCGGCCGCTCCGGCCGCTCCGGCCCCGTCTGCCGCCGCCGCCTGCCACTACGTCGTGGTTCCGACGGCGGTCTTGATGTCGGTTTCTGGCGGGGAATTTAAGATCGGCATAATCGGGGGTGGATGTCAGTGGACGGTGTCAACGTCCGATGGATGGATGCGTCCCAACAGTACGGCGAGCGGGCGGGGCGACGGCGATTTCGTGATGGCCGTGGATCCAACATCGACGAGTGGACGACACGGCACCGTAACCGTGCGCTGGACCGGTGGAATGCAGTCGGTCGACGTGGACCAGGTCGTCTGCACAGGAACGCCGACGGTGACGAATGTCAGCCCGGAACCGCAGACCATCTCCGCGAGCTCCCCCTGTAGTCTCTTCCCGGTGTCGTTCGATGTGCCTTGGCTTTCTCTGAGGCAAATCAACGGCGCCGCAACTCAGATTCAGGTTGACGTTGCCGTCAACACCGGTCCGGCGCGGGTTGGACACGTCACGACGGGCATCGGGCCACTTACAGTTATGCAGGCCGCGGGCAACTGCGTCACCGCGATCTCGCCGTCCAGTCAATCATTCAGCGAAAACGGGGGCTCCGGCGCCTTCACCGTCACAGCCGTTCCAGGCTGTGCGTGGCAAGCCACAACTGCTGTCCCGAGTGCGTTCACTCGAATCGATGGTGCTGCGGGCAGCGGCAGCGGTGTCGTGACGTTCACCTTGGGCGCGAACAGGGCCCCCTTCGCCCGCACGCTGTTCTTCGTCGTCGGCGGCTCAATGCAGTTTCAGATCACTCAGAGCGCGTGCCCTGTGGATGTTTCACCGACTGATCTTCACGTGGGGGCTGGTGGCGGCATCTTCTCGATCGCCGTCACGAGCGAGTTCTGCCAGTGGACCGCAACCGCACCCTTCATTTTTAGGGGGGGCCCCAGCTTCCCCAGCGTCCTACCACCTGCGTCGGGAACAGGGTCTGGAACGGTCCAGGTCAGCATCCCGCCGAACCAGACTGGCGTAGCGCGTACCGCGTCGGTGGCTGTGGCGGACAAGAGCGTCCGCGTGACGCAAGATCCTTAACTGCGAACTTCCTATGAGGGTCTCTCAGCGCGCTCGAGACATGGGTGCGGCGCTCACTCGGGCATGAACGCGTTGACGAATTCGAGGTGGAAGTCGTAGCGTCAACTGGGGTCCCGGCATCAGGCGCGACACGCAGCGCGAAGGCCGGCAGTCTCCGCATCTCGGTATGCACCCGGACGGCGAAGCGGTCCTCGTGCTAACTAGACAAAATTGCGGCGCTCGCGTGTCATACAAGTGAGACTCGAGCGGGTGACGCACGATGCACGCGAGCTGTACGAACGGCACGGCCGCAAGCTGTTGGCATATGCCTGCGCATTGCTTCGCGATCCGTCCGCCGCGGAAGACGTCCTGCATCAGGTGTTCCTGAACGTGTTGCGCGGAAGAGCAGCCATTGACGGCGAGCCGGCGCGCTATCTGTTTCGCGCAGTTCGCAACACGGCGCTGAACCACATCCGCGGTCAGTCGCGCGAAGTGGAGCTGGCCGCTGCCGGCATCTGGCTCGAGAGTCCGGATGGCTCGACAGAGACGTCGCTCGCGCTGCAATCGGCGCTCGGAACGCTGCCGGCGGAGCAGCGCGAAGTGGTGGTGCTGAAGATCTGGGGACAACTCACGTTCGAAGAAGCGGCGGCCGTCGTCGGCGTGTCGCCGAACACTGTGGCGTCGCGGTACCGATATGGACTGGAGAAGTTGAAGGAGATTTGGAAGTAAGAAGTTAGAACTTAGAAGTTAGAACTTAGAACTATGGATGAATTGGACGATTTCGAAGCGCGGCTGCGGGCGTTTCGGCCGCGGCGCCCCGCGTCGATTCCCGACGCGCGGCTGCAACGGCTGCGT
>Ga0068871_100001847_pt1 | contig 14314 bp, 7 predicted proteins | sample KBSMisM72_FD_72750 | JGI IMG/M metagenome (GOLD analysis project Ga0068871, IMG submission 72750) | Miscanthus rhizosphere microbial communities from Kellogg Biological Station, Michigan, USA - KBS Miscanthus M7-2 | ecosystem: Host-associated > Plants > Roots > Rhizosphere > Soil ... | reverse complement strand
AATGGCAATGGGGTTAATATCAGCAAATTTGAACTGGGAAAAGACAACCAGTTATTGACCATTAACAGTACAACGCCTGCTCCCGACGCACCCATTGATATTAATTTCAACAATTTCAGACTGGCCACTTTATCCGGATTCGTTAAACAGGACTCACTGTTTGTTGATGGCACACTGGCAGGAAAAGCGGAACTAAGTGATGTAATGAAGCAACCAACATTTACGGCCGACCTCACGGTAAACAACCTTGCCGTGTATGCCGATACTATTGGCGATCTGAACCTGAAAGTTAATAATACGCAGGCCAACACTTTTGCCGCCGACGTAAAATTAACCGGTCATGGAAATGATGTGCAGTTAACAGGAAATTACAATGTTAAGCCCGGCAACAACAGCGACTTCAAATTGACCGCTGATATAAGACAGCTTGATCTGCATTCACTGGAAGGCGCCACCAATAAAGCCATTACAGATGCTTCGGGTACATTAAATGGAAAACTGGATATTACAGGAACCATTGCAGTACCGCAGGTAAACGGTGATATCAATTTTAATAAGACACGTTTTAATTTGGGCATGCTGGGCACCTATTTCAGTATCGACCAGGAAAAAATTGCATTTACCAAAGAAGGAATTCATTTTGACACTTTTACCATTTCCGACTCGGCCAATAATAAAGCCGTACTGGATGGCATGGCCTATACATCCGATTTCCAGCATTACAGGTTTGACCTTACCATGAAGGCCCGCGATTTTCATGCGCTGAATACCGACAAAAAGAAGAACCGGTTGTACTATGGCCAGTTGTATTTTACCAGCAACCTGGGTATAAAGGGTACGGAAAAAGCACCGGTAGTTGATGGTAACCTTACTGTAAATGATAAAACAAAACTAACCGTGGTGCTGCCACAGAAAGAACCAGGTATTGAAGAGCGTGATGGCATTGTAAAGTTCGCGAACCTGAATGCTCCACCCACCGATTTTGTTTTTGAAAAAGCAATTGATACGCTCAATCAATCGGCTGTTGTTGGAATGGATTTGTCTGTGAACGTGGAAATAAAAAAAGAAGCTGAACTAAATATTATTGTTGATGAAGGCAATGGTGATTTCCTGGATGTACGTGGTGAGGCATTACTTAGCGCGGGCATTGATCCCGGTGGTAAGATAACCCTTACCGGTACATATGAAATTGAGCGGGGAGCCTACCAATTAACTTTTAACCTGCTAAAACGAAAGTTTGATATTCAGAAAGGCAGTAAATTAACTTTTAAAGGAGCACCCACAGATGCAGATGTTGATATAACCGCCATATACATTGCCAATACAGCGCCGCTGGACCTGGTAAAAGATCAGCTGGAGGGTTCGGTAACTACCATCCGGAATACTTACCTGCAGAAACTACCATTTGAAGTGAATCTGAAAATGCAGGGTCCGCTGCTGAAACCGCTTATTACATTTGATATTTTGCTGCCGGATGATAAAAACTACAACGTGTCTAAAAATATTGTAGAGCTTGCAAATGAAAAATTAACCGAAATAAGAAAACAACCTTCTGAATTAAACAAACAGGTTTTTGCGCTTTTGCTGCTGGGACGGTTTGTAACGGAAAACCCTTTTGAAAGCAGCGGGCCGGGCACCACGCCAGAATCAATTGCACGTGGAAGTGTGAGCAAACTCTTAACAGAGCAGCTAAATCAACTGGCGGCCAGCCTGGTAAAAGGCGTAAACCTCAATTTTGATGTACAATCGCAGGATGATTATTCTACCGGCACCCGGCAGGAAAGAACAGATCTGAATGTAGCATTGTCTAAAAAACTGCTGAATGATCGGTTAACCGTTACTGTTGGCAGCAATTTTGAACTGGAAGGCGCACAGAATACAGGCCAGCAAACCAATAATATTGCAGGTAATGTGGCATTGGATTACCAGATTAGCAAAGATGGCCGTTACCTGTTGCGTGCCTACCGCAAAAATGATTACCAGGGCATACTGGAGGGCTATGTGATAGAAACGGGCATTGGGTTTATTATAACAGTAGACTATAACAAATTCAAAGAAATATTCAGGAGCGAAAAGCAAAAGGCGCAAATAAGGGCGCAAAGAAAAGCTGAGCGGGAGAAAAAAAAATTAATAAAGACTGATGCTACCAAAACCACCGGCAAATGATGAACAAACGATGGATACCCTTTTATGGCGGATTGGTTTTTCTTGTCTGCTCATGCAGCAATACCAGGTATCTTCCCGATGGTGAATCGTTGTATACCGGTGCAAAGGTTAGTGTAAAAACAACCGGCAAAACAGAAAAGAAAACAAAAAACATCAGGTCTGAACTGGCCGATCTTACAAGACCACGTCCGAACAAGAATATACTGGGTCTTCGTTTTAAATTATGGTTGTATAATATTGCCGGTCATCCAAAAAAGGAAACATCTTTAATGGGCAGGCTTAAATATAAATTGGGTGAACCACCCGTATTGCTCAGTGATGTAAACTTAGACTACAATATAAAAGTGCTGCAATCCCATATACAAAACCAGGGTTTTTTCCAGAGTGTTACAACAGGAGATACCGTGGTAAAGAACAAACGCGCCAAAGCCATATACAAAGTTGAAACGGGAAATCAATACCGCATAAAAACAGTGGGCTTTGACAAAGACAGCAGTCTCCTTTCCAAAACAATCGATTCATCTGCCCTTGGTTCTTTTCTTAAACCCGGCAAGTTTTACGATATGGGCGTTATACAAACGGAAAGAGAACGAATAGATGGTTACCTGAAAGAACGGGGCTTCTATTATTTCAATCCTGATTATTTATATGTAACCGTTGACTCCAGCATTGGCAATCACGAAGTAAATTTATTGGTAAACACCAAGCCCATTATACCACTACCTGCCAAAAAGCCCTATCAAATCAACAACATTTTTATCTTTTCCAATTATCGGCTGGGCGCAGGTTCTTCAGATACTACACATAATGCCGCCAAACTATACAAAGGTTATTATATTGAAGACCGGCAAAATTTGTACCGTCCAAAAATGTTTGAACTGATGATGCTGTTCAGACCCCGCGATATTTATAAACTGTCTAAACATAATCTTACCCTCAATCGTTTAATTTCACTGGGTCTTTTCAAATTTGTAAAGAACCGGTTTGAAATAGCGCCCAACCTGGATACGCCCAAACTAAATACCTATTATTATCTTACGCCCTTGCCAAAGAAATCATTGAAAGTAGAATTGAACGGCAGTACCAAGTCAAACAACCTTACGGGTTCCACCATTAGTGTAAGCTGGCGCAACCGCAATACATTTAAAGGAGGTGAATTGCTCTCTATAACAGCGCTGGGTGGGTTTGAAGTACAATATGGTGGCCAGCTCAAAGGATTCAATACCTATCGCGGAGGGTTGGAAGTCAATCTTGCTATTCCAAGGTTTGTAGTGCCATTTATTACATTAAATACCAGGGGTGGGTTTGTTCCTAAAACCAATATCCTGCTGGCTTACGACCTGCTGAATAAAGAAAAATTGTATTCACTGAATTCATTCCGGGCGGCTTATGGTTATACCTGGAAACGTATTCCCAGTAAAGAACACCAATTCAACCCCATCAGTATCAACTATGTGCAGCCGGTAAATGTAACAGCTATTTACCGCGCCGCCATCGACACCAATCCCACCCTGCAAAAGGCCATAGATAAACAATTTATTCTTGGTTCTAACTATAGCTTTACTTACAACCCGCAAAACGGGGCTGCGCTGCCCAAAGGTGTTTATTTTAACGGCAATCTTGATTTATCTGGTAATATTGCCGGCCTTCTCAGCGGAGCAAATATCAAAAGCGGAAAGACTGTTAGTATCTTCAATGCAGAATTTTCGCAGTATATAAGAGCGGATATTGATGTACGTTATTATGCGCCAACCAGTAAAACCAGTGTATGGGCCAACCGCTTGCTGGTGGGGGTTGGGTATCCTTATGGAAATTCTGCTTCGCTTCCGTATATCAAACAATTTTTTTCCGGCGGCAGCAACAGTATCCGCGCTTTCAGAAGCCGCACGCTCGGGCCGGGTACCTATCTGGCAACAAGAGACACCATCACCCGTTTTTTTCCCGACCAGTCAGGCGATATAAAACTTGAATTAAATACAGAGTACCGCGCCAAACTATTCAGCGTTATCAATGGTGCAGTATTTATTGATGCGGGCAATATATGGCTGTACAATAAAGATCCACTGCGGCCGGGTGCTGAATTCAACAAAGACTTTTTAAATCAACTGGCCGTGGGTGCCGGTGTTGGGTTGAGGGCAGATATAACATTCCTGGTTTTACGTCTTGATCTGGCTTTCCCCCTAAGAAAGCCTTACCTGCCCGATGGGCAGCGTTGGGTGATCAAACAAATTGATTTTGGCAACGGCACCTGGAGAAGTGATAATCTGCTGCTTAATATTGCTATTGGTTATCCGTTCTAAGCACAAATAACACGGCAGCTTTTCACGGTACGTGCTTTGAAAGATCAGTTACATTCCGGCAGTCTCCTTTACACCTTTAAACAGGGACTTCCACATAAGGCTAAAAAAGGAATAATTTGTATCGTGTATATAATGTACATCAGATACTCTTACCGGTTTTTTACGCAGCGGATTGGCATTTTTTATTATTACATTAGCTACAAAGCTTGCCAGTTTTTTCTTTTTTAATTTATCTTCTACGCTGTCTTTTTTCAACAAGGTAAGTTTCAGATCATCGTACAAAAGAGTAACTTTTCCGTTGCTGCGGTAGCTGTCTGCAACAAAATTAAACTCAAGATTATCTACATACCCCTTTTCAATTTTTGCCAGTCCCAGTGGTTCTATCAGCTTATTTAGCCCGGTTGCTTCAAATTTCCCTGTTGAACCGCTAAAGGAAAACTTTCCTCCCGGATCTCCTAAAATCAAATTGAGACGGATATGAGCAGGCGACAGATCAAGAAAACGCGCATTAAAATTAACCACACAGTTATTATTGTTCTTTATGCGTGAGGTCTCATTTGTTACATTGCTAATAACAGCATTGGCATGTGTAAACTGCAGTTTACCGCTATAATCAGATTTTGGATTTTTCTCCTTGTATTCAATAAATGCATCCTTTACAATTACTTTTTTTACGGAAATCGTTAGCGGCAACTTCATTAATAACTGCTGTGGAAATTTTCCTACCCTGCTTAATTTGTCGCGCGGGTAGGAACGATCCCGGAAAATTTTAAAATCTGCTTCGTGAACGATCAGGCTGTCGGCCACTACGTCTGTCAGCATTAACCGGCGGAGATTGATGTTTTTTAAGGCGATGTTTGCAAAACTGATATTAAACCTGTCAGTCTGCAGCCGTGCAAAGGCAGCAAATTTCTCTTCACTTAACTGCGGCTGTATCTGCAATGACTTAACGGAAAATATGCCACCGTCATTGTTGAAATCAAAACCCGCAAATTTGTAAAAATAGGTACTGGGTTTATTTTTAATGATTGCGTTTCCACCGTTTATGCGGACATGTTTAGAGAAAAAGAAGCGTGTACTGTCAGCACTGTGCAGGCTGTCAACCAGCACATCCCGCAGATGCACAGAAATATCGTTGGCCTCAATAGATGTTTTATCGTTCAGTATATTAATAAATGCCAGCGACACATGCGTCACTTCTACGGAATCTGCCTGTATTTCTTTCAAGTCGCCCAGTAATTGCTGGTACATTTCCTGTTTTGCACCGCCGCTGGTATCCGGGTGACCTTTTGCATAATAGAATACCACTGTAGCATTGCTAATTTCCAGTTTCCTGCCACTTACTTTTTTATTCAGCATGGCCTGCGGTGTCTTTACGCCCGTTATTTTTAATTCAGGCACATTCAGCGACAGTAGCAAAGGGGGATTCATTTTATTTGCCACCAACTGCCTGAATTTAACAGTGTCGGGAATAATTCTTAAATTGGTTACATGTAAATATCCTCCTGCTTCATCCAGGTCCATATTATCGTAGTGGATGGTATACAGTCCATTGGTCTTTTCATAAACAGCAGTTTTTACCTTGCCCTTTATAAATTTATACTTAATCATGTTCCATCCAATGATACCTGCCAATATCAATAAAATAATTACCAGAATAAAAATGACAGCAGTTCTGCTAAGAGAAATATTACTTTTTTTAAATGCCATCCTGTTGTTTTAGAATTATTTTATCAGCACCTGTTATATATTACCATGCTTTCGGGGGGGCTGGCTCACATTCTCCTTTTCTTTTTTATCGGCAGTATTGGATTTAATTTTTTCTGTTGGCTTTTGATCGTTGGATGCAGGTGGAAAAGCACCATGTGGCTGTCCGGGATTGTGTTCGTTGTATCCTTTTTTGGTGCCGGCACTATTACCGGGGGATGAGCGTCTTTTTTTCATATTGCCATCAATTATATTATTACATATAAACAAAAACATGCCAAAGCAGGCATTTGGCTGTATAAGGCTAGCGGGCAGGCAAGTGAAACTTTATTTTTCGTTCTTACATGTGCCGCATTAAAAAATGCATTGAATTATTTTAATTGAGGAAATTCTTCCACAAACATTATCTTCCGGCACGTATAGGTCTGCTAAAAATAAAGCAGCAGCATGTACATTTACACAACTCAAATTTGAAATGCAAATGAAGGTATTTCCCGGTTGCAGGTTTTTATTTTTTTTATTACCTGCTTTTTTTACCTGCCGATCCGCTATTGCGCAACTACCCGATTATAACAGCCGCATTCAGTATCTCTATAATGGTATCAATAGTAAACTGAGTGATAAGAAAACAGGGCTCTATTTTGAAACCACCGATACAATTAATAAAGAAAACCTGCACTCTTGGCTATGGCCTTTATGTGCGCTTATACAGGCTGCCAATGAAATGGAGACAAATGAACCGGGAAAAAAATACCTGCCGCCGGTTAAGGCTGCTATTGATAAATATTATAATGATAAGACGTTTCCCCCTGCCTACCAGGATTATGTATTTACAGAAAGGCAAAGCAGCAGGTTCTACGATGACAACCAATGGATAGCCATTGCTTACCTGGATGCTTATAACCGTAATCATGAACCAGTATATCTTGATAATGCAAAGATGATCTATCGCTTTATGATCAGCGGTCTTGATACTGTTGCCGGTGGAGGTATATACTGGAAGGAGGATGATAAATCAACCAAAAACACCTGTTCAAACGGACCGGGCATACTGGTTGCTTTACAACTGTACAAAATTACCCAACTAGATGAATACCTGAATACGGCATTGGCTCTCTATCAATGGACCAATAAACACCTGCAAGCCCCGGAAGGAATTTATTACGACAATATAAAAACAGCCTCTCTTGATATTAGCAAGGCAATGTATACTTACAATACAGGGTCCATGCTGCAATCAAATGTCCTATTGTATCAAATACTGAAAGACCCTAAATACCTGGCCGAAGCAGAGCGCATTGCCAGTGCGGGAAGGGCCCATTTTTATAAAAACAACCGCCTGCCATCTGAATACTGGTTCAATGCAGTTTTATTAAGAGGATATGAGGCCTTATACAAAACAGATAAAAATAAAGAATGGCTTTCTTTTTTTAAGGAAGATGCCGATGCCGTCTGGAACAGTGAGCGTAGCAGTGATAATCTTTTGGGAAAACGAAATGCAAAGCGCCTGATTGACCAGGCCGCCATGATTGAAATTTACGCCCGCTTAAATAGATTATTAAAGGGATAGATATAAATATTTTGCTATAAGAAAAGGCAAAAGATGGGGAAAAGCAACCTCTAAAAATGTAGCATAAATATTGGTTTTATCTATGAATATGCTCAAACATTATCTTGTACTGTCTTTTTGTGCTATTCCTGTTTGCCTGTTCCCGCAAAATCCTACCGGCATGATCGTTCCAGGTAAAAGCCATGTACAGGATACAAGCAGTCAAAAAGATATAATAGGTATTTTAAAAGATTTTACCCATATCCAATTTAAGAAGCCTCCCCGGATAAGCGGGCGTAAGGTATATTACTCTCTGTTGCCCATTGGTACCAGTGTACCAGGCGGTGGTACTGCTTTGGTAACAGCCACGCAGGCTGGTTTCTATCTTGGCGATAGAAGTAGCACCTATTTATCAAATGTTACATTTTCTCCCAGTACAAATTTCAGGGGCGTTTACAATTTCCCCTTTACCTCCAATATTTGGTCGCCGGGTAATAAATGGAATTTTGAAGGCGATATGCGGTATTCTTATTTTCCGCAAAATACCTGGGGATTGGGTGGAAAGCAGGCAGAAACCGATAAATTACTTATAAACTATTCTTATGTCCGGTTTTACTTCAGCGCGTTAAAAAGAATAAAACCATATTTATTTGCGGGTATTGGTTACAACCTGGATTACCACATAGCCATTCACACTGAAAATGATTCCATCGATTTGCAACAATTTACGGGTTATAAATATGGAACCGCCAATCATTCCAACTCTTTTTCATCAGCTATTACCTTTAACCTGTTGTATGATTCAAGGGTGAATACTATTAATCCTTTGCCCGGCTTTTATTACAATATCATTTATAAAGTAAGCCCTAAGTTTCTTGGAAGCGACGATGCATGGCATTCGCTTTATGCAGACGTACGCAAATACATACCGTTTAGCAGGGAAAAACAAAATGTACTGGCTATCTGGACTTATTTATGGACTGCACTTGGCAGCCACTCTCCCTACCTGGATTTGCCAGCTATCGGGTGGGACGCCAACCAGCGATCGGGCCGTGGATTTTATAACCGCCGCTACACTGGTAAATCACTTTTGTACCTTGAAACAGAATACCGCAGACAACTTACAGACAATGGCCTGTTTGGCTTCGTGGTTTTTGCCAATCTTAATACTGTAACCGAACAGCACACTACACAATTTGCCTACCTGCATCCCGCTGCCGGTGCCGGATTGCGCATAAAATTCAACAAAAACTCAGGAACCAATATTGGTATTGACTATGGCTTTAGCAAAGGATTCGGAGCATTGTATATTAGCTTGGGAGAAGCGTTTTAAAAAAAGGAGACCACCTTGCGGCAGTCTCCCGTATCATCTTCATTACAATGCTATCCTATAATCCTGTTACACCCATACTGCGTTCCAGTGCAATCCGTGCCGACAAATAATCATACACTGCTTCCAGGTAATTGGATTGGGCGGTGGTTAACGCCAGTTCTGCATCTGTAAGCTCCAGCCTTGAAGCCACTCCTTTTGCGTACCTGTACTGCGTAATATCATAACTCAGCAATGCTGTCTCTTTTACATTGGCACTGGTTTGTATACGTGCTGCAGTTTCGCTTACGTCTGCCACTACTTGTTTTACCTCGGCCCTTAATTCTTCATAGGCATTTTTTGAACGCACCACAGATTGATCTTTTTCAATTTTTGCCTGTTTTACTTTGGCCTTGTTGCTATTGCCGTTAAAGATAGGCACCGTAACCTGTGCACCCACAAATGGAGTGGACGGATAATTGGCATTGAAATAATTAAAGTTGCTGGTCTGTGTTTGCAGGAGGTATTGTGCATTTAAAGAAACAACCGGTTTCATGTTTGCCGCAGCCAGTTTAATTTGCTGATCGGCTATCTGCTGTTCCATATCCAGTGCTTTCAAATCGGCCCTGTGCTGTTTGGCTTCATTGTATACTTCCTCTTCTGCCAATACAGGTGCCGCAGCGGGCAACAGTAATGAATCGCTCAATTCAATTTCCTGCAGCGAGTCAATACCAATCAATGTTTTCAGTTGTTGTTTGCCAACACCAATGGCATAGGTTAGCTTTAATATATCCGGTTTAAGATTTTCTACTGATGTATATGCCCTCAGTGTATCTACTCTCAATGCTCTTCCCTGCGCCAGCAATGACTTTGCATCTTTTAATGCTTTTTCATTACGTGCCAGGCTCTCGTTCTGCAGCCTTATTCGCTCGCGTAAAACCAATAACTGTATATAGGTTTGCTTTACTGCAGCGGCTACATTGATTTCCTTATTGGTTACCTGCAGGCGGTTTTTTCGGTCCTGCAACTTAGCCTGTTGTATACCGGGTTGTATACCCGCATTATAAACCGGTTGTGTTACAAATAAAGTAGCTGCTACCTGGTCTTTGCCACCAAACCTGCCATAGGGTATTTTATCATTGCTGCTGGTATTGTTTCCAAAACCAAAAAATACAGGCGATTGAAAATAGTGCCAAAGCTGTCCTCCCAAACCAACAACGGGTTGCTGCTGGCTTCTGGCTACTATTACCTGTTGTTGTGATTTGTCAACATCAAATGAACTGATCTTTATTTCCCTGTTGTTGGCAAGGCTTAAAGAAAGCGCTTCCTGTAAAGACAGTTTACGGGTTTGCCCCGATGCCAGGTAAGAGAAAAGACAGATAAGCGCAAATACTGCAAAAGTATAGATGTATGCTTGTTTGTGTGTCATAAAAAATAAATTCAAAAATCAAAAATTAAAATTCATTCCGGCATGGCCAGTCTGATATAACTAAGCAGGAACAGTTTCCACCTGCAATGCGCTGACAACCTCATTGTTTTCCGCCTTTTTTCTGTAAGGGCGTGAGAAATAAGAATACACGGCAGGTATTACAAACAAAGTAAGTACGCCTGCGAAAATCAAACCTCCCACTACCACAATACCCAATGAAGTTCTGCTGCCCGATGATGTACCCAACGACAATGCAATAGGCAGTGTACCAAAAATCATAGCCAGGGTGGTCATAAGTATTGGTCTGAACCTTGAAATAGCGGCAGCCAGCACAGCATCACGTACACTCATTCCTTCTGCTTTGCGCTGGTTGGCAAATTCAACAATCAGGATACCATTTTTGGTAATCAACCCTATAAGCATGATAATACCAATCTCACTGAATACATTAATAGACTGATGAGTAATCCAGAGGCTAAGCAATGCACCTGTTACTGCCATTGGTACCGTTAAAAGAATGATGAAAGGATCTATCAGGCTTTCAAACTGCGCCGCCAGCACCAGGTAGATAAGCAGGATAGCAAAAACGAAAGCGAAGATTAAACTGGAACTGCTTTCCGCAAAATCGCGGCTCTGCCCTGCCAGTGCTGTACGGAATCCTTTTGGTAATACCTTAGCAGTAATACCATCCATTTCTTTGATGGCTTCTCCCAAACTTACGCCGGGTGCAGGCGTGGCGGAAATAGTAGCGCTGTATGACTGATTGTAACGGTACAAAGCAGGCGGACTTACACTCTCTTTCATACTTACCAGGTTATCCAAAGAAATCATTTCGCCAGCGGGAGATTTTAAAAACAGTGAATGCAGATCAGCCGGCGCTGCACGCTCCTGCCTGTCCAGCTGTCCAATTACTTCATACTGCCGGTCGTTATGAATAAAATATCCATACCTTCTTCCGCTGAGGGCCAGTTGCAATGTGCGGCCTATCTCCTGGGTACTGATACCTGATTGCGCAGCACGCTGCCGGTCGATGCTAATGCCTATTTCGGGACGGTCCACTTTAAAATCCGGGTTCTGAAAAACCAATTTTTTACTCTGGAAAACTTCACCCATCAGTTTCGGCATAACGTCCACCAGGCTTTGTAAATCCGGCGCCTGCACCACATATTCCAAAGGTTGATCACTTGAGAAACCCCCAATAGTTGGAATCTGGATAGGTATACATATTACGTTCCTGAATTTTTGTGATGCCATTACCAATTTCTGGTATACCTGTGTTTGCGTTAAACCGCTTTTCCTGTCTTTTGGATCTTTCAAAAAGATCCATTGAAAGCCTCCGTTAACGGGTTGTACCAATGTACCTATGGAAGCGGCAATACCGGCATAGGTTCGGTTGCCATTCAAATCAGGAATAGAATCAGAGACATAATTGCTGATGGCTTTCATGGTTTCTTCCATACTTTCATAGGAAGTTCCTTCCGGTGCTATCACTGCCAGGCCCACCATGGAACGGTCTTCCAACGGCGCCAGTTCCGAAGGTAATTTGGGAGCCAGCAGATAGGCTACGCCAAATGATAAGAGCAACAACGCAAAGCCCAGCCACCTGAACCTGAAAAACGCACGCAATGTTTTTTCATAGCCATTGTTGAGTGCAATAAACCAGGGTTCGGTTTTCTTATACAGCCAGTTATGAGACGAGCCTGCTTTCAGCAAGTAAGCACTCATCATGGGCGATAGGGTTAGTGCTACAAATGCTGATATGAGTACAGAACCCGATACCACCACGGCAAACTCCCTGAATAGTTTTCCAGTGATGCCACCCAAAAATAAAATGGGTAAGAACACGGCTGCCAGCGTAATAGTGGTAGATATTACCGCAAAATAAATTTCATTTGATCCTTTTCGTGCAGCTTCCAGCGGCGTCATGCCCTGTTCTATTTTACTGTAAATATTTTCCAGCACCACTATAGCGTCATCCACCACCAGTCCAATAGCCAGTACCAAACCAAGCAATGTTAATACGTTGATGGAGAAATTGCCAATGTACATGATGAAGAAAGCAGAAACAATAGAAACTGGTATGGCCACCAGTGGAATAATGGTACTTCTCCAGTCGCGCAGAAATACGAATATGATAATAGCCACCAGGCCGAATGCCAGTATTAATGTCTCCCCCACTTCCGATAAAGAGTTGCGCACCGGAACGGTAAAATCTTTTCCAAGAGAAATAATATAATCTTTGGGAGCTGTTTTTACTATATCATCAAACCGTTTTCTGAATTCATCTACGATGGCCAATGAATTGGCGCCACGTTGCGGTTGCACACCTGTGCCAACACCATAGCGCGCGGTATTGCCTTCGCTCACTATCATCGCTGTTCTCTCATTTTGCGAAGACATAATAGCAGTACCAATATCTTTGAACCGAACAATGGCACCACCCTGCTCCCGCAGTATCATGTTATTAAAATCATCTTCTGTAACCAGTCTTCCCTGAGTACGCAATGTTACTTCCGTATTTTGTCCTTCAATGCGCCCGCTGGGTAAATCAACATTTTCGCGTTGCAATGCGGCCTGTACATCGGAAGGAGTAAGCTGGTAGGCAGCCAGTTTTACAGGATCCATCCGCAAGCGCATGGATCTTTTCCGGCCTGCGTAAGAATCTACCAGGCGCACGCCGGGTATAGATTGCAAACGCTCTTTGATATTGATGTTGACAAAATCTGTTACATCTTCCAGGCTTTTGGTATCGCTCTGCACGGTCAGGAACACCAGAAAATCTGGCGGGCCTGATTTTTCAACAATGGTTGGTTCAATATCGGCCGGCAATTGCTGGCGCGATTTGGATACCTTATCACGTACATCATTAGCCGCAGCTTCCAGGTCGGCGTTCAGGTTAAATTCAACAGTGATGATACTTACCTGTTCGCGCGACTGTGATGACATGGCGCGAATGCCATTGGCTTCAGCCACTGCTTCTTCAAGCGGCTTGGTAACCTGTGAAGCAATAATATCTGCACTGGCGCCGGGATAAACGGTAGTAATGGTAACAATCGGTGAATCTGTTACCGGGTATTCTCTTGTTCCTAAAAATGTATAACCCACAATGCCAAACAATACCAGCAGCACCGACATTACGCCTGCCAGCACAGGGCGGGATATACTCACTTGTGAAATAGCACTCATTGTGTTTGATTTGGGGCTACAGGCCATTGGCCTTAGCCATTATTAATTTCCTTATTAAATCTTGCTGTTTTTCTATTAATCAACCAGACAACTGATTAACTGATCAACTAATTACTTCAACGTAACAAATTGCACGGATGCTCCGGGTACCAGTCTTAACAGGTTGCTGGTAATAACCGTATCACCGTTGTTCAGGCCATGCAATATTTCCACTGTGTACGGTCCGCGCTGGCCGATTTCTACCGGTGACAACTGAACGCTGTTATTTTTTACAGTATAAACATTGTATCCCCTTGAGGAAGGCATCAGCGCCTGCGAAGACACCATTAATGCATCTGCAGAAGAATGCAGGGCCAGGTGCAAACGGGCGCTTTGACCGGGCAGTAATACCCTGCCAGGATTGGTGCTGATGGCCCTCACCAGCAATGTCCTGGTATTCTGATCAAGCTTTGCTTCCCTGGCAATTACTTTAGCAGTGTATTGCTTTGCATCGGATGTTACGGTAAATTTTTGCTCGCTGCCCGTAGTTATTATCTGCGCATATTTTTCAGGTACCTGGAAATCCAGTTTCACTATGCTGTTGTCTTCTAAATTGGTAAGAATGGTATTTACTGAAACAACAGCGCCGGGATAAACGTGTACAATGCCCACCTGTCCGCTAAACGGCG
>Ga0068871_100001845_pt1 | contig 14320 bp, 12 predicted proteins | sample KBSMisM72_FD_72750 | JGI IMG/M metagenome (GOLD analysis project Ga0068871, IMG submission 72750) | Miscanthus rhizosphere microbial communities from Kellogg Biological Station, Michigan, USA - KBS Miscanthus M7-2 | ecosystem: Host-associated > Plants > Roots > Rhizosphere > Soil ... | reverse complement strand
ATTTGGATGCGAACCTCTTCGGGCACATCCAGTATGCGAAACACTTCGTACAGAACCGGCACGATGATGGCGCCGCCGCCAATCCCGAATAGTCCGGCGAGAACGCCCACCAGAATGCCAGCGCCAGCTATCAACAGCGCAAGCAAGGCGAGTTCGCCGAGCGGATATCCCAACAGCATGTTTCCTCGAGAAAAGGCGCGGCGGGCGTAAAGTCAGGCGGCGATGTGCTCTAAATTGGCATTTCTGTCCAGCAACAGCGCGAGCGCATCAGCCATGACGGCTGCTGTAGCATCGGGCTTGACCGCCTCGGTCGCCAGATGTCGTCGAAAGGCACGCGCGCCAGGAACAGCGTGGAACAGGCCCAATACATGGCGCGTGATGGCGTGAAGACGCACGTCTTTCGCCAACTCACGGTCGATATAGGGAATAAGCGCCAATCCGGCCTCCTTCGGTGACGCAAATGGAGCCGGAGTATCAAAGATAGCGGGATCAACCTCGAGCAATCGCCATGGCTCTCGATAGGCCGCCCTCCCCATCATGACACCGTCCAACGCGTCAAGCTGAGTTCGTGCCTGATCAAGAGTCGCGATTCCGCCATTCAGGACGATCTCGAGATCCGGGTGCGCCGCCTTGAGCCGGTGAACGAGCGCGTAGTCAAGCGGCGGCACCTCGCGATTTTCTCGCGGTGATAGCCCTTTTAGCCAAGCCTTCCGAGCGTGGACAATCAGCGCATCAACTCCGGCCGCCTTTACCGTGTCGGCAAAAGTAAACAGTGCTTCATCCGGATTCTGGTCATCGATTCCGATACGGCACTTAACTGTCACTGGAACTTTGACGGCAGACCTCAAGGCAACCACACAATCACCAACCAGCGATGGCTCAGCCATCAGGCAAGCACCGAAGCGTCCCTCTTGAACGCGGTCGGATGGACAACCCACGTTGAGGTTGATCTCGTCGTAACCGAAATCCTCGCCGATACATGCGGCCTGCGCGAGCGTCTGTGGGTCACATCCACCCAACTGCAGGGCGACTGGATGCTCAAACGCGTCGAACCCAAGCAGCCGTTTGCGATCTCCACGCAGCACTGCACCGGTGGTGAGCATTTCAGTGTAAATCAACGCCCGGCGCGTCAGCAGCCGGTGGAAAAACCGACAGTGCCGATCGGTCCATTCCATCATCGGGGCGATGCAGAATCGATGGGAAATCGCTTCGTCCGGCTGCGCGGCGCGTAAAAAAACGTGTTCGGTTACCATGAGACGTTTTCTGCCCGTCCAGAAAGAAAATCGATGTCGTGTTCAAAGATATATTTCAAAAATTCTATAACAGATCTAATTCGAGCAAGGTGGCCATGTTCGCTCCGCACAGATACCCATACATCGCGTTTTATCGAAATTGTGTCAGAAAGGATGCGCTGAAGGCCCGGGACCCCGGATGCGACAAAGGTCGGTAAAAGGACAATACCCATTCCCCCCACGGCAGCGTGGCATTGCGCGATCACGCTGTTACTGTGGAAGCTCATTTTTGGCGCCGCCACAACCTCGTCGAGCCAGCGAACCGCATTGATCGCAAGCAGGTCGTCAATATAGCCAACGAACACATGCCTATCGAGGTCGGCGCGGCTGCGCGGAACTCCGTGGTGACGTAAATAGTCTTTTGAACAATACAGAAAAAGAGAAAACTTGCCGATCAGTGTACTGCGCAAGCCGCGCGTCGTGGGATTGAAGAAGCTCAGGAAGATATCAGCCTCCTTACGATTCAAGTCCACGACCTGTGGAATGCTGACGAGCTCGATTTTCAAGTTCCGGTCGAAACGGGCGAGCGTTGGTATCCGGCGCGCAATGTACCCGCTGGCGATTCCTTCCATTGTCGCAATGCGCACAACTTTCGATGCTCCCTCAGCAATCATTTCGTCGAGCGAGTTCGCATGTTGGTCCATCTGCTCGATGTGCTGGAGCAAAGCCTGCGCTTCCGGGCGAACCACCACACCTTTCCGATTGCGATCGAGCAGTTTGACTGCGAGCAACGATTCAAGCCGACCTATCCGGCGGCATACTGTCGAATGATCGAGCCGAAGCTGGCGCGCAGCAGCGTGGACGCTGCCCTGGCGGGCGACCTCGAGAAAGACCCTTAGGTCGTCCCATTTGGCGGCCGCGGGACCCCCGCCAAATGGCTTTTTGGCGCTGATATTCATGGCGAAAGCTTACACCAAACCATCACTAGGTGGTGCAAAAATACTCCATGAGCTTGGAGAATTTGCATGGTTACTTAGGAGGCTGAGGGGAAAAATGCAGAGGCTAAAGGCCGATGTCGCAATCATTGGCGGCGGAGCCGCCGGTTGTTACGCGGCGCTCAGCCTGCGGAAGCAAGGCATCAAACCGCTCATCATCTGTAAGGGTCTCGTCGGTAAAAGCGGCGCGTCACTATTTGCCGGCAACCTGGTGATTTCCGGCAAGCTTCTTGGCAACACCGACGAGCAGGCGCGCGACACCGCCGAGTTTCTGATCAAATATCATAATCAGTTTTTAATCGACCAACGCTGGGCACGCCGTTGCGGCGAGTGGATCGAACGGGTCTATTACCCGGAGCTCGAGGAAGCGGGCCTCTATTTTCGACGCGACGACAAGGGCAATGTCGTCACCAGCCCCGGCAAAATTCGGAGCGTCGCAGCCAATGTTCAGGGCAATTCTGGGGTTCCATTCATGGATCTGCGGCGCAAGCAGATCATCCATGCTGGCATTCCGCGGCTTGAAGAGACAATCGCGACCGCGTTATTGCGAAATGCGGATGGAGAAATCGGTGGCGTGTTTTGCCTTAACTTGATGACGGGTGAACACATCATCGTCGAGGCGCGAGCCGTCGTACTCGCGACCGGTTACTCCGACCGACTACATGCCCGTTCGACTGGCACACGCGAAATGTCGGCCGACGGCATCGCGATGGCGTGGCGGGCCGGCGCAACGCTCGTCAACATGGAAATGCAGTGGTGGCACACCAACGACATCGCACACCCACCGTCGTGGCAGCGCATGCAAGTCTATCCCAATCCGATGCTTGGGTCCGAGAAGTCCGCCCGTATGGTCAACTCGAATGGCGAGGAATTTTTCAATCAGCAGCGGGATGACCCGCTCGCCTTCGGCCCTTACACTGTCCAACTCAAGGCGCTGGCAAAGCAGGTTCATGCCGGCAAGGCGCGTTATGATGGCGGCTACTACGCCGGATTCGATCACTGCGATCCCGCCGAAGTCGAACGCTACACGACCTACGGCAAGACGTATCGACAGCTTGGCCTGGACTTTCCAAAAACACTCGTCGAAACCGCAGTAACATCGCACTACCGCCAGGGCGGCATCGACGTCGATACCGCGACGATGCGCTCCTCGGTTCCGGGGCTGTATGTGGCCGGCGGCGTTGGTGGCCACAGCAACGGCTTGATCGGGCTTGCTACATATGATGGCAAAGTTGTCGCGGACGGCATTGTTCAGGACTTTTCCAGACTCAAGCCCTCACCGCCAAATTCCATAGAGGCTCAGGCCGAAGGCCGGCGGCTCGAAAACCTGCGCAATGCATCAGGCGGTGGTTCGGCGCCCGCCGCGGTGAAGGACAAATTGCGCAAGCTAATGTGGGACAAAGTCGGCGTCGAAAAAGACGCCGCCGGCATGAACGCAGCACTCGACGAAATCCTGCAAATCCGCAGCGAGTTGCCGGAGATGCGCATTGCCAACAAGACCCGCATCGCTAACTATGAATGGCTCGATGCTATCGACGTCATCAACATGATCGACGCCTGCGAGTTGATCGTTCATTCTTCACTCGAGCGTAAGGAAAGCCGCGGTCCGTTCTTCCGCAAGGATTTCCCTGAAACCGATAACACGCAGTGGCTTGCCGCCAACATCCTCAAGAAGTCGGGTAACGGCTTCAAGTTTGAAGCGCGCCCCTATGAGTTGCCGTTCTTTGAGCCCGGTTTTACGAAGAAAAACAATCTTGAGGTGGCATGGTAATGGCGCTCGCAAGCACACCGCTCTCGCCAGCGAGCCGCCTCGGCCAGATCGAGCATGCCGACACGCTCGCCTTGCGCAATTCCCGGCTGGCGCCAGGCGACCCGATCACCGTGAGGGTCGCCCGCTCCGACGGAGTTGCCAAACAGGCCCGTTTTCAGCAGTTTTCCGTGCCTTACCAGAAATGGATGCGCGTACTCGATGCGCTTAACTGGATCGCCGAGCACGAGGCGACCGACCTTGCCTATCGCTGGTTCTGCGGCTCGAAGATGTGCGGCAGTTGCGCGGTGCGCATGAACGGCCGCGAGGTGCTCGCCTGCTGGGAAGCGGTCGAGCCGGACATGACGATTGAGCCGCTGCGCAACCTGCCCTTGGTGCGCGACCTCGTCGTCGATCGCTCCCCTTACGAGAAAAAGATCGCAAGCTTCGAACCCTGGCTCGAGCGCGATGCGGTCTACCGCGGTTTCCCCGAACCGCTGTCGCACAGGGAAATGAAGAATGCGTCGAAGGCGCTCGATTGCATCAGCTGCATGTGCTGCTACTCCGCCTGCCCCGTTGTTCGTCTCGGTGATCTGACCGACTTCGCCGGCCCGGCGCCGCTCGTTCAGCTTGGTCAGACCGCGCTCGATCCCCGCAACGACCAGAACAAGGTTGCACGCATGCTTGCGCAATCCGGCATTTTTAATTGCGTGTCCTGCTACAAATGCGAAGAAGTTTGCCCAGCGGCCATTCCGATCGTCACCCACGTGATCGAGCCACTCAAGGCAAAGGCCGCCGCACTCGTCCCCGGGATGGCGCGTCACGCACATGCGCTACGCGCTATCGTCGCAATGCGTGGCCGAGTCGATCCCGGTGCCCTTGTTCTGCGGGTGCAGGGACTGGGTGCATTCAAGAACCTGCCGCGTATTCTGCGCCTTCTGGTCCGAGGCAAAATTGCCCCGCTCAAGACTTTACTGATGCGCAAGACTGCCGCCACGGCGGCCGCGCGACGTATTCTCAATCGGGTGCGCCCATGAAATTTGCCTATTACCCAGGCTGTTCGGCGCGCAGCACCTGTGCGGAGCTCAACGTCGCGACCCATCGTGTGGCGCACAAGCTGGGACTCGAGTTGCTCCAGCTCGAATCCGCCACCTGCACCGGGGCACGTGAGCTGCGCGCTATCGACCCGGCCGGATTTTATACACTGAACGTGCGAATCCTTGCGCTCGCAGAACGTGAGGGCTTACCCCTGATGACGATCTGCAACACCTGCACGCTTAATGTACTCGACGCGCATGCCGCCTTTGTTAGCGATGCCGAACTTGCGCAAACTGTCAATGCCCGGCTGGCAGAGGAAAATCTGCATTACAGTGGCAGAACCAAGATAAGCCACTTCTTGTGGGTGCTGCACGAACAAATCGGCGCGAAACGGCTGCGCGCGTTGGTCACCAATCCGCTCACCGGGCTTACCGTCGCCGCTTTCTATGGCTGCCACATCACCCGTCCGCCTGGCCGCTATGGTTTTGTCGACTCGCGCAACAACGCGGCGATCGAGAAGCTTGCGGAAATCTTGGGATGCCGTCCGATCGACTACAGCGGGAGAACTGAGTGTTGCGGGTTCCATACCGCGGGCCATGACGAGCGCGTTGCTATCAAGCTCGCCGGGCAGCACATCCTTGCAGCCAAGGCCGGTGGGGCCAAAACAATGGTGACCCCCTGCCCACTCTGCCACACCGTACTCGACAGCTTTCAGCACGAGATCGAAGAAGACCTCGGGCAGAAGCTCGATATGCCAGTGCTGCATCTGCCGCAGCTTGTCGGATTAGCGCTCGGACTGACACCGGAGGAACTCAATATCGACCGGCACATGATCCCAGCCACGGCGATAGATGACTACACTGCCGCGCCCAACCAGGGGTTGGCCTGATGAGCGCTTGCTTCAATTTGGCGATGATTGGACACTTGTGCGAGGACGATATCGGCCTGCGCGCCGCTCGCATCGTGACATAATGGATACGCTGCTTTTGCTCGCACTGAACGGGCTGATATGGGGGCTGATCATCGCCCTCATCGCTCTCGGCCTATCCGTCATTTTTGGCCTGCTCGACATCATCAATATCGCGCACGGCGACTTCTTCATGGTCGGCACGGTCATCGCCTGGTTCACGCTGGAAGCAACTGGAAACTTCTGGCTCGGTTTTATCGCCGCACCCCTAATCGGATTCATCCTCGGCGCCCTGATCCAGAGAGTCGTGATTCAGCCCGTGCGAGGCGTCGCTGCATTGTCGATTGTCGCAACGTTTGGCCTGTCATTAATCCTGCAGGAAAGCGTTCGGATCATTTTCGGTCCCACGCCGCGCCGCATTCTCGCGCCAATCACCTCCACTGTGCCGCTGTTTGGCATCGAGTACGACGTTTACCGACTCTTTGCGGCCCTCTTGTCTATTGCGGCGCTCGTAGGCTTTTTCCTGTTCCTGCAGTATACCAAGATCGGTACGTGGATGCGTGCCGTGCGCCACGATCGCGACACCGCAATTGCCATGGGGATTCCGGCACAGCGTATCTACATCCTGACCTTCGGGATTGGCTTTGCACTCGCAGCCTTCGGCGGTGCGGTGGCAGCACCGATTGCTACTGTCGATTTCCGCGGCGGCGTCGATATCTTGCCGTTCTGCTTCATGGCCGTAATCATCGGTGGCCTCGGTAACCTCCCCGGTACAGCGGCGGCGGCGGTCATGCTTGCCTTCTTCGAAGGTATCATTCAGAGCGTCGCCGACCCGACAGTGGCGCGTATTGCCTCGCTTGCGTTAATGAGCGCAGTGATGCTGATTCGTCCGCAGGGTTTGTTCAAAGGACACGTCCGATGAGCAGCCGCGCAAGCATAGAACGTGTCCTCTTTGTCCTTTTCGCGATATTTATGATGTCGGTGCCATGGTCGGTCCCCGCACTTGTCAGTTCATTCTGGGTCAGTGTGATCACCGAAATTCTAATCTGGTCGTTGTTTGCCGCGAGCGTCAATCTTCTGTTCGGCTATGTCGGACTGTTGTCGTTTGGTCAGGCCCTGTATTTCGGATTTGGGATGTACGGTGTCAGCATCGGCATCGACCAGTTGCATCTCGGTTTTTGGCCGGTCTTTGCGCTCGGCATCGTCGCCGCAATGACCATGGCACTCGTCTCGGGTGTGTTCGCGGTGCGTTTGACCTGGCACTATTTCGCTATCATCACCGTCGTCTTTTCGCTGATCTTCTACTTTCTCGCGGTGCGCTTGAAACCACTTACGGGTGGTGACGACGGCATCAATTTCAGCATGCCGCCGACCTTCACGTTCGACCATTCAGTCTGGAGTTTCACCGACCCTACCTTCCAGTATTTCTTCATTCTGCTGACGGTTTCGCTCTGCTTCTATCTGATGCATCGCGTCATCCACAGTCCGCTCGGCAAGGCTTTCGTGGCGATTCGCGACAACGACGTCCGCGCTTCGTTGATTGGCCTTAACGTCTATCTGATCCGGCTTGTTGCTTTTGTCATGGCGGGATTCCTCGCCGGGGTTGCCGGCGCACTGTTTGCCTTCTTCGGCCGCTACGCCTCGGCCGCCTATATGTTCTACCAGGTCTCCGGCGAAGGCGTCGTATGGGCGATTGTCGGCGGCGCCGGCACATTGTTCGGTCCCATAATCGGCACGACCCTGTTCATCATCATCCGCGAGGTGGTCTCTACCCATTGGGAACACCACGCACTCATTGTCGGTGTGATGGCGATTTTGGTCGTTATCCTGGCGCCGCGAGGCCTCGTTGGCCTCTGGAGTGACCGACTCGATCGCCTCGACAAGGACGCAGCAGAACTGCCGTCGACCCAACCAGAGAGGGTGCCGCCATGAGCGCCCCGATTCTGGAAACAAGGAGCCTGACCAAACGTTTCGGTGGTCTCACCGCCGTGGACAACCTTAGTCTCAGTCTGGAGGGCGGAAAGCTGCATGCCATCATCGGACCAAATGGCGCCGGCAAGACCACCCTTTTTAACCTGGTATCAGGCTTGTTGCGGCCCGATTCCGGTAAGGTCATTTTTCGCGGTCGCGACATCACCGGCCTCCCGGCCCACGAGATCAGCCGGCTCGGCATCAAACGAACCCTTCAGGTCAAAAGCGTATTTTCAAGCCTGAGTGTCGCTGAGAATCTCTGGATTACATACGCAGGCTCGAAACGCTTTCTTCATCCGTTTCGCAATGCCGAGAGCGACCGCGCCGCACGCGATCGCGTCGCACAGACGCTTGAACAGATCGGTCTCACCGCGCTAGCACACCGAGCGGCTGGAGTGTTGTCGTATGGAGATGTTGCGCTACTCGAGATTGGAATGGCGCTCATCTCCGAACCACAACTGCTGCTACTCGATGAACCTACCTGCGGCATGAGCCCGGCCGAAACCGAGCGTGCGGTTACTAAAATTCGGGAAATGGCCCGCACCATCGACATAGTCATCATCGAGCACGACATGGCAGTAGTTTTCGGCATCGCCGATGCGATTACTGTTTTGGCGCAAGGCGCGATTTTGGCCGTGGGAAATGTGAACGAAATCTCGCAGAACGAACGCGTGCGCGAAGCCTATCTGGGTCGGCCCGAAGACGAGGACTACGTCGAGGAGGCCGCGCATGCTTAGCCTCCGCGAGGTTCATGTTCATATCGGAAAGTTGCACATCCTTCAGGGTGTCAACCTCGAGGTCAAGGAAGGCGAATGCGCTGCTTTAATTGGCCGCAATGGCGTCGGGAAAACGACCACCCTGCGCAGCATAATGGGGCTTGTAGCGACAAGCGCGGGTCGCATCGAATTTGACGGCGTCGATCTCGCAAGATTCCAACCTCATATCATTCCGCGCAAAGGTATCGGATACGTGCCGCAAGGCCGCGGAATATTTCCGACTTTATCGGTAATCGAAAATCTCAATATCGGCCTGCCCGGAAAGCGCGACACTGCGCGCGAGGACTATGTGCTCACCTGCTTTCCCCGGCTCAGGGAGCGTCTAAAACAATCTGGCGGCACATTGTCGGGCGGCGAACAACAGATGCTCGCGATTGCTCGCTGCCTAATGATGCGACCAAAGCTTATCATTCTTGACGAGCCGACCGAAGGCATCATGCCGCGACTCGTCTCGCAGATCCGGCGTGAAATTCACCGCATCAATCAAACCGGCGTTTCAATCCTTCTGGTCGAACAGAACGTCGAAACCGCGCTCAAACTCTGTCCGCGCGTTTTCGTGATGGAGAAGGGTACTGTCGTTCATTCCGGTGCCTCACATGATCTGAAATCCCAGCCCGAAATCGTGCATCGCTACCTCGGGTTGTCCCAGTAACATCGCAGACAAAAAGGGGAGGCAAGACAATGACAAAGAAGCTATCTCGCCGCAGTTTCCTTGAAGTCGCTTTGGCAGGCGGCGCGCTGGGCACTGCCAATCTCACATTAATGCGTGACGTCTACGCGCAGGCGTCTGGACCGATCGTTATCGGTCATCACTGCGACCTTACCGGCGCAATCTCCTCGTGGGGCTTCTGGCATGACAAAGCCGCTAAAGCCGCGGTTGACATTATCAATACCGGCGGCGGAATCGCCGGCCGTAAAATCGAGCTCGCGACCGAAGATACCGAGTCAAACCCGGCGAGCGGGGCCCGCAAGTTACGGAACCTCGTGCAACGCTCAAACGCCGAATTCATCGTCGGGTCGGTTCATTCCGGTGTGATGCTGGCGGCGATCCCAGTCGCTTCAGAGCTCAAAACGATTTACTTCTCCACCGGCGAAGCGACTGAAGCCACGGGCGCAAAAGGCACCCGGTTTTCGTTCCGTACTGGCACAGACACCTACTCGATCGCCGCCGCAAGCTTGCCATGGTGCGTCGAGAACTTCGGCAAGAAATGGACGATCATTTACGCCGATTACGCCTGGGGCCAGAGCACCAACCAGGAATCCAAACACTACATCGAGTCCTCCGGCGGCAAGGTCCTGAGCAGCATCCCGGTGCCGCTGGATGCGAAGGACTTTGTGCCGTATCTTTCGCAAATTCCGGGCGACACTGAAGTCCTCTTGCCCGCGTTTATCGGCGCCTTGTCGGTTGCCTTCTATCCGCAAGCCAAAAATATGGGCCTCGACAAGAAGATGAAGATGTATTCTTCCTCGGCAAGCATCGAGTCAATCGCGCCATCCGATGTGCAGGGCGCGGCGGAAGGCGTGTACTTCTTCGAAAACTTCCCGCGCATGCTCAAGGCCAAAAACGACGAATTTCACAAGGAGTTCCTCAAGCGCGTGGGCATCGATGAAGAAAACGCGCGCGAGATCGGCGGCACCCGCGTGATGGACAAGAGCCATGGCTGGCAGGCCTGGGAAGATATCTTTGCGATCAAGCAGGCGGTCGAAACATCCGGATACAAGACCCGCAAGGATGTTGAGGGCGCGATCCAGGCTCTCGAAGGCATGCAAATGAAAAACTCGCTCGCCCACCCACAGGGCGACAAATATATCCGCAAGGAAGACCACGTCGGCATAATCGACTGCTACATCAGCCGCGTGGAAAATGGAAAACTCGAAGTCAAGAAACGAATTCCGAAAGAAGATCTCGCAAAGAACATGCCGCTGCGGCATAACCTGTCTCAAATGCCGGCCTAACTGCCTAACCGTGGCGGTGACGCATATCGCGTCGCCGCCACCTCACTTATAAAGCGGGCTTCGAATGACCCTGCCTGATTATCCGAAATTCAAAGCCTGCGCTGCGCATGTTGCGCCGATATTTCTGGACGCGGCTGCAACCGTCGAGAAAGCGTGTTCCCTGATCGCCGAAGCTGCTTCCAACGGCGCAAAACTGATCGCGTTTCCTGAGTCCTATGTGCCCGGATTCCCGGTCTGGGCGTCGATACAGGCGCCAATCAAGAACCACAATTTCTTCAAGCAGCTGGCGGACAATTCGATCGCAGTTCCGGGACCTGAGGTGACCCAACTCTGTCAAACCGCGCGCGATGGGGCCATCGTGGTGTCCATCGGCATCAGCGAGCGCTCGGCGGTTTCGGTCGGCGCTCTCTGGAACAGTAATTTACTGATCGACGCGAATGGCATTATCGTCAATCATCACCGAAAGCTGGTACCGACCTTTTATGAAAAGCTAATATGGTCGTCAGGTGACGGCGCCGGCTTGCGCGTGAGCGACACGCCAATCGGCAAGCTCGGTATGCTAATTTGTGGTGAGAACACGAATCCTCTCGCCCGCTATTCGCTGATCGCACAAGGTGAACAAGTCCACGTCTCCTCATACCCACCTGTGTGGCCTACGCGTCCATCGAATGAACCGGGCCGCTATGATCTCGCCTCAGCCATCCGCATTCGGGCGGGAGCACACTCTTTCGAAGGCAAGGTTTTCAACGTCGTGACTTCTGCATTTCTCGACAACAAGACGCTTGACGCGCTCAATGGAATTGACCGCGAAGCGCGCGCGACTCTTGAGCAAAGCCCGCAAGCAGTCTCGATGGTTATCGGGCCATCCGGCGAAGTGATCAGCGATACGCTGTGTGAAGTGGAAGGCTTGCTGTACCAGCAGATAGACATCTCACACTGCGTCGAGCCAAAACAATTCCACGACGTGGTGGGTTATTATAACCGGTTCGATGTGTTCGACCTCAGGGTGAACCGCAAACGTATTGTGCCAATTACATTTTCAGATGACGATGGCAACGATGGGGTTGAGCCGTCGGGGCAAGAACCTATCTAGTAATGGCTCCAGCGCACTTCCCGTCGCTGCCGCGATATCGCTTGGCGCCCGAAATTTCAGTCTCCCATTCGTACCTGCTTGGAAAATCAATAATAGACCTCAGCGCAAAGCTGACCGACCAGCAAGGTACGACGGCCGGTACGACTGAGGTCGCCGCAACTATTTTCTGTCCCAACGTATAGTGGTTCTCTTCCATTTCACGCCACCGCCATTGCGCAATGGCCGTCGCCCCAGCATTCTATGGCATAAGATTTTAGGGACGATACGAATGATCAGGATCGGGATTATCGGCCTTGGCTGGTGGGGCAAGCAGATCGTGACCTGCCTTGCCGATAGCCCGCGTTTCAAGGTGGTGGCCGGATGCGATATCGATACCAAGATGGCGGCACCATTCGCAGCTTCTCACAAGTTTGACCTGACTGAGGACTATAGGGAACTTCTCAACCGTTCCGATGTTGACGCTGTCGCCGTTGTGACCCCTCACCTGCTCCACGAAGAAATGGCTGTCGAGGCATTTCGCGCAGGCAAACACGTGTTCTGTGAAAAGCCACTCGCTCTCACGGCCGCAAGCGCCGAGCGGATTTTGGCTGCCTGCGCCAAAACCGGCGGCGTCCTCGGCATCGGCCATGAACGGCGCTACGAACCGGCGATGGAAGAGATGCGACGCCTGTTTGAGACCGGCGCGCTCGGGCGCTTGCTGCACCTCGATGCCAACGTCAGCCACAGCAATTTTCGAAGAATGGATCCGTCGAATTGGCGTCGTGATCCTCGCCACGCGCCAGCCGGCGCTTGGACTGCACTCGGCATTCATCTTGGCGATATGTTTGTATCACTCGCCGGCAAGCCCACCCGCGTGACGGGGCGGACTGCTTCGCAGATTTTTCAGACACCTTCGGAAGATTTTGTAAGCGCCGAAATCGATTTCGAAAATGGCGTCCATGGGCGCATCACTTGCCTGTCGACGCCACCGTTTTACGGGCGTTTTACCTTGGTTTGCGATCAGGGGTGGGTCGAAGTGCAGGAAGGTGGCAATGTCGACAAGGGCATCCCATCGAGCTTCGTTCATTGTGCAGTGGATGGAAGCCGGCATACGCGCACCTACGAGCATGCCAATACGGTACGCATGAATTTCGAGGCCTGGGCCGATGCGGTTGAGGGTCGGGCGCCCTATCGCTTCATTGCGGATGAGTTGCTTTCAAACATCCGCATTCTCGACGCAGTTACGCGCTCTGCTGCGGCGGACGGAAAACCGATCAAGCTATGAGGATCGCGTTCTTGGCGGTTCTCGAAATCCGCCCCGGTTTGGGGTACACCGGCGCCCCATGCAGGCCGAAAAAGAACAAGTAGCCCTATCGTCGATCGCCGCTTCGGCCGGCTTGACTATCGCCAAGGCCCTTGTGGGCTTTTCCACGGGCTCGCTGGCGATCCTTTCTGAAGCCGGACACTCGCTGATCGACCTCGGCGCCACGGTCATGACCTACGTCGCCGTGAGGATCTCCGGAAAGCCAGCCGATGAGGAGCATCACTACGGCCACGGAAAGGTCGAAGCGGTATCGGCTCTGGCTGAAACGGCACTACTGTTCCTGCTCTCCGGAATAGTGATTTGGGAGGCTGTCAAGCGACTGGTCGAACACGAAGGTCATGCCGTCGAAGCAACTGTCTGGGCCTTCGGCGTAATCTTGGCGTCAATTGTCGTCGATTTTTTTCGAGCGCGCGCGTTGTCGCATACTGCGGAAAAAACCTCGAGTCACGCGCTCGAAGCCGACGCTTTGCATTTTTCATCCGACCTGTGGTCGTCGCTGGCTGTGCTTGTTGGCCTCATTGGAGTGCACTATGGCCTGGCGTGGGCAGATGCTGTCGCTGCGTTCGTTGTGGCAATCCTGGTTTGCGTTGCGGGATGGCGCCTCGGGAAACGAACCATCGACACTCTCATCGACGTCGCCCCGCCAGGAGCAGCAGCAAAAATCACAGCCATTGCAGCGCGTGTCCCGGGAGTAGTCGGTGTCGAACAAGTGCGGGCGCGGTCAGTTGGCGAGCAGACTTTTATCGATCTTGGGGTTTCGGTTAGTCGCACGCTGCCGCTTGATCGGGTAAGCACACTCAAAGATGACGTGGCCGCCGCGATCCGCAAACAGATGCCCGGTGCCGAGCCGGTGGTCACTACCGAGCCCGTGGCACTCAACAATGAGACGATTCTTGACCGTATCATGGTAATCGCACGTAACCGCGCACTCGCGGTGCACCATGTCACGGTTCACGAGCTGAGAGACAAACTCGCCGTGTCACTCGACCTGGAGGTTGACGGAGGGCTTTCTTTGCAATCAGCGCACGAGATGGCAGACGGTTTGGAGGATGCGATCACCGCGGAGCTCGGCCCTACCGTCGAAGTTGAAACGCACATCGAACCATTGCAGCCGCAGGACGCCTTCGGCCGCGAGGCTCCGTCCGAACGGGTCAAAGCAGTGGCAACTACATTGTCGGAATTGGCTGCCGAAGGAGGCACAATCCGCGATGTGCATAACGTACGCGTACGCGAGACCGATGAAGGCGAAATTGTCAACTTTCACTGCCGTGTCGATCCGCAATTGAGCGTACAGAGCGTGCA
>Ga0068871_100001842_pt1 | contig 14331 bp, 19 predicted proteins | sample KBSMisM72_FD_72750 | JGI IMG/M metagenome (GOLD analysis project Ga0068871, IMG submission 72750) | Miscanthus rhizosphere microbial communities from Kellogg Biological Station, Michigan, USA - KBS Miscanthus M7-2 | ecosystem: Host-associated > Plants > Roots > Rhizosphere > Soil ... | reverse complement strand
CGCAAGGTTGACGAAGTTCATCATCCCCAGCGTCACCGACAGGCCGACGGAGAGCAGGAACAGCAGCATCCCGTAGGCGAACCCGTCGAACAGGACGCCCGCGAGCGAGGAGAGCATTTATTTCTTTTTTCTGCGCTCTCCGGCCGGGTCCTTCACCATGGGGATGGTGTCGAAGGGCACGTTGACCAGCTCGTTGCCGACCTTCTGCACGCGCCGGATGTACACGTTCTGCACCACGTCGCGCGTCTCGGGGTCGATCATCATCGGCCCGCGCGGGCTTTCCCACTTGAGGCCCTTGGCGGCGTCGACGAGCGCCTGCCCGTCGGTGTTGCCCTTGGTCTTCTTCAGCGCCTCGTAGATGGCGTGCATGCCGTCATAGCCGCCGATCGAGAAGAAGTCGGGGTTGCGGCCGCCGGAGACGGCCTGGTACTCCTTGACGAACTTCTGGTTGACCGGGTTCTTGTCCATGTAGTCGTAGTGCCAGGCGGTGATGATGTCGAGCGCCGTGTCGCCCATGCTCTTCAGCGCGGCTTCCGCGGTGGTCTCGCCCGAGCCGAGCACCTTGGTCTTCTTCTTGTCGATGCCGCGCTCGGCCATCGCCTTGCCCAGCGCCGCGGGCTGCGCGCCGCCCGGGATGAAGATGAAGATCGCCTCGGGGCCGATGTCCTTCGCGCGCTGCACGAACGCGGAGAAGTCCGGGTTGGCCACCGGGAAGCGCACCGAGCCGACCACGTTGCCGCCGGCGGCCTTGAAGGCGCTCTGGAACGCGCTCTCCGAGTCGTGCCCCGGGCCGTAGTCGGTCACCATGGTGTAGACCTGCTTCACGCCGCCCTTGGTCGCCGCCCACGTGCCGAAGGTTTCCATCACCTGCGGCAGCGTCACCGAGGTGCGGACCATGTACGGCGACTTCGTGATCACCACCGAGGTGGCGGCGTTCATCACCACCATGAATTTCTTCGCCTCGGCCGAGACGTCGCCCCCGGCCATGGCGTTGGGCGTGAGCACGAAGCCGGCGAGGATGTCGACGTTGTCGCGCACCACCAGCTCCTGCGACAGGCGCTTCGCCACGTCGGGCGCCGGGCCGCCGACGTCCTTGGTGATGAGCTCGATCTTGCGCCCGGCGACGGTGTCGCCGTGCATCTTGATGTAGGTCTTCGCCCCGTTCAGCATCTGGCTCGCGGCGTCGGCGAACTGGCCCGACAGCGTGAGCGGCATGCCGATCTTCACCGGGTGCTGCTGGGCGTGCGCGGCGCCGGCGGCGCCGAAGGCGGCGGCGAGCGCCGCTGCGATGACAAGCTTCCTCATTTTTCCCTCCTCCTAGAGTGTCGGGATTCTAACCCCAGATTTCGCGCGCGGTTTGCGCGACCAGATCGAGCTTGCGGCGCTGGTCGTCGACGCTGAGCCGGTTACCCACCTCGCTCGAGGCAAAGCCGCACTGCGGCGAGAGGCACAGGTTTTCCAGTGGCACATACTTTGAAGCCTGTTCCACACGCCTCTTGATCTGATCTTTGTCCTCAAGGCGCGGCGTCTTCGTCGAGATCAGGCCCAAAACGACTTTTTTCCCTTTTGGGACGAAGCGCAGCGGCTCGAAGCCGCCGGCGCGGGCGGTGTCGTACTCGAGGAAGAAGCCGTCGACGGCCGTCTGGAAGATCGCCTCCGCCACCGCGTCGTAGCCGCCCTCGGCCATCCACATGCTGGCGTGGTTGCCGCGGCAGGTGTGCATGGTGACGCCCATGGTTTTTGGTTTGTCTTTCAACAAAGAACTAATTACCGAGGAATACTTGAAAGGCAGCTGGTCCGGATCCTCCCCGTCGCGGCGCACCTGGGCGCGGATGTTCTGGTCGCAGATGGTGGCGAAGGAGACGTCGTCGATCTGCAGGTAGCGGCAGCCCGCCCCGGCGAGATCCGCGATTTCCTCCTGGTAGGCGCGGATGATGTCGCTCCAGAACTCCTCGATGTCGGGATACGCCTGGGCATCGACCACCTTGCGCCCGCCGCGCATGTGCAGGTAGGTGGGGGCGGGGATGCACAACTTCGCAACACGATTCGTATTTCTTTTCAAAAAGCTGAAAGCATCGAGCATGACCGGCTTCGAGCGCTTCACCTTGCCCTTCACCACCATCATCGACTTCGTCTCGGACTCGGCGCCGCCTTCGCCGTGGAACTTGAGCGCGTACTGGCCCTGCGTGGCGGCGATGCCGTCGAAGCCGGTGAGGAAGTCGACGTGCCAGAACGCGCGGCGGAATTCGCCGTCGGTGACCGATTGCAGGCCGGCCGATTCCTGGAGCGCGATCGCCGAGCGGATGCTCCTGTCCTCGAGCTCGCGGAGCTGCTGGAGGCTGATCTTGCGGTCCTTGAAATCCGCGCGCGCCTGCTTCAATTCCTGCGGGCGCAGCAGGCTGCCGACGTGGTCGGCGCGAAACGGCGGCTGCTCGCTAGCCATCGAAGGCCTCCTCGACGGCTAGCCTACAGTGGGAAACCTCCCCGGCGCTAGGAGGCTACTTGCGCGGCGTCACGCGCCAGATCGTGTTGCCGACATCGTCGGCGACGAGCAGGGCGCCGGCGCGATCGACGACCACGCCGACCGGGCGGCCCATCGCCTTGCCGTCGGCATCGACGAAGCCGGTGAGGATGTCGACCGGCGCCGGGGAGGCCGGGCGCCCGTCGCGGAACTCGACGAACACCACCTTGTAGCCGCTCAGCGGCTTGCGGTTCCAGGAGCCGTGCTCGCCGATGAAGGCGCCGCCGCGGAACTGCTCGGGAAACAGCTTGCCTTCGTAAAAGGTCATGCCCAGGGGCGCGACGTGCGAGCCCAGCGCGTAGTCGGGCACGACCGCTTTCTCGACCAGATCGGGACGCGGCGGCTTCACGCGATCGTCGACGTGCCGGCCGTAATAGCTGTAGGGCCAGCCGTAGAAGGCGCCATCCTTCACCGAGGTGAGGTAGTCGGGGACGAGGTCGCTGCCGAGCTCGTCGCGCTCGTTCACCACCGTCCACAGGCGGCCGGTGCGCGGCTCCCAGTCCATGCCGTTCGGGTTGCGCAATCCCGAGGCGAGCAGGCGCGAGGCGCCGCTCGCCGGGTCGATCTCGAGGATGGCGGCGCGCCGCTCCTCCTTGTCGATGCCGTTTTCGGCGGCGTTGCTGTTGGAGCCGACCGTCGCGTAAAGATGCTTGCCGTCGCGACTGGCGATGATGTTCTTCGTCCAGTGGTGGTTGATCGGCCCGCCGGGCAGGCCGGCGACCTTCACCGCGGGCGCATCGATTCTGGTCTGGCCCGGCTTGTACTCGAACTTCACCACCGCATCGGTGTTCGCGACGTACAAGGTCCGCCCGACGAGCGCCATGCCGAAGGGCGAGTTCAGCCCTTCGAGGAACACGCTGCGCGTTTCGGCCACGCCATCGCCATCGGCGTCGCGCAGCAGGGTGATCCGGTTCGCGCTCGGCGGCGTCGCGCCCGCGCGCTTCATCACCTTCTTCATCGCCCAGCCCTTGATTCCCTTGCCGTCCTCGGGCTTGGGCGGCGCATTGGTCTCGGCGACCAGCACGTCGCCATTGGGCAGCACGTACAGCCAGCGCGGATGTTCCAGGTTGGCGGCGAAGGCGGCGACCGCGAATCCCGGCGCCGCCTTCGGCGTCCTGCCTTCGGGCCATCCCTTCGCCGGCGCGATGTTCACCGTCGGGATCATCGAGCTGTCGGGCGGGGGCAGCTGGGGATTGGGCCCGTATTGCGCGGTCTCGGGAACGCGGGATTGGTCGCCCGCGCACGCGGTGAGGGCCGCGGTGAGGGTCGCAGTGAGGCCCAGTGCGAGCAAGGGGAACGCAACGAGGGATTTCATCTAGGTACCCAAAGGCATGCGCCGGTCGTACGCGCCCTGGCGGCGCTCGCGCGGCACGGTCCCGAGCGTCTCGCGCCGGTCGGCGAGGCCGCTTCGCCGCTCGCGCTCGTCGTCGTACGGCTCGCTCAGGACCGGAATGCGCGCGCGCCAGCCGAAGTAGACGGCGATGGCGGCCGTGCCGAGGTGAAGCCAGACGTTGTGGCCGTAGAGCGGAAGAACGCCGAAACCGTGGTCGAGGCCGCGGATCAGCCCCATCACGCCCAGGACGCCGAGGATCACGGCGACCCAGCGCGCGTACGTGCGCCCATGGTGGCCGGTGCTGGCGGCGATGAGACCGCCGACGCCGACCGCGAGGTGCAGAGCGCCGAGCGCCATCGTCATCGGAAACAGGCCCAGGTAGCCGGTCGACAGCGCACCCGGGAAGAGCCCCGCGATGCCAAGGACCACATACACGAGGCCGGCGACCAGGGCGAAGGCGCCGCTGCTCATGGCGTCTCCACCCCGGGCTCCGGTGTGTCGTAGTCGTGGCTGATGCGGACCGCGCCGCCGGGTGCCAGCACCAAGACCCGGCAGCGCCGTCGCGCGCGCGCAACCCGCACCGCGTGCCGCATCGCGCCCCACTGGCTGGGGAAATATGCGATGGCCACGCGGTCAGGTCCGCGCTCGTTCACGCTCCAGACGCCGTCGCGAGTACAGGCGACCGAGAGCAGCGGCACGACGGCCGCCATGCGTCAGCTCTTCGAGACTTCGATCTTGTTCTTCACCGACTTCACGCCGTTGACCTTCTTCGCCACCTGCTCGGCGCGCTTCTTCATGTCGGCGGAGCCGACCTTGCCGCTCAGCGTGACGATGCCGCTGTGATCGGTCTCGACGTGGATCTCGGTCACCGTCTTCAGGCCGACGTCGGCGGCGAGCGCGCTCTTCACCTTGCCGGTGACGGTGGTGTCGGACACGGCCTCGCGGTTCTTCGCGCGGTCCTCGGCCGTCGGCGTGTGCATCTTGTCCTTCTCGGTGGCCGTCGGCGAGCGCTCGCTGGCCGCCTTGTCGGTGGTGGTGGTTTGCGCCATGGCCGAAGTGGCGAGGAACAGCGAAGGAATCAGTACGGCCAGCAGTTTCATCTTCATAGGAACGTCTCCATTGTTAACTTGCAGGGGGTGGTGCAGCTTGAATGACTTCGGGTTTCTCCACGGGAGGGCGGCGGATCTCCTGCTCGAGGCTGGGCCGCTCGCGTTTCTCGAACGGCGCCAGCTCGACCGGGCGGCCGGTCTCGGCGGAACGGTAAAGGGCGCGGATCACGCGCACGTCGGCGAGGCCCTCGTCGGCGCCCGGCTCGGGCTCGCGGTTCTGCAGCACGCAGTCCGAGAAGTAGAGGAGCTCGGGCGCGAACTGGTCGCGGCGCGCGAAGCGCCGCTCGCGCGTCTCGCCTTTCAGCGTCAGGCGGTGGCGCAGGGCCATCGCGTATTCGTAGGCGGGCTCGACCGCGAGGTCGCCCTTGGTGCCGCACAGGCGGTATTCGGACGCCTTCTGGGCGCCGAAGCTGCAGGCGAAGCTCGCCATGCGGTCGTCGGCGAAGCGCAGCACGGCGCTCGCCGCCTCCTCGGTCTCGTCGAGGTGGCCGGCGAGGGTGCACTGCACCTCGACCGGCTCGGCGCGGAACAGCGCGCGCGCCGCGTTGATGCAGTAGATGCCGATGTCCCACAGCACGCCGCCGCCCGCGGCGCGCTTCACGCGGATGTTGCCCGGCTCGACCGGCGTGCAGAAGGTCGACGTAAAGAGGTGCACCTCGCCCAGGCGGCCCGAGCGGATCACCTCGGCGGCCTCGAGGTTGGCGCGCTCGAAGTGCAGGCGATAGGCGGTCATCAGCTTCACGCCCGCTTCGCTCGCCGCCGCGCCCATGCGCTCGCACTGCTCTTCGGTGATCGCCAGCGGCTTCTCGCACAGCACGTGCACGCCGGCGGCCGCGGCGCGCACGGCGTATTCACAATGCAGCGAATTGGGCAGCGCGATGTACACCGCGTCGATGCCCGAGGCGAGGCATTCGTCGTACTGCTCGTACGAGTAGGTCTGCTCGACGCCGTATTTGGCGGCGACCTGCTTCAGCTTGTCCGCGCTGCCGGAGACGAGGGCGGCCAGCCGCGAATTGCGCCGCGCGTTGGCAAAGGCGGGCAGCATCGCGACCTGCGCGATCTCGCCCAGGCCGACCACCGCGTAGCGGATCTGTCTGCGGGCCATCAGGCGGCTCTCCGTCTCCGGGTTCTTGCCTTGGGCCTGCTGGAGGAAGCCGAAATGCTTTTCTTCAGCGCCGCCATCAGGTCGATCACCTCGGCCTTGGGACGCGCCTCGCCCTTCTCGGGCGCGGTGATCTCCTCGGTCTGGCCGGCCTTCACCTTCTCCTTGACGCGCGCGAGGATGTCCTCGCGGTAGGTGTCGTGGTACTTCTCCGGCTCCCACTTGCCGGTCATGTCCTCGACCAGCTTGCGCGCGAGCTCGAGCTCCTTCGCGCTGACCTTGGCCGAGGGGATCTCGAGCTCCTTCGCCTCGCGCAGCTCGTCGGCGTAGCGCAGCGTCATCAGGAGCAGGGCGTCGTCCTGCGGCATCAGCGCGGCGAGGTGCTGCCTGGCGCGGATGACGAAGGTGGCGATGCCGGCCTTGCCGGATTTCGCGATGGTGTCGCGCAGCAGGGCGTACGCCTTCTCGCCGCGCTTGCCGGGCACCAGGTAATACGGCGTCGAGAAGTGCGGCACCGGGATCTCAGCGGCGTCGACGAACGCGACGATTTCCACCGTCTTGCTCGCCTGCACGTTGGCGCGCCGGAAGTCCTCGTCCGACAGCACCACGTAGCGCTCATCCTCGTATTCGTAGCCCTTCACGACTTCCTTCCAGGGGACTTCCTTGCCGCTCGCCTTGTTGATGCGCTGGTAGCCGACCGGCGCCATGTCGCGCTTGTCGAGCATGGTGAAATGGAGCGAAGCAGAGCCTTTTGAGCCCCGCTTCTCTCCAGTCACGAGCTCCACCGGCACGTTCACCAGCCCGAAGCTGATGGCGCCTTTCCACAGTCCGCGCGGCATGGGCGGCTACTTCGGCATGACCTCGAGGAGGTTGGCGAGGTCGTCGGCGTGCTCCTCTTCCTTCGCCAGGATCTCCTCCATCATGCGGCGCGTGGTCGAGTCGCCCTCGCCGAGGTACGCGATCATCTCGCGGTAGCTGTCGATGGCGATGCGCTCGGCGACCAGGTCTTCCTTGATCATGTCCTCGAGCGTGTCGCCCTCGATGTACTCGGCATGGCTGCGGCTCGCCAGCCCCTCGGGCGCGAGGTCCGGCTCGCCGCCCAGCTGCACGATGCGGTGCGCGATCTGGTCGGCGTGCTGCTGCTCCTCCTGCGCATGCTCGAGGAACTCGGCCGCCACCGTCTCGGCGTGGATGCCCTTCGCCATGAAGTAATGCCGCTTGTAGCGCAGCGTGCACACCCACTCGGTGGCGAGCGCCTCGTTGAGGAGCTTGATCACCGTGCCGCGGTCGGCGTGATACCCGGGAGTCACCGCGCCTTGCGCGATGTGCTCCCGGGCGCGCCGGCGCAGCTCCTGGATGTCGGAGAGGTGCGCTCCGGCCATTATTTCGTCGACGCTTTGGTCGTCGACCCGGTTCCGGCGCTCTTCGCGTCGGCGCGCTTGATGTCGGCCTTGGCGCGCTCGTAGGCGGCCTTCGCGTCCTTCTGGCAGACATCCTTCTCGTTGCCCTTCTTGTCGTCGCAGCGCTCCTTGGCGACGTCATAGTCGCCTGCGGCCTTCGCCTCGTGCACCTTGCGCTGGTTGGCGGCCGACGGATCGTGCTTCGCCTTCAGCTCGGCCTTGGCGACTTTCTCCTTGGCCTTGGCTTCCTTCTGGCACACGTCCTTGGCGTTGCCCTGCATCGGGTCGCACTTCTCGCGCGCGGCCTTGTACTCGGCCTCGATGCGGTCCTCGTCGGCGTTCTTCACCTGCCGGTCCGAGGTATGGCCGGTCGTCGAGCGCGTCTGCGTCGACGGGGTCTGCGCCTGCGCGCCCAGGGCGAACGCGATGCCCACGGCGATGCTCATCAATTGGAATTTCATGTCGATCTCCTTTGCTTTGTTAATGGACTGACTATGGGGTTACGGCCTTCTCAGCAGGCCGGCGACCAGCGAGACGAGGAACAGCACGACGAATACGACGAACAGGATCTTCGCGATCTCGGCGGCGCCGGCGGCGATGCCGGTGAAGCCGAATACCGCGGCGATGATGGCTACGATGAAAAACGCGAGCGCCCAGCTAAGCATGACGGACTCCTAAAAGTGTGGGTGGTGAAAGCAAGGCACTCTGAGCAAACTCCATGCCGAGGTTGGACAGCGCGCGCCGCTGTAAGCGTTGCCGTTGCTTGTAGGAAATTCCGGCCGTTGCGCAGCGACGTTGCGTAGCGCTTGTTCTACAGGCGAGTGCGGCATGGCTCCTGCAGGAGCAGGGGCAACCGAGGGAACGGCAATGATGCGTGACGTCGAGCTAGAGCAGGTACCGGTGATGGCGTGGACCGCGCGCCCGGACATGTCGTGCGAGTCGCTCAGCCGCGAATGGCTCGCCTTCACCGGGTACAGCGCCGAGCAGGCGCTGGGCGACGGCTGGTCGCGCGGCGTGCATCCCGAGGACCTCGGCCGCTGGCTGGATACCTGCGTGCGCGCCTTCGACTCGCGCGAGCCCTTCGAGATCGAATACCGCCTGCGGCGCCGCGACGGCGAGTACCGCTGGGTGCTCGACCGCGGCGTGCCGCGCTATTCGCGCGACGGCCAGTTCCTCGGCTATGCGGGCGTGTGCATCGACATCGACCTGCGCAAGCGGTCCGAGCGGGAGCTCGAGCTCGCCCTGGAGCGCGAGCGCAAGCTGCGCCGCGAGGCGGAGGAGGCCGGCCGCCTCAAGGATCGATTCGTCGCCGCGGCGCTGGGCGACGCCGTGGATCGCGGCACGCCTTTTACTCTGCGCGCCCTCGCCGGCGTGCGGGTGCTGGTGGTCGATGGCGACCCCGCGTCGCGCGAGCGCATCGCGCGCGTGCTGTGCGTCGCCGGGGCCGAGGCGAAGACCGCGGCGCGCGCCGCGGAGCCCCTTGGCGCGTGGCGTCCCGACGTCGTGATTTCCGACATCGGCCTGCTCGGCGGCGCCCTCCTGGTCAAGGCGCTGCGCGCTCCCGCAGGGCGCGACGCCCGCCTTCCCAAGCCGATCGAGCCGCTGGCGCTGCTCGCCACGGTGGCGCGCGTCGCCCAGCCCGCCGGCGCCTGACGCCCGGGTGTAGAAATTCCCGTGTAGTGCAGAAAGTGCCTCCGGCACGCGGGTTGCTGTATCGGCTTAACCATTCAAAAGGAGACAGCGAATGAACCTGAACAAAGCCCTCGCCGCAGCGATTGCCGTGGCTGCCATCGGCACCTTTGCCGCGTGCTCGTCCGACCCGGCGAAGAAGGAGACCACCGGCGAGTACGCCTCCGACGCAGGCCTCACCGCCAAGGTGAAGACGGCCATCGCCACCGACGTCGGCGCGCGCACCGCTGCCGGCGTGAACGTCGAGACCTATAAAGGCACCGTGCAGCTCTCGGGCTTCGTCGACTCGCAGGACCAGGCGACGCGCGCCGCCGACGCCGCCAAGAAGGTCGACGGCGTCAAGTCCGTCAAGAACGACATACGCGTCAAGTAGCCGTAGTACTGCTGCTCGCCTTCGCGGCGGGCTGCGCGCCGGTTCCCGCCGTCGAGCGGGCGCCGGCGCCGTCGCATCCGCTGCTCGACGGCAACCGCGCGCAACTCCTCATCGACGGACCCCGTGCCCATGGCGCCATGTTCGAGGCGATGGCGGCGGCGCGCGACCACATCAGCCTCGAGACCTACATCCTCGACGGCGGCGAGATCGGCGAGCGCCTCGCCGGGCTCCTCGCGAAGAAGATCGACGAGGGCGTGAAGGTCAACCTGATCTACGACGGCGTGGGCTCGATCGGCACGCCCGCCGCCTACTTCGACCGGCTGCGCGCCTCCGGCGTGGCGGTGTGCGAATTCAATCCCGTGTCGGACGTGCAGCGCGTCAACAACCGGGACCATCGCAAGATCCTGGTGGTCGACGGGCGCGTCGCCTTCACCGGCGGCATCAATATCAGCGAAGCGTATTCGATGGGCTCGGCGCGCGCGCGCCGCACGCCGCAGAAGGAAACCAAGGTGGGCTGGCGCGACACGCAGGTGCGCGTCGAGGGCCCGGTGGTCGCCGAGTTCCAGCGCCTGTTCCTCGACTCGTGGGAGCTGCAGGACTGCGGGCCGGCGGGGGAGGCGGCCTACTTTCCGAAGCCGGCGCGCAGCGGCCCGATGCAGATGCGCGTCGTGCGGGCGCAACCCGGCGGCGACTCGGCGGAGATGTACGACGCGCTGCTCACGGCGATCGGCAAGGCCCGCCGCCGCGTCTGGCTCACCGTCGGCTACTTCGCCCCGGATCCCGGCATGCAGCAGGCGCTCATCGCGGCGGCGCGGCGCGGCGTCGACGTGCGCCTGGTCCTGCCCGGCTACAGCGACTTCTGGGCGCCGGTGTATGCCGGGCGCTCGCACTATGACGAGCTGCTCGCCGCGGGCGTGCATATCCACGAATGGCGCGAGGCGCTGATGCACGCCAAGACGGCGGTCATCGACTCGGCCTGGTCGAGCGTCGGCTCGACCAACCTGGATTGGCGCAGCTTCGTGCACAACTATGAAGCGGACGTCGTCATCCTCGACGCGGGTTTTGCCGCCGCCATGGAGGATCGCTTCCGCCGCGACCTCGCCGCGGCGACCGAGATCGACCCCGCGGCATGGAAAGTGCGGGGCGTAGGCGAGAAGCTGAAGGAGTGGATCGCCCGTCGCTGGGAATACCTACTGTAAAGGAAGGAGCATCAATGCCCACCACTGCAAGAGCCGTTCGCGTCGCCCATTTCGACCTGCCGCCGCTGCCGTACCCCTACGAGGCGCTGGAGCCGGTGATCTCGAGGGAAACGCTGCAGTTCCACCACGACCAGCACCACCGCAAGTACTTCGACACGATGAACCAGCTGCTCGAGAAGGAGAACGTGCACGCCGCCTCGCTCGAGGACGTGGTGAAGCACAGCTCCGGCAAGCTGTTCAACAACGCCGGCCAGGCCTGGAACCACACTTTCTACTGGCAGTCCCTTTCGCCGCGGGGCGGCAGGCCCTCCGAGACGATGCTCAAGCAGATCGCGCGCGCCTTCGGCGACTGGGACAGGTTCGCGAAGGCTTTCGCCGACGCGGCCGTCAACCAGTTCGGCAGCGGCTGGGCCTGGCTCGTCAACCGCAACGGCAAGCTCGACATCATGGCCACGGCCAATGCCGAGTCGCCGATGGCGCACGGCGTGCCGTGCCTGCTCACCATCGATGTCTGGGAGCACGCCTACTACATCGACTACCGCAACCAGCGCGAGAAGTACGTGGAGGCGCTGATCAACGAGCGCCTGAACTGGGAATTCGCCGAAAGGAATTTCGGCGGCTGAAGCCGGCGTCTGCGAGGCGCCGCGTTACTCGGCGAAGGGCTCGACGCCGTTCGCCCTGAGGATCGCTGCCGCCGCCGGCGAGGCGAAGTAACGCAGCATCGCGCGGGCGGCCGCCGGCTGCCGCGCGACGCTGCTGACGCCGCCCGTGAAGCCGATCCAGGTCTGCAATTCCTCGGGAATCCGCCCGACGAGCGTCACGCCCGGCACCCCGGAGATGCGCGAGGTGACCACCACGATGAGCTCCGCTTCGCCGTTGGCCACCGACTCGACGTTGTAGTCGGCCGGCATCGGGCGCAGGCGCGGCCGCATTGCCTCGGCGATGCCCAGGCGCTGGACCAGGCTGGTGAAATGCTTGCCGCTCGCCGCTTCGCTCGGATAGGCGACGGTCTTGGCGTTGAGCAGCGCGCGCTTGAAGGCGGAAACCGTGGAGATGTCGGGCCGCGGCGCGCCTTCGCGCACGCCGACGCCGATGCCGGCGCGGCCGATGACGGTTCGCGTGCTCGAGACGATCCGGCCGCCGCGAATCAGCTCATCCAGCACCTGGGGGTTGAGGATCGCGACGTCGAACGGCACCTTGCCGGACTCGATCTTCGCCTTCGCCTCGGGATTGACGGCAAATTCGACGACGGACTTGTTTCCCGACGCGCGGTCGAACGAGGCGATGAGCCCGATCATCGCGGCGCGGGCGCCGTTCCCGCTCAGGACCCTGATGTCTGCCGCGTGCGCCGCCAGCGAGGCGAATAGCAATACGTAGGCCAGGCGGGGGGCGGGCACGCCCCGATTCTATTCGCCGGGGTCACCGCACGCCGGGCCGTTCGCGCGGGCGCGTGTGAGTTATCTCACAGCCGGCCCGGGCCTTTGAGCCGGCCCAGGCGCCTGGCGTTGGCCACGGCGCGCCGCTGGACGGGCGCCATGCCCTTCCCGGCGATCGCGAGCGCGGCGTTCTGGAATTGCCTCGCCGCCGAGTGGCGGGGCGCAAGCCACGGAAACCACACGGCCAGCATGAAGGAAAAGGCCATCTGCTGCGCCTCGAACGCGCCTTGCAGCATCATCGCCGTCCACGATTCGCCGAACGCGGCGAACTTCTCCGCTCCCATGCGGTGGAATTCCTCGTGCGTCATGTTCAGCATGCGGTGCGCGATGACCTGCGGCGCGGCGATGGAGAGCGAAACGGTTTGCGCGGCGAGCGATCGGGAGTGTCGGTTCATGAGGACCTTTCCTTTTTCAGACTGCGGCGAGCGGGGCGCGCGAAATGGCCGCAGACGATGCGCGCCACGTCAGGCCCCGCGGCGCATTTCGAGGCGGCGCACGTCCACGCTGGGCAGCCGCATCAGGGCGCGGTACTTGGTGATCGTGCGGCGCGCGACACGCAGGCCCTGCTGCGCGAGCAGGCGCGCGAGCTCCGCGTCGGAAAGCGGGGCGCGCGGGTCCTCGGCGGCGATCATCTCCTTCATCACCGCGCGCACCGCCGTGGCGGAGGCGGCGCCGCCCGAGTCGGTGGCGAGCTTGCGCGAGAAGAAATGCTTGAACTCGAACAGGCCGCGCGGCGTCGCCATGTACTTGTTGTTGGTCACGCGGCACACCGTGGACTCGTGCAGGCCGAGCTCGCCCGCGATCAGCTTGAGGGTGAGGGGCTTCATCGCGACCTCGCCGTACTCGAAGAAGCCGCGCTGGCGAGCGACGATGGCGTCGGCGACGCGCTGGATGGTGGCGAAACGCTGCTCGATCGAGCGCAGCAGCCAGCGCGCCTCCTGCAGCTGGCGCGAAAGCGACTGGTTGGATTGGCCGCGGTTCGAGATAGCGTCGGCATACACCCGGTTGAGGCGCACGCGCGGCAGCGACGCCGGGTTGATGGTGGCGGTCCACTTGTCGCGCGCCTTGCGCACGAGCACGTCGGGAATCACATAGCGCGCCTCGGTGCTGCCGAAGCGGTGACCGGGGCGCGGGTCGAGCGACTTGATCAGGTTGCGCGCCCTGTGCAGCGCGGCCTCGTCGCAGCCGACGGCGTGCTGCAGGCGGGCCCACTCGCGGTTGCCGAGCAGCGGCAGGTGGCCGTGGCAGATGGCGAGCGCGGTGTCGCGCGCCTGCGTGTCCGCGGGTAGCGCCTCGATCTGCAGGCACAGGCATTCCTCCAGCGAGCGCGCGCCGACGCCGGCCGGGTCGAGGCTCTGCACCAGGCGCAGCGCCGCGGCGAACTCGTCGGGCCGCACGTCGTGCTCGGCGGGCACCATCGCCGCCAGCTCCTCGAAGCTGACCTTGAAGTAGCCGTCGTCGTCCAGGCTGTCGATGATCATGTGCGCGAGCGCGCGGTCGCGATCGTCCATCTGCGAGATCATGAGCTGCGAGCGCAGGTGGTCCTGCAGCGTCGGCGCGACGTCGGCCACGCCCGACCACTCTTCCTGCTGCTCGCGGTCGCTGCCGGAGCCCGAGGACTCGCCCGCCGGGGCGAGGTCGTCGAGGCCGGGAGGCGAGGACTCGACCTGGGTTTCGCCCGCGTCGGCGGGCGCTTCGCCGGGCGCGGCCGGCGCGCCATCCGGCGACGTTTCCTTTTCCTCCAGGAACGGATTCTCCGAGAGGGCCTGCTCCATCTCCTGGGCGAACTCCATGGCGGACATCTGCAGCAGGCGCAGCGCCTGCTGGACTTGCGGTGTGAGTGTGAGGTGCTGCCTGAGGCGCAGTGCGATTGCCGGGCCCATGTTCTTCCTTTCAGCCCGGTACTTCTGCAAAGGCTATGCCAGTCGCCCTAGCCTTGGAGACGCAAGCCATTCACCTGTAATAGCTTCTCCCCCCGGTAGCAATTACCGTACGGGCTCGCGATTTGCTCGTTGCATTGCCATGACCGGGCACCTCGCCGCTGCCTCTCGCGGCCAGCGTGTGACGCATCCCGATCGCCTGATCTGGCCGCGCCTCGGCGTGCGCAAGATCGACCTCGTGCATTACATCGAGGAGGTGGGCGAGCGGCTGCTGCCGCACTTCGCCATG
>Ga0068871_100001839_pt1 | contig 14339 bp, 16 predicted proteins | sample KBSMisM72_FD_72750 | JGI IMG/M metagenome (GOLD analysis project Ga0068871, IMG submission 72750) | Miscanthus rhizosphere microbial communities from Kellogg Biological Station, Michigan, USA - KBS Miscanthus M7-2 | ecosystem: Host-associated > Plants > Roots > Rhizosphere > Soil ... | reverse complement strand
ACAAGTCACGCTTTGGCTTCCTGGCGTGTCTTGATGGCATGGGCCTTCTGAGATGACTCTCGATCGAACCTTTACCGAGCTGCGTCCGGCCATGTTCGCCCTGGCCTACCGGATCACGGGTAACCGGGCCGACGCCGAGGAGATCGTCCAGGACGCGTTCTTGCGGCTGCACGACGCTGCCCCGGGCGACGAAGTGCGCTCGCTCAAGGCGTATCTGACGACCATTACCGCGCGGCTGAGCTTCAACCGCTTGCGCGACCAGCGGGCGCGAAGGGAGACCTATGTGGGCGAATGGCTGCCCGAGCCGCTCGTCACCGCGGCCGAGCCCGGAATCGACCCCACCGACGTGTCGTTCGCCCTCGTCGCCGTACTCGAGCGGCTCTCCCCACTGGAGCGCGTCGTGTTCGTGTTGCGCAATGCTTTCGATTTCACCTTCAGGGAGATCGCACCCGTGGTTGGGCGCGATGCGGTCACCTGTCGCAAGATCTTCAGCCGCGCCCGGGCGCGCGTGCGCGAGGAAAGGCCACGTTTCAATGTGGACCGCGAGCGCCATCGCTCGCTGTTGCAGAGCTTTACCGAAGCGGCCCGCGGCGGTGACAAGGCGAAACTCGTCTCGCTCCTGGCCGAGGACGTCGCCCTGCATGGCGATGGCGGGGGTAAGGTGATGGCGAACAAGAAGGCGGTGATCGGGCGGGACGCGGTCGCGCAGTTTGTGATCGCCACCACACGGACCGTGCCGTCCGAGGCGACCCTGGACGAGATCGAGCTCAATGGCGCACCCGGCTTGGTGCTACGCACCGCTGGGCGTCCGCTGCTCGCCATCCTGATCGAAACAGACGGCGAGCATATTCACTCGGTGTTCGCCGTCGCCAATCCAGACAAGCTACTTGCGCTGAACGTCACTTGTCGGACAACGAGCTAAATCCGTGGCAAACATCGATCAAGTCGTGGCAAGCGCCACCTGATTGTGCCGTGTTGCCGGTCGTCGGGGCACAAGTTCCTTATCGGCGCCCTCGGGCAGTCGCATAATCCCGGCGCCTCAGCGGGTCAACAACAACGGAGAGGAGGGGGCGTGGCACAAGAACAGACGACCCATGCCGCCGATCGGCGCGCACTGGCCATTCTCAATTTCTGCGCGAGCGCGTCGCTGATTGCGACCCTGCTCGGATGCGCGAATCCCCAGACGGCGGACGAGTTCCGCAAGTCATACAACGGCCCAGCCGCCACGGTGGGGCTCGACCGTCCGCTGCGGGACGTCGCCGCCACGTTCCAGTCGCGCGCGCCGGAATGCCTCAGCGTGACGGTGAGAAGGACCATATCGGGTCCGACCTATCAGGTCGTCGACACGGCCTACACGCCCAAGGTCGTGGTCAGCACGAAGCGGGTCGAGCTCTACGTGCAGATGCGCTACGTGCGAGGCGTTCTTACCTCCGTCGGCGAACCCGAAGGGGGCTACTACATGCTGGTTGCCGACGTGTATCCGGTGGATCCGAAGCACAGCCGCATGGAGATGTTCGGCTCGGACAACGATCACGTCCTGGGGCGGGCGATCACAGACTGGGCAACCGGCAAGAACCTCGGCTGCCCGGACATGACAAAGGGCTGATCGTTCCCACTGCGTTATGGGGGTTAGAATGGCCGCCCCATGCCAGCCCCCCGCATCGCACTGATCCACGCCATGCCGATGGCGATCGAGCCGGTAACCCAGGTCTTCCAAGAGCTGTGGCCCAGCGCGCGGATCACGCATCTGCTGGACGAATCGCTCCCGGCCGACCTCACGGCGGCCGGCGGCATCACGCCGGCGATCGTCGACCGCTTTGTCGCGCTCGCACGCTATTGCGAGGGCTGCGGCGCGGACGCGATCCTGTTCACCTGCTCGGCATTCGGGACTGCGATCGAGGCGGCGAAGCAGGCGGTGCGCGTGCCGGTGTTGAAGCCGAACGAAGCGATGCTCGATGAAGCTCTGGCGGAGGGCAACGACGTGGCGCTGCTCGTCACCTTCGAGCCGAGCATTCCTTCGCTCAGGAAGGAATTGGAGGAGCTTGCTTCCAGCCGCGGAATGCGGTTGCAGCTCAAGACCCGGACCGTGCCCGCCGCGATCGCGGCGCTCACGCAAGGCCGCGCCGCGGAGCACGATCAACTGATCGCGACGGCCGCGGTCGAGATCGGCCGGTGCGACGCCCTGATGCTCGGGCAGTTCTCGATGGCGCGCGCCGCGGCCGGCATCCCTCCGGTCTCCGGCCGGCGAGTCCTCACCAGCCCGCATTCCGCGGTAGCCCGCCTGAAGCAGTTGTTTGCCGATCGATAAGCCCTGACCTGGTGCTACCAGGTAGAGCGGAGAGGTCGCCATGAGCGGATACCTCGAGAACGGTCAGTGGCGTGAGGGCTGGTACAACACGCGCGACACCAAGGGCGAGTTCGTACGGACGACGTCGGCGTTTCGTGAGTGGATCACCGACGATGGATCGAGCGGATTCCGGGCGGAAGCGGGCCGCTACCATCTCTATGTTTCGCTGGCGTGCCCCTGGGCTTGCCGCACGCTCATCGCGCGCACGTTGAAGGGCCTGCAGGAGGCGATCTCCGTGTCGGTGGTCGAACCGGTGATGACGCAGGGATGGAGCTTCAGCGATGCGTTGCCCGATCACCTGCACGGCTTCCGATACCTGCACCAGCTCTATTCAGCCGCGGATCCGAAGTACACCGGCCGGGTGCTGGTGCCGGCGCTGTGGGACAAGAAGGCGCGCACGATCGTCAGCAACGAATCGAGCGAGATCATGCGCATGTTCAACAGCGCGTTCGACAGCCTGGCCCGAAAGGACGTCGACCTCTATCCCGCCGCGCTGCGCGAAGAGATCGATCGCGTCAACGCCTTCGTCTACGACAACATCAACAACGGCGTGTACCGCTGCGGCTTCGCGACCACGCAGGCTGCGTACCAAACTGCGTTCGAGCGGCTGTTCTCGGCGCTGGATTGGGTCGAAGAGGAGCTGGGCAAGCGGCCTTACCTGGCCGGCGAGCGGCCGACCGAGGCGGACTGGCGGCTCTTCACCACGCTAGCCCGCTTCGACGCCGTGTACGTCGGGCACTTCAAGTGCAACCGCAACCGCCTGGAAGACATGCCGAACATCTCGCGGTACCTGCGCAGCCTCTATCTCGTGCCGGGCATCGCCGCGACCGTCGATATCGACCACATCAAGCGGCATTACTACATGAGCCATGCGCACATCAACCCGACGCGCATCGTTCCGGCCGGACCGCGCCTGAAGTTCTGCGCTCCGACGAACGAGAGCTAGGTCGGCAATGAAGTCGGATTATTGCGGCGCCGCGTCACGCCGCAGCGCGCATCAACAATGAAGCGGTAACAGGCACGTGCGCCGGAATCTTCACAGGCGCTGCTGACGGCGACGTCAGTTTCGCCTGTCCGCTTTTGCTTGCGGACCGTCTGACCTTGGTGCGAGCATTTATCCCGCTGTACCGCGGCGGCGAGGACTCGCTGCAGCGTTCTTCGACATCTCCTGGGGAGGAGGCACTCATGTTCAGTTTCCGGCAGGGCTTCGTGCTGCTGCTGTTGACGGTGCAGGCTGCGGCGTTCGCGCAAGGAATTGACGTCAACACGCGCAGTTTCCAGGGCGGGCCGATCAACGAAGAGACCGTGGGTCAGCTCAAGGTCAAGTGGGTCTACCAGACCGTACCCGACACCGGAACCGTGAATGCCGCCCAGGGCAGCATCTCGTCCACTCCGGCCGTCGACGGCCGGCATCTCTACTTCAACGACATGTCCGGCTTCCTGACGAAGCTCGACCGCTTCACCGGGAAGCTCGTCTGGAGAAAGAACTACGTGAACGACCTCTCGGCGCCGGGCTTTGTCGTCAAGAGCTCGCGCAATACGCCGTACGTCAGGGGAGACCTGGTCATCGTCGGCAGCAACATGGGCCTGACCGATCGCCTTTGCCGGCTGACCGGCGGCACGCCGAGCGCGCTCGGCTGCGCTTCGGGCGACGGCGCCATCGTTCTCGCCATCAACAAGAACACCGGCCAGGTCGTCTGGAGAGCGAAAGCCGAGACGCATCCTTCATCGAAGGTCACGGGCTCGATCAGCGGGCACGGCGACCGGATCTTCGTGCCGGTCGGCAACTGGGAAGAAGACTGGGCGCGGGCCTATCCGAACATCTTCGTCGATCCGATCGACCCGGCCTCGCACTATCCTTGCTGCTCGGCGCGCGGCAGCCTCGTGGCCATGGATGTCAACACCGGGAAGATTCTCTGGAAGCGATTCACCAACATCGGCAATGACCCCGATCACGAGCTCGCGCCGGAGCTGAGAGCGCTGCTTGGGTCCAAGGGATCCTTCGGCACTTCGACCTACGGCCACAACCCGACGGTCGATGTGCAAAGGCGCCAGGTCTATATCGCGATGGCGCAGACCACCACGGCGCCGCAAGTGGCCCAGGACTGCGAGCAGGCGAGGCGCAGAACCGGCGACCCCGACGCTAACATTCCGGGTTTGCCCAAGGGCGTGACCTGCAACAACCTGAACGAGAAGCTGCATATCTACGCGAACGCGATGATCGCGGTCGACATGGATACCGGGCGCGTCAACTGGGCTTTCTACGCGCACAAGTACGACGCCTGGAATCACGCCTGCGGCGCGCCGGACCTGTACGGCTGGTCGACGGTCGTTCCCGCGCTCTTCGCGGTGCCGCTCGCGAACGGAATAGCCAATTGCACGCAGACTCCGATCGGCCCGGACATGGGATTCGGCCAGCAACCGAAGCTCGTGAAGAACGTCAAGCTCGGTCACGGCAAACGCGGCGACGTCGTGGTCGGCGGCAACAAGGACGGCAGGCTCTTCGGGCTCGATCCAGACACGGGGAAAAAGATCTGGGAGACCAACGTCGACCCGGGCGGCGTCTACGGCGGCTTGCAGTTCGGGCTCGCTACCGACGATGGCAAGGTGTTCTTCGGCACGACCAATTCACGGAACAATGGCAGGAACATCAAGACGCCTTACGTCCCGGTCACGCGCTTCCTCGATATCAACGGCTTCACGGCGCTCGGCCTGAAGACAGGGCCCTTCGTGAAGCGGGACGCGGCCGTGCCGTCCGAGTACCCGTCTCCGTCGAATATCGATTTGCCGTTCCCGGGCCCGAATATCATCTACGGGATCAACGAGTACCCCAACGTCTTTCCCGACCCGGACGGCATCGACGTCCCGCCGGGCTCCATCCCGCCGAGCTTCATGAAAGGTCCCGCCAGCGGCCCCGTCGAGCTCTGGACGCTGGTGAATCCGCCCCGCGATGTGAGCGCCGATGGCGTCAGCGTGTTCAACAATCACGGAAGCCTCCAGACGATTGATGGCATGGTGCACGCGGTGGATGCCGGCACGGGAGAGATCCTGTGGCAGCGGCCCGCGTTCGACGGCATCAAGGGCACGATCGGCACTGGCCAGGCCTTCGGCACGCTCACCGTCGGCAACGGCGTCGTGTTCATCGGCTACCAGGATGGCAAGGGAACCATGGTCGCGTTGGACGCCGAGTCAGGGAAGAAACGGTTCGAGTTTCATAACGAGCTCAAGCTCGCTGACGGCTCGCTGGTGCGCTCTGGCGGCATCGAAAGCGGACCGCAGGTCGCCGGCAACATGGTCTACTGGGGTGCCGGCGCGGAGAGCGGAGGCTTGTTCACGAACAGGGACAACGTCAACGTCCTCGCGGGAAGCCGCCTTTTCGGCTTCGAACTGAAGCGCGACCGCGACGACGACGAGGATCGCGACAAATAAGAAGCGCCGCCTCGTCGCTTCTACGAAAGCACAGACCCCGCTTCGGCGGGGTTTGTGTTCTTAACCGCGGCGCGCCCGCTCGATCGCAGCGATGTCGATCTTCCTCATCTCCATCATCGCGTCGAACGCGCGCTTGGCGGCGGCGCGGTCGGGATCGGTGATCGCCTTGGTCAGGGCGGTCGGCGTGATCTGCCAGGACAAGCCCCACTTGTCCTTGCACCAGCCGCACGCGCTCTCTTCGCCGCCGTTGCCGACGATGGCGTTCCAGTAGCGATCGGTTTCGGCCTGGTCGGCGGTGGCGACCTGGAACGAAAAGGCTTCGTTGTGCTTGAACGCGGGTCCGCCGTTGAGCCCGAGGCAGGGAATTCCCATCACCGTGAATTCGACCGTCAGCACGTCGCCTTTTTTCCCGTCCGGAAAGTCTCCCGGCGCGCGCATCACCGCGCCGACGGATGAATCGGGGAAGGTCTTGGCATAGAATCGCGCCGCGTCCTCGGCATCGCGGTGGTACCAAAGGCAAATCGTGTTCTTTGCTGGGTTAGCCATGTCGCTCCTCCATCGTGAACTGGCGCCAATGATCGGCGCAAAAATCTATACCATGTGACGGATGAAACAGACGTCACCCCCTTGAAAACGATCGCTTTCATCGGCCTCGGCGTCATGGGGCAGCTTATGGCGGCGAACCTGGAGGCCGCCGGATTCACCGTCCAGTCATTCGACCTGAACCGCAAGGGCAACCGAAAGTCGGCGCGCGCGGCGGCGGCGGGGGCCGATGCGCTGATCACGATGCTGCCCGACGGCGATGCGGTGCGCGAAGCGGTGCTCGAGGCGCTGCCTTCGCTCAAGCCCGGTGCGGTCGTGGTCGACATGAGCTCGTCCGATCCTGCCGGCACGCGCGCCCTGGGCCTCGCCTTGTCGAAGAACCAGATCGGAATGCTCGACGCGCCGGTGTCGGGCGCGAAGTTCAAGGCCAAGGACGGGACGTTGTCGATCATGGCCGGCGGCGAGAAGGAAGCCTTCGCCAAGGTGCTTCCGGTTCTGCAGAAGCTGGGAAACCAGATCTTCCATGTAGGGCCGCTGGGAGCCGGCCACGCGGTGAAGGCGCTCAACAACTACCTCGGCGCCGCCGGCACGCTGGCGGGATTCGAGGCGCTGCTGATCGCCGAGAAGCTCGGGCTCGATCCGGCGCCGATGATGGACGCGATCAACGCCTCGACCGGCCGCAATCACACCACCGCGCGCAAGATCCCGCAGGACGTGCTGACCGGCGCCTTCAACTCGGGATTCAAGCTCGCGCTGATGACGAAGGACGTCGGGATCGCCGCCGAGCTGGCGCGCGGGCTGAAGCTGAACGCGCCGTTCCTGAAGCAGACCCTGAAGCACTGGCGCGCAGCGCAGAAAAAGCTGCCGCGCGAGGCCGATCACACGGAAATCTACAAGTACCAGAAGAAACTGACGCGCGGATGAAGAAGCTGTTCGTTTTCCTCTTGTACTTGTGCGCCACAGGCGTGTGGGCGCAACCGTATCCCGCAAAGCCGGTGCGCGTGGTCGTGCCGTGGACGCCCGCAGGCGTGACCGACGTGCTGACGCGCGCGCTCGCGCAGGCGATGAGCGAGTCGACCGGGCAGCAGTTCGTGGTCGAGAACCGTCCCGGCGCGGGCGGCACGCTCGGCCTCGCGCCGGTGGCGAAGAGCGCGCCCGACGGCTACACCCTCGTCGCGAGCGACGTGCCGAGCCACGCGATCAGCGCAACCTTGTACGCCAAGCTGCCGTACGACGTGCTGAACGACTTCGAGCCGATCGCCATGATCGCCGGCTCGCCGATGGTCCTGGCGACTCATCCCTCGCTTGGCGTGCGCACGCTGCCGGAGTTCATCAAGCTCGCCAAGGCGAGTCCCGCCAAGCTGTCGTATGCCTCCTCAGGCAACGGCTCGATCACGCACCTTGCGCTCGAGCGCCTCAAGCGCGAAGCCGGCATCGATCTGGTGCACGTTCCCTACAAGGGAACCGTACCGGCGATCGCCTCCGTGCTGGCGGGCGACACTGCGCTCGCCTTCGGCACCATCCCGGGCGTCGTGCCGCACGCCAAGGCCGGCAAGCTGGTGCTGCTCGGCGCGTCGTTCGGCAAGCGCTTCTCGCAGATCCCCGAAGTGCCGGCGATCGCCGAGACGGTACCGGGCTACGACATGGGGTTCTACACTGCGCTGTTCGCGCCGGCGAAAACCCCTAAGGAGATCGTGGACAGGCTGCACCAGGAGGTGGTGAAGGCGCAGGCGCAACCCAAGGTGAAGGAGATCTTCGCAAGCAGCGCGGCCGAGGCCGGCACCATGACGCCGGCGCAGCTCAAGCAGTACATCGCCGCCGAGGTGAAAGCCTGGGGCGACATCGTCAGCTCGGTGGGGCTCAAGATCGACTGACGGGTCCGTTACGACGCTGTCTCCCCGCGTAGGCGGGGACCCCATTTAGACACAATGAGGAGCTTCCAATGATCATCGATTCCCAGATCCACGCTTACGAGGCGAATACGCCGAAGCGGCCATGGCGCACCGTGCCGAACTGGCCCCCGAGCGCCAACGGCGACGAGCAGGTGGCGGCGTTCGACAAGCTCGGCATCGACGGCGCGATCTTCATTTCCGCATTTTCCATATACGGCTACGACGCGAGCTACGCAGTCGAGGTGCAACGCAAGCACCCGGGCCGGTTCGCCCTCGTCAAGCCGGTGAACCCGGACGATCCGGCGGTCCTCGAGACGATCGCCGAGTGGAAGAAGCAGCCCGGCGCGGTCGGCATCCGGGTCATCACGACGAAGGAGCCCGGACGCAACCCGAGCGACGAGGGCCTCGACCGGGTGCTGCGAGCGGCCGTGCGCCACGACTTCCCGGTCAACATCCTGTGCTGGGGCAACCTCGAGCGAGGCCAGGCGCTGTTCGATCGCCACCCGGACACGCGCTTCATCCTCGACCACCTCGGCGTCCAGCAGCCGCGCACGCCGGATGCTCGGGCGCCGCAGCCCTGGGCCGACCTGCCAAAGGTGCTGGACCTCGCGCGGCGCAAGAACGTCGTGATCAAGGTGAGCGGCGCCTGCACGCTCTCGCAGAAGCCGTATCCGTTCCCCGACATCTGGGACCCGCTCAGCCGCCTGTTCGACGCCTGGGGCTTCGAGCGCTGCCTGTGGGGCACCGACTGGACCCGCGCTTTCGCGGTCGTCAACTACGAGCAGGCCGTCGAGCCCTTCCGCAAGACCGAGCGCCTGAGCGACAGCGAGCGCGCGATGCTGATGGGCGGCGCCTGCGCCAAGGCGTACCGGTGGTCGCCGAAGAAGGCTTGAAGTCGACGATGTAAGACCTTGGTCGTATCGACCGATGTCGGTAAGTGCGGTCCAATGTTCGGGAGGATCTGCACCGCCCCCATGAGAGGCTCATCGTGATTCGTGCCGCATATCGCTGCCTGGCCATTGCCGCGCTCGCGCTTCTCGCGGGCTGCGCCACCAGCGAGTTGGTCAGGCAGGAGGCCAACCCGGAGTACGTCGGCAAGCCCCTCAAGAGCATGATGGTGGTGGCGGTGACCGCAGACGAGATCGTGCGCCGCACATTCGAGGACCGCGTCGTCGCGATGCTCGGACAGCGCGGGATCAAGGGGATTCCGGGCTATTCGGCGGTCGGCAAACGCGGCAAGGTCCAGGAAGCGGAACTGCGCGAGGCGATCGCCAAGTCGGGCGCCGAGGGTGTGATGATCACGCGGGTCATCCGGCTCGACCGTTCGTCGACCACCGTGCCCGGTTCCACGATCGCCGTCAGCTCCGGCTTCTACGGCTACTACGGTGGCGTGTGGGAAACGGTCAGCGTTCCAGCGCAGACCGTCACCGGCCCGACGTGGACGGTCTCCGAGACGCGCCTGTTCGACGCAAAGAACGGCGCGCTTGCCTGGACCGGGCTGGTGGACACAAAACAGAACGACAAGCTCGATGCGGCCATGACGCAATACATCGATGTCATTTTCGACGCCATGGTCGGCGACAAGGTCCTCTAGCCGCCGATGCTCTCAAGCTCAAGGAAGTGGTGGTCCATGAAAAAAACCGTTCGTTCCGCCCTGTCCGCCGCGCTGCTGGGCGTCACTGCCCTGTTGACCGGCTGCGCCACGAAGCCCGAGACGACGCTCGAGGTCACCTGGGCGGCGCCGCAACTGCCGCCGGCGAAGTCATTCAACAAATTGCTGATCATCACCGTGGCGAACAGCGAGTTCGTGCAGGAGGCGTTCCAGAACCAGATGGCGGCGGAGCTGAAGAAGCGAGGCGTCAACGCCGTGGCATCGCGACGCTACTTCACCCGCTACACCGACGCCGAGCGCGACCGCTTCATGAAGAGCATCGCCGATTCGGAGGCCGATCACATCCTGCTCGCGCGCGTGACCGATACCAGCACGAAGACGTACGAAGGCGGCGGCACGATCATCGGGCCCGGTGGCGTGCCCTACGCAGACGCAGTTGGCGTGCAGGGCGCCTATGCCCGCGCCTTCTACCCGGGTGCAATCGTTTCAGGGGGAGCCGGCGGCGTGGCAAAGACCGCCACCTCGGAGGCCTCCATCTTCGCGGCGAAGGGCGAGAAGCTCATCTGGTCCGCGAGGGTCCGGACGACCAACACCCAGTCGGTGACGGGCGCAGAGTACGCTCCGGAGTACGTCGACGTGATTCTCGAGGCAATGAAGAAGGACAAGCTGCTCTAGGCCGGAGGCTCCGCTCATGCCGTCGTCCCCGCGCACGCGGGGACCCCATTTGACGTTTCTTCTTCTTCTCCTCCTCCTCCTGGCACTCGCTCCACCCGCCAACGCACAGGAGCTGATGGGCCTGCGCCTCGGCGAGGATCGCCTCTCGGACGCGCTCGCGCGCATAGGCAACACGCCGCTCGTGCAAGGCAGGGAAGGCGTTGACGCACTCTGCTACCGAGCCGAGGTGCCTTTCGAAGAGACCTGGGTCGTGCTCTCGAGCGGAGCGGTGGGCAACTGGGACGTGCTCACGACCTTCCGCGTGCTGTCCTCCGCGCCGGCCGGCATGAGCTGCCGGCCGACGCCGCGGGTCACCGCCGCCATCGCCGTCGAGGGCATCCGCAAAGGCATGACCGAGGACGAGCTGCGCGCGCGCTTCAAGCTGCCCGCGGGTACGAACACGACGCATCTCACGTTTCCCCTCGGTTCTCGCGCGAAGTTGCTCGGCATGATGGACAGCGGCCGCCTCGTCTCCTTCGAAGTCACAATCGAGTGATTTAGAGCCGTCGCCCCCGCGAAGGCGGGGGCCCATTTCGCCAGGAGGAGCCTCCCATGACCATAATCATTACCGCCTTTGAACGCTCGCCCGATGGCGGCAAGGGACTGGCGCGTGATACGCGCGTTCGCTGGGCGCTTGAAGAAGTCGGCCAATCCTACGAGGTTCGCCCTGTTTCGTTTCGTGCGATGAAGGAACCCGCGCATCTGGCGCTTCATCCCTTCGGCAAGATTCCGACCTACGAGGAAGGTGATCTCGCCCTGTTCGAGACAGGATCGATCGTCCTCCGTATCGCGGAGCGCCATGCGGGCCTGCTGCCAAAGGATGCCAATGCGCGGGCGCGCGCGATCACATGGATGTTTGCCGCGCTTAACACGGTGGAACCGCCGATCCTCGAGCTCGCAAACGCCAAGCTTCTGGAGAGCGATAAGCCCTGGAGCAAGGCGCGCCTGCCCCTGGTCGAGGATCGCGTCCGCGCCCCGCTGGACCAACTTTCCCGTCGTCTGGGTGATGCCGACTGGCTCGATGGTGCGTTCAGCGCGGGCGACCTGATGATGGTGTCGGTGCTGCTCAGGCTGAAAGCGTCGGGCATTCTGGACGAATACCCGAACCTGGCTGCCTATCTCGCCCGCGGCGAAGCGCGGCCCGCCTACGAGCGGGCCTTCGCCGCGCAATTGGCGACTAGTACCGGCAAGCCACCGGCCGGCTGACCCCTTTTCCTAGCGCACGGCTCATCGCCTGAACATGAATATCAGCAGAATCACGATGAGCACCACAAGGAGCGCGGTCGTGGAGATCTCGGCGCCCGCCGGAAGCGAATCGATCCGGCCGGCGAGCTGCTGCACCTCGTCGTCGGTGAGCGCGTTCGCGCGCTCGGCGGCCGCGGCGGGGCCGACGCCGAGCACGGCGAGCTGCCTCTGAACGTCGGCGCGCGCGAGGAAGCCCTGCAGCTTGCCGCGCTCGGCCTGGCGCTGGGCGGCGAGCGCCTCGTCGACGCCGATCATGCCGGCCTGGGTCTGCGGCGCGTACGGCAGCGCGATGAGGCTCACCGCGAGAAGGCGGCAGATGAAACGCAGGAGGAATGCTTTCACCGGAGGTCTCCTCAGTGCTTTCTGTCGATGATGAAAATGATCAGCAGCAGGATCAGTATGATCGCCAGCGCCGCCTCGGTGGCGACCCCGCCGGCCGGCAGCGTGTCGATCCGGCCCGCGAGCTGCTGCGCCTCGTCGTCGGTGAGCGCGTTTACGCGCCCGCTTACCGCCGCCGCCTCCACGCCGAGCGCCGCCAGCTGGCTCTGCACATCCGCTCGCGCGACAAAGCTCCGCACCTTGCCTCGCTGCGCCTCGACGCTCCCGATCGCCTGCCCCGTGCCAATCATGCCCGCCTGCGTGGGCGCCGAATACGGCAGCAGGATGGTGCTCACGACGAGAAGCCTGCAGATAAACCGCCTGAAAAGCGCTTCCATGTAATCCTCTATCGGGTTCGGAGGAACAAACTATAGCGTCATGCCGCGAGTCCGGCCACGGCCTGATCGACTTGCCCGCAGTTCCGCGGCACGATGGAGAGTGGCAGCGACTCCTTCGATTTATGAACAGACTAACGACCGATTACGACGGGATGTCATAGGTCATCCAAATCTGATCGATCGAAAAGTTGAACTGCGTTCCTCCTGTTCTCTGACACTCGACGCGTACTGTGATAGCACCTGTGTCGGGAGGTAGACCGGGTATCGCCTCGATATAGGGGCCTGGTTGAATCTGCCCCATATAGAATCCTTCTTGTACACCGACCGAAATTGGCACTACTGAATCCCAGTTCGAGGTGTTCGGGTTCCAAAGGCTGAGTCGTCCTGCGCAGGCTAGGGCGGATCGTAGTCTTGACATGAACGTCCAGTTTCTTTGCCTGCCGGCGCTAGCTATCGGAAGGACTGCATCAACGGCAACTCGGCGCGGAGCGCCCGTGGAACGCACTATCAAGTACTGATCGTCGTCATCGAGAAGGCTTTTGACGTCTCCTTGCTGAATCGCGCCGCTGACGTTCCGAATACTGTGCGGATAGCTGTCTACAGTTTTCCACACCGTTGGCGTTAGAAACGCGGGACTCTCGGGCGGCGTAGTGCCCGGTCTAAATTCAAGCCACCGTCCTGCCGAGGTCGAGGTTTGGGGTTCGCAGCGAGTCCCATCTTTGTCAATAAATTCCATGGGGAATTTCGTAATGGGCCGCGCTTGCCACCTATAACCGCTATCTCCGGCCAGATGCTCAACGAGCGTTAGATCCAACGAAAAACGGCACCGTTCGGTCTTGCACTGCTTAATCGGGGACGGCGGTAAGGTTGGCGCTCCTTGTAGCGTGTCCGCGACCCGCCGGACCTCAATCTCGATATACGTTTCCGGAGGACAGGCATTAGGGTGACCGGGGGCATCTACCACTGCCCCTAACTTGATTTCGGCCGCTTTGGTTGTCCCTCCGTAAGACACAGGGGAACCATCTGCATTCTCTTGGACATGCTCAATGATTTGCGGTGGTGGCAGCACATTTGGCCTCGGCTTCTGAGGTTGCATTAGGCAACCACACAAACCAAACGCCGCCGTTGTGACGATGCCAGCAGCTTTCTTCATCCCGTCCCCTCCGGGTCCGTCCTTTTGATTAATCCTACGCGATCACCGGAAGAAACCCTTTTTCTAACGCAGCAGCTCCGGCGCATGCCAGCGCACGGTCTGCCTGCCGTTCTTGAAGCACGCGACAGGCCGCGAGATCTCGGCGATCGCCTGCTCGGGCGTTTCGGCATCGAGGATCACGATGTCGGCCGGGTGGCCGGGCGCGAAGCCGTAGTCCTTGAGGTTCAACAGGCGCGCCGAGCGCTCCGTGAGCATGTCGAAGCATTCGCGAAGCTGCGCCGGGCGGTCGAGCTGCAGGACGTTGGCGTAGAGGTTCGCCATGCGCACGAGCGAGCAGTCGCCATAGGGTGTGGCGGGATTGAGGATGTTGTTGGACGAAAGCGAGCACTTCACCCCGTGCTCGAGGAGCAGGTTGGCATCGGCGACGCCGCGGCGCACGCCCTGGTCCTGGTCGCGTCCCATGAGAAAGAGGTCGGTCGCCGGCAGCACCGTCACGCCGATGCCGGTCTCGGCGAGCTGGCGCGCGAGGCGGGCGACCTCGGCCGGCGGCAGCAGCGAGAGCTTCGCCATGTGGCCGACCACGACCCGGCCGCCGCGCCTGTATTTCTCGGTGAGCTCGCGCACCAGGTGGATGTGCATGCCCTCGGGCGTGTTGCCGACGTCGAGGTGCAGGTCGATGTCGGCGTCG
>Ga0068871_100001837_pt1 | contig 14345 bp, 8 predicted proteins | sample KBSMisM72_FD_72750 | JGI IMG/M metagenome (GOLD analysis project Ga0068871, IMG submission 72750) | Miscanthus rhizosphere microbial communities from Kellogg Biological Station, Michigan, USA - KBS Miscanthus M7-2 | ecosystem: Host-associated > Plants > Roots > Rhizosphere > Soil ... | reverse complement strand
AGGCGGCGGAATCCCCCCAGACTTCGCGGAACGACGGAATGTCGTTCGCGATCAGGGCACAGCGGGAAAGCGCGGCTTCCAGAGCGGTCATGCCAAAAGGTTCATAACGCGAGGTCGCAGCAAAAATGCTGGCACGGCTATAGAGGCTGCGCAGCTGAGCTTCGCTTTGCGGACCTTTCAGGGCAACACGAATGTCGTCGACAGCCACCTTTACGTCGGTGCGGATGGCCTTGGCGACGTGCAGCCCCTCTCCCCCTACGATGCAGACCGGAAGCGAGTGGGTCTGCTCGGTGAGCAGGGAAACCTGCTTGCCTGCGTCGAGCAAACGCCCGACCGCCAACACCGATTCTTCCTTGCTGACATAAGGATTGAAATAGATGGGGTTGCGTCCGTAGTAAACGACGCTGTCGCGGCGGGGACGGGTATAGCTGGCGCGCAGACGATCGAGCATCCATACCGAGGGCGCAACCACCATATCGGCGGAGGCGAGGCCACCCACAACTGCATCGCGGTACCAGCGCAACCACGGACTCGGGGCCGGCTCCCGGCCATGCACGGTCGTCCACCAAGTAATCAGGTCGCCATGAGCAACCACTATCCGCGGCGTCTTTACGGGCAAACTTCCATAACAAAGATGGTTCAGGTGCAGCAGGTTGGGACGAACTTCCCGAACCAGTTGCATCAGGAATGCTGAGGAATCTTCGAAGTCAGGCTCGCCTTCCTGCATCCAGTCGAGGCGGAAGGCAGTGGGACGATAGTCCAAGCCGTGCAGACTGTCCATCCAGGAAACCTGGTGGGGCAGGGGAATCTCGCCCAGGCTGACCAGGGTCACACGGATACCACGGCTGGTAAGCCCGGTCACCAGCTCGCGGGTGTAGGTCCACACTCCGCTTAGCGTGTCGGTTGTAACGAGAACATGCACAGGCAGCCCGAGAGAAAGTCCGTCGCATACGCACTACGCTGGCGCGCATGCCGTCCCCCATTCTAATGGGAAGCTACGACTTCAGGTAGGGCTTTCTGTACGAAGGCTACTGGCAAGATATTGCACAAGCAGAGTCGAACCGGGATCGAGATGCAAGTTTATGCATATCAACCGGCCCCGGCTATGCATTTGTACCTAATTTGGTGCGCACCTCCTTGCCCAGTTCGCAACCTTTGCATTTTGAACCAGCGCCCGGCAGGTCGGGGGCGGGGGCCTCAAGCGCCATCGCAGGAGAGCAGCAGCGCCATGAGCGGACCTTTTAGCTCATTGCGAAGGTTCTGCTCGGCCGCTCGATGGGCTACAACAACTTCGAGTTTTCTACGGTGAAGGCGGCGCGCAGTTCGCGCACCACGCGATCGATTCCAATGATGCCAAGGTTAAGGTAAACAGGGATGGTGGCACCGCCGATGTGCGGCAGTACCAGGTCACTTTCGTCGGGTTCGGGCTCAACGAACGACTGGTCGACCAGCGGCTGAATATGGAACTGTGCTTCGCTTGCTTCCGCTTCGCTGGAGCAGGCCAGACGTTGGGGTTTATTTGTTGGCGATTTGCACCGAGATGGCTTGCGACAGACGGAAGATCAGTCTCCGGTCGGACGGAATCCCGACATCTTCGTGAACTTGGGTCATCCGGCTGGACGGAACTCTGACCGCAGTTGAAGCCGACGCCAACTGCACTGGAAGCACCGACTCGCGTTCATAAGTTGCCCCTTTTAGGAAAAGGTGCGATGTCTGCAGCGGCAAAGTCTTGCCCGCAAGCGATATCGAGGTGAGCGTCAGGCGCAGGTAGCCGGCTTCTTCGGCCGGGTCAGAGGGCTTTGCTTCCAGTATCCTGCCCTTTATCACGGTCCCCCTCGGGGCGACCAGGTGCGCACTCACGAAAAGGGGTTCCTCAAGCATGGCAGTGAATGAACTACCCGGACGGGAGCGCGCACTTGAAAGTGGCGTTTGAACGTGGACCGCGATTGGAGTGCCGACTGCCAATCCGGCTAACGGGAAAGTATTCCCGTTGACCGCTGGGACCTCGTCACGGTGAAAAGGCAGCGAGCGCTCCTGTGATGAAGGCTGTCCCGAGGCAAAGTCTGCCTGTCTTACACACCCTACATTGAACGCGGCTAGCATGACTAAGAAGAGCAACGCAGCCGAGGCCCGCGAATTCACGTCCAGATACTCCTTTGCGGTGGAACATCCGTACAAGTCGCAAGAAAGGTGCCACTTTCTCAATTGATTGGAATCAATGACATACGTACCGGGGTGGGTAAATCCCGGACCGGACGCAGGCAGTTTTGATAGAGCGCTGTGGAAAAAGAGGCCTAATTTCAGCCTATTGGAGTCGCGAACCCGGGGCAAAAAAAAGTAGCCGGATTTAACATCCGGCTACGTAGTTTTGATGCCTTAAGAACTAGTGGGAGGTAGCTGCACTGGCAGTCGCGCTGGCAACCTCTCCAGCTGGCTGAGCGATAACGCCATCAAAAGGAGTTGCCGCCAGGAAACGGCCCTGGACCACGCGAACGTGGCGCAGAGGGTAACCTGAATCCGGACCGCGATGCCAGGATATCCCGTCATCGTCGCTCTGGAAGATGACGCCGGTGGAAAGGCTGGTCGCCAGCATACGCTTGCCCTTATCGTCGTAGGTGATGGAGCTGATGTTCTTGTCGGGGAGCCCGTTGACGATATGAGTCCAGGTGGCGCCGGCGTCGGCGCTGCGGAATGCGCCTTCGCGGGAAGCCACGAGAATTTCGCCACCCGGCGCGATGTCCACCCCACGGATGCTGGTGATGTAGGGTGCCGGATCCGATTGCTGCCAGGTAGATCCGCCATCAGCCGAGATCAAAACGTGCATACGGGTGGCTGCCACAAGCATGTCGCCTTTGGCCTCGACCGAGATCAAATCGATCTTACCCATGATGGGACCGCCGCTCCAGCTCTTGCCATCGTTGGTGCTGATCAGCAGTCCGGCGGAGGTCGCGGCCAGCCAGCGCTGCGGGGTCATCTCCAGATCAGTTACCCGCCCGTCGAATACGGAACGGCTAACCGACTTGGACTTTATTGCTACCCGCTTGGTCCCCTTTTTCACCGTACGCGCGGAAACCTTTTCGTTGACCACGGTATTAATCGGCCGCCACGAGGCAGAGTCTTTGTCCTGAATAAAGATGCCACGGTTGGTGCCCGCCACGAGCTGTCCGCTGGCTGCCTGTTGCAGGGCGAAGACGTCGCGTCCGCCAAGGCCGGTGCTCTTCTGCGTCCAATGAGCACCCCCGTCGCGCGAACTGAAGACGCCGCCCCACTCGCGGTCATTCACCACTCCCACCATGATTGCGTTGGGGTCATTGTTGTCAGCCACGATCGAGGTCACGTAGCGGTGGGTATACCCGTGATTCGAGGCGGTGAAGGTACGGGCACCGTCATCGCTGGCGAGGACTCCGCTACGGTCGGTGGCCAGCAGAACGCGACTCGAATTTCGGGGATCAATGAGGACGTCATTGACCACGATCTCGGAATCACTGACCCGCTTCCAGGTCTTTCCTGAATCCATCGTCTTCCATAGGCCCTCGGTAGTTCCGGCATAGACGGTGCCAGGAGCCGATGGGTCCTGCTTTAGCACGCGGGTGCGGCGGGCCGAGAACGGAATACCCTGAATCTTTTGGAAGAGATCTCCGCCGGTTTCGCTCCTATAGATTCCGGAGCAGGCGCTGGCGAACACAACAGAGGGATTTGACTGGTCGACGATGATGGAAAACACGTCGGAGTCATCGATCATCCCCTTATTGATATGGTGCCAGTTCTGGCCGCCGTCATCTGTCTTCCAGGCAAGGTGCCAGGTTCCCGCATAGACCGCATTGGGATTCTTCGGGTCGATGGCTATCGACTCGATATTCTTGATTTCACTCTGTGCGGCGGAGGAAATCCGCTCCCAGGTATCGCCACCGTCCTTGCTGCGATAGACGCCATCCAAAGCACCGGCCACCATGATGCTGGGGTCCGAGGCCGCTAGCGAGAAGGCGCGAATCGACTTGCCGTGCATCCCGGGCAAAGTCTGCCAGGTCTTACCACCGTCGCGCGAACGGTAAAGATCACCAGCTTGCTGGTTTTCTACGCTCCAGGCCGCAACGTAAACCGTTTCAACGTTCTTCGGGTCGATGGCGATGTGGTCGAGGACAAAATCGTCGGTACCCAGATGGGAAAATCGCGCCCAACTGTGACCGCCATCGGTCGACTGAAAAATGCTTCCCGTACTGGTCCCAAGGTAGATATGATCCGGGCTGCTGGGATCGTAGCTCAGGCTGCGAACATCGCCACCATCCGGGCCTAAGACAGCCCACGGGCTAGCCGCGAACGCAACCGCAGCAGACAAGACCAGAGACAATATAATCAATGACTTACAAACGTTCCCATTCGTCCGCCAACAAATCATAAGTAACCCCATCCCATAGTACGAAAGAATCGCTTGCCGGGTCAGAGTGACAGCGTAGCACGTGCCAATCAAGTTACTGAAGGCCGCAGCAAAGATCGTCTAAAAGCCTCGGTTTGGATGCTCTAGTTGGGATTTCCGGTCTTGTGAACCCACTCTAACGTTGATCCTAAGTTCGCGTTAAATCTGTCTTCGCGCGAACAGAGTGATTGCTTGACAGAGGCACACCCCCCATATATTCTGCCGACCCTAAAGAGGTACGGGCCCCGCTACACAGAATCATCTCGAGTCGTCGATACAGCTGAAGAGCTGCCGGTCTCCCTTCCCTTCCTCCAACCGGTAGCACTATCTCGCGGCAAGGGATTTTTGCGGAGATTCGTCATGTCACTTCGTTCACTGTCTATTTTTGCGTTTGCTGTGATCTTGGGTCTGTCAAACCAGGTTGCCGCCGTAGGGTTTCAGCCGCCTACTCCCGACGAGTTGAAAATGACCAGTGAGCCACAGGCTCCGGGGGCCGCCGCTATTCTGCTGTTTCGACAGATCGATCGTGACGACAACGGCCGGACCTCACACGAAGACGATTACTTTCGCATCAAGATCCTAAAAGAAGATGGCCGCAAGTACGCCGACGTGGAAATACCCTATTTCAAGTCGGAGGGAAACATCGTCAATATCCACGCGCGGACGATCCGTCCCGACGGCTCGATCGCTAATTTCGACGGCAAAGTATTCGACAAATCCATTGCCAAGCATCGAGGGTACAAGTACCTGGCCAAGACCTTCACCCTTCCGGATGTGCAGGTGGGAAGCATTATCGAATACTCATATACGGTCGATCTGAGCGAGCACTACGTTTACGATTCCCACTGGATGCTCAGCGATGAGCTTTTCACCAAGCACGCCAAGTTTTCCCTAAGACCCTACTCCAGCAGCTATCAGAATTTCAGCCTGCGCTGGAGTTGGAACGCTTTGCCGCCTAAGACCGATCCTCCCAAGCAGGGCCCCGACAATATTGTGCGCATGGAAGTGGACAACATTCCCGCCTTCCAGAGCGAAGACTTCATGCCTCCGGAAAATGAGCTTAAATCGCGCGTCGATTTCATCTATAGCGAGGACTCTTTCGAACAAGACCCCACCAAGTACTGGAAAAAAGTTGGCAAGAAACTGAACGACCGGCTGGAAGGCTTTGTCAACAAGCGCAAGCCCATGGAGCAAGCCGTGTCGCAGATCGTTGCTCCGGGTGACTCGCAGGAGGTTAAGCTGCAGAAGATTTATACCCGAGTGCAACAAATGCGCAACACCTCCTATGAATTACAGAAAACCGAACAGGAAGAAAAAAGAGACAAGGAAAAGCCACCAGAAAATGTCGAAGAGGTTTGGAAGCGGGCATACGCCGACGGCACGCAACTTACCTGGCTGTATCTGGCCCTGGCGAGAGCCGCGGGATTTGAGGCTTATGGGGTGTGGGCGTCAGACCGCAGAAACTATTTTTTCAATCCCAGCCTGATGGACAGCAACCAGCTGGACGCGAACGTGGTACTGGTGAAGTTAAACGGCAAAGACCTCTATTTTGATCCGGGGGCCGCCTTTACAGCCTTCGGATTTCTTCCCTGGGAGGAAACCGGGGTGGCGGGACTCCGTTTGGATAAAGACGGGGGCACCTGGGTACAGACCTCCATGCCCGAGAGCTCCGCTTCGTGCATTGAGCGCAAAGCTGACTTGAAGCTGGTGGCGGAGACCGGAGGGCTCGAGGGAAAACTGACGGTCACTTACACCGGCATCGAAGCCCATCGGCGCAGGCTGGAACAGCGGAATGCGGATGATACCGAGCGCAAGAAAATGCTGGAAGACGAAGTCCGGGAATTTGTTCCGGTGGCGATTGAGGTGGAGCTGAAAAACCAACCCGACTGGAAGAGCTCATCGGTTCCGTTACTAGCTGAGTTCGATTTGAAGGTGCCGGGCTGGGCCGCTGGAGCTGGACGCCGGGCTCTATTGCCGGTGGGGCTTTTCAGCGCAACCGAGAAGCGGGTGTTCGATCACGCCGAGCGCGTGCATCCGGTTTACTTCGAGTTCCAGTCCCAGAAAGTTGATGACGTCACCATCGCTTTACCACCGGGCTGGAAGGTCGCGACGCTACCCAAGGCTCAGGACAACACCGGCCGCGTTGTCGGCTACACCATGAAGGTGGAGAACGACAAAGACAAGTTGCGCCTGTCGCGAAAATTGAGTGTCGACATTCTGGTGATGGAACAGAAATACTACGGGGCCCTGCGGGCATTCTTCCAGGGAGTCAGGACGGGCGATGAAGAGCAAATCGTTTTACAGCCAGGTACGGAAAGCGCCAGCAATTAGCCGAATCACCGCGCTGCTTTTGATCACGTGGCTGCTGATTGGCACACGTTTCGCGGCCGCCGCCTCCGATGCCCCACCTTGGATGCACGCCCTGGTGAATGCTCCCCTTCCCGCTCACGACGAGAAGACAGACGCAGTCAGAATGTACGCGGAGGAAAATGTAACTGTCATCTCCGCAACCAAGATCAAAAGTGTCTATCGCGAAGCGTACAAGATCCTGCGGCCCGGCGGTCGGGATGAGGGCACGGTTGCCGTCTACTTCAACAGTCATCGCAAGATCACCAGCCTGCGCGGGTGGTGCATTCCGGCACAGGGCAAGGACTTCGAGGTCAAGGACAAAGACGCCGTCGAAATGGCAACGCCCTATGTCGAAAACGGCGAACTGGTCACCGACGTCAGGGCCAAGGTGCTTCGCATTCCCGCTCCCGACCCGGGAAACATCGTGGGGTATGAATATGAGGCTGAAGAGCAGCCGCTGGTTTTGCAGGACAGCTGGCACTTCCAGGAGGAGAATCCCACACGGGAGAGTCATTACTCATTGCAATTGCCTCCGGGCTGGGAGTACAAGGCCACATTCCTCAACTATCCAGAAGTGAAAGCGGTCCTGTCCGGCACTCAGGCATCGTGGGTGGTAAGCGACGTTCAGGGAATTCGGCACGAAGACGACATGCCGCCGCTGCATGGGGTGGTAGGGCAGATGATCGTGTCCTTCTTTCCCGCGGGCGGCCCATCGACCGCCAACGGCTTTAGCAACTGGCGGGAAATGGGCATCTGGTACTGGAACCTGGAAACCGGGCGCTTCGACGCTTCTCCAGAAATAAAGCAGAAAGTTACGGAACTGACAGCCTCGATCACCGATCCGCTCACCAAGATGCGCGCCCTGGCGAAATTCGCCCAGCACGACATTCGTTATGTCGCGATTGAGTTGGGCATTGGCGGCTGGCAGCCGCACCCGGCAGCAGACATTTTCAATCATCGCTACGGCGATTGCAAAGACAAAGCGACACTGATGCGATCGATGCTGCACGAAATTGGCATCGAGTCGTACCAGGTTGCGATCAACACTGAGCGCGGCTCCGTGGGCCCCGACACACCGGCCCACCAGGGATTCAACCACCAGATTCTTGCGGTGCGGTTGCCCGATGGCGTTACCAGCCCGGAGTTGTTGGCCATCGCTGTACATCCGAAACTTGGCAGATTGCTTTTCTTCGACCCGACCAACGAACTGACGCCCTTTGGACACATCTCCGGGCATTTACAAGCGAACTGGGGATTATTGATTGCTCCTGCTGGCGGAGAGATGGTGCAACTACCCAAAGAACCGGCAGCCATGAACAGTATTCAGCGCACGGCCAAACTGAGGTTGAACTCAACCGGAATGCTCACAGGAGAAGTGAAGGAAGTCCGCATCGGTGACCGGGCCGCGAGGCAGCGCTATGCTCTCCGTAAAATTACCAACGACGAAGATCGCATCAAGCCACTGGAAGCCCTTCTGGCCGACTCGCTCTCGATATTCCATATAACGAAAGCGTCTATCGTGAACTTCTCCCAAACCGATCTTCCGTTCGGATTCAATTTCAGCTTCAACGCCGAAAATTACGCGAAGAATGCGGGTGACCTGATTCTGGTCAGGCCGCGGGTGCTGGGCACCAAGACCAGCGCCTTGATGGAAACGAAAGACCCGCGCAGGTTTCCGATTGAGTTCGATGGGCCGGTTCTGGATACCGATACCTTTGAAATCACCCTGCCGGATGGGTACACGGTCGACGACTTGCCCTCGCCAGTCGACGCTGACTTTGGTTTTGCCAGCTATCATTCGAAATCTGAGGTCACAGGAAACGTCATCCGTTACACCCGCGCCTTCGAAGTGAAAGACCTGAGCGTGCCCGTGAGTAAGGCCGACGATCTGAAGAGGTTTTATCGCATCGTGGCCACGGACGAGCGGAATACAGCGGTTTTGAAACCGTCCAAGTAATTCACGGCAGCCTTTCTTCACTGGACAAACGAAACCAAACGATATAAAAAGAAACGGGATTCATAATCCCGTTGCTCCAACCCAATTTTCTCGCACAGGACTAGATTTGCTGAACGAAGAACGCCGCCGCGCCATCCTCGCCACGCTCAATCGTGATGGCAGGGTGCTGGTCACCGAACTGGCGCGGCAGTTCGAGACCTCGCAAGTCACAATCCGCAAAGATCTTGAGATTCTCCATAGTCACGGACTGGTCCACCGCACCCACGGCGGCGCCTTGCCCTCGCGCGAGGGCGCGCTCGAAGACCCCACGTTGCGGGAGAAAGAGAAGTTACATCGCAAGGAGAAGCTGGCCATTGCGGCCGCCGCAGCCGACCTGGTGAAAGAAGGCCAGGTGGTTATTTTGGATTCGGGAACCACCACTACGGCCATCGCACGCGCGCTGCGGGAGTTCCAGAATTTGACGATCGTGACCAACGCCGTCAACATCGCGGCGGAACTTTCCGGCGCGGCGGTTGAAGTAATTCTGACGGGTGGAACGCTGCGAAAGAATTCCTTCTCATTGGTCGGTCCCATCGCTGAAGAAACTTTGCGGCGACTGAACGCCGACATCCTGTTTCTGGGCGTCGATGGATTCGACGTTCAATACGGTTTGAGCACGCCCAACATTTTGGAAGCCAAGGTCAACCGCGTGATGGTCGAGGTGGCGAAGCGAACGGTCGCGGTCTGCGACTCCAGCAAATTTGGGCGGCGCAGCCTGTCGCTGATAGTTCCTCCCTCGGCCCTGCACGAGGTGATCACCGACCGCGCGGCACCGAAGGCGGACCTGCGAACTCTAAAAAAAGCCGGCATCGAAGTAAAAATTGTCTGAATCACCCACCCAAACTAAATTTTAGAGAAAAAATATGGCACGTTTCGACGTTACGATTGCCGGAGAATTGAATCTCGACCTCATTCTTTACGGATTGCCCCGAGAGTTGCCGACAGAACGCGAATTGCTTGCCGACGGCATGAACCTGACTCTAGGTTCCTCGTCGGCAATCGTTGCCCATAATCTCGCCTGCTTAGGGCGTCGCGTTGGTTTCATCTCTCGTATCGGCGACGATTCGCTAGGTCAGATCGCCATGGATCGCATGTCGGCCGTTGGCGTCGAAGTTTCCAAAGTGAAGAGGATGGCGGACGGCAGCCAAACCGGATTGACCGTCATTCTCCACCACGAAGGCGCCCGCAACATCCTTACTTATCCGGGGACCATTTTTGAACTTTCATTCGAAGACCTTGATTTCGATTATCTCGCCGACTCGCAGCATTTCCACCTCTCATCCTTCTATCTACAGCGCGGATTGAAGGGAAGAATTGCAGAAATATTCAAGAGATTGAAGAAGGCGGGCCTCACCATTTCGCTCGACACCAACGATGATCCAGAGGATGCCTGGGGCGGGGAATTGTCGGAAGCGCTACGCTATGTCGACGTCTTTATGCCCAACGAGCGCGAGGTCAGGAAAGTAGCGGGAACAGAAAACCTGGAAGCCGCAATCGCGCGGGTCGCGGAGATGGTTCCGCTGGTGGTGGTGAAGATCGGGCCGCAGGGGGCTCTGGCACAGCGCGGCCACGAGCGCACCACCGCCGCGCCGGTAAAGGTGACCCCGGTCGATGCTGTGGGAGCCGGCGACAGCTTCGACGCCGGATTTCTCTCGCAATACGTTCGGGGCTCTGACCTCCAGACCTGCCTGGCCACGGGAAATCTGGGAGGAGCACTTTCCACCACGCGTCCCGGAGGCACCGAGGCCTTCCGCGATCGCGAATATCGCGAGCAGTTTCTGCGCACGAATGCCGCTAAATAAATTACCTGGCGTGGACCTCGACCAGCAGGTGACCTTTAAACTGCGCCGCCAGTTTGGGTGCTTCATCGCCTGTTGCCTGCACGGTTCCTAACTGCTTGCCTGCTGCGTAGTCAGTGACGGTGTAACTGCCGGCCTTTAATCCACGAAGTTCAAGATCGCCTTTCCACGAAGGCGCGAAGAAGGCGTAGTACATGTTGCCGTCCTTCTCGATGGCGTAGGCCTCCGGTGCGTCGTAGCCATAGACGTATAGATCACGGAAGGTGCCCTTCGACAGCATCTTGTCGTTGTAGATGGCAATCCATTTCTTCCAGTGTTCTTCTTTCACTTTGGTCAGCGCCACCGGCTCAAATTTCGGCCCCGATTCCGGCCAAACGAATTTGGTCCCTACCACGCCGCCGGCGCCGATGGTAGACGCGAAATCGTTTCCATGCTCTGACCAGCCATTGCCTTTGCGGGTCATCGACGAAAGCTCAACGTGGTCACCGTACACTGCGGATTCCGGACCAAGCAGCGCCTTATACATTTTGATTCTGCGTCGTATTTGTTCGCCGCCGACCGGATCAGCCGTCACTGCCTGATCCATGTAGGGTAGCCAAGCCAGCGATGGAGGCGTACCGCAGGGGCAGCTTTGGGTAACGCTTTCCGGCTTGATCGACCTGGTCGTTTGGAATATCGCCTTGTAGACGTCGGCCATCGCGTTGACCGAATCTTGAGGCGAGTTGTGGTGATGCGCCGGGTTATAGCACTTGGGGACGGTGTAAATGTTGTCGAGCTTGGAGCCATCAAATCCCCAGTCGCGAATAAACTTTTCCGTTAATTGCTTGTAGTAGGACTGCACTTCGGGTAACGCCGGACACAACGCTGCAAGGTTGCGAGTGATGTGCGCATGCTTTCCGTTCTTGTCGAGAATCAGCCAGTCGGGATGGTCCTTCACCACTTTCGAAACAATGTACTTGTGCGATTCCCAACGGCCCTGGCCATCTTCAACGCCGATGGGCAGCCACCAAAGCTGCGCCAGAATGGCGTCCTTATGAAAATCGGCAACCATGGTCTTGATAGAATCGCCGGGGAAGGTGTCGGACCGTGGATTCCAATCGCCGTAGGTATCGAACCAGCGATCGTCGAGCGTCGCCCACTTGATGCCGAGCTCTTTCAGCTTAGGGACCGTGCCCAGCATTTGTTTCGGGGTTACGTTGAATTCGTATCCCCATCCGCACCAACTCACGTTGTAGGCTTCGTTCGAGGGCTTGGGAAGATTCCAGCCTTCGGTGGCCAGCGCGCTGGACCACATTCGCAGCGGCTGATAAAAATCTCCGGAATAAACCGCAACGAAGCTGCGAGCGGTAGAGTAGGTTTCCGTAGGATTGAGTTTGACGCCTTCGGAAACCATCGAGGTTGAAACCCGTCCGTCTTTTTCTACTTGAACGGGCAACGAAACCGAAAGCGGCAGGGTTTCAATGTGCCCGATGGCCTCGCCAACTGATCGGTTCCAGAAGGCGACCACCGGAATGCCGCCGCCATAGCCGCCTTTCACCATCTCCCCCATGACGTTGGGATGAGAAAATGTGGGATCGAGTTTTGTGATTTCTTGCGCGCCCCAGTCGTAGCTCGCCCCGTGAAACGACCACATGTCATAGGGTTGCACCTTGCCGCCAGTGGCCGAGGCGCTCAGTCTTCTATGTTGCGCGATGACTTTCTCAAAATTGACTGGGGAATTCCCGGCGTTGCGATAGGCTGCGCTGGTAAGGAGAAGCGTCGGGAAACTGTCGTAGAGCTCGAAGGCTACGGTATTGGTCAATGGCTCGCCCGATGCAGCGGCTGCGTGCCCGGGTATCTCGACTCGCTTTCCAATTCCCATTTTCCCGGCGGCATCAGTAACTCGTGCCTGGGAAAAGTCGAGCGCGAAGTGAATGTCCTTCCCTCCAGATACGACGTATTCACTCTCGGCCAGCCCGTCTGCCGGTGGTTCATCCAGAGTCAGCCGCTTTCCGTCCTTCACCAATGAGGCCTGAACATAGCCTGAGGGCAGAATCTGAAATTCCGCGGCGCCCGTGGTGAGCACAATGGGCCCGTTGTTATTGAGAAGCACTTTCACAGCTGTGACCTTAGCCGGAGCGGGCGGTTGCGCCGAGGCAGGCTTTTCAGCCTGCTGGCTACAAGCAGTAAAAACCATCGACAGGCAGCTTCCGATTAGCGCCAACAAAATATTTCGATAAACACTATGCGTCATTGCGTCCCCTTTTTCGCTTCCGTCGCACCCTTGTACTGTTGAAATACCCGTTCCGCATTGAGGTGATAAACCTTTTCCAGCACCTGGTCAGGCAATTCCATACCGTAGATTTTCCAGCGTCCCTGGCCGGGGTATCCCCAGTAGTCGAAATACTCGTCCGCGGTCTCCAGCCAGCGGAAATGATTGCGGTACATCTCTTCCTGCACGCCATTGTCGGTGCCGAACATGATCCGGTCCTGATACTTTATGAAAAACTCGCGCGCCCGCCGAGGCTGCCGGCCCAACTCAGCTTCGCGTGCTCCAAATTCCACCATCACGTTGGGATTCGTGTCGAGCATTCCGGATACATAGTCGAGATTCTCCGGCCAGTTGCCCACGTGAAGTGAAACAAACGTGGTGTGCGGATGCCGGGCGAAAGTCCTATCCCGCGCCGCCAGGATCGCTTCTTTTGTGGGAAACTTTGGCCCGTAAAAACTCCAATCCGGATGATTGAGCAATTCTTCGTAACGCTCATTGGTGTTGTCGACGGGATGAAAGAAAGCTTCGGGGTCGCTGACGTGGATGGATACTGGAATGCCCAGTTTACCGCACTCCTCCCATATGGGATCGAGCCGCGGATCATCAACCGTGATCAGCTTGCCAGTCTTGTCGCGCACCACCAGTCCCAGATCTTTGAGAACTTTTAATCCGCGCGCCCCCCGCCCCACGGCATTGCGGAGCTGCTCCACCATCTCCTGGCTGAAATTAGGGTCGTCAATCTTTGACCAGTCGATCTGCGTGAAGACGATGAAGCGGCCTGGGTAAGGCTTCACCATGGTGTCGATTACGTGCTGTAACTTCTCGCCCCACATCCCGGTGAGGATCACGACCGTTTTTACATTGGTTGCATTCATGACGTCTATGACGTGCGGGGGCGGAATCGGAGTGTAGCTGCCTCGAGCGTCATTCACGTGATTGTGAACGTCAATAACGTAGAACTTGGCACGCGGCACCTGATGTACGGACGCGTGCAGCATGGATACCGGCTTGAAGTCTTTCAGAAGGAGCGGCTTCTTTTCGGCGGTCTGTGCGGCGGCTTTTGCACCCGTCTGATTCTTCGCGGATGGAAACTGTTCTTGTCCCCAGCCGAATACGGCGAGGAGCAACAGCAGGCATTCGAAACCAACCCATGCTTTCATTCCGGTGCTTTCCTTTCGCCCACTTGACTTTCGATTGATTTCTATTCGTTTCGCGCGAGCCGCGTTTCCGGAGACAGCGCTGATCTCAGCTTGCTGGAATGTTACAACAATTTTGCCACGGAACAAGAATCGTCAATGACCATCTATCGTTTTTGAATTGCTGGCTGTAACTCTTTTGGCTTGGCCACCGGCCGCGAACGAAAGTAAAAGCAATACTTCGCAACCGGCGCCGCCATCTGTCGGACGCGATCACCCCCCATGGCGTTCAGTGCCCCCGTGCGCCTTAACCAGTCCAAGGCGGCTCCCGCGTGCCACAATCATTAGTTCATTGGAATTCAAGGCCGATGTATCCTGCATCAGCACTCCTGATTAAAGC
>Ga0068871_100001836_pt1 | contig 14347 bp, 7 predicted proteins | sample KBSMisM72_FD_72750 | JGI IMG/M metagenome (GOLD analysis project Ga0068871, IMG submission 72750) | Miscanthus rhizosphere microbial communities from Kellogg Biological Station, Michigan, USA - KBS Miscanthus M7-2 | ecosystem: Host-associated > Plants > Roots > Rhizosphere > Soil ... | reverse complement strand
CGTCGTCGCGAGCTTCTGTATCAGGTGCCCGAGCATCTTGATGTGGTACTGGTTGATCTTCGACAGCAGGGCGATCTGGCGCGGGTCCTCGCCGTGGTGCGAGACGCCGTGGAAGCCGGACGTGGGCGCCTCGCTCTCCGGGTACGTGCGGCCGGTCAGGTCGCGCGCGAAGAGCAGCGTGCCGACGCGCGTGATGTCGGCCTGGAACGACAGGGCCAGCAGGTCGAACTGCAGCTTGATGTGCTCGTCGAACGTCTGCGGGACCCCGACCGGCACGGTCATGTCGGACGGGGCGACCGTGGACGCCTTCATCGCGATCTGCAGCCGGCGCTCGATCTCGCGCACGTTCTCGGAATAGTCGTCGAGGCGCGCCTTGTCGGCCGCGCCGACCTCGCCGCGCAGGCGGGCGACGCTGCCTGACAGCGAGTCGAGGATGCTGCTGTCGCGTTTCCTCCGCGCGGCCCGCTGCTCCACCGTGCTGCCGTCGCCGAACATCCGCTCGAACACCACCTGCGGGTTCAGCTCCATCGGCAGCGGGGAGGACGGCGCCGACCAGGAGATCGTGTTGGTGTAGGTGCAGCTGTAGCCTTCGCCGCAGTTGCTGGAGTTCGCGCCGGGATCCTCGACGGCGAGCTGCAGCGACGGCAGCAGGTTCTCGCCGCCGATCTTCTGCGCGATGATCTGATCGATCGTCGTGCCGACGTACACGTCCGCGCCGGCGGTCTTGCGCGGCTTGTTCGCGCACAGGAACGCGGCGGCCACCCAGTGGTCCGCGCCGGTCGCGCCCGGGGGCGGCTCCGCCGACCGCGAGTGCAGCCCGCTCAGGATCGTCGTGTGCTTCCGGTACGGCTCGAGCGGTTTGAAGTTGAACGGGAACTCGAAGTCCGCGCCGACCTTGTCGGGCACCCAGTAGCCCGGCGCCATCCCGTGCGGCACGAACAGCCCCACGAACCTGGGCTTCGGCGCCGCCGCGGTCTGCGCCAGGGCCGTCGCCGCCGGAATCATCGCGTCGAGCAGCGGCAGGGCCAGCGCCACCCCCGCGCCCCGCAGAACCGTCCGCCGTGACATCTTTTTCTTGGTTATGAACATTTGTCTCTCGCTACAAGATCAGCGCCAGTTTTTCACGAAGACACGAAGATCACGAAGCGCCATCTTCTTCAAAAACAATTCGTGTTCTTCGTGTCCTTCGCGCCTTCGTGATGGCTATTGTTTAACCGCTTCCTTCTGGTTCATCTGAAACGGATCGCTCTTGACGATCCCCAGCACGATCGACGAAATCCGGTACTGCGACGGCGCCGAGTCGCGCACGATGGACCGCACGATCGGCATGTCGCCGTCCTCGACGCCGCGGCCGAGGGCGTAGGTCAGCAGCTTCTCGGTGACGACGCGCACGAACTGGTCGGAGTAGCGAACGGTCGCGCTGCGCAAACTGGCGACGCCGTCGAGCTTCGTGCCGTCCACGAGCACGCCGCTTGCGTCGATGGGCGCTCCCTCGTCCTGCGTCCGCCAGGCGCCCACGGCGTCGAAGTTCTCCAGCGCGATGCCCATCGGCTCGAAGATCTTGTGGCACGACGCGCACACGGCGTTCGCGCGGTGCGCCTCGAGCGTCTCGCGGATGGTCGGCGCCTTCGCGTTCCCGGTCGAATCGACCGTCCGCTCCTTGAGCGCCGGCACGTTCGGCGGCGGATCGGGCGGGCTGACGCCGAGGAACGTCTGCAGGTACCACTTCCCTCGCGCCACCGGCGACGTGCGCGCGGCGTTCGAGGTGACGGTCAGCAGCGCGCCCTTCCCCAGCAGGCCGCGCCGCATGTCGAGCTCGGGCGGCAGCGTGACGCGGCGGAACTGCTCGCCGTACACGTTCGGAATCCCGTAGTGCTTCGCGAGCCGCTCGTTGACGAACGTGTAGTCGGCCGTCAGCAGATCGAGCGCGCTCTTGTCCTCGTGGACGACGGCGTCGAAGAAGAGCTCGGTTTCGCGCTGGAAGGCGTTCCGCAGGTTGTCGTCGAAGTCCGGAAAGAGATTGACGACGGGTTCGGCCGTCTTGAGCGAGCGGACGCTGAGCCACTGCCCGGTGAAGTTCGAGATGAGCGCCGCGGATCGCTTGTCGGCCAGCATGCGCCGGACCTGTTTCTCGAGCACGTCGGGCCGCGACAGCCGTCCCTGCGCGGCCAGATCGATCAACTCGTCGTCCGGGATGCTGCTCCACAGGAAGAACGACAGGCGCGAGGCGAGGCCGAGGTCGGTCACGCGGTAACGCGCGCCGGCCGCAAGGCCCGCGGGTTCCTTTTCACCCCGGTAGATGAACTCGGGATCCGCCAGCACGCGCTGCAGCACCGCCTCGATCCCGTCGTCGAAGTTCCCGCCCTCGCTGCGCGTCTCCTGGTAGAACGGCATCAGCGTCTTCGCGTCGGCGGCCGTGGCGGGCCGGCGGAAAGCATGTTTGGCGAGGCGCATGACGATCGTGCGCGCACAGGCGTCTTCCTCCGCGCGGGCGGCCGGGCGGCACGCGAAGATCTTCTGGCGGCTCGCGGTGTCGTTCGCCCCCTTAGCGTCGTACGGCCCCTCGATCCACACCTGGCCGACGTGCGGGTAGAAGAGGAACCCGGGGATCGAGCCCGGCGTGTTCATCGTCCGCTGGAACGGCCGGTTCAGCTCGGTGGCGGGCAGGTCGTTGGTCGCGAGGAACGTGACACCGACCGTGTGCAGGCCGGCCTTGACGGGGATCCGGGGCGTCGCCTTCCCGTTGCCCGTCGTGTTCGCGATCTCCTTGTCCCAGTCGAACAACTTCACGCGTTCGCCGTCGATGGTGACCTCGAGCTGCTCGCCCTTCACGCCCCCGAGGACGGCCTGGAAGTAGCCGGTAACGCCCTTCACCTTGAACGTGTATTCGCCGTCCGCCGGGAACTGATACTTGATCAGCATCCCGCCGCGCGTTCCGAACGGCAGGCCCTCGACGTGGTAGTTCTGCGCCGTATCCGGCGGCACGTCGAACACGGCCTGCGACGGCGCCGAGACGTCGCCGATCGCCAGGCGGCTGATCTTCCCCGCCGCGGACAGGTACGCCTCCATCAGGGCCGGCGACATCGTCAGGGCCCCCGCGATGTTGTCGAAGCCGCGCGTCGAGTCGTCCGGCGGCAGGAACTTCGTGGCGTCCACTTCGAGCGCCAGCAGGTCGCGGATGGCGTTGGCGTATTCGGTGCGGTTGAGGCGATGGAGCCCGGGCGGCGGCAGGTGACTGGTGGCGCCGCGATCGAGCTCGCCCTCCATGAAGTGAATCAGCGTGTCGAGGCTGGCCGGGTCCGGACGTCGTACGCCGGTGGGCGGCATCATCCCGGCGCGCAGCTTGCGGACGACCTTTTCACCGATATCGGCGTGATCTTTCAGGGTCGCCAGATCCAGCTGGTCGAGCAGGAGATTGGCCGTTTTCGTTCGAGCGTTGTGGCAGGTGACGCAGTACTGATCGATCAGAGCGCGCTGCCTGGCGGCGTCCGGGGCAGGGCCTGGAGGCGGCGTCTGGCCTGAAACGAGACTCACCGACACCACGACACCCGCTGCGACGAGCAGTTTGTTCACGGGCTCAATTTTAGCGGTCCCGGGGCCGCAAGAGAAGGGGAACTCATAACGGTTTCCTGTTGATTTCCAAAGGAAGCGGGCGTAAAACCCTCAGAACCTACAGCGGAACCCACAACTCGGCGTCAGGAGGCCTCATGCGCTGTGTGCTTCGGCTCCTCGTCGCGGCGGTTACCCTGGTTCTCCTCCCCGCACCCCTTCTAGCTCAGGCAGCCATCACCGGCGTCGTGAAGGACGCATCCGGTGCCGTTCTGCCCGGAGTCACCGTCGAAGCGGCGAGCCCATCGCTCATCGAGCGCGTGCGCACGGTCATCAGCGACAGCACCGGTCAATATCGCATCGTCGATCTGCGCACCGGCACGTACAGCTTGCGGTTCTCGCTGACCGGCTTCAACACGGTGCAGCGCGAGGGTATCGAACTGAGCGGCACGTTCGTCGCAACAGTCAACGCCGATCTGAAAGTGGGATCGCTGCAGGAGACGATCACGGTAACCGGCGAGACGCCGATTGTCGACGTCCAGAGCGCGAAGGTGCAGAACATCGTCCCCAAGGACATTCTGGCGGCCATTCCGACGTCGAGGAACGCCACCGGCATCCAGGCGCTGATCCCGGGCATGGCGACCACGGGCGATGCCGGCGGCATCACAGGTGGAACCGGCGGCGGCGCGTCGAGCATGCACGGCGGCCGGCCGTCCGACTCGCGAACCCTGTCCGACGGGCTCAACATGGGCTGGGCCGGCGCGAACTCGAACGCGGCGGTGGTGAACGTCGCGGGCTCGCAGGAAGTCGTGACGAGCCTGACCGGCGGCCTGGGCGAAGCGGAAACCGCCGGAGTCGTCTTCAACGTTGTCCCGCGCGACGGCGGCAACTCGTTCAACGGCGTGTTCGTCTTCAGCGGCGCCAACGGCAGCATGCAGAGCAGCAACTACACCGATTCTCTGAAAGCTGCGGGCCTCCGATCGCCGTCGGAATTGATCAAGGTCTACGAAGTCAACCCGATGGGCGGCGGCAAGATCATTCGCGATCGGCTGTGGTTCTATCTGACCTACCGCCAGTCGTACGCCGAGAACACCATTCCCGGCATGTTCGCCAACAGGAACGGTGGCGACCCCACGAAATGGCTGGTCGATTTCGATACCAGCCGGCAGGGGTTCAACGACACCATCGTGCGGAACTACATCGGACGCATCACGTGGCAGATCTCACCGCGCAACAAGATGAGTTTCCAGGACTCCGAGCAGTACAGCTCGGCCAACAGAACGGGCGGCGGGAGCGCGGGGCTCGGCGCCATAGGACCGCGGACACAGGAAGCACAGGGTTTGAACCTCTACACGCCGGGGCACACGCGGACGCTCACGTGGACCTCGCCGGTGACCAACAAGATGCTGCTCGAGGCCGGCTGGGGCCAATACCTGGCGAACTACGCCAACGACGCGCCGCGCATCGACGGCCTGCACAATCCGGCGTTGATTTCAGTCCTCGAACAGACCGGCGTCGCGAGCGCCGCCGTCCCGGGTTCCGTCTTCAACGGCGGCCTGCCGAACCTGACCTACCGGTTCGACAACCCGCTCGGCGGCGGATTCCAGCATCATCAGATCGGGACGATCGCGAACCTCAAGGCGTCCATCTCGTACATCACCGGCGCGCAGAACATCAAAGTCGGCTACATGGGCGGCTTCAGCAACCCGAGCCAGGCGTACTACAACTTCACGCCGTTCGTGCAGTACCGGTTCAGCGGCGGCGTGCCCAACCAGCTGACGCAGACGGCGCAGTTCGGCGGCACCGGGCCGTCGGCCGTCGAATTCGTCCGCAACCTCGTGCCGACCTCCTTCTACGCGCAGGATCAATGGACCAGGAACCGGCTGACGCTTCAGGGTGGCGTGCGCTACGACCACATCCTCACCAGCTATCCCGACTCCTGCATGGGTGGACCCGACTATCCGTTGATGCCGACGCAGATCTGCTACCCGGCCCGCTCGACCCCGGGCGTGCACTGGACCGACGTGACGCCGCGCATCGGCGTCGCATACGACCTGTTCGGCAACGGGAAGACGGCCGTGAAGATGAACATCGGAAAGTACATGCAGGCCCTGACGGCCAGCAACAGCGACATGGATCTCAACCCGCTGATCCGCCTGAATCTCCAGACGACGCGAACGTGGAACGATCGCGGCGGACTGGGGACCAACGGCGACTACGTGCCGCAGTGCAACCTCCTCAACCCGGCGGCCAACGGCGAGTGCGGGGCCATGGACAACCAGAACTTCGGCAAGGAGTTCTTCACGCGCACGTTCGATCCGGCCTTCATCGACGGCTACGGCGTCCGGCCGTACAACTGGGAGATGGGCGTTTCGCTGCAACAGGAAGTGGCGCCGCGCATCGGCGTCACGGTCGGCTACTACCGCCGGTGGTTCGGCAACTTCTACACGCTGGACAACACCCTGACCGCGGCGTCCGACTACACGCAGTTCAGCGTGCCGATCCCTCTCGATCCGCGGCTGCCGGGCGGCGGCGGCGGAGTGGTCAGCGGCATCTACAACCTCAACCCGAACAAGGTCGGCCAGGTGCAGGATCTGGCGCTGCTCGACAACAAGGCCGGCGCCGAGCCGACCGAAAACTGGCAGGGCGTCGATTTCAGCGTCAACGCGCGGCTTCGGGACGGCTTCACCGTCCAGGCCGGCACGAGCACGGGACGCACGCTTCAGGACAACTGCGCCCTTCGCTCGGTCCTGCCGGAAACCTATCCCTGGTCCACCATTACCGTCACGCAATCCCTCCGCGGCGATTCGGTCGCGGGATTGACCAGGCCGTACTGCCGGATCGTCGAGCCGTACATGACCTCGTTCCGGGGCCTGGCGACGTATCTCGTGCCGAAAATAGATGTCCAGGTGAGCGGCACGTGGCGGAGCGATCCGGGGACCGAGATTCAGGCCAACATGGTGGTCACCAACGCCATCGCGAACAGCGGGCCGCAGCCCCTCGGCCGGAATCTCTCGTCGGGGAACATCACCGTCAACCTGATTCCGCAGGCGACGTTGTACTCGGATCGTCGCAACAACATCGATTTCCGTGTGTCGAAGATCCTCCGCTACGGGCGGACGCGCACGCAGGTGGGGATCGACATCTACAACATCCTGAACAGCGATACCATCACGTCCTATAACACCGCGTACGTCCCGCCGACTGCGACGGCCGGGAGCAACTGGCTGACGCCGTCGGCCATCGCGACCGCGCGATACGTAAAGTTCAACGTGCAGGTCGATTTCTAGAACGAACGGCAGCCGCGAAGGCACGAAGACACGAAGAAGATCAGTGCAATTTCTTCTTCGTGCTTTCGTGTCTTCGTGGCATAAGCTAGTCGGGATGCGAGCTCCCCTCGCCGTCGCGGCGTTCTGCTTGTGCGTCCACGCCGCCGTCCGGGCGCAGGCGCCGGCAACTCCCCCTGCCCCGCCGGAGCCGCGGCCCGCCGCTCCGCTCTACCAGGCAAAAGGCGAGCAGTACCGCATCTACAATTTCCCCGCCACGGGCGAGTCGATCCCGTATCGGCTGTTCGTGCCGTCGCGCTGGACGCCCGGTACCAGGCTGCCGATGCTCGTCACGCTTCGCGCGGGCAACACGGTGGACGGACCGTACCGGGCGCAGAACGATCTCGTGCGCGTCGCCGAACAGCGCGGCTACATCGTCGTCACGCCGATGGGGTATCGCGGCCTGAGCCAACCCTACTACGGCAGCCCATACAAGATTGCCCGTCCCACCGCCGCCGCACCGGCGGCCGGATGGACGACGCAGGAAAACGAACGCTCCGAACAGGACGTCCTGTACGTCATGGATCTCGTCGCGAAGGAATACAACGTGGACCCGGCGCGCGTGTACCTGCACGGGCAGAACCCGTCGGGATCGGGAGCGCTGTATCTCGCGTCGAAATACACCGACCGCTTCGCCGCCGTTGTCGTCTCCTCGGCGCCGATCGTCTACGACACCTACCCGTTCGATCGCCTCAAGGGCAAGCTCGCGCTGATGGTGATCCACGGCGATCAGGACACCGTCAATCCGATTGACGCCTCACAGAAGATGGCCGAGGCCGCGAAAACCGCGGGCGTGGACACGGTCTACGCAACGGTTCCCGGCGGCACTCACCTCGAGGCCTATCTCACCTTCGCCAGCCAGATCTTCGATTTTCTGGATAAGCATCACCAGTAGCGTCCGGCTTCAGCCGGACGTCCGCCTGAAGGCGGACGCTACGACCGAGTACGCGTAACATACGCGCATGGACGTTTGCCTCCTGCCAAATTCACGGCGGCCCGGGGTGGGCCTCAAGCCCAGGCGTGAAGGAACGCGGCCCCTGCTGCCGCAGCACGCCCGGCACTGCCCGGTCCTCGAGGCCGGCAGCGCGATGGGCTTCATGGTCTACGCGCCGCTCGAACCGAAGGAGTCGCTCTACCTGGAATACGAAGGCGACGGGCGCTACAAGTTCGTCTACTACCTGCAGACGCAGGACGGGCACCGCGCGCCGATCTTCCAAGTGACGATGAGCCTGCCGGTGGGCGGCGTCGGCATGGTCAAGGAAGACGTGACGTTTGTCGGCACACCGATGCTGTCCCGCGAGGCCGCGCTGGCCGTGGCGCGCGTCTTCCTCGTGCCCGAGGACATGGGCACGCCGCCTGGCGCGATCGCGCTGCGCGGGGCCACGAACTTCAAGACGCCGGAGGGCTGGGACACGGTCTACACGCCCATCTTCAACATGATCGAGCGGCCCGTCGCGCCGATGCTCGTCGTCCGCGTCGAAACCGACTGGTATGCGCACGAAACGGAATTCCGCTACGTGCTGCAGGCGGGCGAGGGGATGAGCGTGGATCACAGCATCCCGATCGGCCAGGTGATGTTCGTGCCGCGCGAGGAGGTCAACCTGCGCGCCGGCACCGAGGCGGAGTTCAAGGCGTTCGAGGAATCGAAGCAGGAGTTCGGCCGCCACAAGGCTGCCGCCACCCAGACGACGTCCTATGGCCTCGCCTACAGCCCGCATTACCTGCGCCGCAGCCGTGAAGAGGCGGAAGGCAGCGCGCGGTAAGACCGGACACGGACGTGCTGACCCGGCCGCGCTTTTACGACGCGCTCGCGCTCGGCCTCTTCATTCACCTCGCGACGCTGCTGATGCCGGGCCACGACGACGTGATCGCCTGGAAGATCTGGAGCTTCGCGGCGTCGCATGACGTGACCGCGATGTACGGCGTGGGCGGCTCGCCGCCCACGCGCGGCCTCGTGTCGTGGGACGGCCACGAGACGTCGGTGAATTACCCGCCCGTCTTCCTCTACGAGTACGCAGTCGTCGGGCGCCTCTACCGCGCGGTGTATCCCGCGTATCCCGACTCGGCAGCCCTGCTCGTCGCCGTGAAGCTGCCGGTCCTCGCCGCAAGCATCGGCCTCACGGCTTTGCTCTTCTTCGTTGTGCGGCGCATCTCGGGGCGCGACGAGCCGGCGCGATGGGCCGCGCTCGCCTACTGGCTGAATCCCGTGTCGATCGTCGGCGGCGAGATGCTCGGCTACGTGGACCCGCTGTTCTACCTGCCGGCGATTGCCGGCCTGGCGCTGGCGTATTTCAGGCGTCCGTGGTGGGCCGGTGTGTGTGTGGCCGTCGCCGTCTGCACGAAGCCCCAGGCCATCCTCATCGGGCCTGCGTTTGCGCTGACCCTCTGGCAGGCCGGCCGGCTGACGGCGATTGCGGGCGCGAGCGTGGCATTCAGCGGCACGCTCGTTCTGTCGATCCTGCCGTTCTACGCGCGCGGCGCGCTCCCGAACATGTGGCTGGCCTTCGGCTCGTTCGATGCGCGGCGGGACACGCTGTCGGCGCTCGCCGCGAACCTCGGCTGGATCGTGAACTGGTGGCTCCGGGCGCGGGAAGGCCTGCCCGAATGGGGATTTCCCGGCGCGTTCCTCCGGAGAGTCGACAACCCGCTGAGCATCACGCGATTCAGGGAGCTCGGCTACTTCGACCCGCGTCCACTCGCGAGGGTGGCTGTCATCAGTGCCACCGCCTGGGGCGCGTGGCTGGCGCGGCGGTCGCGGGACCTGCCGATGATGGCCGCATTCGGCGCGTTCACGGTCCACGCGTTCTTCGTGCTGAGCCCGAACGTGCACGAGAGCCACCAGTTGTTCGAGGTGCCCCTCCTCGTCCTGGCCGCAGCCCTGCGCCCGCGCTTCCGCTCGCTGCTCGCGGCTGTCAGCGTCATCGTGACGCTGAACATCAATTACGTTTACGGGGCGGGGCTGGGAATGGGCTGGAACGTGCCGCGGATGATGACGAGCATCGACCTGAGCGTGCTGCTGGCCTTCGTCAACGTCGGCGTGCTGTTCTGGTTTGCGCGCCGGTTGTGGACCGAGGCGGCCGCGTAAAACAACAAAGCCACAGAGGGCACATCTCTGTGCCTCTGTGGCTCCGTACCGATTGCGTAGCGTCCGCCTTCAGGCGGACGTCCACCGGCCGGCTGAAGCCGGCCGCTACGTTTCGTCCCTACAGATCGAGTTTGCCCGTGCTCGGGCCGACGCTCTCGACGTTCGCCCCGGCGATATGGGCCATCGCCATCAGCAGGTTGGCGGTCGGCTCTTTGTCCTTCGCCACGACGTGACGATCGCCCTTCAGGCGTCCGTGCGCGCCGCCGACGATGACGGCCGGCGGGTTGGCGCGGTCGTGCTCGTTGCCGTTGCTCATGCCGCTGCCCCAGTAGAGCATCGAGTGGTCGAGCAGCGTGCCGTCGCCGTCCTTGGTGCTCTTCAACTTGTCCAGGAACTCGGCGAACTTGACGATCTGATACGTGCCGATCTTCGCGTACTTGGCGAGCTTCTCGGCGTCGTTCCCGTGGTGCGAGATGCTGTGATGCGTCTCCGGGATGCCGATGTGCGCGTAGCCGCGGTCGCTGGCTTCGTGGCCGACCATGAACGTGAACACGCGGCTGATGTCGCCCTGGAAGGCCAGGTGCATCAGGTTGTAAGTGACCGACATGTGGTCGTCGAACGCTTCGGGCATGCCGATGGGCGCTTCGGCGCTCGTGCCGACGGCGCCGAGCCGGGTTTCCATACGGTCGAGTTGCTGTTCGACGTCGCGGATGTTGCTGAGGTATTCGTCGAGGATGGCGCGGTCTGGCGCTCCGAGCGAGTGGCGAAGCTTGCCGGTTTCCTCGAGGACCGAATCGAGCAGCGACTGACGCTCCTTGAGGCGCGCGGTGCGCTGTTCGGTCGAGCCGGTCTCGCCGAACATGCGCTCGAAGGTCACGCGCGGGTTGATGGAGACGGGCAGCGGGCTTGTGTCGTCACGCCACGAGAGCGTGTTGAAGAAGGTGCACGGGAAGCCGTCGCACGCGCCGACGGCGGTGCCCATGTCCTCCGTGCCGAGCTCGATCGAGCGGAGCGGCGTGTCGCCGGCGACGGCGTCGGCGATGTGTTGATCCACCGTCTTCTTCGACTGGATCTTGCCGAAGGCGGAGCTCATGCCCTCGCGCTGCGCGACCGGGCCCATGCCGTTGAGGAACGCGGAGCTGGCGCCCAGGTGGACCGAGGCGCCCCACGGGGCGCGCATCTTGCTCACCGTGACGAGCGAGTCGCGGAAGGGCTCGAGCGGCTGCATGACCGGTTTGAACGCGAAGCCCGTCCCGACCTCGGTCGGATGCCACGTATCCGGGAAGACGCCGTTCGGCATGTAGATGGCGCCGAACCGGAACGGCGTGGCCGTGCCGGCTGCCGTATGCGCCTGCGCCGTGAGCGCCGGCACCATCGCATCGAGCAGGGGCAGCGCCATCGCGGCGCCGAACGTGCCGCGGATGAAAGTTCGGCGGGACAGATGCTTCTTCGTGATGATCATGGCTACTGTTCCTTCGCTTGTGCGACCGTAGTGGTCGGTTCGGCCGGCTCGAGCCGGGTCCGCATCTGAAACAACGAGCTGTCCACGATACCGGAGATGATCGACGAGAAACGGTAGTCGTCGCGCGCCGCGGACTTCACGATCTTCCGCACGACGGGCATGTCCGACGGTTCGAGGCCGCGGCCGAGCGCGTATGTCAGCAGCCGCGTGGTGAAGTTCGTCGCGAATGCCTCGGGCCGCTTGAGGAGCGCCTCGCGCAGCGCGACAGGGCCGTCCACTTTCGTGCCGTCCGCCAGCACGCCCGCCGAATCGATCGGCGCGCCGGTGGCCGACGTCTCGATCCACTGGCCCACCGAGTTGAAGTGCTCGAGCGCGAACCCCGGCGGGTCGATGATCTTGTGGCAGGAGGCGCAGCTCGCGTTCGCGCGGTGCCGCTCCAGCTGCTCCCGCACCGTCTGGGGCTTCGCGCCGGCTTCCTTGTTGCTCTCCTCGAGCGTCGGCACGTTCGGCGGCGGCGGCGCCGGCGGCGTGTCGAGGAACGTGGCCAGGACGTACTTGCCGCGGAACACGGGCGACGTCCGCGTGGCGACGGCCGTGAGCGACAGGACGCTGCCCTGCCCGAGCAGGCCGCGGCGGTTCGGATCCGTCAGCTTCACCTGGCGGAACCGCTCGCCGTAGACGCCCTGGATGCCGTAGTGCTTCGCCAGCCGCTCGTTCAGGAACGTGTAGTCGGCGCTCAACAGCTCGAGAACGCTCTTGTTCTCGCGCATGATGTAGCCGAAGAGCATCTCGGTTTCCTTGCGGAACCCCCGGCGGGTGTTGTCGTCGAAATCCGGGAACATCAGCAGGTCGGGGCTGACCTTCGACTCGAGGTTGCGCAGCTGCAGCCACTGGCCGGCGAAGTTGCTGACGAGCGCGTCGGCGCGCTCGTCGTCGATCATGCGCCGCACCTGGGCATCGAGCACGCCGGGCTGGCGCAGCTGTCCGGCGATGGCCGCGTTCAGGAGCTTCTCGTCCGGGATGCTGCTCCACAGGAAGAACGAGAGCCGCGACGCGAGCTCGACGTCGCTGATCGTGTGCGCGGCGCCCGCCCGCAGCGCGGCCGGGTCGCGTTCGACGCGATACAGGAACGCCGGGCTGGCGAGGATGCGCGCGACGCCCGAGCGGATGCCGGCGTCGAAGTTGTCGCCGCGTTCCCGCGCCTGCCTGTAGAACTTGATCGGCGGATCGACGTCCGCGGCCGTCACGGGCCGGCGATACGCGCGCCGGGCGAGGCTCGTGAGGATCTTGCTGGCACAGGCCGTCTCGTCTGCCGGCCCAGCGGGCTTGCAAACGAAAATCTTTTCGCGGCTCGGCGTCGCGCTGATGCCTGTGACCTTGTACGGGCCTTCGACGGCGACCGTCTTCAGCCGCGGCAGGCCGGCGATCATGTGGACTTCCTGGCTGTCGCGGCGCGCGGGCTGCCACACGTCCTGGCGCTCGGACGGCCGGTCTTTCCAGGTGAACCCGATGTCGTGCGGGCCCGCCGTGACAATGACCTTGCCGGTCATGCGCGCGTCGATGAGCACGCGCGCCTCGTTCATGTCGCGGACCTGCACCTCGTGATCCTTCTGGCCGCCGATCTGCGCCGAGTACGCCTCGGCGCCGTCGACGGTGATCACGAACGTGTGCGGCTGGTCGTTGCCTTCGACGCCGGCATAGCCCTCTTCGACACCGCGGACGAGGCGTCCCGACAGCTTGTACTCGCCATCGGCCGGGAAGACGTGGCGGATCACCGTGCCGCCGCGCGTGCCGAGCGGCAGCCCTTCGATGTAGCCGCTCTGCGTGAACTCGCGGCTGATCCCGTATTCCGTGTTGCCCGGACGCACGCCCGCATCGCCGACCGCGAGCGTGCTGATGCGCTGCGCCGCCGTCAGGTAGCGCTCGAGCAGCAGCGGCGAGGTCTTGAGCGACGCGGCGATGTTGTCGAAGCCGAAGTCCGCGCCGTCGCTCGGCAGCAGCTGCGTGACGTCGACGTCGAGCGCCAGCAGGTCGCGCACGGCGTTGCCGTACTCCGTCCGGTTGAGCCGGTGCACGACGTAGCGGCCGGGCGTGCTCTTGCCCGCCCACGCGCGGTCGAGCGAGCCGGCGAGCCAGCCCGTGAACGCGACGTACTCGGGCTCATCGGGATGCTTGCTGCCCTGCGGCGGCATGGCGCGCACGGCCAGCTTGCGAATGACGCGCTCCCACATCGCCGCCTGCGGCATCAGGTTGTCGAGGCTCGCGGTCTCGAGGTTGACCGGATCTTCAGCCGGCGACTTGGTACGGCTGTTGTGGCAGCCGACGCAGTACTGGTTCAGCCACGTCCGGTACTTCGCGGCATCCGCCGCGGAGGGTGACGCGCCGGTGGCCGGCAACTGCTGCGCCGCGCGCGAAACCGCCGGGCGAGGGCTCTGCGGGGTCTGCTGCGCCGCCATCACGGCGGCGCCTGCGAACACCAGCAGCCCGCCGGCGAGGATCTTCGTCATGGGACGGGTTCTATTGCTCATCGTCCGGCTTCTTGTCGTCTTTCTTGTCTTTCTTGTCCGCGTCGGGGAGCGGCGGCGGCTGCGGCGCCGGATCGTCCTTGCCGAGCTTCATCAGCTCGCGCAGGGCCGCGATCACATCCTCACGCGAATCCCGGTGCGGTTTGTAGACGCCCGGATCCTGCTGCATCGCGGCGGCGGCGCTGCGCGCGGGCTCGGGCTTTTCGGCCAGCAGCAGCGGCGTCAGGTTTTCCTTGTTGACCGCGTCGAGCTTCGCGCCGGACGCGACGAGCGCCTTGATGATCGGCACCTGCCGCGCGGTCACGGCCTGGTGCAGCAGCGTCGAGCCGTCCGGCGACTTGGCGTTCGGATTCGCGCCCGCCGCGAGCAGCACTTTCGTCGCCTCGAGCGGATCGCGCGT
>Ga0068871_100001835_pt1 | contig 14349 bp, 11 predicted proteins | sample KBSMisM72_FD_72750 | JGI IMG/M metagenome (GOLD analysis project Ga0068871, IMG submission 72750) | Miscanthus rhizosphere microbial communities from Kellogg Biological Station, Michigan, USA - KBS Miscanthus M7-2 | ecosystem: Host-associated > Plants > Roots > Rhizosphere > Soil ... | reverse complement strand
GATCTCGCGATTCGTCTTCACTCGCAGGGTGGGAGGATTTTGACGACGCGTTGGCTGCGCGTGTTTCACAATACTGATTTGAAACATCACGCCGATCCGAAAATAACCGCAGGCAGCATTGCGAATCTCGCGCTGCTCACGTACCTGCGTTATCCGGTTTCGCTTTGGGGAATCGGTGTGGGGCAATGTGCGAACCGGTTGCTGTGGTTGCTGCGGCACGGACGACGCCGTGGGATCTTGAAAGGCGTGACGATGATCCCTTCGCATCTGCGCTCGAACCGTGTCTATCGTCTGCCGGTCAGCAAGCAGGTTTTGCGATCATATTTGGCACTCCGTCGGAATCCACAGATTACACAGATTTGATGAACTCCTGGATCTGTTGTCAGCTTGGAGCACGTGAGCATTACGCGGTTCCGCGAGCGCTGCTGATTAGCGGCATGCTCGGGGAATTCATCACTGACCTCTGGATTCGGCCCGGCACACTTCTGCACAGTTGGAAGAAACGTCTCACTGGAAGATTTCATCCGGAACTCGCAGGCGCACGCATCAAGGCTCCCAATGTTTCTGCGCTGACATTCGAACTCAAAGCGTCGCTTGCACGCGAAAACGGGTGGAAGTTGATCAGCCGTCGCAACGAATGGTTCCAGCAACACGCCATTTCTCAACTCACACACGGATCGACAAACAGCAATCACACCATCTTCGCCTATAGCTACGCCGCTGAAGAAATCTTCAAATTTGCGAAGGCCCGCGGCTGGCGAACGGTGCTGGGCCAAATCGATCCCGGCCCCGCCGAAGAACGCCTCGTTGCGAACCTCGACAACACATCAGCGATCAAACACAAACACTGGGAGGCTGCGCCTGCGGATTATTGGAAACGCTGGCGCAGCGAGTGCGCGCTCGCGGATCGCATCGTTGTGAACTCCGAATGGTCCAGAGACGCGCTACTCGGGGAAGTGCCGGCTGAGAAGCTCCACGTGATTCCGGTGGCTTACGAGAGCTCTGCTGACGCGGGTTCGCTCCAGCGACTCTACCCGCGCGCGTTTAGCGTCGAACGCCCGTTGCGGGTTTTGTTTCTCGGCCAGATCAATCTGAGAAAGGGCGTGGGTCAGCTGCTTGAAGCCGTCGAACTGTTGTCGGGTGAAAACGTGGAGTTCTGGTTTGTTGGGCCAACTCAGATTGACGTTCCGCAGCGTTTGAAACTGCACCCGCAGGTTAGATGGTTTGGCGTCGCGCCGCGTGCGGACGTGGCGAGTTACTACAGAGATGCTGACGTTTTTATTTTTCCGACACTCTCAGATGGTTTTGGTTTAACGCAGCTCGAGGCGCAGTCGTGGAAATTGCCGGTAGTTGCGTCGCGGTATTGCGGCGAAGTTGTGCGCGATGGCATCAGTGGTGTGATTCTCGAGGAAGTTACAGGGCAGGCGATAGCCGGCGCCTTGTTGAGGTTGTTGCGAGCGCCCGAGACGCTTTCTGCGATGTCGGTGCGATCGGGAGTTGAGGAGCGCTTTAGTTTGAAGATGTTGGCGGAGTCTTTGAAGAGGCTGTAAGTAGTTTTCGACAGGATTTCAGGATTTGCAGGATTTACCAGATTGAATGCTGAACAGCTCATTTGGAATAGACCAGCGTTAGGGGCGGCTACGCCAAGCCTGACGTTGCGCTCGACGCTCCTCGCGATTATGAGCACGAGCATGGCGACGACGTTGGCGATCGTTCTCGTACCTGAAGATCCATCCGGTCCCGGAGCATTGTTTTATCCGGCGCTCGTGATGTCAGCGGGTCTCGCGACGGCGCCGTTTGTAGCCGCGTTTCGCCGGCCTAAAACACTCCTGCGTGGCGAGTGTTTACTTTCGCTCGCGCCGATTTACTGGCTGTTCCTGGATCTGCTGCAAGGCGTTTACGGAATGGAGGACATCAAAGCCGATCAAGTGCGACAGGCGTTCCTCGCGATTGGAATGTTTGTCGTGCTGGTTTGGCTCGGCGCATTGCGTCGCTCCTGGAGAGTGCCGAAAGTTTTGATTAGTTCGGTTTCACAGGAGTTCTCGATCAATACCTACTTTGCGCTCGCGGTCGCGTGCTTCGTGATCGGCATGTTGAACTTCGCCGTGCCATGTAACTTCAACGTCTTTGAGATGGTCTACTACCTGGGCCAGGAGCGTTGGGCCGCGCCATGGGGGCGCGGGCAACTCGGAGGTTGGGATGCGTTTCTCGATCACCTGCAGTACTTCGGATACCTGCTTCCGGTGCTAACGGTTGTCATTGGTCGCCGGCTCGGTGTGCGTAACGTGCGCACGCTGATCTGTATCGGCCTGTCGGTTATAGTCGCGCTTTTCCTCGCGCAGAGTGGAAGCCGGCGAGTCATCGGTGTGGTCGGCGGCATGGCGCTGGTTCTCTGGGTGTTGGACCAGCAGCGCCTGCGCGTCAAGCATCTACTCACCACTGCGTTTGCGATCATCGCTCTGCTGGTCACACTACAGGTAATGCTGGAATACCGGAACATCGGCCTGAGCGTACTCGTGGGCCAGGGTGAAGTGCGGAGCGGGCGCTATGAGAAAAGGACGGTTCTCGAAGAGCAACACCTGCGCGTGGACGACAACTTTTACCGTCTCTGCCAGATCATCCAACTCATCCCGGCGCAGTATCCATTTGTCTATCAAAAGTATTTGGTCTACGTGATCGTGCGGCCGATACCGAGAGTCTTGTGGCCCGGGAAACCTGTCGATGCCGGGTTCGACCTGCCGACTGCGTTGGGCGTTGAAGGGCTCTCGCTTTCCTATTCAGTTATCGGCGAGCTCTATATGTCCCTGGGTCTTATCGGCGTCGCGCTGGGTGGTTGGCTTTACGGCCGCATCGCTTCGACTGCGAGTGGTCTGCTTGCGCGTTGTCGCACGCAGGGCGCCCTTGTGATTTACAGCATTGTGGTGATGGCGCTGTTCTCGGGAATGCGATCGATACTGGAACTGATTCTCGTCAGTTACGTGGTGCTGGCGTGGGTGGGACTGACGCATTTGTTCATTAAGTTGGGACACGTGAAGGCGCAGTGAAGGTTTTTGTACTGACAGATTGTCCGTCGCCGTATCAGGTCGAACTGTTCAATGAGATCGAGTCGCAGGGAGATTGCTCGCTTGAAGTGGCTTACTTGCGCAGTCGCGATCCGAATCGGCACTGGAAGTCGACTGAGATTCGACATGAAGCGATTGAGTTAGCGCGGGCGCATGAGTCTATGCGAACGGCTGATGTCGTCGTCTTCAACTACTACCGTCATCCAGATGCAGAGCGGTTGATTGGACAACGAGCCGAGCTGCATGCACCGTGGTGTTTCTGGGGCGAGCGGCCCGGATTTCATCAACCAGCGTGGGCGGGGCGACTCTTGCGCAAGTGGAAGCTGTCGAAGTTGCACGCGTCGCCGGCGCCGATCTGGGGCATCGGGAAGTTTGCGGTTGATGAGTACAGGCGGGAGTTTGGTGTGCAGCGTCCTTACTTCAACTTGCCTTACTTTTCCGATCTGAAGCGCTTCAAAGGATCGGTGCGACGAGAACAGGCGGAGCGAACGTTTTTGTTTTCGGGATCGCTGATTCATCGGAAGGGCGTGGATTTGCTGGCGGCTGCTTTTGTGGAAATCGCGCGAGAGTTTTCGAATGTACGGTTGAGACTGATTGGAGATGGGGAACTGCGCGAATCGGTTGAGCAAACTTTGCGGCCGGTGTGTGAGCGGGTCGAGTTGGTTGGTTTCACGGATTGGGATCAGTTGCCGGAGGCGTATGCGAGCGCTGATGTGTTGTGTGTACCGTCGCGGTATGACGGGTGGGGGCTTGTTGTGCCTGAGGGGTTGGCGTCGGGGCTGCCGGTTATAGCGACGGATCGTATGGGTGCGGCGCTCGAGTTTGTTGAGACCGGGAGTAATGGGTGGTTGATTCCGGCGGGTGATCAAGAGGCGCTCGTTCATGCCATGCGAGAGGCGGCGCAGTTTAGGTTGAGTGAGCTTGAGCAGTTGGGGCGCCAGGCGCGTGAGAGTGTGAGCGCGCATACATTGGAGAATGGCGCTGCGCGATTTGTCCACTGCGCGCGTGAAGCGTTTGCCGGTTGGAACGTACTGTAGGGGCGGCCCTCCGTGGCCGCCCGTGGTTTTGATCTTGTTCACCAAATCCGAGGCCGTTGCTCCTTGAACCCGTACACAAATCACGGGCGGCCACGGAGGGCCGCCCCTACAGTACGTTCTGAGATTTAAAAGTGTGTAGCATCTCCGGAGCACTTAACGCGGGTCGCGATGTAGTTCAGCGGATGAACGACGCGCAGCGGCATCGTGGTCCTGACGATCAAGGAATCGCGCAGTGCGGCGACGTCGTGCTTGGCAACACGCGACTCGCGATCATCGACACCTCAGCAGCCGGTCATCAGCCGATGAACGATCCCGCCACCGGCAACTGGATCACATACAACGGCGAAACCTACAACTTCAAAGCCCTGCGCAACGAAATGTCTGGCCCATGGTCGTCAAACACGGATACAGAAGTCGTCCTTCGTGCATATCGTGATTTTGGCGTTGACGCATTTCGCAAGCTGCGCGGCATGTTTGCTCTCGCCATCTGGGACAACCAAACCCAGTCGCTGGTGCTCGCTCGCGATCCGCTGGGTATCAAGCCGCTCTATTACTACGCCTCTGAGAATCAGTTTGTCTTTGCATCCGAACTGCGCGCGTTGCTGGCAAGCGATTTGATACCGCGCCGGTTGAGTGCGGCAGGTCTTGATTCCTACCTCGCAAACGGATCCGTCGAAGCTCCACTCACGATCATCGAGGGCATCAAACAGCTCCTGCCGGGTCATGTTTTGCGTGTTAGATCTCAGCCTCAGATCGAAATGACTGAAACTGAATTTTCCACTCGCACGCCGCAGAGTGTTGAGAAGAGCCGCGAAGACGCTGTGGCACGCCTGCGTCACGAGCTGGAAGAATCAGTTCGTCTTCACCTCGTGAGCGATGTACCTCTCGGCGTCTTTCTTTCCGGCGGCATGGACTCAAGCGCCCTCGTCGCTTTAATGGGCCGCGTGGGTACGCAACAGCCACGGACTTTCAGCGTAGTTTTTGATGAAGCAAATTTTACGGAAGCGTCTTTTTCTCGTGCAGTTGCCGAACGCTTCAACACCGATCATTCGGAAATCCGGCTCAGCGAAGATCGGCTGCTCGAAATCCTCCCCAATGCGATCGCTTCGCTCGACCAACCCACGATGGACGGCATCAACACGTACGTGGTTTCGAGTGCGGTAAAGAGCAAAGGCATCACAGTCGCGCTGTCCGGACTGGGAGGCGATGAGTTGTTCGCCGGCTACCCAAGCTTTCGACGCGCGCTCAGGTTTGACGCGATGTCACAGGTGTCGAAGCGAGTGTTGCGTGCGGCGTCAGGTGTTGGACAGTTGGCAGTGACCGGATCGGTGCAGCGTCACAAGTTCTGGCAACTCGCGAACAGTGGCGGCAAGGCTGAGGATGTGTATCGCATTTCGCGCCAGCTCTTTTCGAAGGAGGCAGTGAAGAGAATTACTGGCCGCAATGGCCGAAATCACACGCACAACGGAAATCGCCATGATGCTGATGTGGTTAACACGATTTCGCGACTCGAGCTGACTGGGTACATGACGAACACATTGCTCCGCGATACGGATGCGATGAGTATGGCGCACTCGCTCGAGGTTCGTGTGCCGTTTGTCGATACGAAAGTTGTCGATTACGTGCTCTCGTTGCCTGGTGAATGGAAGGCGCCGTCGCGCGTTGGTCCAAAGCCGCTACTGGCCGATGCGATTGCTGATTTGTTGCCACGAGAGTTCTTGAATCGGCCGAAGATGGGGTTCACGTTGCCGTTTGAGAAATGGTTGCAGGGGAAGTTGAGAGACCAGGTCGCGTCAGTATTGGAAGGCTCGGCTCATGGATTGAATGCGCAAGTAGTTCGAGAGATTTGGTGTGACTTTTTAAATAAACCGCGCGCGGTCGGATGGTCGAGACCGTGGTCGTTGTATGTATTAGCCAGGTGGTGTGAGGTTAATCGGGTTAGTTAGACAGGATTGGCAGGATTGTAAACAGGATGAAGGTGTTGCATGTGATTCCGTCGGTTGATGAGCGGTCGGGTGGGCCAGCGACTGCGATTGTTCCGATGTGCCGTGCACTCATGCAGCAGGGAGTTGAGGTATTGTTGCTGAGCACGACGGCAGGATTGTCGCCGGAGGTGATACAGGGCGAAGTTTTGGATCACAAAGGTGTTCCGGCGATTTTCTTTCCGTCGCAATTGGGAGAGTCGTTCAAATACTCGCGGCCGCTGTCGGCGTGGTTGCGGTCAAACATACAGAACTTTGGCGTGGCCCACATTCACGCTGTGTTCAATCACTCATCTGTGGCGGCTGCGCATGTCTGTCAGAAGCGTGGGGTGCCTTACGTGATCAGGCCGCTGGGAACACTGGATCCGTGGAGTATGACGCAGAAGTCACTACGCAAGCGGCTGTTCTGGCAGGTCTCGGGCAGGGGAATCATGGACGGGGCTGCAGCCGTGCATTACACGAGCGAGGCGGAGAAGCTCTCAACTGAGTTGAGTCTTGGGTTGAATCATGGAAGAGTGATCCCGCTCGGTGTTGAAGTCGTGAGCAACTCGGCCGGCGAACGGGTCAGGGATCCTTACGTGGTCGTGTTGTCGCGCCTGCATCCGAAAAAGGGTTTGGATGTTTTGATTGATGCGTTTCTGTCGCTGGCGGAGATGCCGCAGTTTGCTGAGTGGCGACTGGTGATAGCTGGTGACGGGCCAGGCGAATACGTCTCGATGCTCAAGGCGAAGGCCAGTTCACGTAAAGAGAAAATCACCTTTACCGGGTGGATCGATGGTGATGAGAAAGACGCTGTGCTTGGTGGCGCGTCGTTGCTGGTCCTGCCTTCGCGCCAGGAGAATTTTGGTTTGTGTGTGATGGAGGCGATGGCGCAGTCAGTGCCGGTGTTGGTGAGCCCGAACGTGAATCTCGCTGCGGAGATCGCGAGGGCTAATGCGGGATGGATCGCGCCGCTGGACCACACTTCGCTTGCTGATACTCTGGCTGAGGCGCTTGCGGACAGAAACGAATTGGCGAGACGCGGTCGCTTCGGTAAGCAACTCTCGGAGAAATACTCGTGGGAGAACTCGGCGCGCGAGCTCGCTGATTTGTATCGAACGCTGATTCAGAAATGGAACAATGGCAGCTCCGGCTTACACAGAGTTTGAGTGGCACGCAGAAGGCGCGGGCAACGGCGATTCGGGCGAGAAGCTGACGGCTGTCTTTGTCGAGCTTGTGAAAAAGCTCGAAGGAGTGGGATCGATCTGCGATCTCGGATGTGGGAACGGGCATATCACCGGCCGGCTCGCAAAGTTGGGGTTTAGGGTTGTGGGTGTGGATGCGTCTGCGAGTGGGATTGCGGTTGCGCGACGCGCGTATCAGGGTGTTGAGTTTGTTGAGGCGTTGATCGATCGTCAGCTCAGTTTGGGGCAATTCGATCTCGTCGTTTCGAGCGATGTGATTGAGCACATGTATCGGCCGTCGGATCTGCTCGAGGCTGCGAGTGCGCTGCTAAAGCCGGGTGGGCAGATACTGCTCGGCACGCCTTATCACGGGTATCTTAAGAACCTCGTACTTGCAGCGAGTGGAAAGATGGATGCGCACTTTTCGGTGTTGCACGATGGTGGGCATATCAAATTCTTCAGCGTCAAAACGCTTTCGTGTTTGATGAGAAATTACGGCTTCACAGATCTCAGTTTCACGTTCTACGGCCGCGCACCGTGGCTCTGGAAGAATATGATTTGCCACGCCCGTAAACATAGTCGGGCGTGATCCAAGCTACTGTAGGGGCGGCCCTCCGTGGCCGCCCGGCGTGGAACTCGATCTTTTTCAACACAATCGATCGGGCATTTCACAAAGAGATCGATTCGACGCCGGGCGGCCACGGAGGGCCGCCCCTACAGTTACGCCCAATGCTCGCCGAAATCACACCACTGATTCTTACCTATAACGAAGCGCCAAATATCGGGCGCGTGCTTGAAGGGCTGCGGTGGGCACGGGAGATTGTGGTGGTGGATAGCTTTAGTGACGATGAGACGGTTCAAATCGCGGCTTCATTCCCAAACGTCCGCATAATTCAACGGGCATTCGATAACCATCGAAACCAATGGGAATTTGGACTGACGGAAACCGGAATCTCAACGCGGTGGGTGTTTGCGCTTGATGCGGATTACATTGTTACCGAGGAATTACTCGCAGAGATCAAAACCCTCGAGCCACAAACCGACACCGCCGGCTACCGCGCAAAGTTCATTTACTGCATCAACGGAAAACGACTTCGCAGCGGAATCTATCCACCCGTCACCGTACTCTACCGTCGCGATGCAGCGACGTACGTGCAGGACGGCCACACGCAACGAGTCGCGGTCGACGGCGCGATTGAGGACTTACGCGAACCGCTGCTGCACGATGATCGCAAGCCGTTTCGACGTTGGTTCAATTCACAGTCGAAATACACTGAGCTCGAAGCCGAAAAGCTTCGAGCCAAGGATCCCTACGAACTGGAATTCGCCGATCGCTTGCGACGCTGGCGTTTCATCGTGCCGCCCGCGATGTTGTTTTACTGCCTCGTCGTTCGTGGCGGCATCCTTGATGGCCCGGCCGGGTTTTACTATGCGTTTCAGCGCGCGATGGCCGAATTGATGCTGAGCCACAGATTAAACGGATGAAGAACGGATGTACGTTTTAGGGATCAATGCGTATCACGGCGATGCGGCGGCGGCGCTCATCAGGGATGGCCGCTTGATCGCCGCGGTTGAGGAAGAACGCTTCAATCGTTGCAAGCACTCAGCGGGATTTCCCGAGCAGGCAATTCGGTATTGTCTGAAAGAAGCCGGTATCGGAATTGAAGAACTGGACCACGTCGGCATATCGAGAGATCCATCCGCACATCTGCACAAAAAGATTCTCTTCGCGGCCACGCGCATCAAGAGCCTGGCACGCTCTCAGATCAAGGACCGTCTCGGCAATGCGGCGCGTGTGCGGGATTTAAAAGAAGAATTGGCGCGCGTTTTCGGCGTTTCCAAGAAACATCTCCGCGCGCGCTTTCACAACATCGAGCATCACCGCGCGCATCTTGCCAGTTGTTTCTTTGTTTCTCCTTTTGAACGCGCGGCATTGTTGTCGATCGACGGCTTCGGAGATTTCATCTCGACGATGTGGGCCGTCGGCGAAGAGAACTCGATCGACGTGCTGGGCCACGTGGAGTATCCGCACTCGACTGGAATCGTCTACACCGCGACGACACAGTTTCTCGGCTTTCCGCATTACGGCGACGAAGGAAAGGTCATGGGCCTCGCGCCTTACGGTCAGCCGCGCTTCATAAACGAGTTTCGTGAAATCATTCGCGCCGAAGAGAACGGTCAGTTTCGCTTGAATCTCGATTTCTTCCGTCATCACTCCGAAGGCGTCGAGATGACATGGGACGCGGGTTCACCAGCCATTGGCCGGGTTTATTCTGATCAGTTCACGCGCATCTTTGGGCCGGCACGCGTGGAAGGAGAACCGTTAACGGATCGCGAACGCGATATCGCGGCGAGTCTGCAACTGCGTCTCGAAGAAGTTGGCTTTCACATTCTGAATAATCTTCACGAGAGAACCGGGCTCACAGATCTCGGCGTCGCAGGCGGCGTTGCCTACAACTCGGTGATGAACGGTAAGATACTGCTCGAGACGCCATTCAAGCGGGTTTATGTTCAGCCTGCGGCAGGTGACAGTGGAACGGCGCTGGGCGTCTGCTATCAGATTTACAACGAGGTTCTGAAGTGCGAGCGCGGTGAAGTGATGGATGGCGCGTACACTGGTCCGCAGTTTTCAGATGAGGAGATCCGCGCTGCCTTGGAGCAGAGCGGGTTTGCTTTTGAGAGTTACACTGACAACGAAGTTACAAAGCATGCGGCACACGATATCGCTGCCGGTTTGGTTGTTGGGTGGTTCCAGGGTCGCATGGAATTCGGCCCACGCGCGCTGGGCAATCGATCGATCGTGGCAGATCCGCGTCGCGCTGAAATGAAGGATATCCTCAACGATCGCATCAAGAAGCGCGAACCGTTCCGGCCGTTTGCGCCGTCGATTCTAGAGGAACGCGTCGGCGATTACTTCGAGCAAACGCATCCCGCGCCGACGATGTTGATGGTCTATCAGATCAGAGAAGAACGAAGGAGTCAGATTCCGGCGGTGACACACATCGATGGCTCGGGTCGTTTGCAAACAGTTTCCCGCGCGTTGAACGAGCGTTATTATCAGTTGATTTCAGACTTCGCTGAGTTAACGGGCGTGCCGGTAATTCTCAACACCTCGTTCAACGAGAACGAGCCGATTGTTTGCACGCCGGGGGAAGCGATTGAGTGTTTTAGGAAGACGAAGATGGATGTGCTGTATCTCGGAAATTTTGCGCTGAGAAGAAAGGACTAGGCGATGCGGATTTTGGTCACAGGGGGTGCGGGGTTCATTGGCTCGCATCTTTGCGAGCGGCTCGTCGGTGAAGGCAACGAAGTGCTTTGCCTCGACAATTTTTTTACCGGCAGACGCGAAAACATCTTACATCTGCTCGACAACCCTCGCTTCGAGCTGATCCGGCACGACGTCACCGAGCCGATACTCCTCGAAGTGGATCAGATCTACAACCTCGCCTGTCCCGCGTCGCCCGTTCACTACCAGTACAATCCGGTTAAGACTGTCAAGACAAACGTCATGGGCGCGATCAATATGCTCGGCCTTGCGAAGCGCGTGCGCGCGCGTATTCTCCAGGCGTCGACGTCCGAAGTTTATGGTGACCCGCTCGTCCATCCTCAAACAGAAGACTACTGGGGCAACGTCAATCCCATCGGCATTCGTTCCTGTTACGACGAAGGCAAGCGCATCGCCGAGACTTTGATGACCGACTATCACCGTCAAAACAACGTCGACATTCGCATTGCTCGCATCTTCAATACCTATGGACCACGAATGCTCGAAGACGATGGTCGCGTAGTTTCAAACTTCATCGTTCAGGCTTTGCGCGGCGAGCCGTTAACACTCTACGGCGAGGGACAGCAAACGCGCTCCTTCTGTTACGTTGACGATCTGGTTGAAGGATTGATCCGGCTGATGAACGTCAAAGGTGTACACGAGCCGTTGAATCTCGGCAATCCCGGCGAGTTTACGATCATGCAATTGGCAGAAGAGGTGGTGAAGGCCTGTGACTCGAGATCCGGATTTACTTATCTGCCACTGCCGGCCGACGATCCGAAGCAGCGCAAGCCTGACATCGGAAAAGCGAAGTCGCTGCTTGGCTGGAACCCGACAATTCCATTGCGTGAGGGTCTGAAGAAAACCGTTGAAGACTTCAAAGCAAGAGTCAACGTTTAGTTGAAAGTTCTGCTCCTCAATCAGTGTTTTTACCCTGATGTGGTTTCTACGGCACAACACCTCACAGATCTCGCCACAACTCTTGCTTCACGCGGACACGAAGTAACTGTCATCGCCAGCGACCGCGGATACGATGATCCGGCGATTCGTTTCAAACGTCGTGAGCGCTGGAACGGAATCGAGATCATTCGCATCCCGGCTGCGTCGGTCGGAAAGACCAGCAAATGGCGACGCGCTCTGAACTTCGGCAGTTTTATGCTGCTGTGTTCGCTTCGTCTGCTGGTGCTGCGTCGATTTGACGTCGTCGTTGCGCTCACATCACCGCCGCTAATCTCATTTCTCGCGGCACTCTTCGTAAAACTCAAGGGCGGCAGTTTTTGCTTCTGGGTAATGGACCTCAACCCGGATGAGGCAATTGCGGCCGGCTGGTTGGAACAGAATTCCGCTACTAGTCGAGTGTTTCAACGGATGTTGAAGTACAGCCTGAAAGTCGCATCACGAACGATTGTCCTCGATCGTTTTATGAAGGAGCGTGTTGTTGATAAGGGTGTCGATGGAGAACGCGTAGCAATCGTGCCGCCGTGGTCACATGACGACGCGGTCGTTTACGCGGCCGCGGGAAGAGAAGCGTTTCGGCAGCAGCACGGTTTGTCTGACACGTTTGTGGTGATGTATTCGGGCAACCACAGCCCGTGTCATCCACTCGATACGCTTCTCGATGCCGCTCGTGCGCTCGAAAACAAACCGGAAATCAGCTTTTGTTTTATCGGCGGCGGCAGCGAGCAGGCAAAGGTACTCGAGTCCGGATTGAGCAACGTGAAGTGTCTGCCGTATCAGCCGCTGAACGAACTCTCAAATTCTCTGTCGGCGGCTGATCTTCATGTTGTTGTGATGGGTGAGAGATTCGTCGGCATCGTTCACCCATGCAAGGTCTACAACATTCTCTCGATTGGTGCTCCGGTTCTGTACATCGGCCCGGAGCCGAGTCACGTCACCGATATTGCATCGCAGCATGGCCAGTTCTATCTCGCTCTTCACGGCGATGTTGCTGCGGTTGTGAAAGCGATCACTGAAGCAATGCAACACGAGCGACCTCGGCCCGTGATCTCTTTCTTAAAACAGACTCTCCTACCGGAGCTGATAGAGCTCATCGAGTTGGGACAGGATTTACAGGAAGTTTCAGGATTAACCCCTTCGCCTGAGAGGTAATCAACTTTGAAAACATACTTCGCTCTGTTTTCAATAGCGACCATCGCTTCGCTGATCACCACCCCCATCATTCGCCGGCTCTGTGAGCGATACAAACTGCTCGACGTGCCGCTCGACGGCCGGCGCATACATCGCAGAGCTGTGCCACGGCTCGGCGGCGTTGCACTCTATCTTTCCTGCGTTGCGGCACTCTCGACATTATTATTTGTCGATAACTTGCTCACGCATACACTCAGTCTTTTCAAATCTGAAATCCTCGCATTACTCATTCCTGCGACGCTCGTGTTGCTGCTTGGTGCGTACGACGATTTGCGTGGCGCTAACGCGACTGTGAAGTTCATCGGTCTCGGGCTCATTGCAACGTTGTTCTACGCGATGGGTGGTCGCATCGACGCGCTTTCAATTCCTCTTGCCGGTTCTGTGCACCTGCCCGCCATATTATCGTTCATCGTCACGGTTGTTTGGCTCGTCGGCATTGCCAACGCATTCAATCTTATCGATGGGCTCGACGGGCTGGCATCGGGCGCAGCTTTGTTCTCATCGCTCGTCATCCTCGGCGTTTCTGCTTCTGGGGATCGAGCGTTGACGATCGTCGTGGCGCTGGTATTGTGCGGAGCGCTCGCTGGGTTTCTTCGTTATAACTTCAATCCCGCGTCAATCTTCCTCGGCGACTCCGGTTCGCTGTTCACGGGATTTCTGTTAGCTGCGCTATCGGTGCTGGGAACGCAGAAGGCGACGACCGCAGTTGCGATTGTTGTACCGATTCTTGCGTTCGGATTTCCGGTTGTTGATACCGCGATGACGATGGGCCGGCGATTGGTGAGTCGCAAGCCTGTCTTTCAGGGCGACAATGAACACATTCATCACATGTTGCTCGCGCGAGGCTGGTCGCAACGGCGAGCAGCGCTTGTGCTTTATGGTGTTTGCGCTTTGTTTGGTCTGGTGGCGCTGATCTTTCCGGCGACGGGATCGAAGCTGACGGGCTTCATGATATTCGTGATTTCGGTAGCCGTGATCATCGCGGTGGGCCACCTTCGTTATCACGAAGTCGACGAGCTGCGTGCGGGCGTGAAGCGCACGGTCGGTGATCGTCGTTTGCGCGTGGCGAACAACATTAGAGTCAGACGCTCGGCCCTCGCGTTATCAAAGGCTTCGGATCTACACGAGATGTTTGAAGCGACGCGACACTTGCTGGATTTCGGCGAGTTCAGTTTCGCGAATGCTCAAGTTGGCCAGGCTGGTCGCGCGGATATGAATGAGCGGGCGTACGAGGCGAGTTTGCAGCGACATCCGAAGCAGGAACTCGAGTTTCGCAATGGTCGCGTGTTGTGGTCGTGGTCTGGAAAAGATGAAGCTGGGCCGTCGGGCTCGGATTGGTGCATTCGCTTGCCGCTCGTGAAAGACGGTGTGGAGTGGGGTTGGCTGAGTTTCTATCGCAGTGCAGACAGCGAGCCGCTGCTGGTAGATGTAAATTATCTGGCTGATTTGTTCCGGCGCGAGTTTACCGATGCGACAGCGAGGATTCTGGCGGTGCATGAGGAGCCAGTCGCTGCCGCCGCGATGGTGATGACTGCTGAAAGCGCGAGGTGATTTAATCCGGCTTTGATCCGTAAAATCTGTGGCCAGTAAGCTGATATTCGCAGCACTAGTGGGATTGATCGTAATCGTCCCTTTGCCTTACGGTACAGTCGAGCCGTGGTGGAAAGCGGCTTTCGTTTGTGCTGTCTTCGC
>Ga0068871_100001834_pt1 | contig 14350 bp, 15 predicted proteins | sample KBSMisM72_FD_72750 | JGI IMG/M metagenome (GOLD analysis project Ga0068871, IMG submission 72750) | Miscanthus rhizosphere microbial communities from Kellogg Biological Station, Michigan, USA - KBS Miscanthus M7-2 | ecosystem: Host-associated > Plants > Roots > Rhizosphere > Soil ... | reverse complement strand
CGACGCGCTCACCGTCCCGGTGGCGCCGCCGGTTCGACCGACGACCGCTCCTTCCCAGCGGGAGCCGGATCCCGCCGAGCCGTTGACGATTCCCGCCAAGTCGCAATCCGCCGCGATCGACTCGCTGCCCGGCGCCATTGAAACGCCACCGGGACCGCCGACGCTCTCGCAGGGTTCCGGCAGCGGCGGCGGCGCCGGGACCGGTCGAGGCTCCGGCGATGGATCGGGCACCGGCTCTGGATTGGGACCGGGCAGCGGAGGCGGCACGGGCGGCGGCGTCTACCGTCCCGGCAACGGCGTGGCCGGTCCCCGGGCGGTCTATGTCGCCAAGCCGCGCTACACGAGCGACGCCATGCGCGCACGCCTCCAAGGGGCGGTGCTGGTCGAATGCGTGGTGCAAATCAACGGCGCCTGCACGGACGCGCGGGTGCTGCGATCGCTGGATCCGGTCTTCGGCCTCGATCAGGAGGCGATCAAGGCCGCCGGGGAATGGCGCTTCCTTCCCGGCACCCGGCTCGGTCAGCCGGTGCCGGTCATCGTGACGATCGAGTTGGATTTCGTGATTCGCTGACGCCGACGCGCGGCGTCAGGTCGATCTCAGCCCCTGCGGATCTCCGAGCCCTGGAACCGGATCCTGAGCCGGTAGACCTTCTTGATGCTGCACTTGATCGCGCCGGTCGCCAGGTCCACGTGCTCGGGCACATCGATGCGATGAATATCCACCGCGGCGTGGTAGCCGCGTTCTGAAAACACGTCGATCAACATCGCCAGCGCGAGCGGGTCGTCGAGCACCGTATCTTCGGTGTTGATATGCGCCACCCCGGAGATGGCGTGGCGGAGGATGATCGGCATCATCTTCCGCTCGATGAACGCGATGACCTTGGCAAAGCGTTCGCCGTTTTCCAGCTCGTAGCTGTCGAGCCGCTTCACCAGCTCCTGCCGCGCGTGCACGATGATTTCGCTCGCCACCGGCACGCCGCGCAGCCGCTCCACGGTGCGGGGATCGAGCTCGAGCGTGCTCTGGTATTGCAGCTCCTGGAGGATGTTCTGCTCCACCTTCTCGAAGGAGCCCTGGGCGTTGACGAAATGGTAGTGGAAGATTTCCTCGAGCGACTGGAGGGCGTTCCAGGTCTGCTCCTTGAACGCCTGATAGCGGCGCCGCGCCAGGAGCTCGTCGTGATCGGTCGGCCGATCTTCGCTCAACCGGCCGACGCCGGTGCGCCGCACGTCCTCGTTGTGGGCGAGCGTTTCGCGCCCCCGTTTCAGCTGGCGCGCGATCGATTCCTTCTCCTCGACGAACAGCACCATGATGTGGATCGTGGGGTGGCGGAAATGGATGCTGAGCGGCGTGTTCACGAACTCGCGCCGCAGCGCGTGCATCTGATCGACGAGCAGCTTCAGGCACTCGACCTGCACGGTGGTGCGCGGAAAGCCGTCGATGATCACGCCGTCGTGGTATTCCGGCTTCAGCAGCTCGCGGAGCAGCAGGCCGGTCGCCTCGCGGTCGCCGACCAGGTGCCCCGCGTCTTTCAGCGCTCTCGCCTCCGGCGAGTCGAGCAGCGTGCTCATCACGATCGGACGGCACGTGAAGCTGCGGGTCTTGGCGATGAACGCCGTGTTGGTGCCTTTGCCGGCCCCGGGCGCGCCGCCGAGGAGAATGATTTCTTTCGGGAAACGCAGGTGCTCGCGCCCGTAGTCGACTTCGAGCTCCTGCCAGACGGATTCGAAGATCAGCCGCCCATCCTTGATCTCGAGGTCGTTGAGTTTGATCCGCACCGGGTCATTGGTCTGTTGGGTCATGAGAGCCGTCAGCTGGCCGTTGTGGGGGGCGTGTCAGGCGGGATATTACCATCGCCGCCCACAACCTCAACCTGATCGCGCGGAGGCAGGGCGAGCGCGGTTTCAGCGCGGCGTGGTGCCGGTGATCACCCGGTCAGTGGGAAACGGATCCGGTCGTCTCGCGTGCCGACGCGTGCGAGGGGCTCGACGAGGCGACCGGGGCGTCCAGATGTGCATCGCCACCGGGCCCCTGTCCCTCGCCTTCGGTCGATTGGCGCACTCTCTCGAACGCCGGCTGATCGAGCGGGAAGGTCTGGCCGTACGCGCTGTGCATTTCCGCGGTGAGCTCGTCGCGGCGCTCAAGGATGGCCGCCCGATCGACCACGCCATCCTGAATCTCGGCGAGCAGCGCACGATGCCGCTCGCAGACGAGCCACAGGTTGTGCGCGCAGACGCGGTGGGCGTAGACCCGTCCCTCGAAGCCCCACGCGATGTATGCCGCGTGGCCGGCGAACGCCAGGCTCGCCGCGACGACCGCCGCGATACGGTACCCGCGCCCGAGCTCCATCAGGCTCAGGACCGATGCCGCCACTGCCACGAGCATCAGCACGAGCACGGCGATCCTGATCCGCGAGGTCAGGGCCGCCAGCCGCTCCGCGGCGCGCGCGTGCACCGTGTAATTCTCACCGGTCCGCGTCAGATTCAGACGCACGTGATCGACGATGCCAAGCCCGAACATGGAGCCCTCCCATCTGCGAAGGTGCGACGATCTCCAGCTCTGCAAGGCTCAAGCCGGTTCCGGATCGATACCGTCCTGCTTGGCGGGGCTCGTCGCCGGCTCAGAACATCTTGCGCTGAACCTTGATCTCATCGTCGGGCAGGACGAGATCGTTCAGCTGCGCGGTCATCTCGGTCCGCTTGCCTTTCACGACGCGGACAATCCGGGGGCGTCGATCCGTACCGCCCTCGGCAAGACCGCCGACCAGGGCGATCGCCTGCCCCACGGTCATGCCTGCCAGGATCTTGTACGCGCCCGGTTTCGCGACGAAACCCGAGATGTAGAAACGCTTCGCGATCGGCACGTTGACGATGTCGCCGTCCTGAAGCGTGACGTCGACGCCGGCCGTGCCCTGCTCGATGTCCGTGATGGTGATCGTGCGGCGCGCCGGCGCTCCCGACTTCGACGCCCGAATGACCACCACATGGTCGCCGGCGCCGTCGGTCGGCGACCCGACTGCGGCGAGCGCGTCGGGCACCGTCATGGTCGAGGCGGTCAGGGTGGCGCGGCCTGGATAGCGAACTTCGCCCGTGACGAGCACGCTGAACGAGCCGGGCTCCGCCGCCTGCCTGACGCCGGACGAGCCGGCCGCCGCGCTCAGCACGCTGAAGACCGCCGTGACGAGCAGGGCGAGGAGACCCGCCTTCATCAGATTCGATAGTAGCCGGGAAGCGAGGACGGCAGCTGACCAATCGGGCACACCCGCGGGGAGACGCTACGGGGCGGGTTGGGTGTGGGCCTCAATCCAGCGCTCGGCGTCGCCGATGTCGCGGAACACTTCGACCGACTGATGCAGCTGGCCGGCGAGGATGGAGTACATTCGGACCATCCCGTACGCCGCCGGCATGGTCGTGACGAAGGCCACCGGGCCGCGCTGGCCGAACGCGCGCGACAGGGTCTCGACGTGCTTGAGGCCCATGCGCACGTCAGCCTGGCTGGCGACGGTCGAAACCAGCCGCGAGTCGTACAGCATGCCGTACTGCCACGTCCCTTCGGACGCCTGACGATCGACCACCGCCATGACGTCCTCGTACGCGACCGTGCCGACGGTCGTCACGGTAATTCGGCGATGCTCGTCGTCGCGTTCGTAGGTAATCGGCATGACGGTCTGCCACAAGGTATCATGCGATACCGGCCGCTGATGCTTCCACGAATCGCCCGCAGGCGCTCGAAGCTGCACGGCTTCGGCGTCTTCGCCCAGGCCCCGATCAACAAGAACACGCGGATCATCGACTACGCCGGCGAGCTCGTCCGCAACAGCGACATTGAAGCACGCGAGGAGCGCTACCTCGCGGACGGGTGCATCTGGACGTTCCGGATCAACCGCGCGTGGAGCCGCGACGCCGCCGTCGGCGGCAACATCGCCCGGTTCATCAACCACTCCTGTACGCCGAACTGCTGGTTCGAAGTTGTGGGCCGGACGATCTGGATTCGGGCCTCACGGCGGATCCGCGCCGGCGAAGAGCTGACCTACGACTACTCCACCATCGGCGAGCATACGATCCCCTGCCGATGCCGGCCAGGCTGCCCCAACAAGCTGTGAGGCGCCGCTTCAGATCAGCGGCTTCATCGTCCAGTCGGCGTCGTTGACGAGCGCCTCGTAGTCGGCCGCGGCAATCGACTTCTTGGAGTAGTTGCACGAGACGATGAAGAGCTCTTTGTCTTCGCTCCAGTCGGCGCGGGTCACCACACAGTCGATCGCGTCGCCCTGGACCCGGGCGGCCAGTTGGAGCGGCTCGCCGGCCTTCGGAATGGCGGGCACCTGCGCAAGGCGGGTGAATCGCACGACGCTGTTGTCGATGACCTTGTCGGGAGCGCTTGCCGACCGGATGGTCAGCCGGGGAATACGGAGATTTATTTCGACGTCAATCGGCACGCCTCCTATCTTATATTCGGCGGCGCCTGTGCCGTGCCTCCGAAGTTTTTTCGTGGGGCGTCGGGGCGCTCGACTGCCGCGACTAGCTCGGAAGCTGCAGCCGGGCGCGCAGGCCGCCCGAGGGGGAGGGTCCCAGCGCAATCGAACCGCCGTAGAGCTCCGCCAGGTCCCGGACGATGGCGAGGCCGAGGCCGGATCCGGGCGCCGCTTCATCCGCCCGCACGCCGCGCTGCAGCACGGCCTCCCGCATCGACGCCTCCAGCCCCGGGCCGTCGTCGTCGACGGTGATGACGATGGCGGGGCCGCTGGACGCGGAGGCGATGACGATCCGCGACCGCGCCCACTTGCAGGCGTTATCGAGCAGGTTGCCGACCATCTCGTCGAGGTCCTCGCGTTCGACCCGAACGACATGCGCCGCGTCGGCCTCGACCTCGATCGAGAGGCCCCGATCGGCATGCAGCCTGAGCAGGGTCCGGGCGAGCCCCTCGGCCGACGCGAGCACGGAGCAATGAGCGCCGGGCGCCGCCCCCGAGGCCGCGGCCCGGGCGTGCGCGAGGTGGTAGTCCATCTGGCGCCGCATGCGCTCGATCTGCTGTCGCATGACCGCGGCCAGCTCGCCCTGCCCTGCCCCGTCCGCGACCTCGGCTTCGTGCGCGAGGACGGCCAGCGGCGTTTTCAACGCGTGCGCCAGATCGCCGGCCTTTGCGATCGCCCGCTTCACGGTCTGATCGCGCAGATCGAGCAGGGCGTTGAGATCGTCGACCACCGGCTGCACTTCGCTCGGATAGTGGCCGTCGACGCGCCGGGCGCGTCCGTCGCGCACCGAGGCGAGGCGCTCGCGCAGCTCGGTGAACGGCGACAGGCCGTGCCGCACCATCGACAGCCCGCCCACCAGGCAAACCGTCGCGAACACGACGAGCGCGGAGTTGTGGACGAACCCGACGAGGTGTGGATAGCGGTGGATGAGCGTGATGCCGATCGCCGTCGTGATCGCCAGGAGTCCTGCGATCCAGAGGAGCGATCCGAACATGAGGCGGCGGCGGAACGAACCCGCGGTCATGGCTCGGGCTCGATGCGGTAGCCGAGGCCGCGCACCGTCTCGATGTACGAGCCGCCGAGTTTGCGCCGCAGCCGCGCGATGAACACCTCCACCGTGTTGGAGTCGCGATCGGCGCTCTGCGCGTAGATGTGCTCGGTCAGTTCTGCCTGCGAGACGACGCGTCCGCGCTGGTGCATCAGGTACGACAGGACGCGAAACTCGTGGCTGGTCAGCTTCACGGGCGCGGCGTCCACCGTCACCTTGGCGACGCGCGGGTCGAGGACGAGGCCGCCGCAGCGCAGCTCCGGGGTCACCTGTCCGCTGGCGCGCCGGATCAGCGCGCGGAGCCGTGCAAGGACCTCTTCGATGCGAAACGGCTTGGCGACGTAGTCGTCCGCGCCGCCGTCGATCCCCTGCACTTTCTCGTGCCAGCTGCCGCGCGCGGTCAGCACCAGGACGGGGACGGCGATGCCGGCGTCGCGCCATCGGCGCAGCACCGTCAGGCCGTCGATCCGCGGGAGGCCGAGATCGAGGACCACGGCGTCGTACTGCTCGGTCTGACCGAGAAAATCGGCGCGTTCGCCGTCAGCGGCGCAGTCCACGGCGTAACCCGCGTCGCCCAGCGCGGTCACCAGCTGCTTGGACAGCAGCACCTCGTCTTCTACCACCAGCACGCGCAGACAGCCCTCCTCCTGGTCTCTGAGACGGCGTCTCTGAGACCGCGTCTCTGAGACCAAAGCTCTGAGACCGCGTCTCTGAGACCGGGTCTCTGAGACCGGTTATAGCCCAAATGGACCTGAACGGCGGCTGAACAGGCCATTCATGGCCGGTTCAACCGCCGCCCGGTAGCGTGTGGTGCAGAGGAGACCGGTATGACGAAACAGCTGACGACGATGATGGCCGTGCTGGCGCTGGTGGGGAGTATTTCCGCGCAATCGAAGAAGGCCGAGGGGCTGACGGGGACCTGGAACATGGGGCTGCAGGGCGGCCACGTGATCCCGGTCGCGCTCGTGCTGACGCAGGACGGCGAGGCGCTGACCGGCGTCGTCTCGATGCCGACGCAGAAAATCGGACAGACGGTGGACATTTCCCTCAAAGGCACGTACGCGAGCGCCGCGTTCACGCTGTCTGGCAGCGTCGAGGGCGCGAAGGAACCCACGACGATCGAGATCACCGGCAAGCTGAACGAGGAGGGCATGCTCGAAGGCCGGGTAGTGATGGGCGGCACCTCGGGCCCGCACGGCAACATGCCGTACACCGCGGAACGGCTGAAAGAACGGAAATGAACGCGCTCTCGCGCCGCAGCGTGCTCAAAGGGATGGGCGCCACCGTGGCGCTCCCCTTCCTCGAAGCGATGGTCCCGGTCCGCCGCGCAACCGGCGCCGCGCCGGCTCCGGCGCCGAGGCGGCTCGTCTGCATCGAGATGGTGCACGGATCCGCGGGAAGCTCGGCGATCGGCGTGAAGAAACACCTGTGGGCCCCCGCCGCGATCGGCCGCGACTTCGACCTCGCCCCGACCAGTCTTCGTTCCCTCGAACCCTTCCGCGATCTCCTGACCATCGTCAGCAACACCGATGTGGATCCCGCAAATCCGTTCACCGCCAAGGAGATTGGCGGCGATCATTTCCGGTCGAGCGCGGTATTCCTGACGCAGGCGCACCCGAAGCAGACGCAGGACGGCGACGTGCAGGCCGGCGTCTCGATCGATCAGCTCTTCGCGCAGCGCTTCGGCCAGGACACCGCGATCCCCTCGATGCAGCTCTGCATCGAGAGCGTGGACCAGGCCGGCGGCTGCGGCAACGGCTACTCGTGCGTCTACACCGATGCGATCAGCTGGGCCGCGCCGAACCGCCCGCTGCCGATGATGCGCGACCCGCGCGTCGTCTTCGACAACCTGTTCAGCGTACTGAAGGCCGGCGGCACGCGGGCCGAACGCGCGGAGCGGCTCGCCGAGGATCGCAGCATCCTCGACTGGCTGCTGTCATCGGTCGCCCGGCTGCAGAAGACGTTGAGCCCGGCCGATCGGTCGCGGCTCGCCGACTACCTCGAACACGTGCGCGAGATCGAGCGGCGGATCCAGATCGTCGAGGCGCGCAACCGCAGCGGGGAGTTGAGGGAGCTGCCCGCCGCGCCGGCTGGCGTCCCGGACTCGTTCAGCGAGCACGTCAAGCTGATGTTCGATCTGCAAGCACTCGCCTTCGCGTCGGATGTCACGCGGGTCTTCGCATTCAAGTTGGGCCGCGATGCCTCCAACCGCAGTTATCCGGAAAGCGGATTCAAGGGGACGTTCCACGAGACCTCGCACCACAGCGGACGCGAAGACAAGATTCTGAACTTCGCGACGCTGAATACGTTCCACGTCGGCCTGATTCCCTACTTCCTGGAAAAGTTGAACAACACGCCCGAAGGCGATGGCAGCGTGCTGGACAACACCGTCCTGATCTACGGATCGCCGATGGGTGATTCGAACCTGCACAATCACAAGCGGGTGCCGTTCTTCATCGCCGGCCGCGGCGCCGGCGCGCTCAAAGGCGGGCTGCACCTGAAGGCGCCCAACGCCACGCCGCTCGCCAACGTGATGCTCGGCCTCCTGCACACGCTGGGGCTCGAGGATCTGGAGCGCTTCGGCGACAGCGAGGGCGCGTTCGAGCTGAATGCCGTATGAGCAGCGGGCCGAATACAATATCAAGCATGGCCAGCATGCTCGAAGCGATTGAAATCAAGCGGAAGACCTATTTCGAATACGAAGGCGCGCCGTACCACTGCCTGGACGTCGAGGTGTCCAAGCCGACCGCCCGCGGCGGTCAGACGCTGGTGCGGATCAAGATGCGCAACATGCTCACGCAGGCGGTCTTCGATCGCACCTTCAAGGCCGGCGAGAAGTTCAACGAGCCCGATCTGGCGTTCATCTGGGCGACGTATCTCTACGCCGACGCGTCGGGCTACAACTTCATGGACCAGAACACGTTCGACACGATCACGCTCCAGGCCGACGTGGTCGGCGACGACAAGTTCCTGCTGGTCGACAACCTGCTGATCCAGATCCACACCTACAACGACAAGCCGATCGGCCTGGTGTTCCCGCCCCACGTCGAGATCACCGTGACCTCCACCGAAGCCGGCGCGCGCGGCGATACGGCCAGCGGCAGCGTGACGAAGGTGGCGACGCTCGAGACCGGCATGGAGATCCGCGTCCCGCTGTTCATCAAAGAGGGCGAGAAGATCAAGGTGCACACCGAATCGCGCGAGTTCTCGGGCCGGGCGTAACAGGCATGATGAGCGACGTGCGGCAGGCGTGGCGGATGATCTGGCGGATGCCGGGCCTCGCCGCCGTCGTGATCGTGTCGCTCGGCGTCGGCATCGGCGTCAACACCGCCGTGTTCTCCTGGATTCAGGCGCTGGTCCTGCAGCCGATCCCCGGCGTCGCCGACGCGGGCGGAGTCCAACTGGTCGAGCCGCGAGCCGATACAGGGTCGTATCCCGGCGCGTCGTGGCTCGAATATCGCGACCTGCGCGATCGCATGCGCACGCTGCCGGACCTGTTCGCCTTCCGCATGGTGCCGTTCAACGTCGGCGAGAGCGGGCGTCCCGAACGCGCGCACGGCCTGCTGGTGTCCGGCAATTACTTTTCGGCGCTGGGCCTGAAGCCGGCGCTCGGCCGCTTCCTGCGGCCCGATGAAAGCGAACGCGCCGGCGGCGCCCCGGTCGTCGTCATCTCGTATTCGTACTGGAAAACCCGCTTCGACGAAGCGTCGAGCGCCCTCGGGCGGACGCTGCGCGTCAACGATCGGCTGCTGACCATCGTCGGCGTCGCGCCCGAGCGGTTCCAGGGAACCGTGACGATGCTCGCATTCGATCTCTGGGTGCCGGCAACGATGGCGCCGGAACTGCTGGCCGGATCGCGCGAGCTCGAGGATCGCAGCCAGCGCGGTTATAGCGTGGCCGGCCGGCTGGCGCCGCACACGACGCGAACCGCGGCGCAAACCGAGGTCGACGTCGCGATGCGGCAGCTCGCGCACGACTATCCGGAGACCAACAAAGCGATCGAGGCGGTGGTGCTGCGGTTCTGGCAGACGCCGCGCGGGCCGCAGCAGTTTCTCATCAGCGCGCTCGAAGTCCTGCAAGGGGTGCTGCTGCTCCTGCTCCTCGCGGTGTGCGGCAACACCGCGAACCTGATGCTGGCGCGCGCCAGCGCGCGGTATCGGGAGGTCGGCGTGCGGCTCACGCTTGGCGCCGGGCCGTGGCGCGTCCTGAGCCTGCTGCTGACCGAGAACCTCGTGCTGGCGCTGCTCGGCGCCGTGCTCGGCGCGGTCATCGCCGTCTGGGCAACCGACGCCCTGCGCGCCGTGCCCATGATCGGCTCGGTGCCGATCAAGATTCAAACGGGCGTGGACAGCGTGGGGCTTGCGTTCGCGCTGGCGCTCGGCCTGCTCTGCGGCGCCATCTTCGGGACGGCGCCGGCGGTGCAGCTGGCGCGCGTCGACCCGCAGGTGGCGCTGCGGTCGGGCGCGCGTACCGCGGGCCGCAATCCCCTGCGCAACGGGCTGATGGCGGTCGAGGTCGGGCTTGCCCTCGTCGTGCTGATGGCGGCCGCGCTGTTCGTGCGCAGTTTCAGCGACACGCTCGAGACCGATCCCGGCTTCCGACGCGAAGGCGTGCTGCTCGCCGAATACGATCTGTCGGGGCGCAACATGAGCGACGCCGCGGTGCGCGACTTCACCGGCCGCCTGCTGGCGCGCTTGCGCACCCTGCCCGGGGTCGAGTCGGCGGCGATCGCGAACCAGGTCCCGCTGGACATTCACGGTCTGTCGCTGCGCGGGTTCACCCTCGAAGGCCGCGCCCGTCCCGACGCGCCGCCGGAGCGCGCGCTGAGCAACATCGTGACGGCGGACTATTTCCGCACCATGGGCATCCCGCTGCGCGCCGGCCGGGACTTCGCGGCGTTCGACGACGCGGCGGCGCCGCGGCAGGCGATCGTCAACGAGGAGTTCGTGCGCCGCTTCGTCCCGGACGGCGAGCCGCTGGGACGAAGGATCGAGAACCGCGATCGGCAATACGCCATCGTCGGCGTCGTGCGCAATTCGCTGAGCGAGTCGTTCGGCGAGAAGGCGGCGCCGGTCATCTATTTCTCGTACCGCGATCGTCCGTCGCCGGCGGGCCAGATCCACCTGCGCACACGGCCCGGCAACGAAGCGCTGCTCGGACCGGAGGTGGAGCGCGTGGTGCGGGAGCTCGATCCGACGCTGCCGGTCTACGACGTCCGCACGCTGACCGAGCACGTCGACAAGAATCTCTTTCTGCGCAAGATTCCCGCCCGCATGTTCGTCGTGCTCGGGCCGCTGATGCTCGTCCTGGCGGCGATCGGGATCTACGCCGTCGTCTCCTACTCGGTTTCGCGGCGCACGACCGAGATCGGCGTGCGCCTCGCGCTGGGCGCGACCGCGCGGCGCGTCGTGTCGCAAATCGTCCGCGAGACACTGCGCATCGTCGGCGCCGGGGCGCTCGCCGGCTGGGTGCTGATGTTCCTGGTGGCGCTTCACCTGCTGGGCGGCGTGATCAGCCTGCCGGTCTTCGTCGGAGTCCCGGCGATCCTGCTCCTCGTCGCCGCGGGCGCCAGCTGGCTGCCCGCCCGGCGCGCCACATCGGTGGATGTGATGGTGGCGCTGCGCCAGGAATGAGTCTAGACGCCCGCGAAGGCCCGCGCACCTGTCCGATTACAAGCCACAGAGGCACGAAGACACGGAGTCCGAACGCGTCGCACACCGCCTCTGGCGGCAGCGCGGGACGAAGCGCGGTGCGAACACAAGCAACGGCCAAATGATCGCTTGCGTTCGCGCCGTGCTTCGTCCCGCGCGTGTCGACCGGCGATGCCGGTCGACGTGCGACGCGTGGAATCTGCAGCGTGCGCTCCGGGCTCTGTGTCTCTGAGTCTCCGTGGCTTAAACTGGTGGGATGCGATCACGGCGTTATGATGTCTGAGCAGCGTTGGATAGGAGTTGATTTCGGTACAACGAACAGCGCGGTCGCCTTCGTTGATCCCTCCGGCGCTCCCCGCCTCGCCCAGTTTCCCACCGCGCACGGGCCTCGTCCGACGTTTCCGTCGGTGCTGTACTTCGAGCCGAGGAAACCGTCGGTCGCCGGGGCCGAGGCGATCGAGCGCTATCTTGCGTCGGAGACCAAGGGACGGTTCATCCAGTCGCTGAAGGCTTACCTTGCGGATCGGACGTTCGAAGGCACCGGCATCGGCACGCAGCACTACACCCTCGAAAAGCTGATCGCGCTCATCGGCAAGCACATGGCCGATCGGCTCGGGTTTGGGTCGTGGCCGTCTCCTCGCCGGATCGTGCTCGGGCGGCCGGTCCACTTCTCCAACCCGCCGGACGCGGAGCTCGACAGCTTCGCCACCGACCGCCTGCTGACGGCGATCCGGCTGGCCGGCTTCGAGGAGATTGTCTTCGAGTACGAGCCGGTGGCCGCGGCGTATGCGTACGAGGCGCGACTGGAGCGGGACGAGCGAATCCTGATCGGCGATTTCGGCGGCGGCACCAGCGACTTCACCATCATCTCGGTCGGACCGGATGTCCGCCGGCGCGGCCGGCGAACCTCCGACATTCTCGGCACCGACGGCGTGCCGATCGCCGGCGACGCCTTCGACAAGCGGATCATCCGCAACCTGGTCGCCCCGCGGCTCGGCATGGGCGGCGAGTACCTGTCGCCCCCGAACAAATTCCTGCCGGTGCCGAGCTGGCCGTACGAGCGCCTCGAGCGCTGGCACTACCTGTCGTTTCTCAAATCGCCGTCGACGCTGGAGATGCTGGAGCGCATCAAGCGCACCGCATCCACGCCCGAACGGCTCGAAGCCTTTCTCCTGCTGATCAAGAACGAGCTGGGCTACCAGCTCCACGAGGCGGTGCAGCGGACGAAGTTCGAGCTGTCGGCCGCGACCGAGGCGGAATTCGCCTTCGAGTCCGGTCCCGTCTCGATTCGCCGGAAGGTCACGCGCGCCGACTTCGAGAAATGGATCGCCGAGGAGATCAGCTCGATGTCCGGCTGCGTCGATCGGCTCATGACGGCGTCCGGCCTGGCCTACGGCGACATCGACCGCGTCTTCCTGACCGGCGGCTCCTCGTTCGTGCCGGCGGTGAGACGCATCTTCGCCGAGCGGTTCGGCGACGCGAAGGTGACCGGCGGCGAAGAATTGACGTCGGTCGCTACCGGCCTGGCGCTGCGGGCGCGTGAGCAGTGGCCGGCTGATCGAGATCCGGCAGGAACGCCGTCAGCAGGCCGATGAGCGGCAGGTAGGCGCAGATCCGGTAGACGTACTCGATGCTGGTCGCGTCCGCGAGCCGGCCGAGCGCCGCGGCGCCAAGGCCGCCCATCCCGAACGCGAAACCGAAAAAGATGCCGCCGATCGTCCCGACCCGTCCCGGGACGAGCTCCTGCGCGTAGACCAGGATCGCCGAGAACGCCGAGGCGAGAATCAGTCCGATCAGCACGGTAAGGGCACCGGTCCAGAACAGGTTGGCGAACGGCAGCGCGAAGGTGAACGGGAAGACACCGAGGATCGATCCCCAGATCACCCATTTCGGTCCGATGCGATCGCCGATCGGCCCGCCCAGAATCGTCCCTGCCGCGACGGCGCCGAGGAACACGAACAGGTGCAGCTGCGCGCTCGGCACCGACACGCCGAAGCGGCTGATCAGATAGAAGGTGTAATAGCTGCTCAGGCTCGCGAGATAGAAGTACTTGGAAAAGATCAGCACGGCGAGGACCAGCAGCGCGCCGATCACGCGGCCGCGCGAGAGGCCGGCGCGCGGCTCCCACGCGCTCTTCGACGCGCGATGCGACGCCGCCGGCCGGTGATGCGCCGACCAGTGCCCGACCTGGAGCAGCAGCACCATCGCCACGACGGCGAGCACCGCGCACCACGCCAGGCTGCCCTGACCGTGCGGCACGACGACGAACGCGGCAAGCAGGGGACCGAGCGACGATCCGAGATTGCCGCCGACCTGAAATACCGATTGGGCGAGGCCGTGCCGCCCGCCCGACGCCATCCGCGCCACGCGCGACGACTCGGGGTGGAAGATCGAGGATCCGATCCCCACGAGGCCGGCCGCGACCAGGATGGTCCCGAGCGTGCCGGCGATCGACAGCAGCAGCATGCCGATCAGCGAGAACGCCATCCCGCCAACGAGCGAGTACGGCATCGGGCGGCGGTCGGTGTACATCCCGACCAGCGGCTGCAGCAGCGACGCGGTCAGCTGCAGCGTGAGCGCGATCAACCCGATCTGCGAGAAGGTCAGCGCGAACGACGTCTTCAGAATCGGATAGATCGACGGGATGAGCGACTGGATGGTGTCGTTCAGCAGGTGCGAGATGCTGATCGCCGCAAGGATGCCGGCAACCGCTTCGCCGCGCGTCTTCGTCGAACGCTGCGCCTGCTCGACCGCCACCGCCATCTGTCTAGAATAGCTGTTGTTTTACCGGGGAGCGTGTTGTTTTACCGCGGAGTTCGCATCCTTCGACAAGCTCAGGATGAGCGCTCATGGTGAGCCTGTCGAACCATGAGCGTTCCGCGACCTCCGCGGTTTTTTCTTATGGTGTCACCACCGGCAGATCGATGAAGCTCGCCTGGCCCGGCGCGTGATAGATCCGCTGCGTCGCCTTGCGGTAATCGGCCGGCGTCGCGCGGAAGATGCTGGGCACGAACGTCTGCGGGTTGCGATCGTAGAGCGGGAACCAGCTCGATTGCACCTGCACCATGATCCGGTGGCCCGGCAGGAACACGTGGTTCGCCGTCGGCAGCGCGAAGCGGTACGGCAGCGGCCGATCGGCCACGATCGCCTTGGGGACCTCGAAGCTCTCGCGATAGCGGCCG
>Ga0068871_100001832_pt1 | contig 14357 bp, 15 predicted proteins | sample KBSMisM72_FD_72750 | JGI IMG/M metagenome (GOLD analysis project Ga0068871, IMG submission 72750) | Miscanthus rhizosphere microbial communities from Kellogg Biological Station, Michigan, USA - KBS Miscanthus M7-2 | ecosystem: Host-associated > Plants > Roots > Rhizosphere > Soil ... | reverse complement strand
CTGAGCGAGGAACTGGTCCAGACACGGCAGAAACTCGACGCAAGCCGCCATCAAGAGTCCGAAGCCAAAAACCATCTGGACAGCCTGCGCGCCGAGTACGCCTCCGCGATCGGCAAGAAAGGTTCACTCGAAGCCGTCATCGCCGAACACGGATACTCCACTGAATCAGTTCGCCGCCTCTTTCAGTCGGGCGTCATGCAGGGTGGAATGGCTCCGGCGGGCGTGCTGGCCGACTTCCTCGAAGTTGAGACCCGTTACGAAGGCGTGGTCGAAGACTTCCTGCGCGACGAACTCAATTACATCGTGGTCAAATCCTGGGACGCCGCCGATGAAGGCTTGCGCCTCCTCCGCACCGACGTGGACGGACGTGCGACATTCCTCGTGCATCCCGAAGATTCCCAAGCCAAGTTCTCCTTCGCCGTTGACCAGAACGCCCATCAGGTGACGCCGGAACGTCCCATCGTTCCGTTGAAGAATGCGATTCGTGTGCTCAATGGATTCGGCCGATCGCTCGAAGTTATCCTGCCCAAATTGCGCGATGGCTACATCGTTCCCGACCCAACTTTCGCGCGAGAACTTGCGTTGGAAAATCCTGACGCATTCTTTCTTTCCCAGTCGGGCGAATGCTTTCACAACGTGACTGTGACTGGCGGCAAACAGCGCGCGGAAGGTCCGCTCTCCATGAAACGCGAGCTGCGCGATGTGCTGCGCCAACTCGGCGAACTGGAACTGGCGTTGCGCAACGAAGAAATGCGAGTGCTGACGCTGGGCCGTGAAATCAAAGAGCTCACTTCCCTGCTGGACCGTCTCGAGGGCGAGAAGCGAGAGGCAGAGAAGCAGGCCATGACCTCAGGCCACCTGCTGAAACAATTGGAATCCGAATTCTCACGAGTGGGCGAGCGCCTGCAGACCTCGGGTCAGGAGCTGCACAGGCTGGAGGCTGAGCGCACCGAAAAAGGATCGCTTCTTCAACAGTTGCAGATGCAGATTGCCGGCGCCGAGCAAAAGCGCGTGGAGTTGGAACATCTCGCCGCTACCGGCCACGAGCAACTGTCCAGCCTGCGAGACCGCAGAGATCAGGCTGCACAGACCGCCTCGCAACGCCTGGCGATGGTCGCGACTCTCGAAGAACGTCATCGCAGCGCAACCGCCGGCCTCGAACGCATCGAGTTGCTGGTCACGGAAATGATCGAGCGCGTGGCTTCTCTGCGCATGCAGATCGAATCTTCGGCAGTCGAAAAACGGGATCGCGAAACTCAGAACCAGGAGATCGCCGTCCGTCTGGTGGATTTCGATGCCGAGCGCAATGCCTGCGAGACTCGCGACAGCCTGCTGCAAGTTGAGTCGGAACAGGTACGTGCCCGGCTGGTTGAAATCGATCAGGCTTTGCACCAGGCCCGCCAGTTGCTTGAGCAATCACGCGACAAACGCGCTGAGCTCTCCGCATCCGCCGCGAAGTTGCAGTCCGACGCTCAGTACATGGCCGAAACCTGCATGAACGATCTCGGCGTGCAGCGCGATGAGTTGATGGCGGACATCACGATATCGATCGTGAACGGCGAACAGCTAACGGTCGAAGATCAGATCTACCGCGACATGCGCACCCGCCTCGATGCCATGGGGCCGGTCAACATGATGGCGCTTGAGGAGTACAAGGAAACCGCCGAGCGTCATGCGTTCCTCGAGACTCAGCGGAAAGATCTCTACGACTCGATCGAGAATACGCAGGCCACGATCAAAGAGATCGATGCATTCTCACGGCAGAAGTTCGAAGAGGCCTTCCACAAGATCAACGAGAACTTCCAGGCTACCTTCCGCAAACTCTTCGGCGGCGGTCAAGGCTTTATGCGCCTCACCGACGAAGAAAACAGCGCAGAGAGTGGTATCGACGTAGTGGCATCGCCTCCGGGTAAGAAGCTGCAGAATGTACTGCTGCTCTCCGGCGGCGAGAAGGCGATGACCGCATTAGCTTTGCTGGTCGGAATCTTCCAGTATCAGCCCAGCCCGTTCTGCATCCTTGACGAAGTCGACGCTCCGCTCGACGAAGCCAACATCGGACGCTTCACTGAACTGGTGAAAGAGATGAGCATCCAGACTCAGTTCGTACTCATCACCCACAGCAAAAAGACCATGAGCATCGCGCCGGTGCTTTACGGCGTGACCATGCAGGAGCCGGGCGTTTCAAAGCTGGTGTCAGTCCGCTTCGGCGCAACAGCCTAAGCGGGTTTAAGTAGCGCCGGCGTCTCGCCGGCCGTCGTGTGGGCGTCTCGCCCACACATCACAGTTTTGCATAGAGTGCTCAACTGCGCTGGCCTGAGGTTCCCGCAAATCGAACTTCGCTCAGCCTGACACCACCCGAGGGCGAGACGCCGGCTCTACAAAATCGCCCCCTACCGCATGTCGATGGTCTTTCCCTCTTCCACAAAAACCTGCATCCATCCCAGCACCCGGATCCAGCCGTCGCCGTGGCCTTTTGCCTGTTCGGCATTGCCGGCAAATCCGTCGTGACGAATTTTCACGAACGTGCCTGTCCCAGCTTTCTTCGGTCCGACACTGTGCAAGTTGTGGACCCCGCGCGCTTCCAATTCCCAGCGAACCACTGTCTTCAATTCAGGTGAATAACTTGCAATCCAGGTGTGGACCAGCAGGCGCGGCGGATCTACCTCCAGATACTCGCCACCCACGCTAAACTTGCGGCCATCGGCGCCTTCTCCGTCGCTACGCCAGTTTCCGCCCGGGCGCACATCGGCTTTCCACTCGGTCACTCGATAGAGGCCTTGCTGTCCCCACCACAAGGGCATCTGTTTAGGATCGGTGATTGCCTGAAACACTCGCTCCGGCGGGGCAGAAATAAAAACTTCGGCAAGAACCGCGTCATTGTCGGGAGTAACTATGGCGGTGGCCATGAACTGTCTCCTCTTTTTCTATTCGAACTCCGTTCGAACTTCTCTATTCGCAATGTTTTCTCAGCTTGTCCAGCACGCCAGGCCAGCCACCCGCGTAATCCTTGCGGACGATAGCTTCGTTGGCGAGACCGCTGTGCGTGACCTTCACTCGGGTGCCGGTTTTGGTTGGCGACAACTCCCATCGCGCAGTGGACGGCTGCTCCGGATGTTCGTGCCAGTTACCCTTCCAGGTGTAAGCCAGCACGCGCGGAGGATCGAATTCGGTGATCTCTCCATGCGCCTTAAAATCGCCCACTCCGTTGACCGCGGTCTTTCTGTTGGGACCGGTCAACTCGTATCGCCATTTGCCACCGAGGCGCGCGTCCATCTCCCAAATCGCCCCTGCGGGCGAGGCCGCCCACCAGAGCATCAGTTGGGACGGATCAGTCAGCGCCTGAAAGACCCGCGCCGGAGGGGCGGCGATTTCGATTTCCGTGACCACTGCATCCTGGTCGGGCGTAATTTGAGCTTGAGGCATCGTCGTCATAGCTTCACTCCCATCCGAAGGACGGGCCATGCGCCCGTCCTTTCCGTCAATCTGGAATCTACTTCTTGCGCGACAGGTTAAAGACTTCCTTCATTTCCTTGCCGTGATCGTTGTAGATCCACTCTTCGGTGTGGTGATTTGCGTCGGGCATCGAGATGACAAGCCGGCTCATATAACCCGTGTCAGGAGTGGCAAGATTCGTGACATCGAGAAAGGCGAAGGTAAACGTCTTGCCGTCGGGCGAGGCGCTGGCCACCATGCGGGGCTGGTTTCCCGTACCGCAATAGTGGGTCATCAGCAGGCGTTCGCCATCGAGATGGAATATGCTGATCATGTCTTCCTTACCTTTGATTTCGCTCATGAGCGCGGATCCGCCCGAAGTCACACGATAATCCACTTCGACCGGTTGGCCGTTCTTTACTGTCCCCTCCCAGGCCCCGTCCAGCGCCTTGAGTTCTTCGAAAGACTTCTGCGCCGCGGATGCAGCGAAAGCGGCAGTGCTGGCCAGCACAAACAACAGAGTGATTGCGATGCGGACTGATTTCATATTCAACTTCCTCCTCGTTGGATCGGTCGCGAGGACCGTGATTGATGTTGCAAGGTTCTATTACTCTTTCCCTTTCGAACGTTTAACTCTGTCTGATCTCCCGCCCAACCCGGCGGTTTCCCGGGCATATTCGGCTTCGACAAATGTTTTCAGGCTATTCAAGTTCGCCTGCCAGAAGACACGGTATTGCTGCAGCCATGAGTCGACGGCCTTCAGCGGTTCAGGATTCAGCTGGTAGAGACGATGGCGTCCCTCACGCCGCTCCTGCACCAGGTGGGCACGTCGCAACAATCGCAAATGTTTCGAGATGGCAGGCCGTGATACGGGAAACGCACGTGCAATCTGTCCTGCCGGCTGCGTTCCCTGCCGCAGCAGGTCGAGCACGGCCCGGCGGGTAGGATCGGCCAGGGCGTGAAAAGCGGCTTCCGGAGAATATGTAACCGAACGGTTCCGCATGATGCGTAACCATAACGTTACATATATGAACGTGTCAAGAGGAAAGAGAGAGTTGCTTTTTCAAGACAGGGTGGGAGCTCTATTTCTGTTGTCCGTTACTAACCAGATCCAGAAACGCTTTATGCACCCGCGTATCGACAGAGAGTTCCGGATGGAAAGTCGCCGCCATCGCTTTGCCCTGCCGGACGGCGACAGGATCGTTGCCTTCGGTCGCGATCACTTCGACGCCGGGCCCAATCCGTCCAATCTTGGGGGCGCGGATGAACACCATTTCAATCGGGGATTCGCCCAGCTTCCCTTCGCGGATCGAACTATCGACCTGGCGGCCGTATGCATTTCGGCGGATACCGATATCAAGCGCGCCCAGTCCCGCCTGATGAGGATTCTCTACCTCAGTGGCTAGCAGGATGGCTCCAGCGCAGGTCCCGAAAGTGGGCTTGGACAGCGTGAATTGCTTAAGTTTTTCGAACCCAGCCTCGCCCAGCAATTTGAGAAACGTGCCAGACTCGCCGCCAGGGATAACCAATCCGTCGATGTCATCCAATTGCTCGGGCTTTTTAACCAGAACGACTTCGGCGCCCAACTCTTCGAGCCGGAGGCGGTGCGCGTCAAAGTCCCCCTGGAGGGCCAGGACGCCGATTTTCGCAGATTTTCCGGTCTTGCTCATTGATCGTTAGGGGGTGCGGAGGTCCACGATGGTCTACGGTGATTTTACTCTAAGGACCGCTGGCCTCCTTTGCTGGCCACGCTCGCCCCGAAACCTTCTACTCAAGGTCGGCTTCGGCCAGACTCAATCCAACCCGGAACTTTCTTTAAACCTCTTGCGTATCTCTGCCAGGACACCAAGGGTACCCCAAAACCGGGATGCCCAACGCCCTCCGTCCCGAGAGGAACACATGAAAACTACTCGAAAAGGTTTCACCGCCTTGGTGCTATTCACCGCCCTGCTTCTGGCGACTTTTGCGTTTGCGGCTACAACCACGCGTTACATCCACGTCAGGGTCAGCAGCCCAGGTACGCACGAACTGGTTCGCGTCAACCTCCCGCTAACCTTGGCTGAGCAGGTAATCCCGGCGATCAATCATGGCCAGCTGCGGGATGGCAAGGTCCGCATTGGTCACCTCGACGCTAACAATGTAAACGTAAGAGCCATTCTCGAGGCACTCAAGGCTGCCCCGGAAGGCGAGTTTGTGAGTGTGCAGGATGTGGGCAACGATGTTCGCGTGGCCAAAGAGCACGGAATGATGGTGGTGCACGCAACAGATAAGCAAAGCAAGCAAAACGTCGACGTGACGATTCCGTGGGATGTCGCGCAGGCCCTGATCTCCGAGACCAGCCAGAACCAACTGAACGTCGAAGCCGCAGTCCGTGCTCTTGAAAATGTCGGGGATATGAACCTGGTGAACGTGACTGGCCAGGATCAGACCGTCCGTGTTTGGGTGGACTCACGCAGCTCCGGTGAATAGGCCATTGCCGTCCAGGAGAATGAGGGTAACGAGAAAAGCCACGAGGAGACTCCCATGATCTTTCTTGCCAAGCTTGGGGTGGGCGTAATGGGAACCGCGCTGCTCGGCGCCGCTGCGCTTTCCAGCGAAGGATTCATTCACGTCAAGGTGCACGAGAAAAAGGTCGGGGGCACCAGGGTCAATCTGATCGTCCCCGCCGCCCTGGTACCGGCCACGTTGGAGTTTGTCCCTAATTACCAGTTAGCCAGGGCATCAGAACAGTTGCGTCCGTATCTGCCAGTCATTGATGCAGCAATTCCCGGTATCGAGGCCTGTCCCGATGGCGTCCTGGTCGAGGTAATCGATGAGGACGATCATGTCCTGGTAAAAAAGGACGGCGGCGCACTCGTAGTAGACGTGAACGACCCTGACAACGTGGTGCATGTATCAGTGCCGTTGCGGGCGGCCCAGAGCTCCATCCATGAGATTGCGAAAGCAAACGGTTTCGATTAAAGGGTGGTTGAAGCGAAAGCGAACACCGAAGGCGCGGACCAGAGCGGCCGCGCCTTCCATGATCACCAGCCCCGGGTCTGCAGCATATTGGCAGCATCCAGGCCGGACACAGCCAGGCCCTTCATGGCGCCAACCAGGTCTTCGCTCACCTCAAGTAACACTTTAGGATCGTTGAAGTGCGTGGCGGCCATCACAATCGCTTTAGCGCGCTTCTCGGCCTCTTCGGGATCGGCAAACGTGGTCGAATCCTGCATAAAGATACCGGAGCCGACAAACACCGATTCTGCCCCGAGTTGCATTACCAGCGAAGCATCCGCTGGGGTGGCGATTCCGCCGGCTGAGAAGTTGGGCACGGGCAGCTTCCCGGTCTTGGCTACCATGCGAATCAGTTCATAGGGCGCCTGATGCTCTTTAGCCTTGGCGTAAAGCTCTTCTTCACCGAGGACGGTGAGAATTCTCATCTCCTGCACGATCTGCCGCATGTGCTTAACGGCGTGGACTACGTCGCCAGTGCCGGCTTCGCCCTTGGTGCGGATCATCGCTGCGCCCTCGGCGATGCGGCGTAGGGCTTCGCCCAGATTACGCGCGCCGCAGACGAACGGAATGGTGAATGCATGCTTGTCTACGTGATGGGCTTCGTCAGCCGGGGTCAGCACTTCAGATTCGTCGATGTAGTCTACGCCGAGTTCCTGCAATATTTGGGCTTCCGCAAAATGCCCGATGCGGCACTTCGCCATCACAGGAATGGAGACCGCCGCCATGATCTCGCGAATCTTCTTCGGGGAGGCCATCCGCGCCACACCGCCCTCGGCTCGGATCTGCGCCGGAACCCGCTCCAGCGCCATGACCGATACCGCGCCCGCCTTCTCGGCAATCACGGCCTGTTCGGCGTTGGTGACGTCCATGATGACGCCGCCTTTCAACATTTCCGCCAATCCGGTCTTCAGACGCAAACTGCTCGAACCGCCATTGTTCTGCGACATAAGAGTTCTCCCTCATTACAACAATGCTGCGTAATCACGGTATTGCGTAGGCTCGGACGCCCTCGCCCGGGTGGGCGAGCGCACCTCGCCTGCCCCTCGTGAACTACTCATTGTCTCACCCCTGCGGACCTTCAACAAATGCGTCATGCTGAACCAGCGAAGCATCTCGCGGGTAGCGGAATGCACTTTGAATCCGGCGTTGCATGCCGGCAACATCTGGCGCAGCTTGGCTCCGCCGCACGGGCGAAGCGCCCTGCGCCTACACGAATCTGGCGAACTTTCGTGGATCGATGGCGATAAACAACGCCTGGCCGCGGGCCAGGACTTCACCTTTTTGATTCAGGATCTCGCCCATGTTTATGTGTTTGCGTCCCTGCACGCTGACCTCTCGTGATTCCACACGCAAAGTTTTATTGAGCGGGACCGGCCGCAAGTAATCGATCGTCATTTGCGATGTCAGCGCGATCACGTCTCGAAGCTTATTCACTTTACCCATCGCTTCATCGAGAATCGTGGCAATGATGCCGCCATGGCAGTGACCGGGAGGCCCGGTATAGCGGTCGTCCAGGCGGAAACGGCAGATAAACGCCTTACGTTTTTTGTCGTACCTGAATTTCAACTGCATCCCGGCGGTATTGTCCGGTCCACAAGCGAAACAAAGATTCTTCTTTTGGCCTGTTCCATGAACGCGGCCCTGAGCTTTCGTCGGCATAGGCAAGAAATTCTATACTGCTGCGGTGATGAGGCCACGTGCTCATCGCTGATGCGGGCCGGCCTCGACTCCTCCTCATTATCTTCAAATGCTCACACGAATTTCTTTCGCGCGAAGGCTTGCCTCCGTCACGCAAAGCTGTGATAGACTTCCGCCGATCCACAGAAGTATTTTTGATTTGTCCGAATCGCTGTCCGAATCCATGACCTTTAGGAGGTCTGGTAAATGGGCCTGGCACTTCTCGCGATTATCTGGCTGATCACCTTCTTTAGCACCTACTTCTTTGTAGCCAAAACTTGGTGGCCCCACGGGGCTTCCTCGGCTGCCGCATTTATCGACGGTCAATTCAGCCTGACGCTGGTCCTGATGGGAATCGTATTTGTGGCGGCGCAAGGCGCTCTGGGACTGTTCGTATGGCAATACCGCGAGCGTCCGGAGTCGAAAAAGGTCGAGTACTCCCACGGCAACACCAAACTCGAAGTGCTTTGGACCGTCCTGACCGCTATTCTTTTCGTCGGCTTGAACCTGATGGGCAGCAACGTCTGGGCCCACGAGCGTTTCGCGCCCGCTGAAGCGAATTCGGTTCCGGTTGAAGTCACAGGCATGCAGTTCGCCTGGTATTTCCGCTACCCCGGCGCGGACGGAAAGTTCGGCGCCACCAGTCCCAAGCTGATGGACCCATCTGCCGGCAACGAAGCCGCAGTCGGCCTTGATACCTCTGATGCGGCTTCGAAAGACGATGTGGTCACCGGCACCATGTACTTGCCCGTCAATCGCCAGGTTGACCTGCGACTGCGAGCCGTGGACGTGATCCACAGCTTCTTTGTTCCGAACATGCGCTTCAAGCAGGATGCAGTTCCCGGTCTCGAGATCCACATGCACTTCACGCCCACCGAAGTTGGAGACTACGAAATTGCCTGCGCCGAACTGTGCGGTCTCGGCCACTACAAAATGCACGGCATGCTGAAGGTTGTCAGTCAGGACGACTTTGACAAATGGCTGGCCGCGCGGGAGGCGGATAAACAATAATGGTTGCCCAGGGTGCACACGACAACGACGCTCACGGCCACGACGCCCATGCGATTCACGCTCACGCGGCCCCGACCGGCTTCATTCGTAAATACATTTTCAGCCTCGATCACAAAGTCATCGGGCTTCAATATTATTTTCTAGCGCTCACCGCAGTTTTTGTTGGGATGTTTCTGTCGCTGCTGATGCGCATCCACATGATTTGGCCGACGGCAAGCCTGCCGTTCCTGGGCGAAATCAAACCCGAGACCTACCTCAGCCTGCTGACCATGCACGGCACCATCATGGTCTTCTTCGTGCTGACCACCGCGCCCCAGGGCGGATTCGGAAATTACTTCCTTCCCATCCAGATCGGCGCGCCGGACATGGCCTTCCCCGTCCTGAACATGCTTTCGTTCTGGACGACCTTCATCGCCTTCATGGTCATTCTGGCCGCCTTCTTCGTGACGGGCGGCGCTCCGCTGCATGGCTGGACGGGCTACGCCCCGCTCAGCGCGTTGCCCAGCGCCGGACCGGGTGAACAACTGGGCGCGGACCTGTGGATCACCAGCATCGCTATCTTCTGTGTCGCGTCCCTGATGGGCGCGTTGAACTTCATCACTACCGTTCTTGATCTGCGCGCCAAAGGCATGACCATGATGCGCATGCCGCTGACGGTGTGGTCATGGTTCATCACCGCCATTCTCGGATTGCTGGCATTCGGCGTTCTGCTCTCGGCGGGCATCCTTCTGCTGCTGGATCGCAATCTCGGAACCAGCTTCTATGTCCCGCTGGTGGTCGTGAACGGCCAGATCATGGGACACAAAGGCGGTTCGCCCCTGCTCTGGCAACATCTGTTCTGGTTCTTCGGACACCCTGAAGTCTATATCGCCATCCTGCCGGGCATGGGCGTGGCTTCGCAGCTGCTCTCCACGTTTTCCCGCAAGCCGATCTTCGGATACAAAGCGATGGTCTACGCCATCATGGGCATCGGATTCCTCGGCTTTATGGTCTGGGGCCATCACATGTTCATGAGCGGCATGAGCCCGTACTCGGCTTTCGCCTTTTCCATCATGACCATGGCTATCGGCGTACCGTCAGCCATCAAGACTTTCAATTGGCTAGGGACAATTCGTGGCGGGCGAGTTCGCTTTCAGACGCCGATGCTATACGCCATCGGGTTCGTTTCCCTGTTCGTTTCTGGCGGATTGAGTGGCCCGTTCCTGGCACAGCCGGTGTTGGACATCCCTCTGCATGACACCGCATTTGTCGTCGGACACTTCCACCTGATCATGGGCGTGGCGGCGATCTTCGGTATGTTTGCCGGAACCTACTACTGGTTCCCCAAGATGTTCGGCCGCATGATGAACGAAACCTGGGGACGAATCCACTTCTTCATCACGCTGGCAGGAACCTATGCCATCTTCATGCCGATGCACTATCTGGGAATGGCTGCCCAGCCTCGACGCTACTCGCAGTTCACTGAACTGGCCTACCTGCAGCATCTGATTCCATTGAACAAGTTCATCACCTACGCCGCGATCCTGACGATCTCCGCGCAGTTTATTTTTGTGATCAATCTTTTCTGGAGCATGTTCAAGGGGCCGAAGGCGAACGACAATCCCTGGGAAGCGACCACGCTGGAATGGTCTACCGCCACACCGCCGCCGCACGACAACTTTGGCGGAAAGACTCCGGTGGTCTATCACGGACCCTACGAGTACAGCGTCCCGGGAGCGCCCAAGGATTTCACGATGCAGACGGACCCGGCAACGGTAACATCGCATTGAGGTGGTGCCGGCATCCTGCCGGCTGTCGGGAGGGCATCTTGCCTTCTCTGGGCGGCTGAGAACGCCCCCGCGACAGCCGGAACGGCGCGCTACAAAAAACACATGGCAACCTTCAGTTCAACAGTCACGATCACCGATCCAGTTATCAGGGATCCCAAAACCGGCCGCGGAAGCGGAGGGAAGCTTCCTCCTGTTCCCGGCGGCGGTGGCGGAGATCGTGGCGGAGATGGCTCTTCTAACCATGGGGAGCGCCTGCGCCGCACTCGTCTGGGGTTGATCGTTGGCCTGGTGGCCAGCACCATGCTGTTCGTCTCGTTCACCAGCGTGTATATCATGCGCCGTGGCCTGCCCACGCTGGACGACCGCACCGGCGGCTATGTTCACGACTGGCTGCAAGTCAGTCTTCCCACTACGTTGCTTCTGATCAACACATTGCTGTTACTGCTGAGTAGCCTCACCGTTGAGTTAGCGCGCCGCCAGATCACGCGACAAGCTGCCCTGGCTCCAGTTCGCTCCATCCCGGGCGTTTCGATTGGAAAAGAACACCATTTCCCCTGGCTGGGCGCAACGGTCGCGCTGGGTTTGGCATTTCTCGGCGGTCAATGGATGGCCTGGCGCGAGCTAGGCAATCGCGGATTCTATCTGGCTACAAGTCCGAGCAGTTCCATGATCTATGTGCTCACCGGCGCTCACGCAATTCACCTGGCGGGAGGTCTGCTGGTGTTGCTTTACGCTGGGGCGACGGCGCTGCGCCACAAGCCAGTGGAAGACCGCCGCATTGTGGTTGACGTGACCGCCTGGTACTGGCACTTCATGGCTCTGGTTTGGCTTTATATTTTTGCTCTTCTGGAATTTGTGCGGTAGGGCTAGCCGCTTCGGTCGGCAAAAAACTGTCATCGCGACCGGAGCGCAGCGAAGCAAGCCAGTGGAGGGACTTTGCGTTACTGGTTTGACCTAACTAAGTATGGGAGACCAAATCCATGTCTGATTTAGCGGTGCAACAAGTGCCGGGCGTGTACGAGCCGTCACTGTTTGGCACCTATTCCAAGAAGATCGGGATGTGGCTGTTCCTGCTCTCCGACTCGCTGACCTTCGGAGCCCTGCTATACGCCTACACCTACGGGCGCATCTCCACGCCAGACTGGCCAACGCCGTTCCATTCCGAGAGCATTCGCAACGCCACGTTCATGACGGCGTTCCTGCTCACCAGTTCCCTGACCATGGTGTTCGCAGTGCGCTCGGCGGTCATGGGAAATCAGAAAGCCCAACGTCTGTGGTTGTTCGCCACCATGGCGTGCGGCCTGGGATTCGTCATTCTCCACGGACGCGAGTGGACGAACCTGATCGCGGAGGGATTGACGTTGCCAGTATTCCCCACTCCTCCGGGTGAAGCGGGTAATCCCGAGTTTGTGAACGTCACGAAAAGCGTGCCGCAGTTTGCCGCAACGTTCTTCGGACTGACGGGAATGCACATGTTGCACGTCACGCTGGGAGTGGTTTACCTCGGCGTCGTCGCCTTGCGCAAATGGTTCATTCCGATTCTGCTGGGATTGTGGCTGGTGGCATGGCTGGGTACGCCCGCCTATAGCCCGTTTCACTACGGCGCACATGTATTGCTGGTAGCAGCGATCGTGATCTCGATCATTCTCTGGTTAAAGCCAAAGGTTTACGACGCCTCTGACGTCGAGGTCGCGGGCCTCTACTGGCACTTCGTTGACCTGGTGTGGATGTTCATTTTCCCGCTGGTGTACCTGATGTCCACAAGAATTGTGTAGTTAACATTTTTGGGAGACTCAACTCAAATGATGGACGCAACCCAGTTAGCGTTGGAACAACGAGCCGCCGAAGAACAACGGCATCACTCCAAGGGACAATTCCTGTGGGTCTGGGCCGCCCTGCTGATCATGACCGGCATAGAAGTCTGGCTGGCCTATCAGAACATGGAACTGGTCCGGATGCTGTCGATCCTGATGGGCCTTTCCCTGCTGAAAGCGGGACTCATCATCGGCTACTTCATGCACCTGAAGTTTGAGATCTCAGCCATGAAGTGGGTTACCATGAGTTCGCTGGTATTTTGTCTGGCCATGATGCTGGTCTTCCTGCCCGACGCCTACCGGATCCTGCATCTGGGAGTTGGAGTGAAATGAAGTTGCGCCTGGCCACACTCGCGGTATTTCTGCTGTTGTGGGTAGCTCCGGCTTTCAGTCAAGGCTGCGCCATGTGCTACACCAGCGCGAAAGGTACTAGCAAAGAAGGCCAGAACGCCATCAGCCGCGGCGTCCTGGTGCTATTGCTCCCGCCAGTAGCCTTCATGACCCTCGGCGCCGGCATGGCAGTTCGCTACAGCAAGAAGCGCGACGAAGAAAAATAGCCATCTCTAACCAAGTAAGGACGGGTCCCACGCCCGTCCAGCCAAGCAAAGCTCGGCTAGGTTTTCCGCAGCGCTCCGTACTATCTCTCCCTGCCTTATAATAGAAAGATTCGCACCCGCTGCTGAAGCCTTCTGAGCACCCTCAGAAGGGCCAAAGCGGCTGCGACGGGTCCTCTTTAACTGATGTCCACGGAAACGATAGTGGTTCGCGGTGCCCGGGTTCACAACCTCAAGAACGTGGACTTCGAAATCCCGCACAATTCATTGACGGTGGTTACCGGTGTCTCCGGCTCCGGCAAGTCGTCCCTCGCTTTCGATACGATCTATGCCGAAGGCCAGAGGCGCTATGTGGAGTCGCTGTCGGCCTATGCTCGCCAGTTCCTGGAACGTATTGAAAAGCCGGACGTTGATCTGATCGACGGTATCGCTCCGGCCGTAGCCATCCGGCAGAAAAACACGACGCGCAACCCTCGATCCACGGTTGGAACTGCCACCGAGATTTACGACTACCTGAGGCTCCTCTTCGCCCGGATCGGCCGGACGTTCTGTCTGCAATGCGGCCAGGAGGTCAAGAAAGACACGGTTGATGAGGTGACAGCGACGATATTGGCCCTGGGCGAAGGCACCCGCCTGAATGTGCTGTTCCCTCTACAAGCCGGAGCCATTCCAGCAGCCACAAAAGAGAAAGAACCGCGCTCTAAAAAACGGACCAGTGATAGTAGCGCCGGCGTCCCGCCGGCTGTCGCCGGGACGTCCCGCCCACGCAGCCGTAAAAGCAATCCCGAAGCTGCCCTCTCCGACCAACTCCGAACTCGCCTTTTCGAGCTCCGCCAGCGTGGCTTCAACCGCCTGTACCAGAACGGCCAGATCTTCGAGTTCTCGACCCCAGAGTCGCTGCTCGACGTAAATTTCACCCAGCCGGTGTATTTACTGGTCGACCGCCTGGTCGTCTCACGGGACGCCCGCGCTCGCATCGTAGATAGCATCGAAATCAGCTATCGCGAGTCCGGCGAGATCGTATTCGAGTCTGCCCCGCGCGACGACGAGCCCTCGCAACGGTTGCGATTCTCGCAACGCTTCGAGTGCAAGACCTGCAACCT
>Ga0068871_100001829_pt1 | contig 14365 bp, 13 predicted proteins | sample KBSMisM72_FD_72750 | JGI IMG/M metagenome (GOLD analysis project Ga0068871, IMG submission 72750) | Miscanthus rhizosphere microbial communities from Kellogg Biological Station, Michigan, USA - KBS Miscanthus M7-2 | ecosystem: Host-associated > Plants > Roots > Rhizosphere > Soil ... | reverse complement strand
GAAGTCCAGGCGCGAGAAGCCGAGTCGTCGCGCGTTTCGACGCTGGTGCCCGATCCGGCGAGCGATCCCGCCATTTCGCCCGATGGAAAACTAGTCGCGTTTCGTCGGAACAGCTACGCGCCGGGCGGCGCGGGAATCTTTGTTACCAGCAGCGAAAACAAGAGCGTAATGCAATTGACGCAGCACCCGGGAGATTGTTGCCCTGCTTGGTCGCCCGACGGAAAGAACCTTGCGTTCACGCGGATCGCCGCTGACGAGTATGCGATATATATCGTGAGCGCGAAAGGCGGAACGCCCAGGAAAATTTCACACGAAGATCCGCGCAAGAAGCGCGGCGAGCTGGCCTGGACGCCCGACGGAAAGTTTATCGCGTTTTCGGGCGACTCGCCGCGGGGCGGTTCACAAATTTTCCTATTATCGGTCGAGGATTCTTCCGTCCACGCCATCACGGAACCGCAGGGTCAGGACCGTGATTGGGGGCCCGCATTCTCTCCGGATGGCGCGCAAATGGCGTTTGTACGCGGAAATGGCGCAGGATTTCCGGAAGAAGTTTATGTCATGCCGCTCGCCGGCGGCGCGGCGCATCAACTGACGAACGAGCGCGCGGCGATCATGGGTCCGCCTACGTGGTCGCAAGATGGTGCGAGCGTAATCTTCTCTTCTACCAAAGGAGGTGACCCGGCGCTTTGGACGATTCCGGCAAATGGCGGCGCAGCAGCTCGGATGGAAGGAACGGGCACCGCCACGTGGCATCCAGTTGTCGCGAAAGAGAGCGGGCACATGGCCGCGCAGAAAATTCTGCGTTCTTCGGGAGTCTACTGCCTGCCGGTGAATGGTGAGCCGGGCAAGAACGCGCCGGCCGTGGTCACGGCCACCAATGGAAGAAATGAAGGACCGCAACTCTCGCCGGACGGACGACGACTGGTTTTCATGTCGGACCGGTCGGGCTACATGGACATTTGGGTCAGCAATCGGGACGGCTCATCGGTCGTTCAACTAACAAACCTTCATGGCTCCGGTACCCCGCGCTGGTCGCCAGATGGCCTGTGGATCGCATTTGACAGCACGGCCGCCGGCGGACCTTCTGCGGTGTGGGTGATTTCCTCCATGGGCGGGGTGCCGCGCGCTTTGGTGAAAGATAAATTTGAAAACCTGGTCCCCAGCTGGTCGCATGATGGCAAGTGGGTATATTTCGGTTCCACCCGTTCCGGAAAAGATCAAGTTTGGAAGGTACCGGCGGAAGGCGGCACGCCAGTACAAGTCACCCATGACGGCGGGTTTGCCGCGCTTGAATCGGTCGATGGTGCTACGTTGTATTTCGCGAAGTCGCGCTACGACAATCCGGAGCTCTATCAGATACCCGTAGCCGGCGGAGCGGAAAGGCCCCTTCCTGGAACAGTTCGTCCGCGTTCGTGGGCTGCGTGGGGTCCGACGAGCCGCGGAATTTTCTTCGCACCCCCAGAGGGCGGGCACGGCGGGAGTTCCATCGACTTCTACGACTTCCAGACACGGCTGGCCCGGCAGATCAGTTTGCTGGACCGGAGCCCGTTCTGGTTGTCGGCATCCGCCGACGGGAAAGAAGTCTTCTTCAATCAGGCCGAGCGCGACGAGAGCAGCATCGTGCTGGTGAAGTACCTGAGAGCGGCCCTTGCAACAAAGTAGTCGGCCTTGGACACGAAGAAGGGCGCGCCGTCCGCTTAGTCAATACCGTGAATGCGCAAATTTACCAGCTGGTCGATGGTGAGATTCTTCATTCCGCGAGATTGCATGTCTCGGATGAATTCCGGGGAAACGCCGTGAATGCGCATCGCGACGAGCTGATCGGGTTCCGGATGCTTGTAGCCCAACGTCGCTAGCTTTTCGATGAAATCTGTCGACACGCCGTGAATGCGGAAGGCGATTAACTTCTGCAAATCGATATGCTCGTAGCCGTCAGTCTTTAGTTGCTGCATATATTCGGGCGAGACGCCGTGGATGCGCATGGCGACCAGCGTGTCCTCATCGGGCTGGTAACCCGATTTCTGAACGTAAGCGACCATTTCGGGTGAAACGCCGTGGATGCGAAAGGCTACGAGTTTGTCGGCATCGGTTGCCGGCAAACCGGACTTGCGCAGGTCGTCGATGAAATTCTGCGTGACGTTGAAAATGCGGAAGGCAATGAGCTTGTCCGCGTCGAGACCCTTGAGATTGCGGGACTTCATCTCTTTCGCGAAAGCGATCGAGACGTCGAAAATGGCCATGGCGAATTGCTTCTCGTCGTCAATGCCGGTGAAGCCAAGGCTGGCCATCTGCGCCGGGTATTGCGAATCGGCATTGAAGTGAAAGACGCCCGCACCTTCACCGTTGTTCAGAAAACCTTCGCAGTCGAATTTGCCGGCGTCGCGAGCGATGACGAATTTAACGTCCTGCTTGCCAGATCTTGAAAAGTCGACGCCCTTGAAATCGCTCACCGGCCAGTCGGACTGGTGGTTCGAATTGTTGTGCTTGTTGTGGTATATGAGCCCGAAGGAGACTTTGCCGGATTCTTCGGAGCGGGCGACGGTCCAGCTGCCGGTGCGGGTTTCGGCAGCGCGAGAGATCAGCGCGAGCACTAGGGTGCAAGCAACCAGGATGTAAGCGACCAATGCGTGACGACGATTCATGGTGACCATGTCCTCCATATTTGAAACCTCAAAGCGGACTGCAGAATCGAACCACCTTTTCAATTTCCCGGGGCACACGGAGAGTGCACCGCGCAAACGGAACGGTCAACGTGCGGCACTCAACGCGAAGGAACTTTGCTTACTCCAGAACGCCAGCGTGCTTGAGCTGGATCAGCTTATCTAGATCTAGATTCTTAAAGCCGTGGCTCTTCGCCAGCTCGATGAATTGCGGCGTGATACCCTGCACTTTTGCACCGACAATTTCATCCACGTCAGGTTTGAAGCCCGCGGCCTGCAAACCCTTGATGTAGTCGGCAGTGACCCCTTGTACTTTCAGAGCAATCCACTCGTCCTTGTCGGGATTGATTCCGGTCGAGCGGATGCTGCGAACGTAGTCGGCGTCGATGCCCTGCACTTTCATACCGATTAGGTCGTCAGCATCGGGACGGATGCCGAGGTCGTTGAGGGCGCGAACGTATTCGGGACCAATGCCCTGTACTTTCATCGCGATGAGTTGATCGCCGTCCGGCTGGAAACCGAGCTTGCGCATCTGGTCCACGTATTCGGGTGTGATGCCTTGAACCTTCATCGCAACCAGTTGGTCGGTATCCGAGTTGAAGCCCATTTTGTGGATCTGCTCGACATACTCCGGCGTAATGCCCTGCACTTTCATACTGATGAGCGAATCGACATCGCTGTTCAGTTTCATGGCGCGGATCTGGCGGATGTATTCAGGAGTGATGCCCTGAACTTTCAGGGCTACCAATTCGTCGGCGGAAGGTTTGAGGCCCTCGGCGCGAATCTCATGGATGTATTGCGGCGTGATGCCTTGCACTTTCATGGCGATCAGGTCATCAGCAGACAGGTTGTCGAAGCCTTCGGCCTTGAGACCATCGATATAGGACTGCGATTTCGGTGCTGGTGTCTGCTCAGGCTGAGCCGCTTGTGCGGGAGAAGTTTTTTGCGCGGGCTTGGCTTGCGCCGCCGGACGCGGAGCAGTGATGGTGATAACCGGTTCACCGGAGGAGATCTGCGCCGCCGGTGTTTGCAATGAGAACAAGTTTCGTGCGGAAGCTGGATGAACGATGCCAAACAGCGCGTTACCGGCGATCATCGCGGTGACCACGCACAGAATCCCGAAAGTAACACCGGCGTTGCGCAGGCCGCTGCCCTTTTCGCCGAGGCCGAGTAGCCGACCAACGCGCGAGGCCAGCGGACCACGATTAGCGGCCATGGCAAAAGACGGAGCCAGCCGCCATTCCTCCATGAGAGCAAGCGCGCGGGCGTACTCAGCCGGGTTGGCGCAGACCGAGAGGGCGACATCGTCGCAGCAATTTTCGCGCTCGGCGCGAATGCGTTTGCTGAGCCACCACACCGCCGGATGGTAAAACAGCAAGGTTTCGACAGCGACCTGGAAAAGATTGACGAACGCGTCGAAGCGGCGAATATGCGCCAATTCATGGGCAATGACCGCGCGAAGTTGCGCTTCGCTCAGTCCCGTGAGCGCCGTTACGGGCAGGAAAACCACCGGGCGGAACCAGCCGAGGACGGCGGGGGCATCCAGGTGAAGTGATTCACAAAAGCGCACGACGCGCGCGATACCAAGACGTTGCTGCAGATCGCGACAGCGCTCAAGGAGTTCAGCGCTGACGGGATTGGAGTCGCGGCGGCGCAGGCGCGCGACGAGGAAAAAACCGCCTGCGGTGCGCAGACTGAAGAGCAGCACGCCCGCAAACCAAATGGCGACGAACCAGTTCAGCGCGGTAACGTTCACTGGAAAGGCGGGCTTGGCAGAACGCCCCGACGCGTGGTGGGTCAGGTTGGCGACCGTGCCAGCGACAACCGCGGAGACATCCGACGCTGCCGACGGAGCCGTCGCCGACTCGCCGAGGACGAGAAACGTAATCACCGGCGCTGCAAGCATCATCGCTAGCGCGCCGACTCCGATGGCGTAGCGGGCCGATGCTTTACGCGCAAGGGCGATGGCGGCTGCGGCCAGGGCTGCTATGGCCGCGCCCTGCCAGATGAAGTGCGAAAGGGCTAGGCCCAGGTTGCGCAGAACGTCGGGAGCGAGCCACTGAGAGAAGGCGTTCATCACAGATTCCTTTCGTGTTCGTCGAGCAGGTTACGGAGTTCTTCGATTTCTTGCCGCGTGCTGCGCTGCGCCGCGAGCGCGTGCAACAGTAGTTCGCGAGCGGAGCCGTCAAAAACGCGCTGCAGCATGTCCTGAGCAAACTGCCGCTTGGTTTTTTCGGCGGGCTGCTGCGCTTCATAGACGTGGGCCCGCTGGTTTTCGTCGCGGCGAACGAGCCCTTTGCTGGTCATGATTTGCATCAACTTCAGCACCGTTGTGTAGCCGAGAGCCTTCTCTTCCTGGAGCGCTTCGTGGACTTCGCGGACCGTAGAAGGCCCACGCTCCCAAAGAACTTGCAGGATCTGCAGCTCGGCTGCGGTTGGTTTTTGTGGCGAAGCGTCTTTCATGCGGAGCACCATACTACGAAGAAGTTCGTAATGTCAACGAAAATCTTCGTAGTTTGGTTGGACGGGGTTTTTGGATTCTGGTGAGCCGAACGAAACATATACTTATGGAAGTGGCGGAGCCAAGAGCAGAATGATCAACCCGAGGACGAGAAGGAGGCCAAGCGGCTTCGGTGCTGCCGACCGGAAGGTCGGACTGGCCCGTGCGCTTTCCAAACTGGGATACTGTTCGCGCAGCGCGGCAGCTCACCTCGTCAGTGCGGGCCGGGTAAGGCTGAACGGCGCATGCCCCAGAAATCCGGAGACTCCCGTCCGGCTGAGCAAGGATAGGATTGAAATTGACGGGGTCCGCATCGTTCACGCGGCGAAAATGTATTGGATGTTGAACAAGCCGCGTGGTGCTGTGACCACCGCCAATGACGAACAGGGACGCGAGACGGTCTACGCGCGGCTGCCAGCAGGATTGCCTTGGATGGCACCGGTTGGGCGGCTCGACAAGGCCAGCGAAGGGCTGCTGCTCTTCACCAATGACCCGGAGTGGGCAGCGCTGATCACCACGCCGGACTCGCATTTGGAAAAGACCTACCATGTGCAGGTTGGGGCCATCGCGGACGAGCAGATGCTGGGCAAGTTGGTAAGCGGTGTAAAGTCGGCTGAGGGTGAGGTGCTGCGCGCAAGAGCTACTCGACTGATTCGGGGAGGTGAAAGGAATTCGTGGATTGAGATTGTCCTGGACGAAGGCAAGAACCGTCAGGTGCGGCGAATGTTAGAAGCGGGCGGCGTCGAAGTGCTGCGCCTGATTCGCGTGGCGATTGGGCCGCTGGAGCTGGGTTCATTGGGAAAAGGCGTGGCTCGTGAATTGAAGCCGGAAGAAAAGCAGGCGCTGGATCGCGAACTCGGCCGGACCAGACGGGCTTAGGCAACTACAGCGAAGAAATCGAACCGCTACAGGAAAACACCAATAGCGCGGCCTTTTGGTGTGCGGCAAGCTGCTCGCTGCGAACGGATGCAATCCGTTCCATTGGAGTTCGAAGGGAAAGGCGGAGTTTCCCAAGAAATTGGGACCTCAGGGCTGGGACGCCTTTCCCTCCGACACCAAGACCTCGCGACAAAATCCCACAACTTATGAAAACACTCGGGATCTGCTGGATCGCTTACGGGATATTTCGCTTGTGCATGGTGATCGCCGCGGCGCTCCTAGCGCCGACCGCGACCTTGATGTTTGGGGCGCTGTTGGCGCGCGTGGCCGATCCCTTTACGTGGATGGATGTTTTTCACGTGCTATACGTCTGCTGGGCAGGGCTGTGTTTTATCGGTGGCATTTTAGCGATTCTGGGAGGGTTAACCTTGGCGCGTCGCCCCAATGCTGGCAGGGGCTTCCTCTTTGCCGCGAGCTTCTTAGCGCTTTCCGACTTGCCGGTGGGCGCCGCAATCGGCGTGTACACGCTGATCGTTCTTATAAGCGCTCCGCCCGTGGCGCGATCCGAAAGGCCAAGGGCAAACGCCCAAGATGCGTTCTAAACGGCGGCCATATCTAGTTCATGGAAATGGGCTGGTTAAGGCGCGGCTTCAAGTACCAACAGGGCTGATCGCCGTAATGCGGAAAGAGCGAGTGTACGCAGGTTAGAGTCTCGACCGGTTGTGTCTGATCAATCTGATAATCGAGCTTGCCGCTCTTTTGTGGAATGGCGAGGACACGCGTGCGGGACATGCTCTCGAACGGATCGGACGGCGTGGGACGCAGCATGCGGACGCGAAGATAGGCATAATCACCCACATAGACCAGAACCAACGCACCGACAAGTCCACCCAAAATTCGTTTATGAATCTGCGAGCGGGTCACCGACCGAGTATATCCGAAGCCGGCCGGTCCAAGAGTTTGGCGACTACTGTTTGATTTCGACTGGCGTACCGATCCGGTGTGTCGAACCGAAACGTTTGTAATTCGAGTATTTCACCGTCATGCGAATATGAACGCCGCCGCTGGAAAAATTTAGCGTGTCGTCGGCGTGCGTGTAGGTCGGAAACCAGAAGGGACCGGTAATGTTTTCACGATAAGTTTCAAAGTGTGGGAAGATGTTTTCGTTATTCTTCTTGAGGATGTCCGGAACCGCTTTTCCGTAGCTCTTAACGATTTGCAGGTCTTTCTCGTCGACCCAAACGCGGCCCTGAAAGTATCGCTGATCCTTCTCCATTTTCTTGGGCGCAACCTCAAAAACATAGGTGCGGAGGTCATCCACGATCTGCTTGCCGACGTAGGTCACGTTATACTTCGGCAGATCCTCGACGGTCAGCACAAAAGGCTGAATGTTCTCCAAGTCATCGAGGTCCTGTTTGCTCAAAGTGATGCGTCGGAGAGAATCGGGCGGAGCGTAGGTGACCTTGGTCGTGCGCTTGCCATCGGGGGTGAAGACGATGTCGCTGTTCATGCGATATTCACCGTCGGGATTGCCGTCGAAATCGATCGTTTGGATCACAAAGGTCTGCGAATAAGTGTAATTTTCGCGTTCCTTGCGAAATTCCGATTCGTGTTGCGAAAACTTCGCGATGATTTGTTCGGCCGGGATCGCTGGAGGCGTGTTGGTGATTTCGGATTCGTCGTGGGCTTCTGATCTCGCCGCGGCAGGAGTGCCGGTAGAACTCATACCAGGAGAGCCGGAGGAGCCGCTGGAAGATGGGTGAGGTAACGGGCCTTGCTGCTGTGCGCGGGTGGCGGGAACGGTCAGCGCCAGGAGTGCGGTCGCCAGCGTGAGCCAAAGATGGATACTAGGCGTGCGGTTTGCAAGATACGCCACTACTTGGGCGATATCGGTAATAGCCGGTGCTGCTGCTTTCATCGAAGTGTGCCCTCAAACATATGACTTGTAAATGCGGCGGCGGGTTGCATCGTGGGCGGGTACCGACGAAATGGAGAATCTCAAAAACCGGAAATTGGTGGAGCCGATGGGATTCGAACCCACGACCTCCTCGATGCCATCGAGGCGCGCTCCCAACTGCGCCACGGCCCCACCGAGCATTGCCAGTTTAACACAAGACCGCTCGCAAAACCGTGGTGCGCCCACCGGACGTCATGTTTGCTCCTGCGTCAATTTGAGGAATTTGAAGAAGGTTGCGTTGGCCAGAATGGTAACCAGCGAAGCCACCAGCGTGGCGTTGTAGATTTCGCGGGAGATGAGCCCGGAGTTCAGCGAAACCTGGGCGAGGATGAAGGAAAATTCGCCGATCTGCGTGAGTCCGATGCCCACCCGCTTGGCAGTGTCCCAGCGATACCCGAACACGCGGACAATACCGCTCCAGACCAAAAATTTTCCTCCAATGATCAGGCCGGCTAGAATGGCGACCAATTGCCAGGACGAGAGCCAGGTCTTAGGATCGATCAGCATGCCGATGGTCACGAAAAACAATGCAACGAAAGCGTCGCGCAGTGGAAGTGTTTGCTTCTCGAGTTTGTGAACGAAGTCGGAGTTGCCAAGAAGAAGCCCGGCGACAAATGCGCCCAGCGCCAGAGAGAGACCGATCATTTCGGTAACTGCGGCGATCACCAGGCAAATGGTCAAGGCCAGCAGGAGCGAGATTTCGTCGTTGCAGGTCCTTTCGATTCGCGAGAGTAGGCGCGGTACGATTTTCCAACCCGCAATCACGATGGGCACCAGCAGCAGAAGCGCGCGGCCAATTTTCCATACTACTTGCGAGTAGCTCCCTTCGGAGGAATTCAGGCCGGGCAGCAGAATGGTCAGGATCACCACCGCCAGGTCCTCCACCAGCGTGAGCGTGATCATCACCCGCCCAGACTCAGATGAAAGCTCGCCGCGATCCATCAGTAAACGCATCATCACCATGGTGCTGGCGACTGAAATGATGCAACCGACGGCAATGCCTTGCATCCGGGGCCAGCCCAGCAGCGTACCGGTGCTTACCCCGAGTCCCACGGAAAGCAAAATACCCAACGGCGCTCCTAGAAGCGCCACCCATTTCACCTTAAGCAGTTCGGGTACGGAAAATTCGATGCCGACGGAAAACATCAGCAGAATCACGCCGATCTCGGCCATGATTTCAAAGGTGTGGACATCGTGAATGCGAGGGCCCGGAGTGAGTGGGCTCAGGATAAGACCAGCAACGACGTAACCAATGAGAATCGGTTGACGCAGCCGCCAAGCCAGCATGCCGCAAATGAACGCAGCCGCGAACACCATGGCGATATCGCGGTAAATGAGCGAGTGTGGCATCGTTCACCAACAGTTGACTGGGCGACGTAAAGCGCAGGAAGTTTATCACCCCCAACGAAATTGCGGGCGGCCGCGCTGCCAAAAACTTCACCCTCCTTGGCGAAGGCCGGAGAGAAATGCGTGATGAACGCGCGACTGCGAGCGGCCGCGCAAGGTGAGCGCACCAATTGTACGTTTCGCTTCGGGGTCGGCGATGCGGACAAACCGGACATGCGAATCGCGGCTGACGGCCATCGCCGGAACTAGGGATACCCCCATGCCGGCGCCGACCAGGCCGAGCAGGCTGGAAAACTGGCCGCTTTCGAAGACCACCTGCGGCGAAACCCGGGCGCGATCACATGCGGCCACAGCATTTTCGCGAAAGCAGTGACCATCGCGAAGAAGAAGAAATGGCTCCTTGCGAAGATCACGAAGCGAAACCGCGCTCCGCCGGGCCAGCTTGTGTTTCTTAGGCAGAGCGGCAAAGAACGGCTCGGTAAGCAGCGGAAGGGATTCAAATTCGTGGCCGCGCACCGGCAAAGCCAGTACAGCGAGATCGAGTGCGCCACCACGAAGTCGTTCAACAAGCACCGGCGTAATCTCCTCGACAACAGAGACCGTGGCTTCGGGGAAGCTTTTTGAAAAGGCCGTGAGGATCGGCGGCAGGAAATAGGGCGCTACCGTTGGAATCACGCCGACGCTAATGTGGCCAGAAACCGAGGCTTTACCCTCCGTAACGTCGCCGCGCGCGGCCTCCAGTTCGCGAAGCACTGCTCGCGCACGCGGCAGGAAAGTCTTGCCCGCATCCGTAAGGCGGACCGAGCGGCCCAGGCGATCAAACAGCCGAGCGCCGAGTTCGCCCTCCAGCTTAAGAATTTGTTGCGACAGCGATGGCTGCGAGACGTGCGAATGTTCAGCGGCGCGGGAAAAACTTCCAGTTTCCGCAACCGCGCAGAAATAACGAAGCTGGTGTAGTTCCATGACGAGCGGCTTTTAATTTAGGGTGGACATCACTTTCTTTCTTCCTATAGGCAATACCTATTCATTGTATCCGATCTAGATATTGAAACAATGGCTCATGAAGCACTAACCTTCCATGGACGCATCCGAGGAACCGGTGTTGTTCGTACGGCGCTGCGATTTTTGAGGGGAGAACAATGGCAGAAGAAGCAAAAAAAAGGACGATGACCACCGATGCGGGGCGGCCCGTCGGAGATAACCAAAATTCGTTGACCGCGGGGCCGCGCGGCCCCGTTGTCTTCGAGGATTTTTTGTTGTTTGAAAAAATGGCGCACTTCAACCGCGAACGCATCCCCGAGCGGGTCGTGCACGCTAAGGGATCAGGTGCTCACGGATATTTTGTCTGCACCAGTAAGGAAATCACGAACTATACGACTGCGAAGCTGTTCAATGTTGTCGGGAAAAAGACACCGATTTTCATCCGTTTCTCTACCGTTGGCGGCGAGAAGGGTTCAGCGGACACGGAGCGCGATCCGCGTGGTTTTGCGTTGAAGTTCTACACCGAAGACGGCAACTGGGATATGACTGGCAACAATACGCCGGTGTTCTTCATCCGCGATCCGTTGAAGTTCGGCGACTTCATCCATACGCAGAAGCGCGATCCGGAAACCAATCTGAAATCGCCTACGATGATGTGGGATTTCTGGTCACTATCACCCGAATCGTTGCATCAAGTCACGATTCTCTTTTCCGACCGCGGGACGCCGGATGGCTACCGGCACATGGACGGCTTTAGCAGCCACACGTTTAGTTTGATCAACGACAAGAACGAACTGTTCTACGTGAAGTGGCATTTCAAGACCAAGCAAAGCATCAGGAACTTTACCGCGCAGTCCGCGGAAGAGATGCGCGGCAAAGATCCGGACTACGCGCAGCGAGATCTATTTGATGCCATCGCCAAAGGCGACTTCCCCAAGTGGCGAGTGGCCGTACAGATCATGCCGGAGCAAGAAGCCGAGACCTATCACCTCAATCCGTTTGACCTGACGAAAGTCTGGCCGCACGGCGAGTATCCATTGCATGAAGTCGGTGAACTGGTGCTAGATCGCAATCCGGTGAACTATTTCGCGGAAGTGGAACAGGCCGCGTTTGAGCCACGTAACATCGTGCCGGGAATGGGCTATTCGCCGGACAAGATGTTACAGGCCCGCTTGATTTCGTATCCCGACGCGCACCGCTATCGCTTGGGCGTTAACTACGACGCACTGCCGGTCAATAAGCCGCAGTGCCCGTATCATACTTACCATCGCGACGGTGCGACGCGCTTTGATGAAAACGGCGGCAAAAGCGTGAACTACGAACCGAACAGTTTTGGCGGGCCAACCCAGGATCTGCAGTACACCGAGCGCCCGAAACCGGTGACCGGAACCGTCGCACGCTACGATCATCGCTCGGACCGCGACTACTACACACAGCCGGGCAATCTATTCCGTTTGATGACCGCGGATGCCAAACAGCGGCTCATAGGCAACATCGTCGGAAGCCTGGGGAACGGCGTGCCGCGGCGAATTCAGCAACTGCAAATCCAGCACTTCTACAAAGCCGATCCCGCTTATGGCGCAGGTGTCGCAAAGGGATTGGGCATCGAAATCAACTCCGTCATCGACGAACGAGCTACTGTGGCGGCTGACTGATCAAATAAAGATGCAGGCCATCCAATCGTCGAGGCGAGCCTCTTGCTTGCCTCTTTTCTTGCCAAGGAACGGCGCGGCGCGTTTTGCTTTGCCATTGGGATAAGGTAACGTCTCTCCTGGCACACGGGAGCGAACCATGGCGAAACTGACGTTTTTGGGAGCGGCCGGCACGGTCACCGGTTCAAAGTATCTGGTGGATGCGGCTGGCAAGAAACTGCTGCTGGACTGCGGAATCTTTCAGGGCTCGCCCGAACTGAGCCAGCGCAACTTCAATCCCCTGCCTACCGATCCCAAAACCATCGACTACTGCGCACTTACGCACGCGCATCTCGATCACTGCGGGTGGCTGCCTTGCCTGGTACGCGACGGATTTCGCGGACCGATTTTCGCCAATCAGTCCACGATCGATCTAGCCACAATTTCTCTAAAGGATTCGGCGCACTTGCAGGAAGAAGACGCCCAGCGCGCCCAGCGCGGCTCCAAGCATAGCCACGCGTCTGACCGCGAGCCGCTTTACACGAGCGAGGACATTGACACACTGTTACGCCAGTTTAAGGCCATGCCACGCACCGGCGCCTTCGAGCTGAGCCCTGAGTTTCGCTTCGAAGCTTATGACGCCGGCCATATTCTCGGCTCCAGCAGCCTCGCGCTGACCATCACCGAGAACAACCGGAAAACCTTGCTGGTTTTCTCCGGCGACATCGGTCGTTACGACCAGCCGATCCTCAATGATCCCGCCACACCACCGCGTGCCGACGTGCTCCTATGCGAATCCACCTACGGCGACCGCGAGCACGAAGCTGGCGACGCCGCCGTGCTCCTTGCTGACGTCGTCAACCGTGTCGTCAAGCGCGGAGGCTCCATCGTGATTCCGGCTTTCGCCATCGGCCGTACGCAAACGTTCATGTACTACCTCCGACAGCTCGAGGATGAGCAAAGAATTCCTCGCCTGCCCGTCTACGTCGACAGTCCAATGGCGCTCAACGCCACCGATCTCTATGTCAAATACACGGACGACCACGACCTGGATTTCTCGCACTTGGAATCAAGCGGCGACCACGACCCGTTGAATGTCCGTCAATTTCACTTGACCCGGTCGGTCGAAGAATCTAAAGCCATCAACAACATCAAGACTCCGTGCATCATCATTTCAGCTAGTGGCATGGTCACCGGCGGGCGCGTTCTACACCACCTCGCGCAACGATTGCCCGATGCAAGAAACGCCGTCATTCTGGCGGGCTTTCAGGCCGAAGGGACGCGCGGACGCGCGCTGCAAGAGGGCGCCAAGATCATGCATTTGTTCGGTCAGGCAGTGTCGGTCAATGCAGAAATCATCACGCTTGGCCAGTTCTCTGCGCACGCGGGCAAAAGTGAGCTTCTGCGCTGGCTCTCCGGCTTGCACGTGCCTCCTAGAAAAACCTGGCTCACGCACGGCGAACCCGCCGCAGCTCAATCGCTGCAAGCCGCCATCAAGGAGAAATTTCAGTGGGATGTTGCCGTCGCCCGCTACCTCGACACGGTCGAAGTCGGGTGACCGAGAGATTGTTGGCAGGAATTTTTTCGCGGAGGCGAGAAACCTTTCGGGCCCTCCACTCGTCTATCTAACAAGACCACTCGCGGGGTAGGGGGCTAACCACCACAGGGCAACCGACCGTCAGCACCCTACCCCATCTCTCCTGTGCTGTGTTTTCAATGACTTAAGTGATGCGACGTGCCGTGACGTGCTGGGAGATTTAGGCAAATTAGGGCAAAATTAGGCTAAGTTTAGAAGCTCTTTTTTCCTAATTCCCTTCTCGTGTCTTTCTTTCCGCACTGCTGAAGCCACTGTCATAGGTTGGGATTCCAAAAATAAGATGACAGTTCTGTAAAGATTTTTCTCGCGTGAGTTCAGGTCACTTTCTCCCGCAACTCCGCCTTTCTGTTTTCTCCCGAGGCAAATTTGCTCATCTTTAAAAGCCCGTTCACGCGCGGTGTTTTCATCGCATTGAAGGGTGTCACCGAGCCGGCGAAGTATGCCATTACGAGGGGGCAAGCGCCGCCGTTCTTCGTCATGGATGGTTACGATCTTTTTATGGTTCTCAGCGAGGTTATAGACTTAAGAGAATTTCTACGAAGGCGCGTCCGGTTGCTTGCGGAAGAGGGTCGCGTCTGCGTACCATTTGAGTTTGGCAGCGGATGACGAAAGTCATTTGCCATAGTCTTGACACAATACATAGTGAGGGCGTTAACTCTTGGCTGTATTGCTCAGGAGTAAAACATGCGAGCGGCCAAGGTGATAGGTCTCGGAATATTCTTCTCGTTCGTCGGGTTCGTCGCGTTGTTAGTAATTTCGATTGCGCGCGGACCGGTGAGTTTCGAAAGCTGCCACGCGGCCGGATTGAGCGCG
>Ga0068871_100001828_pt1 | contig 14366 bp, 11 predicted proteins | sample KBSMisM72_FD_72750 | JGI IMG/M metagenome (GOLD analysis project Ga0068871, IMG submission 72750) | Miscanthus rhizosphere microbial communities from Kellogg Biological Station, Michigan, USA - KBS Miscanthus M7-2 | ecosystem: Host-associated > Plants > Roots > Rhizosphere > Soil ... | reverse complement strand
TCAATTTCTCGGTGTCGCCGCAATATACCGGCGGCGCCAACAATGAGCGCCCCCGCCTCACCGGCTATCAGGTCAACAATGAAGTCTCGGTACGGCTGGACGATGTCTCCAAACTGGGTGCGGCGCTGGATGCCCTGGTGACCGCCGGCGCCAACCAGATGAACGGCATCAATTTCTCCATCCGCGAACCGGCTCCGCTGCTGGAAAAGGCGCGGGCCGCGGCCGTGACCGATGCACGCACCCGCGCGGAAACCTATGCCAAGGCGGCCGGCGTCAGCCTGGGACCCGTGCAGAGCATCAGCGAAGGCGGCGGCGCCGAACCGCCCCGGCCCATGTACCGGGTCATGGCCATGGCCGCCGACCGCAGCGTACCGGTTGCGGCGGGCGAGCAAAGCGTCACCGCCGACGTCTCCCTGGTATGGGAAATCCACTGAGCCGTCTTATATTGTTGCCATGACAAATCCCTTTTTCGAAGACTGGACCGCCGCCTTCGGCGCGCCCCCGCTGGACAGGATTCGGCCCGAGCATTTTTTGCCCGCCTATGATCGTGCCCTGGCGGAGCATAGTGCCGAGGTCGCGGCCATCGCGGAAAATCAAGCCCCCCCCAGTTTCGACAATGTCGTTCTGGCGCTGGAGAAAAGCGGCAAGCTGCTCACCCAGGTCGATGGCGTGTTCGGCAATCTGGCATCGGCGGCCACCAATGACGCCCTGCAGGCCGTCGAACTGGAAATGGCGCCGCGCCTGTCGGCGCATTGGAGCGCCATCACCATGCACCCGGTGCTGTTCGGCCGGCTGGACACCCTCTACCGCAAACGCGACAGCCTGGGTTTGGACAGTGAAAGCCTCCGTGTCCTGGAACGCTATCACCTGGATTTCGTGCGGTCCGGCGCCCAGTTGAAAGCGGACGGCCGCGAGCGGTTGGCCGCTATCGCCCAGCGCCTGGCGATATTGGGCACGCAGTTCAACCAGAATGTTCTGGGCGAGGAGGAAGACTGGACCTTGCCGCTGACCGAAGCGCAAATGGCGGGCGTTCCCCAGGCGGTGCGCGATGCCGCCGCCGCCAAGGCCGTGGCGCTGAACCTGAAGACGCCGTTCGCCATCACTTTATCGCGATCCAGCGCCGAGCCCTTTCTGCAATATGCCGATGACCGCGGCTTGCGTGAACAGCTGTGGCGCGCCTGGACGGCGCGCGGCGACAATGCCAATGCCCGCGACAACACCGCCATCATCACCGAGATGCTGGCGCTACGGGCGGAGCGGGCCGCCTTGCTGGGCTATGAAAATTTCGCCGGTTTCAAGCTCGCGGATTCCATGGCCGGCACGCCGCAGAAAGCCCGCGCTTTGCTGGAGGAAGTTTGGGAACCGGCGCGCAAGCGCGCCATGGAGGAACGCGACGCGCTTCAGGCCCAGATCGTGCGCCAGGGTTTGAACTTCCGCCTGGCGCCCTGGGACTGGCGCTATTATGCCGAAAAGCTGCGGCAGGAAAAATACGACTTCGACGCCGAGCAGTTGCAGCCCTATTTCCAGCTTTCCAACCTGATCGAAGCCGCCTTCTTTACCGCCCAGAGATTGTTCGGCCTGTCGTTCCATCAGCGCCACGATATTCCGGTCTATCATCCCGACGTCCTTGTGTGGGAAGTCCGGGACAAAGACCGGGCGATCGGGCTGTTTTACGGCGACTATTTCGCCAGGGCGGGCAAACAAGGCGGCGCCTGGATGTCCAGCTTTCGCGACCAGCACAAACTCGATGGCGATATCCTTCCCATCATCGTCAACAATTCCAACTTCAGCAAAAGCCAGCCCTGCCTGTTGTCGTTCGACGATGCGGTGACCTTGTTCCATGAAATGGGCCATGCCCTGCACGGCCTGTTGAGCAAGGTCCGCTTCCCGCGCCTGTCCGGCACCAATGTGGCGCGCGATTTCGTGGAATTGCCGTCGCAACTTTTCGAGCATTGGCTGGAAGAACCGGCCGTGCTGGAACGCTTCGCCCGGCACTATCAGACCGGCGAGCCGATCCCAAACATGCTGCTGGAGAAGTTGCTCGCGGCCCGCAATTACGGCCAGGGCTTTGCCACTGTGGAATTTCTCGCCTCGGCCTTGATCGATATGGACTTCCACACTTTGCCGCCGGGCAGCGATCCCAAAAAAGCGCAGGCCGAAACCCTGGCGCGCATTGGCATGCCGGAGGAAATCGTCCCGCGCCACGGCGCGCCCCATTTTACCCATGTGTTCGGCGGTGACGGTTATGCCGCCGGTTATTATGCCTATCTGTGGTCGGAGGTGCTGGACGCCGACGGCTTCAAGGCGTTCGAAGAAGCCAAGGACCCCTTCGATCCCGCCACGGCGGAACGCCTGCACCAGTACATCTATTCGGCGGGCGGCACGCGCGACTTCGCTGCCGCCTATCGCGCCTTTCGCGGCCGGGATCCCCGCATCGAAGCCTTGCTGGAGGGGCGCGGCCTGCTCGCGCCGGCGGCATGAAGAAATTTCTTGCCTCGCTCTTGCTGATGGCTGTGATACCGGCACAGGCCGCGACCGCCCCGAAACCCTCCATAACCGATTGGGCGCAATTGGCGGTGGCGACGGTGCAGCCCTATGACGAAACCGCCAATGCCGAGGCGCAGGTTGCCGCCGCTTTCGCCCGCGCCCGAAAATCCCACAAACGAGTCCTGATAGACCTGGGCGGCAACTGGTGCGTCGATTGCATTGTCCTGGCCAATTTCGTCCGGCTGCCGGAAATGCGCCGCTTCATGGAAGCGCATTATGAAGAAGTGCTGGTGGATGTGGGCCGTTTCAACCGCAATCTACAGATACCGGCGCGTTTCGGCATCACCAAGAAATTGGAGGGCGTGCCCGCTTTGTTGATCGCGACGCCGGACGGCAGGCTGGTCAATGGCGACAATGTCTTCGCCACCGCGGATGCCCACAGCATGACGCCGCAAGCGATTGCCGCGTATTTTGCGAAATACGCGGATTAGTTGGCCGCGACTTGCCGTGTCAGCCCGCCGGGCTCCAGCGCACGATCCACCACATGAACGATGCCATTCTTGTCGCGCACGTCATAGATCGCGATATTGGCTATATTACCCCTGGCATCTAGGATCACGATGTTGGTCGGCCCGTTCATCCGCGCCAGCAACACACCGCCTTCGGCGGTGCGCAGCCTGGCTTGGCCGCCCGATTCGTTGATGACGCGGAGCAGCGCCTGGGAGTCATACTTGCCCGGCACGATCAGATAGCTCATCCGCCGCGCCAGCGACGATTTGGATTGTGTGCCCAGCGCCGCGAGAGCGGCATCGGTGGGCGCAAAGACCGTGAACTGTCCATTGGACTTCAGTGCCGCCGCGACCCCGGTGTCCTTCAAGGCCGCCGTAAGCGTGGCGTGCATTGGCGAAGCGGCGATATTTTCCATGATGTCGCGATCGGGCAGCATGGCTTGGCCGTCGATCATGGGATTCATCATTTCGGTATTGTTGTCGGCGGATGGCTTGGGATCGTACGGCGACACCGCGCCCAGCGCACCTCCCACCATCATCGCGGCGCCGGCGGCAAATCCGAAGAGAGCTGCATGTTTCATGGAACTCACCCCTGAACCTTCAGGGATTCAACGCCGAAGCGCGCGACTCCGTTCCGGCTACTCCTGTCTTTCCAGGGCCTCCCGCTCCATTTCCAGGGCCAGCCAGCGTTCTTCGTCACCGTCTTTTGCGGCTCTGATATCCGCCAATTCCGCGGACAATTTCGCGAACCGGGCCGGATCGCGGGCATACAGCCCGGCATCGGAAAGTTGTTGTTCCAACTCGGCCATCTTGAGTTCCGCCGCCGCGATCTGCCCCGGAAGGGTTTTGAGGGCATGGGCATCGGCAAAATTCATCTTGGGCGGGCTGACGCGGGCGCGCTTTTCCTGGGGCGCCTTGGCGGCTTTGCGGACTTCCGGGCGCACAGGCGCCGCCTCGCCCCGCTGGACCAGCATGTCGGCATAGCCCCCGGCATATTCGGTGAACCGGCCATCGCCTTCCGCCAGCACAATGCCGGTCGCGACCCGGTCCAGGAAATCGCGGTCATGGCTGACCAGCAGGGCGGTGCCGGGATAATCGGCGATCACCTCTTCCAGCAGGTCCAGGGTTTCCAGGTCCAGGTCGTTGGTGGGTTCGTCCAGCACCAGGAAATTCGACGGCGTGGCAAACAGCTTGGCCAGGAGCAGCCGCGCCCGCTCGCCGCCCGACAGAACCTTGACCGGGGTGCGCGCCTGCTGCGGCGTGAACAGAAAATCCTGCAAGTAATTCATCACATGACGCGGCTTGCCCGCCACCATCACCGTATCGCCGCTGCCGTCCGTCACCGCTGCCGCCAGCGACTGTTCGGGATGCAGTTTGCTGCGGCTTTGGTCCAGTTTCACCATCAACAGGCCCTGACCCAGCTTCACATTGCCCTTTTGGGGCGCGAGCTCTCCGGTCAGCAGCTTGAGCAAGGTCGTCTTGCCCGCACCATTGGGGCCGACAATGGCGATGCGGTCGCCGCGATGGATGCGCTGGGTGAAGTCCCGCACGATTTCCTGCTCGCCATAGGAAAATGCCACGCCCTTGGCGTCGATCACCTTGGTGCCGCTGCCGGCGCCTTCGGCAGCATCCATCTTGACGGAACCCAAGGCGCGAATCTGCTCGCGCCGTTCGGTGCGCAGCCCACGCAGCCGTTCCAGCCGCCCGACATTGCGCTTGCGCCGGCCCGATACGCCGTAACGGACCCAATCCTCCTCGGCGGCAATGCGCCGCTCCAGCTTGTGGCGTTCGACATCTTCTTTTTCCAGCATCTCATCCCGCCAGCTTTCGAAGGAGGCGAAGCTTTTCTCCAGCCGGTGAGTCTTGCCGCGGTCCAGCCACACCGTGGCGCGGGAGAGATTTTCCAGGAAGCGGCGGTCATGGCTGATCAGGACCAGCGCGCTTTTGCTGGCCTTGATTTCGCTTTCCAGCCATTCGATGGCGCGCACATCCAGATGGTTGGTGGGCTCATCCAACAGAAGAATATCGGGGCGCGGCGCCAGCACCCGGGCCAGCGCGGCGCGGCGTGCTTCGCCGCCCGACAGGGTCGCGGGATTCTCCGTCCCCGACAGGCCCAGATTGCCCAGAAGGTAAAAGGCGCGATTGGGATCCTCGTGCGGATTAAGCCCGGCCTCGACATAGTCGCGGGTTGTGGCATAGCCGCCAAGGTCGGGCTCCTGCGGCAGGTAGCGGATGGTAGCGCCCGGCTGGGCGAAACGCGTGCCGCCATCACTTTCCATCAAATCCGCCGCGATCTTGAGCAAGGTGGACTTGCCCGAGCCATTGCGACCGACCAGGCAGAGCCGGTCAAGTACGCCGAGGCTCAATTCCGCGCCGTCCAGCAGGCGCTGGCCGCCAAAAGAAACGACGATATCCTTGAGATGCAACAGCGGCTTCATGGTCCGCTATGTGCTGGGCCAGGGCGCGGCAATCAAGAGAAATCTGGCCACTAGCCCGCGTTCGCATCATCCAAAAAGAAAAGAGCGGCAAAAGCCGCTCTTTTCCGACGCGATGCAACAATTTCTTACGAGAAGGAATAAGCCGTTTTAATCTGGGTGAAGAACTCCACCGCGGCAAAGCCCTGCTCGCGGTTGCCATAGGAGGAGCCACGCGAACCGCCGAACGGCACGTGATAATCCACGCCCGCGGTCGGCAGATTGATCATCACCATGCCCGCCTTGACGTTGCGCTGGAAGTGACGCGCATACTTGAGGCTGGTGGTGACGATGCCGGCGGAGAGTCCAAAGTTGCCGGCGTTGCATAGCGCCAGGCCCTCTTCGTAATTCTTCACCTTCACCACGGACACGACCGGGCCGAACACTTCTTCCTGGTTGATGGTGTCGCCGGGCTTGGTGTCCACGATCAGGGTAGGCGACATGTAATGGCCCGGGGTCGCCAGCTTCAGCGCTTCGCCGCCGCCGGCCAGAAGGCGGCCGCCTTCCTTCAGCGCGATGTCGACATATTTCAGGTTGCCGGCCAACTGGGTGTCGGTGACGGCCGGGCCCATCTGCGTGGAGGGATCCAGCGCATTGCCGACCTTCAGCGCCTTGGCGCGCTCGGCCACGGCGGCGATGAACTTGTCGTAAATGCCTTCCTGCACGAACACGCGGCTGGAGGCAGTGCAGCGCTGGCCGGTGGCGAAATAGCCGCCATCCACCGCGATCTGCACGGCGCGGTCGAACTCGGCATCGTCCATCACCAGGAGCGGATTCTTGCCGCCCATTTCCAACTGCACGCGGGCCTGATGCGATACCGCCGCCAACGCGACCTTGGAGCCCACGGTCTGCGAACCGGTGAAGGAGATGGCGTTGACGTCGGGATGCTTGGAGAGCGCATCGCCCACCACACCGCGGCCCAGCACCAGGTTCACGATACCGGCAGGCGCACCGGCTTCATGCAGAATGGAAACCAGCGCATGGGCGGTGGCGGGCGTGGGATTGGCGGGCTTGAGGACGACGGTATTTCCGAACGCCAGGGCCGGGGCCATTTTCCAGGCCGGAATCGCGATAGGGAAATTCCACGGCGTAATCAGGCCATAAACGCCGACCGCTTCGCGATAGGTCTGGATTTCGACACCCGGACGTACCGACTCCAGATTCTGGCCATGACGGCGCAGCGCTTCCCCGGCAAAATATTTGAAGATACGGCCGGCACGCACGGTCTCGCCGGTGGCTTCCGGAAGGGTCTTGCCCTCTTCGCTGGCGAGCAGTTTGCCCAGCGCGTCCTTGCGCTCGATGATCATGCTGCCAACCTTGTCCAAGAGATCGGCGCGGACTTCCGGCGAAGCGCCGGACCAGCCCGGGAAAGCCGAGCGCGCGGCTTCCACCGCCTTGTTCACGTCTTCGGCGCCGCCATCGGGGAACTTGGCGATGATTTCCGCCGTGTTGGAAGGATTGGTGCTTTCGAGCGCGCCGGGGGCGGAAATCTGCTTGCCGCCGATGAAATGGGTCAGGGTCTCGGTCATCAAATCTCTCCTGGGGACATTGAGGTCGGGTGTATTTAAGGGGTTAGCCACGCTAATCCAACCCCGGAACTGCATCGCAGAGGTGCCTTGAGGGTATAGGTCGCAGGGAGGGAGCGACCGGCAACCCGGAGCGGATGCGTAGCAGCCGCGTAGGGGTCGCTAGCGGCAGCGTCGGGCGACGCGCGACCCAAAAAAGATCAGGGGCTCAAAAGCCCCCGCCGGACAAGATTTTTCATCAGGTCGGAAATACCGAAATTCCATGGCGGAGCGGCTTTGGAAGTGGTGACCCGGTTTTCCAGCACACCCAGTTTGGGGGTGGAAATCCGCACCACATCGCCTTCCTTATGGGTGAAGCCCGAACCCTTGACGTCGCGGTCTTGGGTAGGCGCGAACAAAGTGCCCAAGAACAGGACAAACCCATCAGGATATTGGTGCTCGCTGATGGTCTGCTTGACCAGTTCCAGGGGATCGCGGCTGATTTCGGCCATGGTGGACTTGCCTTCCAGCCGGTAATTGTCGGCGCCGACAATTTCCAACTCGACCACCGCCTGGCGCACGTCATCAATGGTGAACTTGTCATCGAACATGCGGATAAAGGGGCCCAATGCCGAGGCGGCATTGTTGTCCTTCGCCTTGCCCAGCAGAAGCGCGCTGCGCCCTTCATAGTCGCGCAGGTTTACGTCATTGCCCAGGGTCGCACCCACCGCCTTGCCGGCCCGGTCCACCACCACCACGATTTCAGGCTCGGGATTGTTCCAGGTGGACTGGGTGCGAATGCCGACATAATCGCCCCAGCCGACCGATGACATCGGCGGCGCCTTGGTGAAGACTTCGGCATCGGGTCCGATCGCCACTTCCAGATATTGCGACCATAGTCCGTCGGCGATGAGTGCTTCCTTCAGCTTGGCGGCTTCGGGCGAACCCGGCACCACCTTGCGGATATCGGTGCCAATGCGCGCCGCCAATTCCTCTCGGATCGCCTGGGCCCTGCCCGGCACGCCCTTGGCGCGTTCCTCGATCACCCGCTCCATGGCCGAAACCGCGAAGGTGACACCGGCCGCCTTGACGCATTGCAGGTCTACCGGTGCAAGGAGCTTGACCTTGCGCTGGCCGCCCTTCGACCAAGCCGTCTCAAGTCCAAGATCGTTGATATCGCCCAGATCCTTGCCCTGCGGCACACCGTTCCATTTTTCCAGCAACACCGACACGGTCGGCGCGGCCGCGCTGACGTCGAATACCCGGCCCTCCTTCACCACAATGGGCGTGGGGCCATCGCCTAAGTCGATACGGCCCACCAACACGGCGTCGCGCCAGTCTTCAGGCATGAAGTTCTGCGGCAAAGGAAATATGTTCTTGGTCATAACAGGTCTTACAGCTCTATCTTCAAGATGTTGCGGATGTTGTTGGCGGTAATGCGTGCGCTTCCCTCGGATGGGCGCCAGGGCAAAGTGTCCAGCTCCACATTCAAGTGACCGCGCCAGCCGATGGATTTCAGATAGGCGACAATGGCGGGAAAGTCCACGCGGCGCCTATAGTTTAGTCGGTCGGGAACGCCATCGCTCCCGACCACCTGATCCCGGGTGGGTTATCGTTTGTCAGCCGTCTCTCACCCAGCGCATGCGCCAGCAGAGATGTTGCACTGCAATATAGATTTTATGAGTATAACCGGCGCCGCTCGGACTGAGGATTGCAGCTCATGATTTACGCAGGACGCTTTTTAGGCCGCAATGCCGTCGTCACCGGCGGCGCTTCGGGCCTTGGTCTGGAGGCTGCCAAACGCATCACCGCCGAAGGCGGCAAAGTCTGTCTGTGGGACCTCAACCCCGACGCCTTGGTTGGCGGAAAAAAAGAAAGCGGCGCCGTTCACACCGTGGCGCTGGATGTCAGCGACGCCAAGGCGGTTGAAGCCGCCGCCGCGCAATCTCTCAAAGCGCTGGGCAAGATCGATATCCTGATCAACAGCGCCGGGATTACCGGCGCCACCCATCCGGTGATCGGCTATCCCATCGAAAGCTGGCTGAAGGTGATGGATGTCAATGTCAACGGACTTTTCTATTGCTGCCGCTTTATCGCGCCGCTGATGGTGGAGAATGGCTATGGCCGGATCGTCAACATCTCATCGGTGGCCGGCAAGGAAGGCAATCCCAACGCCGGCTCCTATTCCGCTTCCAAGGCGGCGGTGCTGGGCTTGACCAAATCCCTGGGCAAGGAGCTGGCGACCAAGGGCGTGATCGTCAATGCGGTGACGCCCGCGACCTTTGAAAGCCCGATCCTGAAGCAGGTGCCGCAGAGCCATATCGATTATATGCGCTCCAAGATTCCGATGGACCGGTTCGGGACCGCCGCGGAAATCGCCGCCGCAGTGTGCTGGCTGGCCAGCGAGGAATGTTCCTTCACCACCGCCAATACCCTCGATACCTCCGGCGGGCGGACCACCTATTAGCGGTCCAGCCTCGGCCCGCACCCGTGCCGCTGCGATTTTATCCTTTAAAGACAATGTGTTACTGAATAGAAACGGCGCGGCCGGTTGTCCGGCGCGTTAAGAGATTCCATAACCGCTCTTTATCTGTTCTTCAGCCCCCGCACGGCATCTTTTCGCTGCCGAGAATCCGCCTTTCCTAAAAAACCATGGCCCACCTGATGACTGCTGAGATGCCGGAACAAGGGGAAAGCGCAAGCGGCGCCTATGATCTTTATGTCGATATCGACGGCACCCTTCTGCGCACCGATCTGTTGCATGAAGCCGCCTGGCGTCATGTCAAAACCGCGCCTTGGCGAATTTTCACCTTGCTGCGGCTGGCGCTCAAAGGCCCCGCGCCCCTGAAAACCTTTCTGGCCAGGAAAATCCAGTTTGATCCGGCCACGCTCCCCTATGAAAGCGCGATGACAGACCTCATAGCCCAGCGCAAGATTCAGGGCAGCCGGACCATCCTGATAACCGCCTCGCACCGGACCTATGCCAGCCGAATCGCCGAACATCTGGATTTGCCGGGCGGCGGTTATGGCAGTTCCAAAAGGCTGAATCTCAAGGGCGCCACCAAACTGTCGCGAATCCAGGCCCTCAACCAGGGACGGGAGTTCGTCTATGCTGGCAACTCCGCCGCCGACCGCCCGATTTGGGCGGCGTCGAAAAAGGAAATCCTGGTGAATGCGCCCTCCAAGGACGTCAGAGCCGCCACACAATCAGGCCGAGCCGAGATGGTGATTCAAAGCCGCCCTCCGGTCTGGCGGGCTTTCTTGAAGGAAATGCGCCTGCACCAATGGGCCAAGAACAGTTTGGTGTTCGTGCCGCTGTTCACCTCCCACATGTATCGCGACCTTCATCTGGTGGGATTGGCGTTTTTGGCGTTTCTGGCCTTCGGCCTTTGCGCTTCGGGCCACTATTTCCTCAACGACCTGCTGGACCTGGATGCGGACAGAGGCCATCGGACAAAGCGCAAGCGTCCGCTGGCTTCGGGCGACCTGCCGATCCTTTATGGTCCGCTGGGCGCCACTTTGCTACCCATCGCGGGCTTGGCGCTGGCCATCACCTTCCTGCCCTGGAAATTCACCTTGCTGGTGATCGGCTACCTGGCCCTGACCAATCTTTATTCCTTCTTCCTGAAAAGCCGGTCGACGGCCGATATCTTCGCACTGGCGCTCTTGTATACGGTGCGCGTCGTTGCCGGCGGCGCCGCACTGGCGATCAGCCTGTCGTCCTGGCTGCTGGCATTTTCCATGTTCGTCTTTATCAGCCTGGCCTATCTCAAGCGCTATATCGAAATAGGCGCCCTGGCCGAGGGACAGGCCAAGGGACGCGGTTACATCAAGGAAGATGCCGACACCCTGTTCGCGCTCGGCATTGCCAACGCGACCGCCGCGACCGTGGTCCTGGCCTTTTATATTTCCAGCACCGAGGTCAAGACCTTGTATCGTGAGCCGGGGGTTCTTTGGCTGCTCTGCCTTTTGATGCTGTATTGGAGCAACCGCATCTGGATCGGCGCCAAGCGGGGAAAGATCCATGACGACCCGGTGGTATTCGCGCTCAAGGACAGGATCAGCCGCTATGTTTTTCTGGCGATGATCGCCGTGGTGCTCGCCGCCCGCATTCTACCGAAGGGATTTTTATGAAACCGGCACTTCTTGCCACGATTCTGGGCACTGTCTCGTTGTCGGCCCTCGCCCAAATAGCGCTTAAAATGGGAACCGCGCCGCTGAAAGCGGCAGCCGGCAAGAGCCTGCCTGATGTGATCCTTTCGGTGGCGGCATCGCCCTTCATCTGGATCGGGCTGGGGATCTATGGTGCTTCGATTCTGTGCTGGATATGGGTACTGTCCAAGACCGATGTCTCGGTGGCCTATCCCTTTGTGGGCATCGGCTTTGTCCTGACGGCTGCGATGGGCGCGATATTCCTGCATGAGAATGTTTCGCTTCTGCGTATTGCCGGCACCATGCTGGTCATTTTCGGCTGCGTTCTGATCGCCAAGTCGGCCTGACCATGACGGCTAAGCGCGCCGACATCCTCTGGCCACTTGTCCTGGCGGCAATGGTTTTGTTGCTGTTCGTCACCGGCGCCCCGACGAACGATGCTTTTTCCTGGCCCGACGCGCCGCGTCATGCCTTGAATGGCGCGTTCCTGTTGGATTTCCTGCGCGACCACCCGCTACACGATCCCACCGGCTATGCCTACAACTATTATGCCCAATATCCTGCGCTCACCATCCTGTTTTACCCGCCTCTATTTTATGTTGTGCTGGCGGTCTTCTATGCCGTCTTCGGCGTTTCCCAGACCGCGGCCATAGCCGCCGAATGCGTCTGTTATGCCGCTCTGGCGATCGGCAGCTATCGGTTGGCGCGTTTCTGGCTGGCTTCGCTTCCGGCGTTCGGCGCCGCGCTGATCCTGATCGCCGCCCCCGAGATCGCCTATTGGGGCCGGCAGGTGATGCTGGAAATCCCGTCTTTCGCCCTTCTGGTCTGGAGCGCGGTGTTCTTCATGCGCTATCGGCGCGAGGACCGCACCCTATGGCTCTATCTCGCCGCGGTGCTGACGGTGCTGGCGGCCTATACCAAGCTCACCGCCATATTCATCCTGCTGGTCTATTTCATCATCCTGTTGCAGGACCAGGGGACGAAGTTGTTCCGCAACAAGCACAGCTACATCATCGCCGTGCTGACCGTTATCGGCCTGGTTCCTCTTGCGGTCCTTACCCTCAAATTCGGCCAGGCCAATATGCAGTCGGTCAGCGGCATCTCCGACAGCGAGGTTTCGCGCGCCACCCTTGCCGGCTGGCTATGGTATGCCAAGCAGATGCCGGCCCAACTGGGCTGGCCGGCGCTGCTGGCGGCGCTGCTGGGTCTGGCTTCCTTCGCAGTCGCTCCAGGCCGCATCCGCGAGCATCTGTTTCCGCTGTTGTGGCTGGGGATCGGATATCTCTTCTTCTCGGCAATCGATCTCAAGGAAGCGCGCCACAGTGTTTTCCTGCTGCTTCCGCTTACCATTATTGCGGTGTCGGGACTGAGTTTTCTCTTGCGCAAGCAACCCATGCTGGCGAACGGGCTTGTGATCGCCCTGGGCGTCGCCACCTTGGCATGGACGGCTTTCTTCAGGCCGGTGCAGTATGTCGCGGGTTATCGCGAACTGTCAGACTATGTCGCCCAGGTCGCGCCCAAAAATGCGGTGGTGGTTTTTTCCGGTTATCGCGACGGCTCATTCATATTCGCCATGCGCACCCATGAGGAAAGGCGCGATATCTCCATCGTGCGCAGCGACAAGCTGCTCTTGCGGATCGCGGTGCGGCGCAGCCTGGGCGTGGAACAGAAACTGATGCGCGAGGACGAAATCCAATCCTTGCTGGACGGATTGGGCGTGCAGTATGTCGCGGCCCAGCCCGACTTCTGGACCGACCTGGAAGCCATGCGGCGGTTCGAGAATGTGCTGCATGGCAGCCATTTCCAGAAGCTGAGGACATTCGCGATGCCCGCCAATTATCCCGCCCAGGAAAAGCAGATCATCGTCTACAAGAATCTCGATGCGGTCAGCGCAAAACCCAAGCAGCTCAACATCGAGCTTCCGATGATCGGCAAGAAGATTTCGGGCACCGTCGGCGCCAAGTAAGCCAAAAACGCTTTACGGCTCCTTTGACGCCATATAGGCGGCGACGTTGAGGATATCGGCGTCGGACAGTTTGCCGACAACCTCCTTCATCTTGCCCAGCGCCGGCCCCTTGCGATAACCGGCCCGCATGTCGGCCAGCTGGCGGATCAGGTAATAGGCGCTGCGGCCGGCCAGGCGCGGGGCGTCATCATGGCCCCTCAGATCCTCGCCATGGCAGGAGGCGCAACTGCGGAACTGGCCGCGATTGCCCATCGCCACGACATGGCCTTTGGCCAGCGAACCCATCGGCACATAATCGACAAAACCGACATGATCGTTGCGCAGCTCGACCTCTTCGCTTTCGGCGATCTCGTAAATCATGTCGGGGCCCAGCGGCACGGTCGCCGCACCCTTGTCGAAAAAGCGCGCGCCGCCCGCACCGACATGATTGGCGGGCGCCCGCGACGTCTCCACCACCCGCATCCATTTCTGTTGGGAGCGGGGGATGCGGGCAAAATAGCGCGCCGCCTCCTTCAGGTCTTTTTCGCTGATGGCATAGGCCATCTCGACCATCGCCGGGGCGCGGATATTTTGACGGTCGCCATCCCGGAAGGCATGCATCTGGTCGATCATGTATTTCTCCGGCAGGCCCGAGATGCTGGCCGACTCGGGATGACCATTGCCATTGGGCAGATGACAGAGGGTGCAGGCAATCACATGCGGCGCCTGGCCATGGGCAACGATCGGGGGCAGCGGCGGATGTTCCTTGGGATACCAGTCGGGCGGACCGAAGCCATCGCCAATCTGTTTCATGGTCAGCTTGATGGACGGATCGGCGCCCTTGGCGGTGAAACTCGCATTGGGATCGGGACGCGGCAGGCCCGGCGGCTGCATCGGATAAGCCCATTCGAACGCGGCGACGGGGGCGGGCATCTTGGCCGCGATGTCCTTTGCGACCGGTGTATCTTTGGGGGCGGCATTTTGGGCATGAGCCGCGAATACCAATGCGGGCGCGATTGCCAACGTGGCCAATACGACTTTTTTCATGATGTCCCCTGCCCGTTTTGTTTGATGGTCGCGCCAGCAGGCCCTGCGCGGCTGCTTCGCAGCCACTCCGGGTTGCCGGTCGCTCCCGATTTATGGGGCGGGAGCATAAGCGGTGACGGGAAATGCCACAAGCGTCTGTTCTGATTAAGAAAATTGGAGCGGGCGAGGCGAATCGAACGCCCGACCCTAACCTTGGCAAGGTTATGCTCTACCCCTGAGCTACGCCCGCACTCCAAGACGCGGGGTT
>Ga0068871_100001826_pt1 | contig 14369 bp, 13 predicted proteins | sample KBSMisM72_FD_72750 | JGI IMG/M metagenome (GOLD analysis project Ga0068871, IMG submission 72750) | Miscanthus rhizosphere microbial communities from Kellogg Biological Station, Michigan, USA - KBS Miscanthus M7-2 | ecosystem: Host-associated > Plants > Roots > Rhizosphere > Soil ... | reverse complement strand
TTCGGGTCGAATCCGCTGCGCTTGAGCAGATCGGCGCGGCACTGCGCCTTGCCCGCGAGGTTGTCCACCGTGTAGTTGCCCGGGATGAGCGTGTCGGTCGCCGGATTCCACGTGGCGGTGTCGATGCCGTTGGTCAGGCCCACGATGTCGTCGGCGCGCGTCATGACCACGCCGTCGAGTCCGCAGCCGAACTCCGCCGTCTGGATTTCACGGGAGTAACGCGGGCTGACGGTCGTCACGCGGTCGGCGAACAGGATGCCCGCCTTCATCATGCTCATCTGTCCGTAGAACTCGATGCCGTCGATGCCCATGAGCTCCTCGGGAAGATTGGTGTGGCGGAAGAACTTCATCGGAAACACCCCTTGGAAGGCGATGTTGTGGATCGTGAACACCGTCTTCATCGCGAGCGTGACGCCGTAGCGCTGCTCCGCGTGCCGCAGCAACAACGGCAGAAGACCGCACTGCCAGTCGTGGCCGTGAACCACATCCGCGCTCAGTTCCAAAAAACGCATGGCCTCGACCACGCCCTTGTTGAAAAAAATGAAGCGGTGCTGGTTGTCCTCATAGTCGCGCTCCGTCGTGCCGTAGGGATTGCGTCGGTCAAAAAACTCTTCGCGGCATACGAGATGGATCGTGAGATTCGGAGCCGGCGAAAACGAACGCACGTCGCCCGTTATGAACACGTCGCCCATCTCGATGCGCAGGCCCAGGGTGCGTTGCGCACCGGCGGCCAGCGGATGATCCACCACCGCGCGGTAGCCCGGCAGGAAGACGGCCACCGTGTGTCCTCGCCCCGCCAGCGTGCCTGAAAGCGCCGCCACCGCATCCGCCAGTCCGCCGGTTTTGATGTAGGGGAACAATTCGCTGGCAACCTGGACGATTTTCATCGCCGCACCCTAAGCGGCGTCCTTGCCTGTTTCCACTGCAAAACTCGGATGCTCCGAGGTTTTGGCGGCCAACCGAAACGACATGAAATTCCGCGAACCCATCCTGGAAGTCCTTCGTCAGCCCGACTACCGCCCCTCCACGATTCTCGATCTCTCACGGGCGATCGGCCTCAACAAAAAGCAGCGCCCGCAACTCGCCCACGAGATCCGCACGCTGCTCTCCAAGGGAGAACTCGTCCTCGTCAACGGCGACCGCATCGCCTTGCCCGTCCGCGCCTCGTCCTCGTCGCGCGACAAAGTTTTTCACCCCCGCTCGTCACGCGATTCCGCCTCCGCCGAGGCCGACACGCTCACCGGCAAAATCAATTTCCGCGTCGGCGGCTCCGCGTTCGTCGTCCCGCCCAAGTCCGGTCCCGGCCCCGATCCCGACGCCATCCAGATTTTCCCCGAGGACACCAGCGTCGCGCTTCACGGCGACATCGTGGAGATCCACGTCAACCCCGGCATCCGCCAGCGTCGCGACGGCCGCGGCACCGAGCGCACCGGCCGCGTGCTGCGCGTCGTCGAGCGCGCCCGCGAGACCATCGTCGGCAATCTCCAGAAAATCCGCAGCACGTTCTACGTGAAGCCGGATGACCCGCGCATGTTTCACGAGGTCGTCGTCGGCGATCCGGCCACCACCAAGCTCGTCCCCGTGCCCGCCGTCGGTGACAAGGTCGTCGTGCGCCTGGCCGAGTGGACCAAGCGCAGCCAGCTCATCCAGGGCGAAATCATCGAGCGACTCGGCAAAACCTTCGAGCCCCGCGCCGAGCTCGCCGGCATCTACCACAAGTTCAACCTCGACCCCACGTTCCCGCCCGCGGTCGAGCGCGAGGTCGCCTCGCTGCCAGACACCGTGCAGCCGTCGGAACTCGTCGGCCGCCTCGACTATCGCGAGATCCCCACGTTCACCATCGACCCGGACGACGCCAAGGACTTCGACGACGCGCTTTCACTCGAATACCTCGACAACGGCGACATCCGCGTCGGCATCCACATCGCCGACGTCTCCGCCTACGTGAAGTCCGGCACCGCCCTCGACAAGGAGGCCCAGCGCCGTGGCAACTCCACTTACCTCGTCGGCACGGTGATTCCGATGCTGCCGGAGAAACTTTCCAACGGGCTCTGCTCGCTGGTCGAGGCGCAGGACCGGCTGACGAAGGCCGTCTTCCTCGTGTTCGACGCCAAGGGCCGCCCGAAGTCCCACACGTTCGCCAACACCGTCATTCGCAGCCGCAAGCGCCTCACTTACAAACAAGCCTACGCGCTCCTGTTCGAGGACAGCTTCGACAAGATCCGCGCGCTTCCCCTCCCGGCCAAACACCAGACGGGTTCCACCGGCCGCGCGCTGTCCTCGCTCGCCGACGCCGAGCTCGCCGACCTCCAGAAATGGGTGCGCCAGCTCTGGAAACTCGCGAGCAAGCTCCGTCACGACCGCATGGCCAACGGCTCCCTCGACCTCGACATGCCCGAGACCAAGGTCTTCGTGGACGCCGAGGGCTACGCCGACCGCCTCGAAAAAATCGAGCACGATGAAAGTCATCAGCTCATCGAGGAGTTCATGCTCGCCGCCAACGAGACCGTCGCCCGACTCACCAAGTCCCACAAGCTCCCCTCGATCTACCGTGTCCACGACGATCCCGACTCCGAAAAGCTCAACGAGCTGCGCGAATTTCTCGCCACCTACGAGATCCGCACCGGCGATCTCCGTGCGCGAGGAGATCGTGAAGCTCCTCGACGTGCTCTCCCGCCACCCGCAGGGCTACACACTGCGCACCCAGCTCCTCCGCAGCCTGAAGAAGGCCGCCTACCGCGGTTCGCCCGACGGCCACTACGGCCTCGCGAAACCCGACTACACACACTTCACGTCGCCCATCCGCCGCTACTCCGACCTGGTCGTGCACCGCGTGTTCGACCACTACCTGATCAAACACAAGGGCCACGCCGAGCCGTCCAACTACAACTACGGCTACAGCGCCGCCAAGATGGACACGCTCGGCGAACACCTGAGCCTCACCGAGATCAACTCGACCGAGGCCGAGCGCGAGAGCGTGAAGATCAAGATGCTCGAGTTCTTCGAACGCGAACTCGCCAAGGAAAAGAAGACGTCCTTCGCCGCCGTCATCACTGACGTGCGCCCCAATGGCCTGTTCGTCGAGCTCACCGAGTCGATGACCTTCGGTTTCATCCCGTTGAGCACGCTCACCGACGACGACTATTCCATCAACAACGCTGGCGACGCGCTCATCGGCCGTCGCACAAAAAAAGCCTACCAACTCGCCTCGCACCTCAATGTCGCGGTAGAAAAAGTGGACCGGTTCAAACGCCTGATCGACTTCCGTCCCGCGGGAGGCACGCCGCCCGCCCCAAAGGAAACGTCGCCCGCACGCACGCAATCAAAGCCCGTCGCACCCGCGGCAGAAAAACCGTCGCGCAAGGCGCCCGCCGGCCGGCCGAAGTTTGCCCCGAAGAAACGTTAAACCTCGCGCACCGACCGGTCCCACGAAAGGAACGACCGGCTTTCACCGCAGTCGGGGCACAGCGTGACTTCGTGCGAGGCCTGGCACTGCGGACAGACCGCGCTTGAGGCAAACGTGTCAAAGGGTTGCCCGCACTGGCGGCAGCGCCAATACGGGCCGACGGGCGGAGAGCTGCGACACACCGGACACGCATGGCTTTCGCGGCGCGGGAGCTTCTCCACTTGGCGCAGCACCTGCGCATGACGAAACGATTTCCAGGACTGGATCAGCAGGAAAACCGTGACCAAACCCAACCAGAGTTCGCCGAGCCAGACGGCCAAAACAATCAAACCGGCACCGCCGGCCAATCCGATCACGGTCGCCGCCATCAAACTGCGTCCCTTGCCCAACGGGAACCACAGGAGCGAACGCAGGATTTGCCCGCCATCCAGCGGATAAATCGGCAGCAGGTTGAAACACAACAGCGATAGATTCATCCAGAACACCGCCCGGACAAACATGAAGGCATCGGGCGATTCCACGCTCCATCCTGCACGTCGCGCGAAGATCAGCGCACCGAGGAATACCGGAAACAGCACGACGTTGACCAAAGGCCCCGCCGCGATGCTCCACAGCGTCGCGCCCGGCCGCAAAGGCGCGTTCACGTAAGCCACGCCGCCCAGCGGCCAGAGCACGATCTGATCGGACTTCCCTCCGACTTGCCGGCAGGCCAGCGAATGGCCGAACTCATGCGTGAGCACGATCGCGAACAGAGCCAGGTATTCAAACACTCCCCACACCGGCGAATGATAGCCCTTGATGCGCCACGACATCGAATAGAAGGCCACGAGGAACCATGACCAGTGCAGATGCACGTCGATGTTCCAAAGACGAAACAGTTTGAAGGATCCCTGCCGGGTGGGCGTCATGCGCGAGGGCTACGCACCCCCGCCGAAAGCGCAATCCGCCAGTTGCGGCAGATTTTTTCGCCCGCCCCTTTGCATCCGGACCGCTTCGCGCTAAGGTCGGCGCATCCTATCATGAGCCACTACGCCTTCGCCCAAACCTTCCGCTCGCTCTACGACAAGGCCGTCGCCGCCTACGCCTCCGGCCAACGCGGGGCCGAGACCTATTTCACCGCCGACGAATCCGCCTGGCTCGCGAGCAACGGTCTGACCGCGCAGCACCTCTACGACTACGCCGAGGACCAAAATAACTACGGCGAGCCCGGCTACGACATCGCCCTCGGCATCGAATACGTGCGCCGTGACTACTTCCTGAACGTCCAGCATGGCAAGGCCAGCACCGGGGTCGCCGATCCCGACACCTGGCCGGCCAAGACCGCCGCCGTCCAGGGCATCGAATGGCTGCCGCGCATCCTTCCGAAGGCGCGCGCCAAGCTGCGCGGAGAACTGCCGTCGTCGTTGATGTATGGCTGCGGTGGAGACCGGAAATTTTTCAAGGCGCACGACATCCACCCGGCCGAGTTCCTCAGCCTCGTGTGGCGCCTCGACGGCAACGACGCCGCGATCATCGACTGGGTCGTGCGCCGCAGCAGCGGGGTGTTCTGAAACCAACTGGATTTGTAAGGCTCGACCTTGTGTCGAGCCGGTTAAGCGCACGAATACCCGGACGGCCTCACGCAAGGTGAGGCCCTACGTCCCCGAAGCCCGCCCCTCCCGCGGCGAACGCGCAAAAAAGCGGCCTCCCTTTCGGAGGCCGCTTTTGTGGAGATCGTAAACCGGAAACTCAGTCGATGAGCTTTTCGTAGGCCGCCGCGTCGAGCAGCGTGGCCACGGAAGCGGGGTCGGCCAGCTTGACCTTGAGCATCCAGCCGCCGGCGTAGGGCGCGCCGTTGACGGTCTCGGGGGCCGAATCAAGGGCCGCGTTCACCTCAAGGACGGTGCCGGCGACCGGCATGTAGAGATCGGAGGCGGCTTTGACCGACTCAACCACGCCGTAAACCTGGCCGGCGGCGAGCGTCGCACCCGCCTTGGGGAGCTGCACGTAGGTGATGTCACCGAGGCTGTTCTGGGCGTAGTCGGTGATGCCGACCGTCGCCGTGCCGTCGCCGGTGGGCTTCAGCCATTCGTGGGATTTCGCGTAACGGAGATCGGAAGGGACGCTGCTCATGTTAGGACTTCTTTAGTTGGACGAAGGGAGGTTTGACCAGATGCAATTGCAGCAAGGTGCCGCGAATATCGACCGCCAGCGGGGAGCCCGCCGCCGCCGTGGTCACGAGGGCCGAACCGATGGCCTCGTTGAGGATCGGCGAGAGGGTGCCGGAAAGGACCTTGCCCACGACCGCGCCGTCGGCACCGAGCACCGGCGTGTCGGCGCGCACGATGCGGCGGTCGCCGGTCTTGAAGAACACGACCTTGTTGGGCGCACCGTTTTTCTTTTCGGCGACCAAGGCGTCGCGGCCGATGAAACCGCCGTCCTTGTCGAGCTTCACCGTCCAGCCGAGGCCGGCGGTGAGCGGGGAAATGTCGGCGGTGATCTCATGGCCGTAGAGCGGATAACCGGCTTCGAGGCGCAGGCTGTCGCGCGCGCCGAGACCGGTGAGCTCAAGCCCGTGGGCGGCGCCGGCCTTCACGACGGCCTCGGTGAGCGCCACGGCGTCGCCGGCGGCGTGGTAGAGTTCAAAGCCGTCCTCGCCGGTGTAGCCGGTGCGGCTGATAATGCAGTGGACGCCGGCGACGGTGCCCTCGGCAAAATGGTAGTAGCCGATGCGGTCGAGCTTGGCGCCGGTCAGCGACTGCACGATGGCAGCGGCCGTCGGGCCTTGGATCGCGATGAGCGCGTAGTCGGCCGAGCGGTCGGTGACGGTGACGTTGAAACCCCTGGCCTGTTCAAGGAGCCAGGCGACGTCCTTGTCGATGTTGCCCGCGTTGATGCAGAGGAAGTAGTCCTCGGGGGCGCGCATGTAGACGAGCAGGTCATCCACCACGCCGCCGTTCGGGTAACACATCGGCGAGTAAAGCACGCGGCCCGGGAAGAGCTTGGAAACGTCGTTGGTGACGAGGTGGTTCAGGTAGCGGAGGGCGTCGGGACCTTTCACATCGACCTCGCCCATGTGGCTCACGTCGAAGAGGCCGGCGGCGCGGCGCACGGCCTTGTGCTCCTCAAGGATGGAGCGGTATTGGACCGGCATTTCCCAACCGGCGAAATCCACCAGACGGGCCCCGTGGGCCGCGTGGAAGTCTCGCAAAGGCGTGCGTTTCAATTGACTCATGCGGCCGAAACTAGGCCTGCCGCCCGCATGGTGCGCAAGCACTTCGTCGCCATCCGGACATAATTCGCCCGGGTATCGCACTCCGGAGGGAGGCAACTACCCGGGCGAAATCCGTCGGTAAAAATCAGTTCGAGTAGAACTTCACGATCTGGGCCACGAGATACTTGTGGTCGGCCGGGGAGATTTCCTTAGCGGAGAGCAGCGCGTCGGCCTGCATCACGCGATAGGTCATCTCCTGGAAGCGGTCCTCGGTGCCGGAGACGGAGGGCATGGCGGGTTTGAGCGCAACGGTCATGTCGGCCGGGGAAAGATCGGTCATCGAGCCGAGCTCATAGTCCACGCCCCAGCGGAGGAAGCGCTTCTCATATTCGTTGGCCATGGGCAGGACAACGGTCTCGACGCTGTCGAAACCGACCTTGCGCAGCTCGATCGTATAGGCCGAACTGCGGCTCAGGTTGACCTTGAAGGGAGTCTTGCCCACCTCAAGGCCGTTCACATACCCGGTCGCCCCCTCGGGCGTGGAACGCACGACCACGGTCTGCGTGCGGCCTTTGCTGAACACAGCGCAGCCGGACGAGAAAACAAGGACGCAACCAGCCAGCACGGCCGGCACAAAGAATCGGAATTTCATAGGGTAAGGGGACGGGGGAAGAACGGTTCGGAGTATTTTTTACACCGGGTTGCGGTCAAGGGCAATAACCCGGAAATTCGTTTTCACTTTAAATTCGTAAAGAGCACAAAGCACCTTCAGTCCGGTTGATTTCACCTTCCGCAGGCGGCCGTGGACACACGCACACCGCTCCCGTTCCCTCTGTTTTCCATGTATCTCGCCTACTGGGTTCACAATCTCAGTCCGTTTCTCATCCAGTTCACGCACCCGGCCGACCTCCACGATGCGATCGGTATCCGTTACTACGGACTCGCCTATCTGCTCGGCTTTGTCGGCGGCGCCTGGCTGTTGCACGCCTACACCCGCGCCAACCGCTCGCAACTGCCCGCCTCCCAAATCTCCGACTTCATTATCGCGCTCGTCTTCGGTGTGATGATCGGTGGCCGCGTGGGTTCGTTTCTGCTCTATGAGGGCTGGCGCAATCTCGGCGATGATCCGCTGTGGATCTTCAAGGTCTGGCAGGGCGGCATGGCCAGCCACGGAGGTTTTGTCGGCGTGGCCCTCGCCATGGCCTGGTTCGCCCGCAGCCGGAAGCTTCCGTTCCTGCATCTGTCCGATCTCATCGTCTCCGTCGCCCCGCTCGGGCTGATGTTTGGTCGCATCGCCAACTTCATCAACGGCGAGCTCTGGGGCAAGGTGAGCAACGTGGCCTGGGCGGTCATCTTTCCCGCCAGCGAGCCCGAGGGCACTCCCGTCTCCCTGATCGCGCCGCGTCATCCGTCGCAGCTCTACGAGGCCGCGCTCGAAGGCGCGCTGCTGCTCGCGTTCATGCAATGGCGGTTCTGGCGCACCGATGTCGTCGCCCGCAAGCCCGGCCGGCTCGCCGGCGAATTCCTCATCGCCTACGCCCTCGTGCGCATGTTCGGGGAACTTTTCCGCGAGCCCGACTTCGGCATCGCCCCGATCCTCGGACTGAGCCGCGGCACCTTTTATTCGTTCTTCCTCATTCTCGTCGGGCTCGTGCTGGTGCTGCGCCGGTCGCACACGCCCGCTCCGCAACCACCGCAAGCCTAGGCAAGCGCCCGCACCGTCACGTCGGCCTGCGCAAGCGCCGCGCGCAGGCCGCGGGCAAACTCCACTGCACCCGCGCCGTCACCATGCAGGCACACGGTGTCGGCGATGATGCTCACATCCGATCCGTCGGTCGCCCGCACCCGGCGTTCGCGGATCATTCGCAGCGCCTGCGCCGCGGCGTCCGCTGGATTTTTAATCAACGCGTCCGGCCGGTTTCGCGGCGTGAGCGAGCCGTCGGCCTGATAGGTGCGGTCGGCAAACACCTCCGACGCCACCCGCAGCCCCCTCGCCTTCCCGGCCTTCATGAGCTCTCCGCCCGCGAGCCCGTAAAGCCACAGACCGCCGTCGACTCCCACCACCGCCTCGGCGATCGCGTCCGCCACCACCGCGTCGCGGGCCGACAGATTATACAACGCGCCGTGCGGCTTCACGTGTTTAAGCACCACTCCTCCCGAACGGGCGATGATCCGCAACGTCTCCATCTGCATGCGCACCAGCGCCACGATCTCCGCAGGCGGCAACGCCAGCTCGCGACGGCCGAAATGTTCTCGGTCCGCAAAGCCCGGATGCGCGCCGACCGCCACGCCGTGCCGGCGGGCCAGCGCCACCGTCGCGCGCATGGTTGCCTCGTCGCCCGCATGGGCTCCGCAGGCAATGTTCGCCGAGGTGACGAGCGGCATCAGGGCCTCGTCCTGCGACGCGCCCTCGCCCAGATCGCAGTTCAGGTCGATGACCGGACGCATCATTACGCGCGCTTCAACTTGCCGCGCACACCCGCGCCGAGCAGCGCGATCGAGTGTTCCTGTTCCAAGTAAAGCGCCTGCGCCTCCGCCAGGGAGACTTCTTCGAATTTGACCAGAACGCCCGGCCGCGCCTGAGCCAGTTTCGGCAGGTCGGCCGCGATCACGTGCCCGATTTTCGGATACCCGCCGATGGTCTGCCGGTCGGCCATGAGCACGATGGGCTTGCCGTCCGGAGGCACCTGCACGGAGCCGAACCCAACGCCCTCGGAAGCGAGCTCCCGACCTTCGTTTTCCAAGCGCAGGGTCGGACCGTCGAGCCTCAGACCCATGCGGTCGGACTTGTCGGTGATCTTGTAGGGCTTGGCCGGGAAGGCCCGCCGGCTCGCCGCCGCAAACCCGTCCCACTGCGGCCCGCGCACATAGCGCACCGTGATATCGCCGCCGGTCGCGGCGTTGAACTCGGGGGACGCGCTCCAGTTGCCCGCGGTGTCGAGCCCGCTCGGACGCGCCCCGAGCCGGTCGCCTGCCTCCAGCGCGCGACCGTACCAGCCGCCGATGCCCGCGCGCAACAGCGTGCCCGCGCCGCCGAGCACGCGCGCGATGTCCAGACCTCCCGCCACCGCGACGTAGGCGCGCACTCCGCGCGTGATCTCGGCGAACGACACCACCTGGCCCGCCGTGACTTTCCACGGACGCCAGCCGGGCACGCCGCTCACCTCCGCGCCGGTCACGGCGATCCAGGTGTCGCGCAAAAACTTCAACTCCGGCCCGGCGAGCGTGAGCTCCAGCAACGGGTCGTTTTCATCGTTGCCCAGCAGCAGATTCGCCACGCGGGCCGCCTGCCGGTCCATCGCGCCGCCCGCCGAAACGCCCAGATGCTGCCAGCCGGGACGCCCCAGGTCCTGCACCGTGGTCAGTGACCCGGGGTTGATCACCTCGAACACCGCGGACTGCTTCGACACCTTCGGCACGGGCATCGCCACGGATTTTTCCTCCAGTTGCGCGGCCTGTTTTTCGGTGATCGCGGTGAACCGCACGGTGTCACCCGCCTCGATCAAAGTCGGAGCCACCTCGTTCTCCGGCCGGAACAGGCGCAGCGGGGTGCGGCCGATCAACGCCCAGCCGCCCGGCGTCGCGATCGGATAAACCCCCGTTTGATTCCCGCCGATCCCGACGCTGCCCGCGGGCACCAGTGTGCGCGGCGTCGCCCGCCTCGGAGTGGCCAGTCGCGGCGCCATGCCGAGCAGATAGGGAAACCCCGGGGAAAATCCGACCGCCGCGACGCGATACTCCGCCTTGCTGTGCACGCGGATCACCTCGGCCTCCGGCAGTTTCGTGTGGGCGGCCACCGCGGCAAGATCGGGGCCGCCGTCGCCGCCGTAACACACCGGCACCACGATCTCCCTCGCGGCCTTGTTTTTCTTCACCACCGGCGCGGGGGGCACCGTGTTGATCCAGGCCATGACCCGGTCGGCCGGAATCCCCTCGCCCGGCGGCACCTGCGCGGGATCATAGTGCACGGTCACGGTCGTGAACGACGGCACGATGTCGGTGACGCCCGCCAGCGGCGCATGATTCAATGAACGAGCCAGTTGCGCGACCGCATCGAGAGCGGCAGTGCTGTTTTTGGCCTTCACCACCGCCAGAACGGCGCAATCACCCAAGGGAATCAATTGCATGGCACTGACTGTGAGTATCTCCCGGCGAAGCTCAAGGCTCGTGAGCCCGCCCCGCCCGCTACACTAATAGGCCCGCCGCCACGGCTGATAGTTCGCGGGATAGGATTGCAGTTTTCGCTCCAATCCCGGAACTGTGGCCGCTCATGTCGTCCCGCCGCCTCCTCCCTTTCCCGGTCATTGCCGCCCTGTTGCTCGTCGCTTCGGGTTGCCGCGATGGCAAGATCGTGACCTACCGCGTGCCCAAGGAAGAGCCGCCCGCCGCCGCAGCCGCCTCCTCCGCCAATCCGCACGCCGGCCTCGACATTCCGGCTCCCGGCGAGATGTCCGCCCCCGCCTCCGCCGCGCCCACCATGGCCGGCACGCCCGTCCCCACCGCCTCCGGCGGCGACCTCACCTGGACCGCCCCCGCGCAGTGGCAGTCGCGCCCCGCCTCCGCGATGCGCAAGGCCACCTTCATCCTCCCCGGCGACACCGCCGGCGAACAGGCCGAGCTCTCCGTCACCGCCTTCCCCGGCGACGTCGGCGGCAACCTCGCCAACGTCAACCGCTGGCGCACCCAGCTCCAGCTTCCGCCCCTCTCCGCCGCCGAACTCGGCTCCGCGCTCACCCACCTCGACATCGGCCCGCTGCACGCCGACCTCGCCGAGCTGCTCGGGCCCGCCGCCGACGGCAAGCCCCGCCAGCGCGTCCTCGGCGTGATTCTGCCGTTCAACGGCGCGACCTGGTTCTTCAAGCTCACCGGCCCCGACGCCCTCGTCGCCGCCAAAAAAGCCGAGTTCCTCGCCTTCATCCAAACCCTCCAACCCGCCCGCTGAGCCATGCGCGATCTCTGGGACTCGTTCGTCAAATTCTTCACCTCGCTGCGCCTCACCGTGGTGCTGCTCGCGCTGTCGATCATCCTGATCTTCGCCGCGACGCTCGACCAGGTTAACCTCGGCATCTGGGCCGTGCAGGAAAAATACTTCCGCGCGTTCATCGTGCTGTGGGACGTCAAGGGCTTCCCGGTCCCCGTCTTCCCCGGCGGCTACTTCATCGGCGGGCTCCTGCTCATCAACCTGGTCGCCTCGCACATCTACCGCTTCAAGCTCACCTGGAAAAAATCCGGCATTCTCCTCACCCACGCCGGCCTCATCGTGCTCCTCGTCGGAGAACTGCTCACCGGCCTTTGGCAGGAGGAGTTCCAGCTCCGCCTCGACCAGGGCCAGACGCGCAACTACTCCGAGAGCTACCGCTTCAACGAGCTCGCCGTGATCGACGCCACCGACCCGCAGTGGGACCAGGTCGTCGCCATCCCCGAGGAGCGCCTCAAGGACGGCGATCCGATCCAGCACGAGCGCCTGCCCTTCCGCATCGTCACGCGCGCCTACTACCCGAACGCCGCCGTGCAGATGCGCGAGCAACTGGGCAACGTCTCCACGCCCCCGCCCGCCACCCGAGACATCGGCGCGCGCCTCGCGATCATTCCGCTGCCCGTCACCTATAAGCAGAACGAGCGCAACCTCCCCGCCGCCGTCGTCGAGCTGATCGGCCCGGCCAACGCCCCCCTCGGCACCTGGGTCGTCTCGACCATGCTGGTTCAGCCGCAGACCTTTGACTACGCCGGCCGCACCTGGCGCCTGGCGATGCGCTTCGAGCGCGCCTACAAGCCCTACGACCTCACACTGCTGAAATTCTCCCACGACCGCTACCTCGGCACCGACATCCCGAAGAATTTCGCCAGCAAGGTCCGACTCCACTCCGCCGACGGCAAGACCGACCGCGAGGCGCTGATCTACATGAACAACCCGCTGCGCTTTGACGGGCTCACGTTCTACCAGGCCGGCTTCGACAACAACGACACCACCACGATCCTCCAGGTCGTGCGCAACCCCAGCTGGCTGCTGCCCTACATCGCCTGCATCATGATGGGCCTGGGCCTCGTCCTCCAGTTCGGCCTCCACCTCTTCGCCTTCTTCGCCAAGCGCCGCGCCGCCTGATCGCCATGAAACGCTTCCTCCCTCTCGCAGTTCTCCTCCTCGGCGCGCTCTACCTCGCCGGCCCGCTCTTCCAGAAGACGAAGTCCGACTTCGACCTCGACGGGTTCGGCCGCATCCCGGTCGTCGCCAACGGCCGCACCAAGCCCCTCGACAGCGTCGCCCGCAACACCCTGCTGCTCCTCCAGGGCCGCCAGCGCGTGGTCACGCCCGACGGCACCACGCTCTCGCCCGACCAGTGGCTGCTCGACGTGTTTTTCCGCCCCGAACTCGCCGACAGCTACCAGCACTTCGAGATCGTCCATCCCGGGGTGCTCGACGTCCTCAACCTCGCCCCCGAAGACGGCGCCGGCAAGAAGCGCTTCGCCTACACCCAGCTCATTCCGAAGCTCCAGGAAATCGACCGCCAGGCCGAGCTCGCTGCCGGCGTCGAGGCTCCCCAGCGCACCTCCTACCAGCGCGCCGTGCTCAACCTCCGCGACCACGTCATCCTGTATCAACAACTCAAGCACAGCCTGGTGATGCCCGACGGCTCCGACTTCCTCGGCGACCTGCTCCGCCTCCAGGACAACCTCGCCGCCGGCATCGCCGCCGTCCGCGCCAAGGAAACCGGCAAGGACGGCAACCCCGAGCTCGCCGCCTTCACGATGGAGATCGGCTCGAAGTTCCTCCGCATGGAACAGATCGGCGTGCTCCTCGTGATCCCGCCCGCGCCGGGATCGGCCGACGCCACCTGGAAAAAAGCCGGCGACGCCCTCCTCGGCACGTTTCAAAACGGCTCGGTCAACGTCAACGCCCTCGCCTTCGCCGGACTCCAGCACACCTGGAAAAACCAGCAGCCCGAGCAATTCAACACGCTCGTCGCCAAGCAGCGCGCCGAGTCGGAACGCGCCTACGCCGACGTCCTGAAAAAGACCGACGCCGAGACGCTCTTCAACCGCGCCGAGCCGTTCTACACCAGCATGCACCTCTACGTGCTGGCGTTCCTCCTCGCCGTGTGTTCGTGGCTCAAGTGGCCCGAGTCGCTCCAGCGCTCCGCCTTTTACCTCGTGCTACTCGCCTGGGTCGCCACCACCGCCGGCATCGCGATGCGCATGTGGCTGGAGGGACGCCCGCCCGTCACCAACCTCTACTCCTCCGCGCTCTTCGTCGGCTGGGGCGCGGTCGGCCTGTGCCTCATCCTCGAAAAGATCTTCAAGAACGGCATCGGCAGCGTCGCCGCCGGCCTCACGGGTTTGTGCACGCTGCTGATCGCCCACCACCTTTCGCTCAGCGGCGACACGCTGGAGATGATGCGCGCCGTGCTCGACTCCAACTTCTGGCTGGCGACCCACGTCGTGATGATCACCACCGGTTACGCGGCCACGTTCCTCGCGGGCTTTTTGGCGATCATCTATGTTGTCATGGGCGTCTTCACCCCTTGGTTGAACAAACAATTCAATCCCGGCCATGCGGCTTTAATTGCACCCGTTTCACCGGGCGCAGCCATCGTAGCTGCTGCCACTCATGTAAAAGGTGAAACCAACGGTTCTGCTCTTACCCGCATGGTCTACGGCATCATCTGCTTCGCCACGCTGTTCAGCCTCGTCGGCACGATCCTCGGCGGCATCTGGGCCGATCAGTCCTGGGGCCGCTTCTGGGGCTGGGACCCGAAGGAGAACGGGGCCCTG
>Ga0068871_100001822_pt1 | contig 14384 bp, 15 predicted proteins | sample KBSMisM72_FD_72750 | JGI IMG/M metagenome (GOLD analysis project Ga0068871, IMG submission 72750) | Miscanthus rhizosphere microbial communities from Kellogg Biological Station, Michigan, USA - KBS Miscanthus M7-2 | ecosystem: Host-associated > Plants > Roots > Rhizosphere > Soil ... | reverse complement strand
TAATTTAATTGAAAAGTCCAGAAAAGTATCTTTTAGTTCGTTTACTCTTGCTTCCGGGTCTCTTTCTGCAGGCTTACCTTTCATTTGCAATGCCTGCGCAATACCATTATTTGATTTGGTGATATGCGTTGCCAGTTGCGCGGCAGTCCAGCTTCCTTTAAATGGTACTGCATTGATTTGTGCTTCGCTCAGTGGCAAAAGCAATTGAAACAATTCCTGGCCAATTTGCCCGGTTTCTTTAAGAATGGTAGTTGTTTCCATTTGTTTATTTTTTAATCCGCTAGTTCGCCGCAGGTAATATTGATTACTGCTGCGGTAACAGCACCAGCTTTGTCCGATGCCATTAATACAGCCGCATCAGCCACTTCGGATAACGCGGGCAATTTTTTGAGCATGGTTCGCTCTGCAAATGCTGCATCAAATTCTTCTCTTGATATTCCTGCATTGGCGGCATGCAGGTTAAACACTTCATTTACACCTGGCGTATCCGGCGAACCTGCAGAACGCAGGCAAACCACGCGTACACCATGCCGCCCCTGTTCAAATGCCAGCTGTCTGCAAAAGCCCTCAATAGCAGCACAGGCTACGCCGAAACCGCCAATATCAGGATAGGGTTTACGCGCTGCATTGGCAGTAATGGTAAGTATTACGCCCCCATTCTTCCTGGCCATATATTCCGAAATGATGGTTGATGCATTGAAATGTGATTTCATAGCGTTGATGACCGGTAAAACAAAATCTTCATAATTCATGGCAATTAACGGCAGCCCGTGTTTTCCTCCAATACCAACTGCGTTAAAAAAAATATCTATACTGCCTGTTTTTTCAATAATGTTATCAAGATGCTGCAGCACCTGCGTTTTATCGAATGCATCAACAACGGCCATTTCGGCTATGCCACCATCCGCAGTAATTTGCCCAACAATTGCTTCAAGCGTAAATGATGTACGTCCGCCAATAAAAACCATAGCACCCTCTTTGGCAAAAGCTTTCGCTACAGCAGCACCTATTGGCCCACCGCCGCCGTACACAACGGCCGTTTTATTTTTAAGCAGCATATAAAGATTTAGTACATAGTATAGTTGTTATCCTTATTTCATATGCACCAGGCAAAGCATTTCTGCATCAGTCTTATACCATTCAATACATGGCTTTGTGTTATCTGCCCGTTTATCCTGCATCATTGTATGAAACACATCTTTTATACAGGCCAATTTGGCTTGATCGTGCCAGTCGTGAATGGTTTCAGCCAGGTAATCGCCCCTGGGTATTATTTTCCTCTCATACCCATACTTTTCTGCCTCACCGGGCATTTTTTCCTCTGCATCGGCGTAATAAACAATAGCGCCTTTATCGTCCATTTTACTTACGCCATAATAAGCGCGTTGTTTACCATCCGGAATTTTTCGCATTAATGCATCAAATGCATCTCCTATGCCTTGGGGAAAAGACTTCACCTGGAAGCCAAAGACCGGAACATCTTTTGATAATGTGTACTTTTCCATAATAATAAATTTTAAGCACCACAAACTTACCCGTCTTATGCTTGTTTCAGGGGGTGTAAATACGGCAATAAAAGGGGTAATTGCGACAATATTTTTTTTATATTTACTCTATGAAACATGTATCCATACTCGTGCCACTTGGCCACACAAGTCTGCCTAATATTGATGGCACCCACCAGATATTGACAGAAGTAAACAAGTTTCTTGTTGCTATGGAAAGAGAGCCGCTGTTTGATGTACACCTGGTAGGACTTGTTAAAGAAACCAGGCAAAGAGACGGGCTGTTTACTATACAACCCGACTTGCTGTTGCAGGATGTTTCAAAAACAGACATGATTATTATACCCGCTATTCACAGCGATTTCAAAGAATCGCTGGCAGAAAACGCAGCTTTTCTGCCATGGATTAGGGAGCAATATAAAGCAGGCGCCCAGATAGTTAGTTTATGCATCGGCGCTTTCTTTCTGGCAGCAACTGGTTTATTAAATGGAAAACAATGCGCCACCCACTGGTCTACCGCCAATGACTTCAGGGCATTGTTTCCGGAAGTAAATCTTGTAGATGATAAGATTATGACCGAAGAAGATGGCATTTATACCAGTGGTGGTGCTTACGCCTATCTTAATTTGCTTATTTATCTGATTCAAAAATATGCGGGGCGCGATATTGCCGTACTTACCGCAAAATCTTTTATGATTGATATTGATAAGATAAGCCAATCGCCTTTTATTATATTCCAGGGACAAAAATCACATACAGACGAGCCTGTAAAAAAAGCGCAGGAATTTATAGAAAATAATTTTGAAGAAAAGATAACCGTTGATCAACTCGCCTCCATGCTGGCGCTTGGCCGGCGCAACCTTGAACGGAGGTTTAAAAAAGCCACCTCCAATACAGTGGTGGAATATATACAGCGTGTAAAAATGGAGGCTGCAAAAAAAGGGCTTGAGTCCTCACGGGAAAACGTAAACGAAGTAATGTATAATGTTGGATATACAGATACCAAAGCATTCCGTACTACTTTTAAAAAAATTACTGGTTTATCGCCGGTTCAATACCGCAATAAATACAGCCGGGCTTTGTCTGTTTAAAGTTTGAAGTTTAAAAGTTTTAAGTTCTGAACCAGCAGATTTTCTTACTTTTCGTAGCGATGCCGAAGCTTAAACATTAGACTTTAAACCTTGAACGTTAAACTGACCATGCATTACAAAAGGATGCCGATAGAAAAAGAATCACCCGAAGAAACCGGCTACAGCAATATTTTATACAACCTGGCAGAAAGTTCTGTTACCGATCTGCAGTTTCATGAACTTAATCTTTCTCTTGATACATTGAAACTTGAATACATTGCTCACCGTGGGCACAATGATTTGAGAAACCTGATTGCAGTGGAGGCCGGTGTAGAAGCAGCGCATGTATTGTTAACCAATGGCGCCGCCGGTGCGCTGTTCATTATCAACAGCTCATTGCTGACCACTGCGGATCATTTAATAGTGGTAAAGCCCAATTACGCAACCAATATTGAAGTACCGGTCACCATTGGATGCGCCATAGCCCATATTGATGTACAATTTGAAAACAATTGGCGCATAGACGTCGCAGCAATTGAAGCTGCCATACAACCCAATACAAAACTCATTAGTATTACCACGCCGCATAACCCAACGGGTATGGTGATAACCGCCGGTGAACTGGACGCTATAAAAGCAATGGCAGAGAAAAAAAATATTTGGTTGCTGGTTGATGAAACTTACCGGGATGCTTGTTTCAAAACGCCTTACCCGTTAATGGCTGCCAGCAGCAAAAAAATAATCAGCGTGTCTTCTTTATCAAAAGCATTCGGACTGCCTGGTTTAAGAATTGGGTGGCTGGTAACGCAGGATGAAGACCTGCTGGAACTTTTCCTGGCCGCGAAAGAAATGATATACATCAGTAATTCCGCGCTGGATGAAGAAGTAGCCTTTCAATTTTACCTGCAAAAAGAAAAATTTGCGCTTGCTATTAATAAAAGAGCCATTCAAAATTATACACTGCTGTGTCAATGGTTGCAAAAAGAAAAAAGACTGGAAGCAGTTTTGCCCGAAGGTGGCGTGGTTTGCTTTCCCAGATTTGCCGGCAACATACGAATTAATACAGAAAAATTTTACAGCACGCTAATGCAAACATACAAAACCATGGTGGGGCCCGGTCATTGGTTTGCCATGCCGGATACCTATATGCGCATTGGTTTTGGCTGGACGGATGCTGACACCTTTGAAACCGGCCTGCAAAATATTAGCAGGGCAATAGATGAATGTATATTGTAAGAAGACCTTGCAGCGTGTCTTCTCCGCATTTCTATAAACAAAATCACTCTTGTCCGGCTAAAATCCTAACAGTCTGTTGAAACTCTTTCTGGTTACAGATCCTGGCCCATCTCCTTTGAAAAGGGATTGGGGTGAGGTCTTTGCAGGTCAGGCCAAAGTTTCGGCACATTAGTCGGACAATACTAAAACAACATCATATTTCCTCCACCAGCACCATATCCTTATCCCCCGCTTCTACATCTGGCAGTTTGGCCACGTTAAAAATAATAACCGTTGACATTAATGCTATAACGGCAAAGGACCATTGCAGATTGGTAGCCTGTGCTATAAAACCCACCATTGGCGGTACCAGCAAAAAACCCAGGTAACCAATGGTTGATACGGCTGCCAGCGACTGGCCAGCATTGATGCCCTTCATCTTACCCGCTATGCTAAAAACCAATGGCACTATACAGGAGACACCCAGACCCACCAGCGCAAAACCCAGGCCCGCACTTACTTGAAACGGCAATAACACCGCCATCATTAATCCCAAAAAAATAAACCAGCCGCTATATGTCAATAATTTTTTTATGCCAATGATGCCTACCAGTTTGTCACCGGCAAAACGGCCAATAGTCATCATTACCATGTAAATAACATAAGCACCAATAGATGCCGCCTTTGAAGAGTGGATCACTTTTAGAAAATAAATACCACTCCAGTCGTACATAATATTTTCGCAGGCCATTACACCAAAACAAATCAGCGCAAATTTCATCATTTGTTTGTCGGGCAATGAGAATACCGGTTTTTTTGTCTGCGGCTCCGGTTTTCTTTCAAGTGTATAGGGAAAGCATAGCACGGCGGTAATAACCAGCACAAGGCTTACTGCCAGCAGGTGCCAGGCAGTTTTTACATTAAACAGCACCATCAGGTATCCCAGGCCTGCACCGGCAAAACCGGCAAGGCTCCAGATACCATGCATGGTGGTAAGTATGGATCTGCTGTACAAGGCCTGCACATAAACGGCTTGTGTATTGGCTGATAAATTCATGAGGTTACGGGCAGACCCGAAACAAAACAATACCAGCACCAGTTGTAATGTACTTATAACAAAGCCCGGCAATGCCAGCAGTGTGTTAAAGACAAGCGCGCCAATAAACATGATCATCCTGCTTTCAAAATGGTCGAGCAGTCTGCCGGTAATGGGCAGTGTTAAAAGAAGCCCCACGGGCATCGCCAGCAAAACACCCCCCAGTTGCGCTTCATTAAGGTGTAAATGTTGTTGTACTGAAGGTATTCTGGAAGCCCAGGTAGAATATCCGAAACCAGAGATAAAAAAAAACACACTGGTAGCCAGCCTTAATTGTTCGGGAGATTTATTTTTTACAATTGCCCCATCCATGTTTAGGGAGGTAAATGATTTTAGTAGTTATAGTGTGTTTACGTAGTTCCAAACCGGGTCAATGCCCCTGATTAACTATTGCTTTCTTGTTTGCAACAGGGCGATCACCTTTTTCAATTTCTCCGGGCTGCTCATATACTTGCTCAAATCATAAATTTCTACTTTCCTGAACTCACAGGGATGGCTTTCGCTTTGCAGTGAAATATATCCTTCATTAATCAGATCGCCATCTTTATAACCCATTCCTTTTACCCATTTGTCGCGCCCGTCATATTGCGGTTTTGTATACACCAGTACCGTATCCTTGTCTGCAATGTGTTTTACAATAGAATCTCCCAGCACCAGCGCTTCTACATGCACCCACTGATCGCCATGATAGGTTTTGGAACTGGAGTTAACACAATGCTGTGTGTACAATTTACCATCCAGCACCACATTGGTACCAGGCGTACATAAATTAACATTTGATCTTTCATCTTTGCCATTGCCACCCAGCAATTGCTCTTCCATTGATATGGGAAAGTCCTGGTCAACTTTCATACTCTCCGGGCTTTGGCAATGCAACATGGCCCCGCTGTTCCGATAGGCCCATCCCGGTCCGTTTTTTACCTGGTCGCCGGTAAAACGATATTCTACCACCAACAGGTAAGCGCTGAATTTTTTCTTATAAAATATATGACCATACTGTTCTTTAAAATCATCGTACTGATCATAACTCACTTTCATTACGCCGTTTTCCACGCGGAAAGTATTGCCAAAATTTACGTTTAGCGGATGATCTTTTATTTTAATCGCCCAATCGTTAAGATCTTTCCCATTAAACATTTGTGTAGCCTTTGGCAACTTATTTTGCACAGAGCAACTGGTTAGTATACAAAAGAGGGTTATTGCCCCGAAAATATATATTCTCATAATCGTTTTTTACTAAGTACAAACTTAGGTCACAGAACCCACATTGTTATAATTATGATAATAATTAAGGTGGCGACTGGTTTTAAAGCGTTTTCACGTCATAAAACCTGTACTTCTTTATCCGGTAAAACACCGGTATAATTTTTATTTTTATACCATGAACTGTCTGATCGTAGATGACAATAAAATTGCCCGTACTACTTTAAAGCACCTGGCCAGCCAGGTAAAAGACATCGGCATTACAGGTGAATGTGCCAATGCCATGGATGCCTATAACCTGCTGCAGGAGCACGTCATTGATATACTGTTTCTTGATATAGAAATGCCCGGTATGACCGGTCTTGAGCTTATTAGAAACCTGGGCAAAAAAAGCCCCGTCATTATTTTTACTACATCCAAAAAAGATTATGCCGCAGAGGCTTTTGAATTAAATGTGGCAGACTACATTGTTAAACCGGTAATGCCTGCCCGGTTTTTACAGGCCGTGGAAAAAGCAAGAGAAATATGCCAAAGCAATATGGAAGAAGTAACACTGGCTGAAGACGAATTCATTTTTATACGCGATTCCAATATCGTCCGCAAACTGGCGCTACAGGATATTCTGTATGCAGAAGCCATGGGCGATTATGTAAAGCTTTTTACGCCGCAAAAATTCTATGCTGTGCATACTACGTTAAAAGCAGTTGAAGAAAGACTGCCGGCAAACAATTTTCTGCGCGTACACCGTTCTTACATTGTTGCAGTTGGTAAGATCGATACCATACAGGAGGGTGCAATCATCATTAGCGGAAAACCAATACCCGTAGCAGACGCCTATCGCAGCGCATTAAACAAACGAATGAATGTATTGTAAGAACGCGTTTTGCAGCGCTTTTCTGTCTTAACTTCATGATCAGTGGCCCTCCTTTACCTATTTTCTTTTCCTTTTCGCCGATTCATTCACCGCATTCGTCGCTTCTGGCAGGTATTTTTTTCTGCAATGCTTAATTTTATACCCTATTAAGGCAGTAGCATAATGAAAAACAATAAATGGCTGGTTGTATTATTGGCGGGTATTTGTATGATGAACAGATCCTATTCGCAAAAGATTATACCCATCGAAATAATCAACAATCCTTTGCAAAACATTGATTCGGACAATCTGCTGCAATATGCTGAAAATAAACAGCTTCCGCCCGGGTATGAAAAAGAGACACTGGCAGCGCTATCTCATTTTCCCGAGCTGAAAAACGTGACCATAAAATTCAGGGTAAAAAAATCCTTTGCCACCCTAAAAACCAGACCCACTTTTTTTTCTATGTTTATGCCAAAGGGCCATCGGGCCTATATTATCACCATCAGCAATAAAACCACTGCCAAACTAATGCCGCTGATGTTTGAAAACCTGGGTACGGAAGCCAGGATAGGAGTGATTGGGCACGAGTTAAGCCACGCACTTGATTTTTCAAAAAAGAATGCCTGGCAATGTTTTAAAGTTGCTGCCGGCCATTTATCGCCCCGTTACCTGGATCGTTTTGAATACAATACGGATATGATTTGTATTCAGCATGGCCTTGGAAAAGACCTTGAAGCCTGGAGTAAATACATAAGAAACACGATGCACACTGTTTTCTGGAGAGGCGCTGACTATGTATACAAAGGCGATAGCAAATATGAACGTTACATGAACCCTTCCACTATCGAAAAAAACCTGCATCCCGATACTACTACCGCTACTCAAACAAGGGTTGTAAAATAATTATACCTCATAACCTGATCGCATTGCCATGCCGCTGTGTTCACTGCCGGTAATGGTGTAATCATGCGCAACCGGGAAATCTGTTTTCTAATTCATTTAAAAGCCACTCGCTCCAATGAAAACATTTTATACCATATTATTTTTTGCAGACACCTCTGCCTTAATAAAATTGTCTTACCTGTTTCTGGCAAATATAGACAGGGGCAGACATTTCTTTCTTTTACTGGCACTGTTGGCCGGCATGACACTTAGTATTGCACTGCTTATCTTTCTTTTATCGGCTTATATTAATCTGCCGACCGCCCACAGGCACCGGTAATTTTAATTTAAATTAGCAGGCACATTCTGCAGCATGGCAAGTAACCGTTTTATTTATTACATACTCGCCGCTTTTATAGCGGGTGTATTGTTGTTGATTTTTGTTCAATACAATTCTGCGAAAAATATCAATACGCTTATAGCCGGCAATGAAAAAGTAATCAATGAATTTAAAGTGGAGGCTGAACTGAGGGATTTAAGAAAAAACATTGTGGCAGTAGAAACGGGTGTTGCCAAAGCATTAAGTTCAAAAGACACTACGCATATATCCGGGTTGCAACAGGAAATAAATGCCATAGAAGCCAACCTGGGCAAGCTGCAAAAAATAGATGACAATGACAGCTCCGTAAAATACATTGACCAGCTTGATGCGGTGATTCATGAAAAAATTTATTTCAACAACCGCGCGCTGAGCGTCCTGTACCACGATGGCAAACATGCACCCGACACAATTATCAATAAGGCAAGGGGAAAAGAACTGACTGATTCCATCACTTTAATAACCCATAAGCTTGACAGCAGCAGGCGACATTTACTTACCGCTATTACAGATTCGGTCGACAAAAGCGGTCAGAACGCCCGCCGCTGGGGCACCGGGCTTTTTATAATGGTTGCCTGTAGCGGTGCTGCGCTATTCTGGTTTGTCATTAACCGGGTGAGGCGGCAAAACCAACTGATAATTCAGCTTGATGCTTCAGAAAAACGGGTGAAAGAAGCGGCGAAAGTCAAAGAAAATTTTATGGCGAATATGAGCCACGAAATACGGACGCCCTTAAATGCCATTATAGGATTCACCAGTTTGCTGAAAAAAAAACCCCTTGATGGCGACACCCTAACATATGTTCAGTCCATTGAAAAGTCCGGCGAAAATCTGCTTACCATCATTAATGATATACTTGACTTCTCAAAATTTGAAGCCGGCATGATGCGTATTGAGCCTGTGCCGTTCAGCCTTCGTGAATTGCTTCATTCCGTTGAAGCCATGTTTTATCAAAAAACAAAAGAAAAAAAATTATCACTGGTTGTAACCGTAAATGAAACCGTACCTGATATACTGGAAGGTGATGCCAGCAGGCTAACACAGATTTTGGTAAACCTGGTGGGCAATGCCGTCAAATTTACAGATAGTGGCAGTATCCGCATCGACGCCGGCAATGCAGGCACTGCCGAAAACATCATTCAACTATCTTTTAGTGTATCCGACACCGGTATAGGCATTGAAGAAAATGAATTGAACGCCATATTCGACAGGTTTCGCCAGGCCGAAGCATCCATTACCCGTAAATACGGAGGAACAGGACTGGGACTATCAATAGTAAAAGATCTGGTACAACTTCAAAACGGAACAATTTCTGTAACAAGCCAGCCCGGTAAAGGAAGCGAATTCAGGTTTGTTATTCCTTATAAAATTATTGACAGTTTCCCCGTTCATGATATAGTTGAATTGAACAATGCATTTCCTGCATCATTGGCTGTAGCACATATACTGGTAGTGGAAGACAATGAGATAAATCAAAGCCTCATGAAACACCTGCTTGGCACATGGCAACTATCTTTTACCATAGCCGGAAGCGGCAAACAGGCAATTGACTACCTGCAACAAAAAACATTTGACCTTGTGTTAATGGATATACAAATGCCGGAAATGGACGGCTATACCGCATCGCAGTATATCAGGCAAACCCTTCAACTGAAAACGCCCATCATAGCCATGACGGCACATGCACTTGCAGGAGAAAGAGAAAAATGCATTGGTTATGGCATGAATGATTACATAGCAAAACCAATAAATGAAAGCGCATTACTGAAAATAATTTCACAGTTTATAGAGCCGCACTCCGCCAATGCAAAAAATAACCCCGATAAAATAACGGGCGGCTACAAGTACATTGATCTTACATATATGAATGAGATCAGCAATGGTAGCCGTGAATACGAAAAAGAGGTCACTGAACAATTCATAGAACAAATACCGGCAGATCTAAACGCCCTGAAAAAGGCCTGGCAGGCAAACGACCTTAACACCATCAGCCAGCTTGCTCATAATATGAAAACAACGATCTCTATTATGGGACTTACCGAACAACTTCAATCATTGCTTGACACACTGGAATATGAAATTCATAGCCAGGACAAATTAACCTGCGGGGAAGCTATTGCTTCAATAACCACTATCTGCCATTCTGCACTTGAAGAAGCCCGTGTATTTTATTCCACACTGTAATTCTTACCGGCACTCACCGATCCCATTTGCCTTTTCATCGATCCGGTGCTTTTTATGCCCATTTGCGTAGTTATTTTTACATCATCAAAAACAAATGCAATGAAAAATACTGTTCTTTTCAAAACATTCAACTACGCAATTGTTCCGGCCAAAGAAATAGCAGGCCTCGAACTCACATCAAAGCAACCTGAAGACAAACAGGTGCCATTGGTAAATATTGATATTGATTTCGAGCAGGAAAACTTCAGATTGGAAGGCGACTGGCAATACATGATGGCATCCAACAGACATGCAGAAAAAAACTGGTTCACCTGCCACCATCAAAGGGTAAGTATTGAGGCCAGTATCTATCCGGGTATTAGCATAGATCTATCTGATGACAACAATGATGGCCTGGTTTTCATCATTGAAGGCACGATAAGGGATCAGGAAACAACTGATAGCTGTTCGGGCTTGCTGGTGCTGGATAAAAGAACAGGCGGAAATGAAACAACGGCCGGAAAATGGGATATTAGTTTTTACCTGTATGATATAGCTCACGATAATTGTGAAATAGCATTCAGGTTCCCGGTACATGGCCGCAGGGCAAGCGACCTCTTAAATTAATTTAAAATCATTCAGCCATGAAAAACATAACCATCTATATACTTTTTGCAGGCGCAATGGTTTTCATGAGTTTTAATTCTTATGCGCAGCTTTACCGGGCTGCTTCAACGGAAGTGCTTGAAAATACCGGCAATCAATGGATAGAAAAAAAACTACCTCCTTCCGTTATCACATTTTCAGATTATTCAGGCCTGGTAGAAATAAAAACACAGATAGCGGCGCTTGCTGAAGCCTCAGACTCGTCTGTAACAAGTTTGGCAGATTTTACCATGAACCTTGACAAAAGCCAGTTACCTGAGCAACTGGCAGCAGCAAAAAATATGTCAACAACGGGTCAGCTCGCAATCAATAACATTGTCAAAAAAGTTTCTGCCCAGTATACACTTGAACCGCGCAATTCTGGCCAGGGCTATACCATCTCTGTTATGATTCGTTTTAACCCGGCAGATTTTAATGTAAGAATAAAGGACGAACCGGCCAATGAGCCATTGATAGTAAAGGTGAGTGACGGTTATTTAAACAGGCAACTAAACAATTTTTAATTTATAATAAATATCACAACCATGAAACGGATAATTTTTGCGTCAGCCGCAATGCTGCTGACTTTTATAAGCACACAGGCAAATACAATTAACACAAAGTCTGACAACGATAAGCCTTCGAGGGCCGAAAAAAAGGAGGTCCGGGAAGAAAGAAAAAAAGAGAGAATGTCATTTAGAAAATCAGCGGTGAACAACGATGTAAGCTATCAGTCGAAACAACAGTTTTACAGAGATTTTGGTGACAGACCGGATGTAATCTGGACAAGAACGAAAAATTTTGATGAAGCCGCGTTTAGTAATAATGGCACAGCTACCACCGCTTTTTATGATATTGATGGCAACCTGGTAGGTACCACCAGCATAAAAACTTTTGCAGATTTACCGGAAGCAGGACAAAATAAAATATTGAAAGAATATAAAGACTACTCTGTAAAAAACGTTGTTTTCTTTGATGACAATGAAAACAATGATACTGACATGGTTCTGTATGGCAACCAGTTTGATGACGCAGATAATTATTTTGTTGAACTACAAAAAGATAATAAAACGATTATAGTGCAGGTTACCATGGATGGTCTTGCAGGCTATTTCACTACTTTGTAACAGCACAGCAACAAAGAGAATCCCCGGGGCAGATGTATATCTTCCGGGGATTTATCATTTGCAGCATTAATATTCAAACCGCTGCACTATTTCATCTTTTGTTATTAGCCGGCAAAATTCATCATGATTTTTTGCAGCACCACGCGCTTCCCAGGTAACAGTTATGGTATCCCCTTGTTTTACCAGGGCCGTTCTTTTAAATAGCAGTTTATGCTGCTGCATCATATTTTCATAAAGTTGCGTCGCCTCATCTGAAAAACTCCTTTCTATCACATAGGTTTTTGTCTGGCTTATTTTATCTATTTTGCTTTCCACATAAGGCAATATGGCCAGTACAAAAATTATCAGTACACTGGCAGAAGCCGCTGCAAAATAATAACCCGAACCAATGCCCATGCCAATAGCGGCCACTGCCCAGATGGTAGCAGCAGTAGTAATACCGCTTACCCTGTTTTCTCCACCCCTGAATATAACTCCTGCGCCAAGAAAGCCAATGCCCGTAACTATATTGGAGGCAATGCGATCTCCATTGGCTGCTCCACCAATGGCTTTGGACATAATTGTAAAGAAACAAGCGCCTGTTGATATCATTATCATGGTACGAAAGCCGGCCGATTTACTGCGGTATTCTCTTTCAAGCCCCACAATACCGCCCCATAGCGCAGCAAGCAGAAAACGAATAAGTATTTCACTATCCATAATTGTTGAATTTATTGATCAGCGATATTGTTAACCGGCAAAAAAACCGGCCTCCCACGCATTCCTATAAACAGTATAATCTTTTTTTACCTGTTCAGCATAAGTCTCAGACCAGTCTGCCAGTATAGCCTGCCAGTTATTGTTTGCAGCAAATGCGCACAATTCGTCTGCTGTAGCTGATCCCTTTCTTCCGCCAGAGCGCAATTGTGCTGATGCAGTAAGCGTGCCCAGGTCTGCAAGATAGTGCCGCATCCAGGTGGCCTCCCTGATTGTTTGGAAAAAATTTACTTTATCGGCCGTAGGTTGTAGTTCTTTTATCACAAACCAATTGTCTGCATACTGAAAAGACGACAAAAATGCGGGTGACACATGTTCCATCATTTCCTGTATGCTTATAATTCTATCTGCATCATTTTTCCATAAAGGTTGCGGAGTATTTGTATACCTGGCGGCAGCGGACGGCATGGCCTGCTTCATATCTATCAACAATTTTTTGGGAGTATCGCCTGTACGGGCCAGCAACAGTATATATCGCTTTACACCTATACTACCTGTACCGGCTATACGAAAACCGGCATCAAGCACCTTCACATCATGGTGTGCGTTAGCTACCAGCCATTCATCAAAAGAATTTATAATTGACTTTCTCTCTTTTTTTTCCAGGGCAAACAGCGTTTCAGATATTAGCAATTTACCAGGGTTGTCTTGGTCTGTTCTTTTTTTAACCAGGTCCATTTCCTTTCTGTCTGCCACTTTGGTGAACAGTTTTCTTATGATGCCCCTGGCCGCGCCTTTTTCTATAACAACAGGCTTTCCTTTTTGCAGGGTTTGGCTGTAAGAATTGATCAATGTGTGCAGCAAATCGCGCTTTTCTGTTTTCGAAAATCCCGCTTCATTTGCCGCCACTTGTACAGATGCTGTCAACCTGCAAATTTCCCACAAAGCAGGAGCCATCAGCGATTCATCAAAATCATTCAAATCAAAATATACAAGCCGGTTGCTGCCTTTATAACTACCAAAGTTTTCTATATGAAGATCTCCACAGGCCCATACAACAGGTGATGCGGGAAATGGATACAACTGCATAAGTTCCTGGTAAAACAACTGGCAGGTTCCCCTGAAAAAACGAAAAGGACTTTCTGCCATCGCCTTGTATTTAATTTTCAGCGATCTTTTCTGCCTCCCGGTATTAGCATCCTTTATTTGTTGCAGTATATCGTTGTTCACCATGAATGATTTTAAGCTTAGCCTGAAGCAGTTAAAAAAACAGGGCAAGGCTATATCTCGCCAAACGCCGGTTCAGGAGCGGGTAAAAGATAACCAAATAATTGATATCCGTTTTCGCCCAATGTTAATGGTATATAACCTAATCAAAAATATTAAAACCTGAAAAAGCCGCTGCGCAATAACTATTCATTAATTGCAGCATTTGCGTTGACGGCTGTGCGCTGTCAGCAAAAAATTGCAACCTGCCACCTATCACAACAGGCAGTTACATTGCAAGTGCAACAATGTGGAGGTGGCAGGCACGAAGAGTACAATTA
>Ga0068871_100001819_pt1 | contig 14395 bp, 10 predicted proteins | sample KBSMisM72_FD_72750 | JGI IMG/M metagenome (GOLD analysis project Ga0068871, IMG submission 72750) | Miscanthus rhizosphere microbial communities from Kellogg Biological Station, Michigan, USA - KBS Miscanthus M7-2 | ecosystem: Host-associated > Plants > Roots > Rhizosphere > Soil ... | reverse complement strand
GCCTGTGCGCAAAAGGAACACGCGCAAATCTATCCCAAGCCTGGATGGGTTGAACACGACCCGCAAGAGATTTGGCGCCGCACCGGCGAAGTCATCGCGGATGCTTTGGCGCAAGGGAATATTCGTCCATCGGATTTGGCAGCCGTGGGAATCACGAATCAGCGCGAAACCACTGTTGTATGGAACAAGAAAACCGGGGACGCAGTCACCAATGCGATCGTGTGGCAGGATACTCGAGTAGCTGACGATGTCGCCAGGTTCTCCCGGGCCGGAGGAGCGGACCGGTTCCGAGCCAAAACAGGCCTTCCGATATCTACCTATTTCAGCGCGCTGAAGATTCGCTGGATTCTCACGAACATTCCGGGTGCCCGCAAACAGGCCGAGTCGGGTGATTTGCTGTTCGGAACCGTGGACACGTTTCTCGCGTGGCATTTGACGGGTGGACCACAAGGCGGCCAGCACATTACCGATGTGACCAATGCGAGCCGCACTCAGCTGATGAACCTCGCTACGCTGGCCTGGGACCGAGACATCCTCAAGGAGTTCGAGATCCCCGAGTCGTTGCTCCCCAAGGTCGCCCCCAGCAGCGGGATGCTTGGCGAGATTCGTCATCCAGGTTTGGCGGGAGTCCCTCTCTGCGGGATCCTGGGCGATCAACAGGCGGCCCTGGTCGGGCAAGTGTGCTTTGAGCCGGGAGAGGCCAAGAACACGTATGGCACGGGATGTTTTTTGCTGATGAACACCGGCGAACGCCCCGTGCAATCGAAGCACGGATTGTTGACCACGGTCGCGTATCAACTGGCGGGGCAGCCGGCGAGGTATGCGCTGGAGGGAAGCATCGCCATCACCGGTGCGCTGGTGCAGTGGCTGCGCGACAATCTGGGGATGATTCAGGCCAGCGAGCAGATCGAGTCTCTGGCCCGGACCGTAAATGATAATGGCGGGGTCTACTTCGTCCCCGCATTCTCCGGCATGTACGCCCCGTATTGGAACGACCGAGCCAGGGGGATTATCGTCGGTCTCACCAGATACGTCAATAAAGGTCATATCGCGCGAGCGGTGCTGGAAGCCACAGCATTCCAAACCCGCGATGTCGTCGAGGCCATGGAAAAGGATTCGGGAAACGGTTTGCAGACCCTCCGTGTGGATGGCGGGATGGTCGCGAATGAGCTGCTCATGCAGTTTCAGGCGGATATTTTGGAACGGACCGTGGTGCGTCCCGCGACGCGCGAGACCACGGCGCTGGGCGCCGCTTACGCCGCCGGTTTGGGAAGCGGTTTTTATAAGAGTACTTCCGATCTACTGTCCAACTGGTCCGCTGATCGTAACTGGGCACCGGGCATGGATCCCGTCACACGCGGGAGGCTCTACGATACTTGGAAGAAAGCAGTGGCGCGTTCCTTGGACTGGGCAGACACACAGATCACCTAGAGGAGATCCATAAAACGCAAACTCTTCAGCGCGGCGAGTGAAACTGAAGCGTCTTTCATGTAGAAGTGGCTTCGCACTTGGTGCGAACCAATCAGGAATGGGCTTTAGAAGTTGATACAAGCCTATCGAGCAGGGAAGCTCGGGGCGGGACGTGCGATACGCGGACCTCGACAAATTGTCGTATCTTCTAGGGCTCGGCCACGCATTGTATACAGCCACGCATTGTATACAGCTTGGATCGGCAATGTGGTCAAAATCCGCAGCCACAAGGTTTCCGCTGGAAAAACAGTTGACAGTTTCGTCAATCTGAGCAATGGTAGACATGAACTGCTCGTTATTGACCGCCATGGAGATTCGGCACCTTCGCTACTTCTGTGTTCTTGCCGAACAACTCCATTTCACTAAAGCCGCAGTGCTGTTGAATGTCGCACAACCTGCGTTGAGTCATCAAATCAAACAACTCGAAGACGAACTAGGGACGCAGCTCGTTGAGCGGACAAACCGGCGTGTTCGTCTGACCGCAGCGGGCGAGGTATTTCTTGCTCGGGCGATGCGGATTCTGGAGCAAATTGATCAGGCGACTCGAGAAACCGCAAGGGTTGGTCAGGGCGACGCCGGGTCGCTCGTGATCGGTGTCATCAGTACCGCTGTATGCAGCATCCTGCCGGAACTAATGCGCAGTTTTCGGCGCGAGTCCCCTAATATCGCCATCGACATTCGTGAAATGGAGCCCGGCGAGCAGGTGGAGGCTCTGCGCAAGGAGACTATAGACATCGGTCTGTTGTTCTTGTCGATTCAAGACCCCGCCCTCGATTCCGCACTGATTTCCAGGGAACGGCTCATAGTGGCGTTGCCCACTGGACACCGAGCTTCCTCAGCAGGGAAAGTACGTCTTCGCGACTTGGAGTCCGAGACGTTCCTGATCCCACGCCGGCAGTCAGTTCCCGGCTTTCATGAATTAGTCCTAAATACGCTTCGAGCAGGTGGAGTGTCGTCTCCCCGCCTGCAGCCAACGAGACTACTTCAGACCGCGGTGTTTCTTGTAGCGGGACATATCGGGGTCGCTTTAGTGCCGGAGTCATTTCAACAACACTTGAAAGTGCGCGGCTGCGTGTATCGGGAGCTTGCGGGAACACCAAGCCATGCAGATCTCATCGGGTTGTGGCGGCGCGACAATGTCCCACCGGTGTTGCGGCGTTTCATCCAAGAGATGAAACGAGTGAAAAAGGTCGAGAAAGAGCTCTGATGAATGTTCCGAGCGGGTGTGCTGCTGCTTCCGGCGGGCACCTCGTCAAACGTGCAGGCTTATGTCATCTTTGACGGCGTGGCCTACTTCTGTGCTTTGTCGCCGACAGCCAGGCCACCCGTGATTCCGTCCACCTGATACCCCCTCTGGATCGTTCGTATCTTGACGATCTCAGCGGGTGTTGCGGTTTTTGGATCGACGTTCGCCAATGCGCATGTGAATCCCCTGAGCGTGCATTCAGAGGTTGTATGCTCGATTCCGCGCTTCTTCATCTCTTGAGCCATCAGTTCCATAACATCCCGGTGTATGATCACGGCATTATTTGGCACAAACGTGCCGACGCCGATCGCATAGTCGATTGGCATGAGCGGCTCGACACTCGAACCGAACGCGCCGTCATTTTTCTTGCCGAGGTCGTGCGCACCGAGATCTGCGCCTTTGGAGATCAGATACTTGACGATCTCAATGTCTCCCAGATTGGCCGCCACCATCAGGGGCGTGATCCCGTAGTTGTCGGCGGCGTTGACGTCTTCGCCTAACTCCACTAGCAGCTTTACGAGTTCCAACCGATCCGCGGGGCTTCGCTGGCGGTGATACCCGTTAATAAACCCCGTGCCACACGCCGCCATCAACGTTGTTTCGCGGTCCTTGGAGATCACATGCGAATCCGCCCCGTGGGCAAGCAGCAACCGCGCCAGCTCCACATCGCCAGCCAGGGCAGCCCGCGTCAGCACCGTGGCGTACACCAGCCGAGGCGATCCCTCTCGCATGCGCGCACGCGGTGTGGAGTTGATAAGGGCGTTGGGGTTTGCTCCCGCATCCAACAGTTTCTTGATCAGCGGAAGCGGGTCCCTGGTTTCCATCCAGGGGAAATTGGGTGCGGTCTCCATATTGCGCCGGTCTACGGCCCAGAAAAGAGGTGTGAACCGCTGCGCATCGGCTTGGTCGACCTTGGCGTGGCGATCGATGAGCAACTCGGCAACGTCGTAGCTGCCGTCGAATAAAGCCAGCGATAAGGCATCCTTGCCGTCACCCGACTGCGCGTTAATATCGGCACCAGCTTCGACTAGCATGCGGGCCGACGCCAAATCGTTCTCGCGGGCAGCGAACATCAGCGGAGTGAGCCAGCCGCTTGCGAATTCTTCAAATTCTTTGCCGGGCTTTTGCGCGACAGGCGTCGTTCCTTCAAAACCACGGCCCGACGCGGATGGAACGTAATAGGATCGAGCGTTCACGTCGGCCCCGCGTTCCACAAGGAGTCTCGCGACCTCGGGGTGTTTTTCTGATACCGCCCACATCAGCGCCGTGGTGCCACCCCAGGTCTCCTGCGTGTTTGCCTTCGCGCCCCGGTCCAATAACATGCGGACAGCGTCCACCTTGCCCGTGCGCGACGCCATCATCAGTGCTGTGTCGCCGGACCTTGTCAATGGCGCGTTAGGATCCGCGCCCGCAGCGATCAACCTGTCAAGCAGCACGGCACTGCCGTTCACCGCAGCCAGTTGCAGCGGGGTCGCACCCGCGACGGTCGCGACCGAAACCTTGGCCCCGCCGCGGATCAAGAGATCGGCCAATTCCAGGTCGTCGGCCTGGACGGCCCAATGCAGGGCCGTCGTTCCATCGATCTGGGGTGCGTTCACGTCAGCTTTCTTCTGAACTAGGGTGCGGACAGCGGCCTTGTCCCCACGCATAGCGGCATCAGCGACATCGCTCTTAGGAGGCGCGCTAAAGGCGTAAGATGCGGCGAGCGCAGCGGCCAGGCATAATCGGATTTTCATAGTGAGCCCATCCCTATGGTTTTTTGCCCCGTGTTTCGCCAGCAGGTATGCGGACGTTGTGGAACACGGCCGGCAATGCGTCGTAGTTCTCAAGAGTCACGATTCTTGCGGGGACGTCAGGAGCCACCTTGCCTACCAGCGAAGCTCTACCCTCGCCGTCGCCTTTGGCGTTCAAGCGCAACTCGATCACCGAAAACTCGTAGCTATTCGCGGGGCCTTCGAAGCTGGGATTCCAGCGTGAATTGACCGCGCCTAACCGCCGCTGCGTGATCAGGATAATCCTCTGCGATCCATCCGGATTATCGACCTTCCCTGCGAAACGCAAGGCATAGCCGGCTATCTCGGAAGACCAAAGATAGCCCACGGTCGTGGCCTCATTCAGTGCTCTGGCGAGCGAGGCTTCGGGAGTCGTGTTGTTCGCGACTCCGCTCGTCGGCCCCCGCCCTTTGGCCGCGCCTCTTCCCAGTTTGCCCGCTCCTTTGTCTGCTCCCGGTGTTGCCACAGTTGGCTTGAGATTCCAGGCCGCCATCAGGCGTTCCCGTTCGTCATCGGTCGACCATCGGAGGATCTCGATTCGTACCGGATCCGGTGCGCCGGCTACGTTGACGGTGGTTGCGGTCAGTTGCAAGAGCGCGTTCGGATTGGCGAGAGTTTCTGCAAGCAACGCCGCTGCAAGCAACGTCGCTGCAAACAACAATGCCGCGGCGAGAATCGACGAGCCAAGGACGAAACCCGCGACTGCACGCTTGGTTTTCATTTGTCCTGATTCGTTCCCCAAACCCGCGCGAGCCATTCCACCAGCCGCTCCAGTTCCTCGTCCGATACCTGCGCGCCGCGCTCCCGCATGTCGACAAGAGTGACTCGCCAGTCGTCGGCGGCCTTTCTTGCGCCCTGCACCTTGTCGATCGCGTGACAGCGCGTGCACGCCCGGTTCATCAGGCGGAATGCTTCCGGATCGGAGAAAAAGGTGGTGATCTCCGGTGGAATGTAAGTTCGCGGAAACGGTTTGGTAGCCGGACCGAATCTTTCCGCCAACCAGCCCAGTAGCAGATTGCGGTCGGCTTCAGAAAGATTGGTTTCGCCCGGCTTGTGTTTTTCCGCGATCAGCTTTGACCAGCCGGCCCTGTCCATCGCAAAGAACGCATAGTCGTCGATGCCATGGCACGCCGTGCAGTTCTTGCGAATGACTTCCCATACGGGGCCATCGGGTCTCTCGATTTTGGGTCGAGTGACTCGATTCCCTTGGCCGGCCAAGGGCAGAGCCATCAGCATCAAAATCGTGACGAAATAGCGCATGCGCCTAAAGAGAAAGAGGCTTCGTACTGGAGCCGAATGATTTTTGCATCCCAATCTGGCGCCCGGCGGCATCGTACTTCGGAATATCTTCGATGCCGTACTTATGAAGGAGAGCGAGGAGCATATTCGAGGTGCGCTCGGTGTAGTCCGGAAATACAATATGGCGGTTCCCTTGAAGCGTTCCATCCAGGCCGCCCAACAGGATCACCGGAACCTTGATGTGGGCGTGGCGGTGCGAGTTACCCATATTGCTGCCCTTATATATAAGGATGTGATCGAGCACCGTACCGTCACCGTCCGGGATCTTGCTCAGCTTTTCGCTGAAGTATGCTAGGTTCTGCACGTGATACCGGTTCATCTTGGCGTAGTTCGCGACGTTATCGGGTTTGTCGCCGTGATGCGAGGAGCCATGCCAGGCGCCATTGAAACCGGATTCGGGGAAACTCGCGCCAGACAGATCCTTACCCAGCATGTAGGTCGCCGAGCGGGTCAGGTCCCCTTCAAACGCCAGTGCCAGCAGATCGTACATTAGGCGATAGTGAACGTGCTTGTTCTCTGGTATGCCAAACGGAATCTCATTGGAGGGTTCGTTGACGGTCGATTCCATCGCAATACGGATGCGGCGCTCGATTTCGCGAATGTTTTCAAGATAGGCGTCGAGTCGTTGTTTGTCCGCATCTCCCAGCGGCCTCTTGAAGAACGCGATCTCCTGCGTGACGGAGTCCAGAATGCTTGCGCTCTCCTTTCTTCCTCGCCGGCGTTCTTCTGGGTTGGTTCCATCTCCGAACAGGCGCTCGAACGCGACGCGCGGATTCACTTCTGTCGGCAACGGCTGCGTGGGGGACGTCCAGGAAACACAGTTCGTATAGGCGCAACTATATCCCCAATTGCAATTTCCGAAGTTCCCGTCCTCCTCAACGCCCAGTTGGAGGGAGGACAGAATGGTACCCTGGCCATATTTTTGAGCGATCAACTGATCGACGGTGACACCCAAGTACGGGCTCACTGCATTTCTACGCGGCCGGGATGACGACAGTAAGACCGCACCACGCGCGTGATCGCCCCCGGGCTCTTCGGTTGTCGCCGCGGCTTCTGGCATGTCCATGCCCGAGATCAAGGTGACCCGGTTGCGAAACGGCTCTAGCGGTTTCGTAATGAAGGAAAAGTCGAAGTTCTTGCCTTCCTGTAGAGGGCTCCAGTAGCCGGGCGCCGCGCCGTGCGGATGCCAGATACCCAGGAACCGGGGAATCGGCGCCGCGGCCGTCTTCTTCAGGTCCGTCTGTGCCGGCACCATGCTGTCCAACAGAGGCAAACCAATCGCAACGCCCGCACCCCGCAGGAATGTCCGGCGCGGGATGAATTTCTTGGTAAGAAACATATGGACTCCTTGACTGGCCTTGGTTAGTTCTCGACCGCTTGCTTTACCCTCATCTGGAAAGGATCGCTTTTGATGATCCCCAACAGGATCGCCATAAACCGATCGTTGTCACTGTGCGCGTCGCGCACGATGGACCGGACCACCGGCATGTCTTCGTATTCGACGCCTCGCCCCAGGGCATATGTCATCAGCTTCTCTGTGATGGTTCGCACGAACTGCGGCGAGTACTTCAGCAGCGCCTGCCGCAACTCCGTGGGACCGTTCACGTTCGTACCGTCCCATATGGTTGCCGACGCGTCGATCGGCACGCCGCCCTGTCCGCCTTGCTTGGTTCGCCAGGAACCGTCGGCGTCGAAGTTTTCCAGTGCGAATCCAATCGGATCTATCAGCTTATGGCAGCTTGCGCATGGCTCGTTCTTGCGGTGCAGCGTCATCTGCTCCCGGAGCGTCATCACCTTCTTTTCGCTATTACTGTCTTCCAGCGGCGGTACGTTGGGGGGCGGCTCAGGTGGCGGAGTGCCCAGGATGTTTTCGAGTACCCACACGCCACGCTTCACCGGAGACGTGCGAAAGTTCTGTTGCCAGGCGAGAGCGAGCACGCTGCCTTGGCCCAGAAGCCCCCGGCGATAGGCCAGCTCGGGTCCCAAAGTGACTCGGCGGAAGTGCGAGCCGTAGATGTTGGGCACACCGTAATGTTTAGCCAGCCGCTCATTCAGGAATGTATAGTCCGCGTTCAACAGATCCAATACGCTGCGGTTCTCTTTGATCACGCTCTGAAACAGTAGTTCCGTTTCGCGCCGGAAACTCTTGCGCAGTTCATCATCCCAGTTAGGATAAAAGACGCCGTCGGGAGAAGTCGTCGGGAGGTTGCGCAAATAAAGAAGCTGATCACCGAAAGTCTCGACCAGAGCGTCTGCCTTGGGGTCCGCTAACATACGGCGGACTTCCCGCTCCAACACCACCGGAACATGCAGCTGGTTTTTTGCGGCGACATCGATCAAGGAATCATCCGGGATGCTGCTCCACAACAGGAACGATAGTCGGGACGCGAGCTCCAGGTCGGTGATCCGGTAGGCCTGGCCAGCGCGAACGTTCTCAGGCTCCCGTTCGGCGCGCACCAGGAACTGCGGGCTAGTCAGGATGCGGCGTAGAGCCAGTTCGATACCGTTCTGGAAGGTCCCTTCGCGGCGGCCCTCTTGATAGAAACCCTGCACCCACTCCATGTCTTGCCCGGCCACCGGCCGGCGGTAAGCCCGACGCAGGAGCGTCGTCATAATTTGTTTCGCGCAGGGCTCCTCCTGCTCGGCACTGGAGGGTTGGCAGATGTAGACTTTACGAATACTTCGAGAGTCTTCCGCCCGCGTCGCGGTGAAAGGCCCGCGGATACGTACCGTTCCGACGGCCGGATGGTATTGGAGCTGCGGAATCGGATTGTCTTCGAGCGATTTGCGGTCATACTGCCGGATCAAGTCCAGACTCGGACGAAAATTCTCGGCTAGAAACGTGACGCCCACCAGATGCGAGCCGGCTTTGACCGGAATCGTTAATTCGATCGAACCATCGTTATCCGATGAGTTGGCCGCGGACAGCCCCACGCCGCGGTAGTCACGCGTCTCTACCAGTTCGTTGTCTATGAACAGCGCCAGCTTCTCATTCGGAATGAATTTGCCCAGACCAAAGTTTGCAACGGAGAACTTATATTCGCCATTCGACGGAAAAACATGGCGGACGGCCATTCCCCCGCGAGTCCCAAACGGCAGTCCGCTCACCCGCTCGGTCTGCGATGTGTCGGCGGGCGAGATGTAAGCGGCCTCGGTCGGCGATTTCCAGAAGCCCACGCCCATCCGCGCGATCCGCGCCGCAGCGGATGTGTAGGCTTCCAGGAGCGTTGGCGAGATGGTTAAGGAGCCCGCGATATTGTCAAATCCGCGTGCCGAATCGTCGGGTGGAAGCAGGGAAGCGACATCGATTTCCAGATCCAGAAGATCTCGGATCGCGTTCCTGTACTCGGTGCGGTTCAGCCGATGCAGGATCACGGAACCGGGATTGGGATGCGCAGCTGCTTTCTTATCGATTTCCGACTCCAGCCAGTCGCGAACGCCTTCGTAGGTCGCAAGGGGTGGCCGCGGCATGCCTGGAGGAGGCATCATGCCCGCGCGCATCTTGCGGATCACCCGCTCCCAAATCTCCGGATGGTCGCCCACAATCGCCAGATCGGCTTTTTCGAGCGAGAAGTTCGAAGTCTTTATTTTATCGTTATGGCATCCCACGCAGTATTGATCGAGCACGGCCTTCGCCGCCGGGGATGCCATGTGCGGAGCCGCTGACTGGAAGCCGAATAGCACGGCGGCGGTTGACAGCCCGGTCATTAGTAGAGTGAGCTTCATTTGTGTCCGGCGTCGCCGAAGTGATCGTGGTGTTGCGAGTGCTCACTTCGTTGTTTGTCCTGGCGCTTTGCAGCGGCACTCTGGTGAGCGGCACTCAGGTTTGCCGCACGGCTAGATTCGGAGCTGACTGCGCATAGCGAGACCAGCCGCTGCACGCGCTCCGTCCCACAAGATGGACACGCAGCTGGAGAGCTCCCCGCCCGTTGAAGATACTCAAACTGCTGCTCACATGCGAGGCATTCATACTCAAAAATGGGCATAGAACATCTATCCTCGAGGCGGCACACGTCTCCACGTTTAAATCTATCTAAATTAGGGGGATCGGAGCAATCGTTTATTCTTCTGGAACGATACCGCCCGATTATGGATGCTTCAGGGGGCTTCTGGCTGCTCTCGCCGGCGTGCCAGCTCTAGTAGACGTGAAAATGACGGCTGACAGACGTGCTGTCAGCGCGCCTGGATGGCATCTTAACCTTGATCTGCCGCCGAATTAGAAAGTCAAACGGCCTACGAGAAGGCCGCTCCGCTCGCCGATCACAGCGGAGGCCGGTTGCGTTGCGATCGCACCGAATCCGGAAGCATTCACCTTGTTTCCGTTAAAGATCACCTGTTGCGTGATACCCGTGGCGTAACTGCCGCTGCCCGCTGCGGTCGGAGAACCAATCACAGGATTGGGGGTTTGCGTCCGGTTAAACGGATTCGTAAACTCGGCGCGGAGCTGAAACTTCACGTTTTCGCGAATGCTGAAGATGCGGCCGAAACTCAGAGTCTCTCTCGGACGGCGCTGGTAGCGGTAATCGTTATAGAAGATGGAGCTCGATGCAAAGGTCCCTGCCACGGGATCCGTCCAAGCCTTGGGATTGAGCACCTGCGTCGTGGCAGGGTCGAAGCAATGGCAATTCAAGTCCACCAGAAACAAAGGTTGTCCGGGCACTCGCTCTGCGTGCGTGCCGCGCAACAGCGCAGCGGCGTTGTTGATCACGGCCGTGTTAGGAACGCCAATGGGCTGGCCGCTGCCGTACTGCAACACCGTTCCGAATGTCCACTCGCTGAGAACGTAATTCGCGTAACGATGAATCTTGACCTTCGGTACGCTATAGTTCAACGCCAGAACGTTCCAGAAAGGCCGGGAAAAGCTTGAGAACGTCTTGTTGGTGTTGCGATTGAAAACATCGTTGATTTCTCCGGCCCCTCCGCCTGTGTCACTCTCCACGCCTAGCTGAAGCTCCTTCGACCACGTGAAGCTATAAGTAGCATCGATGCCGTACGAGAGCCGCTTGGTCACCTTCGTTTGCAAGGAATCGTACCAGGTCTTGCCGAGAGGTCCTGCGCTGGTGATGCTGGCAGTATTGGCGAATTGCGGGAATGGCAGCAGCGATCGAGCCACGCTAAACGTCGTCGGGAATCCCGCAAAAGGTACCCGGTTTTGAAAGCGCCCGGCGGCGGGCTGGCCGACCTGGGCCGCCAGAATCGTACGATCTGCGGCGTTGGTGATGTCGAGGTTGTAAACCTGTTTGAGAACGTCGGGCTGCAGGCCGTTGTACTGATTCAGCGCGCTGGTTTGCCACCACACGCCGCGGTTGGCGACGTAGGACGCATCGACAACAAGGTTGTGGATGATTTCGCGCTGGAAGCCGGCCGACCACTGAACCTGACGCGCTGGACGTCCCGCGTTCTGGTCGATGAGATTCGGCTGTCCGGCAAATGTTCGTGGATCCGGGAACAGGTTTGCGCGAAGATCGGGCCACACCGGAGAAAGTGGATAGCCATTACTAAGGGTAAAGGCAGCATCACCGTAGCCCGGAGCATTGGCAGTCTGCGACGCCCCTGAAACGCCTTGGCTTCCACCGGGACTCGAGGAATAGACGACTCCAATGCCCGCGCGAAACACGGTTTTGGTGTTGATCTGGTACGCGACACCAAAACGAGGACCGAAAGCGAAGGGGTAGTTCTTGCCAAAGGAACACCCGCAACGACCTGGACCATCTCCTTCAAAGATCGAAGCGCCCAGACGGCCAGCCGCGGTGGAATTGGGCGTGGTGGCCGAAAAATCCGGCGTGCGGCCGTACTGTTCGCGGGAATACGTCAAGTAGTCATAACGCAGTCCATAATCGAGCGTTAACTTGCGGCTAATCTTCCAGGTATCTTGCGCGAAAGCTCCCATGAAGAACCGGCCGCCGCGCACCTTTGCGGGGGCTGCGACCGTTACTTGGTTAACCTGTCCCAGCAGAAAGCTGGCAAATGGAAACCCGGTCGACCCATTGGTCAAAACGACACCGGCATCGTTGTACCACGGGTTGGCAGTCACCTCGCCGTTGAACGTTAACGATCCTGAGTTGGCTTCGTAGGGAGTTTGGATATAGCCTTCGGTGCGGGCATCGGCGCCAAACTTGTAGGTGTGTTGACTCTTCACCATGGTGAGCGATGCGTTGAAGGTGGGTTTCAGCTCGTTCACCAGGTTTTGCGTGATCGGGCCCATGCCGCTCATCCCGCCTGAATTATTTCCGCCGGTCATAGCGTTAAAGCGCGGAAAGCGCTGACTCTCCGGAGGTCGCGTTGCGCCCTTAATGCCTAGTTCCTTTAAGATGTCGTAGCTCTTGACTGGCGGTTCGTACTTGAATTCGGTGGACTGGAAGCCGGCGCCCAGGTGCAATAACATGGTCGGCGACAAGGTGTAATCGAAATTCAGGCGCTCCGTGTTGGAGCTGATATACGTGCTGGATGTCGTGTCGATGGGCTGCGGGAGGCCGACGCTCGAGCAAAGAGGAACGCAAAGGACGACGCCCGTGCTGGTGTCAGACCAATATCCCGAAATCTTCGCCTTGGAGCCGAAATTATGATCGATCTTTAGCGACGGGATCGGCGTTTTACGATCCGTCGGAAATGGATTGTTATAGTTGCTAATCAATCCGCTACGGGTCGGACGGGGAATTAATGCCAGGACCTTAGCCGACGAAGGATCGAATCGCGCCACCGGAATGATATTGCCGGGGAAAGGATCCCGCACTCTGTAGCCATCGGAGCCGGTCCGCGTAGACGTCGGATCGAAGATCTGCCCGTCGACTACAGTCCGGCCCGTGCTGTCTACCAACTTGCCGCCGGTCGCGGTGATCGGAGCGGAGTTCCGGTTCAGCGCCTCAGTAAAGTTTCCCTGCCGGTAAAGGTCTGTCGGCACGGTGGGGCTTTGCGTTGTGATGATGCCCTTCTCGCGAAAGGCTTCGTAGTTGAAAAAGAAGAACGTTTTGTTCCGGCCGTTGTAGATTTTGGGGAACCAAATGGGGCCGCCTATATTGAACCCATAGTCATTACGGCGCGTTTTCGGCCGGATACCTGTGTAGGCCTGCGAAGCGTTGAGGAATTCGTTTGAGAAGTAATCGTATGCAGACCCGTGGAATTGGTTCGTGCCCGACCGTACCGTGTAGCTGAAAACTCCTGAACCGGCCTGACCGTACTCGGCCGCATAGTTCGAAGACTGGACTGCGATTTCTTCAAGCGCATCAACGCTCGGCTGAGCGTGGGATTGGAAGTTCGCTCCTGCCACATTCACGGTTGCATCCTGACCTTCGACGCGCACCGATTCGGTATTCGAGGGAGATCCGTTCACTCGAATGTTCAGGCTCGGCGCGAAGTAAGTTCCCGGGATCAAATTCGCCACCGCTTGCGGAGTGCGGACCCCGTGGCTGCTGGAGTTGCCGTTGCCGATCGGCAAAATCGGCAGCGAAGTAAGGCGGGACGTCTCCACGTTGGTTGACATATCCGAGCTATCCGTTCGAAGGAGGCTCACGTCAGCCATCACGGTTACGGACTCACTGGCGGAGCCGACTTCAAGCACAATGTTGAGGGGGATGACCTGCGAGCTCTGAACCCGGATGTTGCCCCGGGTTAACTTCTTAAACCCCGGAATCGCGACTGTGAGTTCGTACGTTCCAACCGATAACTGGGAAAAAGTGTAGTTGCCCGTGGCCGAAGTCACCGCGGGGAACACGGTTCCTGTCTCCACACCCCGCAACTCGATCGCTGCGTTCGCGACGACGGCGCCCGCGGGATCCGAAATTACACCAGTAAGCGTTCCACGATCGGTTTGCGCCAGCGCCACCATGCCCACAAGGATTCCAAATACTGTCAGTCGAATCATGATCTTTAACCCCTCCCGGAGACGATCAAATGCGGTCACGACAGCGGCGATTGGTAGCAGCGCAAAATCGATTTGCCCTACCGTTTGCTCAGTAGCCTGTGAAGTTAACCCCGTCCGCGCTCGGACTACGGAGAGTATATTGGAGGCCCATCCAAAGCTCCAATACTAATTCGTTATCGTTCGATACGAATAAGATCTTGTTGCATGCAGTAGGATCTTGTTGCATGCATAAAGCGCTGCGTCCGCTCTAATGTGTTTTTGTAGTTCACGCAAAAAACGCGCACAATAGGAAAAACATGAGTCCTCCTCTGGGTGGACTTTGAGAGAGGGATGTCGCAAAAGCGGAGAACCGGCGCTGATGCGATCCAAAACTTTTAGATTCCGCGCGCAGTCCGCCTGGCTCCGCCAGATACACAATCGTGACGACTGCATGATCGAAAAGGTCGGAATCCTGCTCAACGCGCCAAGCTACTGATTTTGGACTACATTTGGGATTCGCCGGGGGCAGGTCTTTTTTGGCCGTCCCGATTGGGCTAAACTCACCCGCGACCTCCCTTGACTTCAGTGTGCGCTGCTGATAGCATCCGTTCACGCTGAGCAACATGTGTTGCTTATTATGCAACGTTTGAACTGCGCAAAGGGGTGAATCTATGAGAGGAAATCTCGATATGAACAGAACGCGAACACGTATCGGCTTCGTGGCATTGCTCGCAGGTCTGATGATTCTGATCGCGCCGCTTTACAGTC
>Ga0068871_100001816_pt1 | contig 14405 bp, 9 predicted proteins | sample KBSMisM72_FD_72750 | JGI IMG/M metagenome (GOLD analysis project Ga0068871, IMG submission 72750) | Miscanthus rhizosphere microbial communities from Kellogg Biological Station, Michigan, USA - KBS Miscanthus M7-2 | ecosystem: Host-associated > Plants > Roots > Rhizosphere > Soil ... | reverse complement strand
AATGATTTCGGAGGAAACCAAATCGAATATGGTGAGGCTGGTTGAATGTCCCCGGGACGCGATGCAGGGCTGGTCTCGTTTTATACCTACAGAAAAAAAAATTGAATACCTGAATGCCCTGCTGCAGGTAGGATTCGACAGCCTTGATTTCGGGAGTTTTGTTTCTCCCAAAGCCATTCCACAGATGGCGGACACGAAGGAAGTAATAAGCAGGATCAATCCGGGCAATTCAAAAACCAGGCTGCTGGCAATCGTTGCCAATACTCGTGGAGCGGAAGATGCCGCTCTCTATCCTGCAATACAGGATATGGGATTTCCTTTTTCAATATCTGAGACATTCCAGCAGAGAAATACCAATGCTTCCATTCAGAAATCAGTGGAAACGGTCGCCGCCATTCAGGAAATTTGTTTTCTGAGCGGAAAGCGACTGGTGGTTTATATTTCCATGGCTTTTGGAAATCCCTATGGAGACCCATGGTCTGATGATATCGCCCTGCTATGGATCCGTCAGCTGGTGGAAATGGGAGTGGAAGTAATTTCACTGGCAGATACTGTCGGACTTGCGGACCCTGCTTTGGTTCATGAACTGACCCGGTTACTGATCACTGAATTTCCGGATATCGAATCGGGTGTCCACCTCCATTCCAGAAGGGAATATAGTATCGAAAAGCTGGAGGCCGCTTTCAGTGCAGGATGTCGCCGTTTTGATGGTGCCCTGAATGGCATTGGCGGTTGCCCGATGGCGGGTGATGAACTGGTCGGGAATATGGACAGTCTGCTGATGATTGATTATTTTAAGAGAAAACAGGTTCTGCCTCAGTTCAATGAACCTGCACTCGAAAAAAGCAGTTTGCTGGCTGCTGAAATATTTTAAAATATTTAAGTGGATCCTTTTTTCTTACCAATCCAGATTAGTGCTCCTGCAGAGCGGATCAGTTATCCGCAGAAAATACTCCTTACCGGCTCCTGTTTTACCGAACACATCGGCCATCATCTGAATGATATAAAGTTTGATGTGCTTCAAAATCCTAATGGGATACTATTCGACCCCCTGAGCGTAGCGGGCAGCCTGATATCATGGCTTGCTCCGGAAATTTATAAACCGGAAGATCTTTTTTTTCATAATGAACTTTGGCAAAGTTGGAAACACCACGGTGTTTTTTCCGGAACATCGCAGCAGACCGTTCTCAGTAATATTAATTTTTCACAGCAGTCGGCACATTCTTTTTTAAAACAGGCGGACTGGCTTATCATTACCCTGGGTTCCGCGTTTTCATATTATCTGAAAGAACATCAGAAGCCTGTGGCGAATTGCCATCGTGCACCAGCCGGTTGGTTCACCAAAAAACTTCTTCCGGTGGAAGATATGCTGGCCGTTATGGATGAAGCTATCCACCGGCTTTTTGATTTTAACCCGCATTTACAAATTGTTTTTACGATTAGCCCCGTCCGTCATATCCGGGATGGTGTCATTGAAAACAACCGAAGCAAGGCTCGACTGATTGAAGTTGCCCATCAACTGGTTAACAAGTTCAACCGGACATATTACTTTCCGGCTTATGAACTGGTGATCGATGTCTTGAGGGATTATCGTTTCTATGATAAGGACCTTGTTCATCCCAACTATATGGCGACAAACTATGTGGTGGAGAGTTTTATTGAACACTATATGCAACCCGAGTCGAGGTTGTTGGCGGAGGAAATCCGAAAATTACAGGTATCGCGCAAACACCGGGCACTGCACCCGGACACAGATGCGCATCGCCGTTTTCTTGAAGAGCAGTATGCCAGGACGATCGAACTTGCCGGTAAATATCCGTTCCTAAATTTTACGAAGGAACTGGAGCATTTCGCCGGGAAAGGGGAATAGAATCTGGTAGTATAGCCGGTGCTAATTTTCAGTGTATCCTGTCTCCCCGCACAACCATTTTTTTCATCAGTCCGGCTTCATAGGTTAGCCATTCTGCCCAGCGTTTTTTTGTTTTTTCTTTGCCCAGATAAGTCTCGGCAAGTTCTATAAAAAGATGGTAGTGCCCGGCTTCGCTTTCCATAAATCGCCGATAGAATTTTCGCAGGTATTCATCCGCAAGCCCTTCACTAAGTCTTTTAAATCGCTCGCAGCTGCGGGCTTCTATCATAGCCATGGTAAGCAGCTGATCCAAAAATCTTTCTTCGAAATCACCTCCTTTCCGTTGAAAGGTGATCAGGTGATTGACATATTCGTCCTTTCTTTGTCTGCCTAGTTTGAGACCGCGTTTTTCCAACTCTGCTAATACCATTCGAAAATGCCCCCATTCTTCAGTGACAACTGGCGCCAGTTCAGATACAAGTCTTATCCGGTCAGAATATTTCGTGATCAGGGATATGCAGGTGGTGGCGGCCTTTTGTTCGCAGAAGGCATGGTCTGTCAGAATTTCTTCGATGGAAATACTGGCCAGGTCCACCCAGCGGGGATCTGTGGCCAGTTGAAGTCCCAGGATATTTTTGGCTGTTTTCATGTGTTTTGCAAATGTCTGAATTAAAGGGATATTTGATCAATTAAATTATGCGTGAAGATTTTCTGACCCAGAGATTGCAGGAAAGAGCAGCTGATGGTGCATTACGCACACTCCGGCTGGCTGGCGGCCAGGCAGATTATTTTTCAAATGATTACCTGGGAATAGCAAAAAACAGGCTGATAGAGGAGCAGCTTAGGGGAAAAGAGTATCTGCATGGATCAACAGGCTCCCGCTTGCTTGCAGGCAATTATAACCTTCTTGAAAAGGTTGAAAATGAAATTGCCGTTTTTCATGATGCGACTGCTGCGCTGATTTTTAATTCGGGATATGATGCCAATTTTGGGTTGCTGTCCTGCATTGCCCAACGGGGAAACCTGATACTCTACGATAAGCTTAGTCATGCGTCCATCCGGGATGGAATCCGCCAGTCCTTTGCCGATTCATTTTCTTTTGCACATAATGATCTTGACGACCTGGAGAAAAAATTGAAAAACCACAAAGGAAATTGTTTCGTGGTTACGGAGTCGGTTTTTTCGATGGATGGTGATATGGCTCCTCTTCAGGAGATGGCTTCTCTGTGTGAAAGATATGAAGCTAACCTGATCGTGGATGAAGCCCATGCTACAGGTGTAATAGGCGAAAGAGGAGAGGGAGTGGTGCAGTTACTGGGATTGCAGCGTCGTTGTTTTGCCCGCATTCACACATTTGGAAAAGCCCTTGGTTGTCATGGGGCAGTAATACTGGGATCGTCCCAACTCCGGAACTATCTCATTAATTTTTGCCGACCGTTTATTTACAGTACGGCCATCCCGCCTGCTTCGGTAGCGGCTATTCAGGCTTCCTATGCTATTTTTCCTGCAATGAAAAAAGAGCGGGAAAGCATTAACAGGCTGGTCGCACTTTTTGAAAATCCCGGATTTAAGAAATCAAATACACCGATACAATGTTTTATTATTCCGGGAAATGAAAAAGTAAAACAGGTTGCCCAAATGCTTTTGGTAGAAAATATAGATGTTCGCCCAATTTTGTACCCGACTGTCCCTTCAGGTGAAGAAAGATTGCGTGTCGCACTGCATAGTTTTAATAAAGAAGAAGAAACCAGAAAACTTATTTCAATTCTGACTAAATGAAAGACGGGTTAAACTAATCATACTATAAACACATTACCACACTATCACACTTCCACATTTTCCGTTTACCTGTTCCTCGGTCTCGCACTGGGATTCTTTAAGGCATTCCCGATAGCAGTTCCGAATAATCCGTCAAACCCAACGCGGACGCCCACCTGGCCGGGATATCCGTTCAGATAGGACCCTATAACATCAACTCGCAAAAGTTTGAAAATATTTTCCAGTCCCGCGAAGATTTCGACATAATTATTTGACTGGTTCACATAAAACGCATTGGAACCCACTACAAGGTTCCATTGGAGATTACGCAGTAAGGGCAATTTATTTGTCAGCATTCCATTGAAGTGATGCTCGATATGCCCCACACCGTATAGTGAAGCTGTAGTGCTGTTTTGATAATATGGTGCCAGTTGAAAGCTGTTTAAGTAGGGGCTGGCGTAGAAAGTCTGATTACCATTGAATTGCTGGTAATCCATAACATAAAGGGCCCTGGTGTTTAAGAATCCGCCGATACCGAACCTGTATTTAAATACACCTTTAAGTTTAAAATTGATATCATCCCAGAAAGAAAATTGCCATTTCTCATAATTCACATCGGACCCCAGCACTTCAGGAATACCAGCCCGGATGGAAATGGCGAGGGTTGGATATTTTGATCCTAATGCAAGGCGATTATCCGGGAATTCTATATAGCGCTGGCCCGGTTTAAACTGAATGTCAAATCCTGCGATAAGAGCCTGGTTGGGTGTAAAATTCTCACTGATTAGTTCATATGGGTAATTCGGTGTGAATTGTTTTTCAGGATTGCCAAAGAAGGAATAATCGGTTGTATTATTCAACGGCAGGCGATCTTCATATAACAGGGATGCAGTAATACGCAGACCGTTATCGAAGCGTTTTCGGTATTGAATGCTGCCAAAATAATTTTCGTAAATTTTCATGTAGTTATCCCGGAAGAACAAGGTGTATAGTTCATTCATGAAAGGTCCAATAGGGTTTTCCGGATTAAACTGACTCACTCTCTTGCCGCCACTGAAAATCCATGAACTGCGGCTGAAACTTTCGCCGGTCATATCCTGCATATAGGTTTTATTACTGAACGTAAGGTTTGCCCAGGCATTCAGGTGCCCGTTACTGAAACCATACCGTATATGGGGAGAAAATTCAATGCTGTTACCGGTTTTTTTATATTCTTTGAGGAAACTGGCTCCCCCCTGAATGACCAATCCCTCCACGGTATTGTATTCTACTTTTGGAAGTAATGCATCAATGTAAACACTGAAGGGATGATCCGGGTCATAATCTGATCTTTTTATACCATTGATGAAGATATTCGCGACCGTTATACGACCCTGTTTCTTTCTCAGCGAATCGGCTATTCTTATCCTGTTGGCCGAATCATTGTGACTCCTGAATGTACTATCCTTGACCCTGTAATTCTCCAGTTCCTCTGGCGAAAGAGGTACAGGACGAAGGGAATCCCAATAGGCAAATCCTTTATTGGTCACTCCAGTGTCGTATTTAACCACCACATTGTTGAAATATTTTTTTCGGAAACGCGGCTCCAGATCATAGTTACTATATACGTTCAGAAAATTCCCGTTTACGTCAATGCCGAATTTCCGGAATGAAAAATTTACAACCTGGTTTTGGGTTCGCCAGATGGTGGGAGTTACCGGAACATGAATCTGCCTGATCAGGAGTGTGTCCACAACTTCAAGTTGATATTCTTTGGTCAATAGGAGCTCCAGACTGTGAATACGCCAGTCGCTGTCGGTGATATTGATAGTCCCGGAAAAGAGTGGTTCAAATCTCCGTTTCGGAGTTACAAGAATCTGATTGACTTCCTTACCGTCTTCAACAAATGAACCGAGAAATTTATACCTGTAGTAATTCAGGGCTCCGTCTGCTATCGGAGAAACATATCCGCGGGGACTCAGCTGCGTAATAAATATGTTTACGTTATTATTATAGAAATTGATGAAAGTCGGAAAATTAAAACCGTATCCGTTCGACCCGCTTTCCCGCCCGGAAATGACTTCCAGTTTTACCTTATCCGGTTTTTTAAATGCAATCCGGGTAAATGATTCAGAAAGGTAAATAATGCCGCGGCCAACAGAATCAACACCAAGCTCTTTGCGGTCTTCATCAGAAAAAGTTTTCCCCAGTATTTTGGAAGGCAGGCTGCGGCTGCGGATCAGCGTTTTGATATAAGCTTCACAGGTAAAAGAATCCAGGGGATTCTCATAATATTTTCTTTTTTTGATGGCCTGTCTGATTATTTCATAGGCAGGATCTTCTCCTCCGGGTTTAATAACAACTTCTTTCAGATTTGTACGCTGAATGGATAGCTGGAAATCCAGAGTAATGGATTCCGAAACCAGTTTCACGATTTTCTCCTGCCTGCTATAGCCCACATACTGGCAAACGATGGTATAACTGCCTGCAGGCAAATCCAGGAAATATTTTCCGCGATCATTACTCGTGGTTCCCAGCGAACTGCCCTTGACAAAAACAGAGGCAAATGGCAGGATATTCCCTTTATCGTCGGTGATGATACCGCTGACTTTTACTGCATGGGCTCCATGGTACAGAAATATAAAGGATAAGAATAAAAAAAATGTCCTCATGACGGATAGATGATGTATTAACCTTCATGTGGCAGGCATTAAGGGGTTTCCGCTCGGGGAACAGGATAGATCAGCCTTCTCAGGTATGAACCGGCAAGAGCAGCAAATCCGGCTACCAGTGCACCGATGATCGATGTAATTACAATCAGTAAAACTGAGGAACCGCCCATTCCGAATAAGACAGACACTTTCTGTGAAAGAATGCCATTATTTTTATTGTCTATCCACCACGCAAGCACTTCCCACAAAAGAAAAACGCCCAGGAATCCGGATAGAAAAGAAAAAGCAGGCCGCTGGGGGATGGCAGCACTGACCAGAAAAGACGCAACAGCAATTCCCCACCAGGGCATATATAGTCCTGATACAAATGCCAGTAACGCAGTTACAAGAATAGATAAAATATATTTCGACATGATCTCCTATAATTTGGTTACCCGGATAATGGCCTTCACCCGTTTATCGGTTTCTTCATTTTTTTCCATCATCCATAAGGGATAATATTTACCATTTGCCCAATTATCAACAAAATTATCATAATAAACGCTTCCCGGGTTACCACTTTGTCCTCCGGGATAAATGCCATAGGCTTCTGTATTTTTCGTAAGCTGGACAATCATGCGCCAGCTGGGGCCATGGTCATTTCTTACGGCATTAATGGCGTATCCGCCGCCACTGTTATTGATGTCAAGTCTGCTGAATGGATCCAGTTTTGCCAGGTGCTCAATCCGGGTTGCCTTTAATTTACCCCAGGTCAGTTTGCCTTCCCGGTCGAGATTTTTGCAAGTCTGTACTGCTTTTTTAAATGCCTTTCTTACGTCCTGCTGCAAAGTTTCTATTTCCGGTGTATTAATGTCATCCACGAATTCGTATACACTGTCCCTGAGTAAACCCTCGAGTAAAGTACTATTCACCGGGTAGAATCCATACTCGCCGGCCTTTGCAAGTTCATCATCCCATACAATCGCTTTCAGGCTGTCCCAGGTGATTTTAAAAACCGAAGCTCCTTTTGCATCCGCTTCATAGTGCAGATCCCAGTCTTTTAAAATTTCGAAATATTTCAATTCCTCTGTATTCAAACCGGTGGAGTCTATGTTTTTCAATAAAATGGGTCTGGCCATTCCGCCGAATGGATTGTAGGTATCCAACTGTAATTTCATCATGTCTTCGATACCAATTTCGTTCTCCTGGCTGAGGTAACGGTTGATCATCAGTCCGCGGTAATTATGATATTCGCCGCCCAGATAATAAGGATAAGTGAGCGGATTGACAGGGTACTGGTTTGCACTGCTTACAAATCCCCGTTCCGGGTTGTACATGAAGGGCGTTTCTGCTTCCGGAATCATCCCCTGCCAAAGATAACTGCTGTCAGTACCGGGCATTACAAAATCGCCCTGCCTGGTCCATTTGGCGGGAAAATCGCCCTGAGTCATGATAGCAATGTCCCCGTTCTTACTGGCAAAAATGGCATTCTGACCAGGTGTGTGCAGCCATTTGACTGACGCCCGGTAATCGGCATAGTTTTTCGCATGATCAAGGCCGTTAAAAATCATGAGCTCATTACCGGCATCGTGCGCTTTCCACCTGACCGCATAATATTTATTGTTTATCCGTTTACTGCCGGAGAATGATTTGTCATACATCACCGGTCCGAAAACGGTATAGGCGATGGTATCGATAAACTCCGTTGTGTCTTTGCAGATAATATGTTCAAAGCGGAAATCGGTGGGCATCCATTTGCCATTATACCAGTATTCCCGGCGGCTGTCATCCCGAAAACGGATTTCATAGTAATCCCGGACATCCCGCATGGCGTTGGTGAATCCAAAAGCGCAACTATCGTTAAAACCGATAATTACGCCCGGTGCACCAGGAAATGTTACACCGTAGGCCCGGAATCCGGGGCAGGAGAGTTGCATTTCATACCAGAGTGAAGGAAGGTTTAATCCAAGATGAGGGTCGTTGCAAAGGATTGGCGATCCGCTTTTTGTTTTTATGCCACTGACAGCCCAGTTATTACTGCCGTTGTCCCGGTTGGGTTTTTTAACTTCCTCCACATTCGCGGTATCTCTGTTTTGAAGGTAGATAGAATCACTGCCTGGAGGAGCTTTTACTGTTACCCCCGGAATGCGGCTTAGAGTATCAAGCGGTATAATGGGATCCAGTGAATCCTGGGTTATGGGAAACATTTTGTTGAAAGTTGCATAACCGAGTATCGAGCGCAGGTTGGTATATTCAAAATCCGATTCATATCCCGCGAGATCGAGCGACATAAATTTAAGGAAAAGGGCTGTTTTCAGATTGCTCCAGAGCTCAGGCCGGTAACCCAGCAATTTATATTCGATGGGCAATTCACTTTCTTTCAGGCTTGTAATATAGGCATTGACGCCGGCTGTGTAGGCATCGGCTTCAGTTTTGGAAACATAATCTTTTTCCAATTCCGCCACCGCTTTTTCCGCAGCCCAGACCATACCCAGTCTTCTTTTCTCACGGTCATAATTCAATCCTTTTGGCCCGATCAGTTCGCTGATACGACCGGCCGCCGCATAAGTCTGAAATTCCATTTGCCAGAGTCTGAATTTTGCATGTAAATACCCCTGTAGGTAATATACATCGGATTCATTACCGGCAAACACATGGGGCACGAGCCGGTCGTCGAGGAAAATTTCTGCCGGCTCTTTAAGACCCGCCAACTGAAGGTCTTGTCCAAAGTCCTTTTCAACCGGTTCCGCGTTTTGCCAGAATCCATGCTGGGGACTCAGAAACTCTCCGACTGCCGGAGCGGGACCCCAGCGTGTATTAAAAACTATGATTAAAAGTATCGTGACAGCCGAAGAAATGAGAAGCGGAACAAATTTCATGGAGCGGTTTTCTGCGTTGAAAATCATTTAAAAGTAAAAAATTTTTAGCCAACTTGGAAGGGTTTCCTTGAAATCAACAGAGGTTTCATAAAACGTTCACCATTTTGTAAATTTGCACTGTGCCATCATTACATAACCGGGTATCGCAAAAGGAGCTCAAACAAAGGCTTCTGGAAGAAAATATTCCACGCAGAACCCTTTCTTTTTACCGTTATTTCCAAATTCCGGATCCCCAGTCATTCCGGGATGAACTCTGGCTTCGTTTATCTGAACTGGAGGTATTTGGAAGAATTTACCTCGCAAATGAGGGGATCAATGCGCAGGTGAGTATACCCGTTAGCCGGATCGAAGAATTCCGGTCTTACCTGGAGTCCATCATAGCGCTGCGGGACCTCCGCCTGAACACAGCATTTGCCGACGATGGAAAATCTTTCTGGGTTTTAAAAATTAAAGTTCGTGAAAAAATTGTGGCAGATGGTATAACGGACCCGGAATTCAGCATGGAAAAAAAGGGACAATATCTGAATGCCGAATCCTTTAACAAACTGACAGCCGATCCGGAAACCCTTGTGGTAGATATGCGTAATCATTACGAATATGAAGTGGGTCATTTTGACCGGGCCATTGAAATTCCCAGTGATACATTCCGGGACCAGCTTCCCCAGGCCGTAGAATTATTAAAGGATCAGAAAGAAAAGCCGGTGATCATGTATTGCACTGGTGGGATACGCTGCGAAAAAGCCAGTGCCTACCTGCTGCATCGCGGATTTAAAAAAGTATTTCATTTGGAAGGCGGAATCATTCACTATGCCAACACGGTGAAGGAACTGGGCCTGGAAAATAAATTTCACGGTAAGAATTTTGTTTTCGACGAGCGGTTGGGTGAATCCATTACCGGAGAAATCATCGCTCATTGCCACCAGTGCGGCAATCCGGCTGATACACATACCAATTGTAAAAACAGCGCCTGCCACCTGCTTTTTATCCAGTGTAAAGCCTGTGCTGCAAAATTTGATGGCTGCTGCAGTGTCGAATGTATGGAAACGTATCATCTGCCGGAAGAACAGCAAAAGGAATTAAGAAAAGGAAAACAGAACGATCAAAAAATCTTTAATAAATCAAGAAGAAGGCTGAAGCCACTAACTTAGTATATGAGAATTGGAGTTTGAGCATATTAGCATGTTCTATTAATATTTTACTCCCATACTTTCACACTTTCACACTTTCTTCAGGCTTTCCATGATCAACAGGAAGATTTCATCTTCTGTATAAGTTAACGGCACAAACTCTTCACCGATTACTTTTTCATATAATTCAATATAACGGTTCGAAATGGTTTGAATCCATTCATCAGACATGGGGGGAACCTGTTGACCCGATTTTCCCATAAACCCGTTTGCAATCAGCCATTCCCTGACAAATTCCTTGCTGAGTTGCTTTTGTTTTTCGCCTTTTCCCTGCCTTTCTTCAAAACCGTCCGCATAAAAATATCGGGAAGAATCAGGCGTATGGATCTCGTCCATGAGGTAAACGGTATCACCAATTTTACCAAACTCATATTTAGTATCAACCAGGATCAATCCTCTCTTAGCTGCAAGCTGTTTCCCTCTTTCGAAAAGTGCGAAGGTATATTCTTCAAGCAACGCATAATCTTTTGCATTCACCAGTCCCCTGGATATAATTTCCTCTTTTGAAATATCTTCATCATGGCCAGCCTCCGCCTTTGTCGACGGTGTGATGATGGGTTGAGGAAAGTAAGCATTTTCTCTTAGTCCTTCCGGCATCACAACACCACATAAGATTCTTTGTCCGGCGGAGTAGGTCCTCCAGGCATGGCCGGTTAAATTTCCCCTGATTACCATCTCCACCCGGAAAGGATCACAGCGTTTTCCTATGCTTACCTGGGGCGCCGGAGTATCCAGAAGCCAGTTCGGACAAATATCCTGAGTGGCTTTCAGCATATAAGCAGCAATTTGATTCAGGACCTGTCCTTTAAATGGGATGAGGCGGGGCAGGATAACGTCGAAGGCAGAAATACGGTCTGAGGCAACCATAATCAGCAAGTCATTTTTGATGCTGTATACGTCCCGTACTTTTCCTTTGTAAAAAGCGGTTTGATCCGGAAAGTGATAAAGAGCCATGTTCTAAATTGTGTGCAAAGATTAGTAAAAAATCCTGAAGCCTGACGTCAAAACCAAATGCAGAAATTTGAATAATATTCGGTGATCTTAATACAGGAATTATTTCATTTTGTTTTTTATTTGTTAAAAGCAATTTTCAAAAATCTGTATTTGCACATCCCGGGATAAAATGCTTTTAAGTTTTGGACTTTAGGCTTTGTTCTTTTTTATGTACTTTTCCTATCGGGAAAATTCAATGATCAAAAATGCTTGCCATGAAAACCATAACTCGTGCATCCGCTTTTTGCGTATTCCTGCTTCTTTTATTATTACAGAATAACATTTTTGCCCAATCAGTTACTATTAACGGTAAGATTAGTAACGGAGAAAATAAGGAAGCCGTCCCTGCGGCTTCGGTCGTTCTGAAAGGTGGGACTGCCGGCACTTATTCTGATAATCAGGGGAATTTCAAACTAACCATTAACCACAGTTTCCCTTTTACACTAACTATTTCTTCGGTGGGGTATGAAACAAAGGAAGTTATAGTCGAATCGGGATCCACGGCCATCGATGTCGATCTGAAGCCGGCTTCGGTGGAAGGAACTGAAGTGGTTGTTTCTGCCACAAGGTCCCAGATCAGAAGCCTCGAATCACCGGTTTCTATTGAAAGAATGAGTAGTTCGGCAATCCGGGAAGTGCCTGCTGCAAATTTTTACGACGCCATTGGTAATCTGAAAGGTGTTGACGTGGTTACTTCATCCATTCTCTTTAAAACAATGGGCACACGCGGTTTTAACGGTAGTGGTAATCTCCGGATGAATCAGCTCGTTAATGGTATGGATAACCAGGCACCGGGATTGAATTTTTCGGTGGGCAATATTGTCGGGATTAATGAACTGGATATTGATAACGTAGAGCTGCTGCCGGGAGCATCTTCCGCTCTATATGGTTCGGGTGGAATGACGGGAACCATTCTTATGACGAGTAAGGATCCTTATAAATACCAGGGTCTGAGTGCAATTGTAAAAACGGGTGTGAACCATATAAGCGATGCCAGTATGAGTGCCGCACCCTATTACGACTTTATCGCACGTTACGCACAGGCCTTTAATAAATTTGCTTTTAATATTTCTGCTGAATATATGCAGGCCAAGGACTGGACGGCCTCCAATTATAGTAATTATAGTCCGCTGCAGGGACAACAAATCCCGGGAAACAGAACGTTGCCGGATTATAACGGGGTGAATGTTTATGGCGATGAAAATGCTTATTTTAATGTTAAACAACAATTGACACTGGCCGCGCAGGCAGAAACCGATCCAGTAAAGAAAGCACAACTGACGGGACTGGCTGCTGCTACTCCGGCAAATTCAGGGGTGTCAAGGACGGGATATAATGAAAGTACACTGACCGATTACAAAGCTTATAATTTCAAAGCAACCGCAGGCTTGTACTATAAGTTATCGGACAATACAACCGCGAGCCTCACCGGAAACTTCGGAACGACCAATACTATTTATACCGGAACAGACCGATATAATCTACAAGAAGTTCAGATCGGCCAGTATAAGGCGGAAGTAGCAGGAAAGAATTTTTATGTGCGTGCATATACAACCCAGGAAAATGCCGGCAGTTCTTCCGATATGGTCGTAACGGCTACCTATATCAACGAGGCCTATGCACCCACCGCCTCGGCCTGGGCGCCTGCATATATCAACGCCTATGCACTGGCATTTGGAACCCTGATAGCGACAGGAACATCCCCGGCAAACGCATACATACCAGCCAGCACTGCTGCAAGGGCTGCAGCCGATCAAAACAGATACCTGCCGGGTAGTGCCGCTTTCAATAATGCACTGAATTCAATCAAGAAGACACCAATCCCCCAGGGAGGAGAATTTGTTGACAAGACAAATCTTTATGTAGGGGAGGGTATGTATAATTTTTCGGACATGATCAAATGGGCCGATATAACAGTAGGAGCATCCACAAAGGAATACAGTCTGAATTCTCACGGAACCATCTTTGCCGATACGACCGGAAGAATTAATATTAACGAGACCGGTGGATTTGCCCAAATCCAAAAGGGGTTTTTTGATGAGATCTTAAAAATAACCTTAGCAGGCCGGTATGATAAAAGCACCAATTTTTCCGGGAGGTTCACGCCACGGGTTACTGCTGTTTTCCAGGTGGCAAAGGATAATTTTATACGAGCTTCCTATCAAACGGCTTATCGCTTTCCTTCCAATCAGAATCAGTATATCGACCTGCAGACCGGCTCTGCGCACCTGATTGGTGGACTTCCCCAGTTTATTACGTATTATGGATTAAATGAAGGGAACACTTATGATACTGCATCACTGGGGAATTATTTGAGGACTGGTCAGCCTCCGACACAATATCAGTTCAAGGAATTTAAACCAGAAACTGTAGAATCCTGGGAATTGGGCTATAAAGGAATTATTGGTAACAAGTTGTTCATAGATATCTACGGGTTTTATGCGCAGTATACCAATTTTATCGGGCTGACAGTACTCGTAAAAGATCCATTGGTTTTAGGAGTTCATCCCACAAATACATTTGGCATCTACACAAATAGCAGTAATAAGGTAAATACGGTAGGAGCAGCTCTGGGGCTTCAATATACGTTTCCCAAAGGATTTTTTGCCGGAGGAAATATTGCGTACAACGATTTGTCGAACGCTGATGCCAATGTACTTACCCAGTTCAATACCCCTAAAATCAAATACAATATTTCAGTTGGGAATTATTCTATTAAAAAAGTGTTCGGATTCAATATTATTTACCGCTGGCAGGATAGTTATGAATATGAATCTTCTTTCATATCCGGTACTACTGCATCTTTTGGCGTAGTGGATGCGCAGATTAGTATGAAACTTCCCAAATTACATAACAGCATGATCAAGATTGGCGCAAGCAATCTGCTCAACAAATATTACACAGATGCGGTCGGAAATTCCCAGGTAGGCGGACTGTATTACGTGAGTTTAGGATACAATGTTTTTTAGTGTGGAGGTATGGAAGTATGAGAGTGTAAGAATATTAGCGCGCACTTTTAATATTTTACTCCCATACTTTTTCTTTAAACATTAAACCGGAAATGCATAACATCCCCATCTTTCACGGGATATTCTTTTCCTTCAATCCT
>Ga0068871_100001812_pt1 | contig 14411 bp, 10 predicted proteins | sample KBSMisM72_FD_72750 | JGI IMG/M metagenome (GOLD analysis project Ga0068871, IMG submission 72750) | Miscanthus rhizosphere microbial communities from Kellogg Biological Station, Michigan, USA - KBS Miscanthus M7-2 | ecosystem: Host-associated > Plants > Roots > Rhizosphere > Soil ... | reverse complement strand
AACACTAAAGTTGTTATGCCTCCCAGTAATACTCCTGTCACAGTCTTGTTATTCATGATAAGGTGATTTTGCTTTTCTCCTTGAATTTACAAGGTCTTATAGTCAGAACAATGACAAAACGGAAATTATTTCCGTATTCGGCTTTTAAACCTGATCCTTTTTCCGGGTAAACATAGTTATCACCCTGTTCAAAGGCCCCCTGATAAGCAGATAGGGACCAATGGCCAGAAGGAATGCCACAATCAAGGATTCCAACGGATAGAAACGATCTTGTGTTTTCAAGCCAAAAATGACAACCATCTGATAGACGATATCAAGTATGGTACCGATAACGAATATTTTTCCAACATCCTTCCATCCGTCTTTGGCTACCATTTTTCGTTCTTCTTTTGAATATAGAAATCTCCAAAGAAAAGGAACGGTACCGTTTTTTGAATCACGAATTGCCGCCTTTATTGCAAAAAATAGTGACATTCCAGGCTGGAGAAAGAAGCGCAAACTCATCGGCCCTTCCGTTCTTTCCAAGAGATTTTGCCATATCCGGCTTAGTAGGTCGAGCATATAAATTGGTTTAAATATGAATTGGGGTTGTGGTTAAACACATTCGCATTTCTATCGTATGAAATTCATCGGCACCTTTCAAAGATACGGCTGCAGCATATCAGTGCGGCTCGAGTATTTCAACCCAACCCAACCGCATTTTAAAGGGCTACAAAGCAGACAACAAAAGCGCCTTCCATGTGTTACACGCATTTGAGCACTGGCCTACCTGAATGAGGGCCGGCAAAATATACATCTTAAACATAAATACCATGGCAATCTTAAAAGTTCTCGAACTCATGGCTAATTCCACCAAAAGTTGGGAAGATGCCGCGCAGCAGGCAGTGACTGAAGCTTCTAAAACCCTGCACAATATTCGGTCTGTATATATACAGGACCATAGTGCTTCCGTGAAGAACAACAAGATCACGGAATACCGAATAACGGCAAAGCTAAGTTTCGAAATAGAACACAGCTCGAAGGGTTCAAAGAAATAATCCTTCGCACTTCCAAAAAAGCAAATGGAAATCAAAAAAATTGGCTCGCAACCTTCGGCCAAGGGACCAGCGGAATGGTTCACCGGCACCGTACGTATTGATCCGTTGTTTCAGCCGGTCGCACCTGCACGCACAGCCGCCGCCAGCGTAACATTTGAACCTGGAGCGAGAACAGCATGGCATACGCATCCGCTGGGTCAAACCCTGATCGTTACGAACGGTTGTGGTTGGGCGCAGCGGGAAGGTGGCTCCATCGAGGAAATTCATCCCGGTGATGTGATTTCGTTTGCACCTGGCGAAAAACACTGGCATGGCGCCACGTCAACTACATCCCTCACGCATATCGCCATCCAGGAACAACTCGATGGTAAGGCAGTTGACTGGTTGGAAAAGGTAAGCGACGAGCAATACAAGAAGTGATTATTGCAAAAAAAGAAGACCCAGTTTTTACTGAGTCTTCTCTGGGTTGAAAGGAAAGGAATATGTCTTTCGAGAATCAATAATTGCAATGGCAATTCAAATCTCTGTGCGATAATTATTTGTTGTTATTTGCCCGCTTGTTTTTTGAATCTTCAACCGAGAGCTTCTTTTTATCTGTATCTGTTTTAAGGTTGGCCAATTCAACCTGTATTACACCCAGGCGTGTATCAATGGCGCTTTTCTGCTTTTCCAGGCTGCGCTGTTCATCCAGCAGTTTCTGATAATCTTTTTCCGACTTGCTTACATCACCCATCTGGCCCGTTATATTCACGTCGGCAAAATGATTGTCGGCGTCCTTCACAAAGGAGTTAAGAAATGCGATCGTATTTTGAGTAATAGCACTGTCGGCGCCTGAATTTGTGAAATTGTTGTATCCTCTTGAAACTGCCATATATACTGCACTGGTATTATTTGGCGCTTCTTCAACCTTTGTATACACGTCAATTTTTTCCTTGCTGATCTCCGAAAGGGTAACTCCCTTATAACTGGCTGACCCTTTTTTTACCTTTTCATCGAGTCCAGCACGTTGCAATTTTTGCTGAAGTGCTTCTGTGGTGATTTTTACCGGTTGGTTGATCACGATCATGACTGCATTGCGGTTCTCTTTTTCGATCATGGTAGATACCGGAACTGCCTGACTGATAGCGTAGGTACACGCGAATAACATGGCGATAGCCATTGATAATTTCTTCATAATTTAATTTTTAGAAATAAATATTAAGTGGGAGCAGGTGTAAAAATTAAAACAAGTAGAAGTAGAAATAGGTAGGAATGATTACGAAGTGCTTCCGTTGAATGGTAAAGGTAGTCTATTAATAATAGAAACGAGATATACTTTGGAATGGGTCTTTGCCCGAAAAGAAGATCGTGAGACAGTTTGAATCATTTCATTTTTTCAACATCCGGCAATTTCCAGGTCTTATCAAAGATGGCTGCTGAGGGCCGTAAAATCTAAACAAAACTTCAAACCCACCCTTTGCTTCTGTAGGTACCCAATTCGTGCTTTTACCTTCCGGCGCCTGCGGACCGAAATAAATATCTACCGAGCCATCCGCATTTTTTTGAAGATCGGGACTCTGAGAAGAACGACCTGCATGAGAGACATTTCGGATGAAACCATGCGTTGCGCGATCATAGAGCGTGGCGGACCAGTATTGCGAAACAGAGGCATTCGGTGGCACGTGTAATGGGTAGTTCGTATTGCCGTTGAAAGCATTTCCGTCATAATTTCTATTTCTACCATTGGCAAGGCCCATAGATAGCATTGAACCGCTTGCTGGTAATCCATTTCATCAAACAATGCCGGTATGGATTGTTTCGCAGGAAGTTCGCCATCCTTTTGGATGTTTGTTGCGCCAAAAGGCTGGCTTTCTTTTTGGTGGGTTGAATCTGCAACATGGACGGATCCCGTATTCGGATTTTGACTACATGCAACTCCAATAGCTACTAACGCCAATAAAATGAGAAATCGTTTCATCTCAAATCGTTAAGATTAAAAATGCAAGGCATTACTTCAAATCAACCGTCACCTTTTCTATTTTCCCTGTATAAGCAAAGGGCAATTTGTAAGTGAAATCGATCGGCGACCCTGTATCCATACCAATATCAATTCCTTCACCTAGAGAAAACTGGACGGGGATAGTTTTAGCAAGTCGGCCCTCACCAATTTTCTTGCCATTCGCCGTAATGGTAAGTTGGCCTCCTTTTCCGGCTCCGCCACCGTCGTACACAAAATTGATGACCAACTTATTCTTGCCCTTGGGCAAAGGCTCTTTCGCAACAAAGGTCGGACGGTCGATAGAGAGATAATTATACACGAACACGGGTTTGCCCTCACGCAGGTAAAGTCCATACCCACCTTCAAGTCCGCCATGCGTGATGATCATTCCATTGGCGTTCTTGTCGGGGACATCGAAATCGGCCGTGATGGTCCAGGATTTATTAAGCATGGGTGGAGAAGCACCATCGGGCAAAGCAATGATTCCCGGGTAATAGGTTATGGATTTGCGATTCCCAATCAGACTAGGTCGACCCATCGCCTCTGAATTCAGGCGTATGGAAGCGCGCCAGTCGAGCGGCAACACATTGTATTTGGAAGCTTCTGCCCACCAAATGTCCTGCAGAATACGGAGTGTGTCGGGGTATTTCGCCGCCAAATCATTTGACTGTGAAAAATCTTCGTCAATCTTGTAGAGTTCCCATTTCTGCTTATCGGGATCGAATTCTCCTCGAACAGATTGCCACGGAGGAAATGACAAAGCCGAAGCCATCCAACCATTGAAATACAGGCCTCGGTTCACGCCCAGTTCAAAATATTGTTTGTGATGACGCCCTTTGGCATTTGTGCTGTCTTTCGCGAACGTATAGGCGAAGCTGGTCCCTTCAATCGGTTTTTGCTGAACTCCGTTGAGTTCAAGAGGAGCGGTCACGCCACATACTTCATAAATGGTGGGAACAATGTCAATGACGTGCATGAATTGATTCCTTAGGCCACCTTTGTCTTTTATTTTGTCGGGCCAGGAAATGATCATGGGATTTCGCGTTCCTCCAAAATGACTCGCTACCTGTTTTGTCCATTGAAAGGGCGTATTCATCGCATGCGCCCATGCAGAAGGGAAGTGATTAAAATGTTTGGGGCCACCCAGCTCATCAATGACTTTCAGATTATCCTGCCATTTCTCGGGAAATCCATTAAAGAATAGGTTTTCGCAAATGGAACCTTCCAGGCCACCCTCTGCACTTGCGCCATTGTCGCCCGCGATGTAAATGATGATGGTGTTGTTGGCATCAGGCAATTGTTTTACCGCGTCAACAATTCTTCCCATATCATAATCACACTCTGCTCCGTACGCGGCGAATACTTCCATCATGCGCGCGTAAATCCTTTTCTGATCGGCATTCAATGAATCCCAGGCGGGCAGTCCGGCTGACCGAGTGGTGAGTTTGGTATTGGAAGGAACAACGCCCAATCGCTTTTGTCTTTCCAAAGTTTCTTCGCGGTATTTGTCCCATCCCATGTCAAACTTTCCTTTGAACTTATCGATCCATGACTGCGGAACCTGGTGTGGTGCATGGGTAGCGCCCGGCGCCACATACAGGAAGAAAGGTTTGTCAGGCGCAATCGTTTTCACCTGCCTTACCCAGGATATAGCATGATCGGCAAGGTCAGTAGTGAGATAATAATTTGGATCCGTGGATGCCGGAACGAGGTTATGATTTTCAAACAAAATGGGATTCCAGTGATTCATATCACCCGCATTGAATCCATAGAAGTAGTCAAAGCCCAGTCCATTCGCCCATCGGTCAAAGGGTCCCGCCTGGCTGGTTTCCCAGGGTGGAGTGTTATGATTTTTCCCGATCCATGCCGTCATATAACCATTTTGGCGCAAGACTTCCGCCACCGTGCCGCAACTCTTGGGAAGGATGCAAGTGTACCCATCATATCCGGTAGCAGCTTCCGTGATTCCGGCAAATGTTGCCGTATGATGATTTCGCCCAGTGATCAATGCGGCCCTCGTGGGGCTGCAAAGTGCTGTGGTGTGAAATCGGTTGTACCGCAATCCTTCTGCCGCAAGTTTATCCATCGTGGGAGAAGGAATACCTCCTCCAAAAGTGCTGTATTGGCCGAAGCCGCAGTCGTCAATGAGGATGAGCAGAATATTCGGCGCTCCCTTCGGCGCTTGCACCGGCTTTGGAAATTGGGGAGGGTCCGATTCAAGATAGGTTCTGCCCACATTGCCTTTGTAGTGAAAGTCGGGACGTGGCAATACTGTTGGAGTGGAAGGTTCTTTTTCCTGCGCGATTGCGAGATTTAAACCGCCCAATAATGCAATCAGAACAATTGCACTAATTTTTAGTTCGGCCTTGATTGTATCGTTCATATATATATGTATTTATCGATCACCGTATACAAATTTCATTTTATCAGCGCTAGCTGATCGATGTAAGTCTTTCAATAAACCAATACATGGCCATGGTGCCAATTAAATACGCGGGTACCTTATGACTCCATTGCGGCAAATGAAATCCCGTTTTTCGGATAAGCGCCATCAGCAGCAACATCACAAAAACAAACGCCAGTTGCCCCGCTTCAACGCCCACATTGAACAGGAACAAAGCCATGGGTATATTGTTCTCCGGCAAGCCCACATCCTGAAGTGCACTGGCGAAGCCGAGTCCATGTAAGAGTCCGAACAGGAATGAAACCAACCAGGGATAGTAATAAGCAAACCCATTAACACCCCTGTAATGCCTTAGCAACTCCGCTGCAAGAAACGCAATGCTCAATGCAATGGCCGTCTCCGTAAATGAAGTGGATACACTAATGATATGCAGCGTTGCCAATGCCAGGGTAATACTGTGAGCCATCGTAAATGCTGTGATTGTCCAGAACAATCGCTTTCTGTTTTTTACCAGCAACAACAATCCAAAAACAAACAACAGGTGGTCGTATCCTGACCAGATATGGTAAATGCCCAGTTGAATATATTGCCATACCGGTGGCGCCTGCGGTTTTAATAAACTCAGTTCTACAAACGGATGTATCGGTTTTATTAAATAGGTAAAGGAGTTGCCATTTAGCAGTGTAACCTGCACCAGAACATCAGTTATTGTTTTTTCAAGTCCTGCCACACTGATGGTTTGTTTGTTCAGTGAGGAGTGGTATGCGGGTACCCGCCAACGTTTGATCAAATAAGATTCGGTATAGGAAATCTTAGCCAGTGAATCAACCATCCAACCGGATGATATGGCGGGGTGGAGAGGAATGCCATAATCCCCCATTATCGGTTGCTTCCAGGTGATCTGCAAGGAATGATCGCTGTTTTCCCTTATCTCCAGGTAACCGGGACGTATTTCATGCGACCATGCCATCACAGGAAGCACCAATGCCATGAAAATATGGAAAAGGGGTCTGGTCATTTTGATTCCAGGTATGCCCGCTTAATAATATATTTTTCTCCCAGTTGATCAAATATTCTTTTATTCTGGGCAGCTTTTGTTGCCTCCACCCATTTTGCCTTTACATCTTCTTTAATCGATGCAAAAGGAATTTCAGCTGCGTTACTCCGCTTTGAAATGAATATCAAATGCCATCCGTACCCTGACTCAACCGGGCCGATCCAGGTGTTTAAAGGTCCTTTGAACAATTCATCCAATATCGATTTATTTCCAAAGTTTTGTTGAATGTCAACAGCCGCTTGTTCTGCATAATCGTATTGCAAAGGAAATCGATCGCCTTTTTCAGGAGCCCGCTGCAGCTTGCTGTTTTTTAATTGTTGCAAAACCGTCAATGCTTTTTGTTTTGCTTTGGTATCTGTGCCATTATCTGTACTGAAATAAATATGAGAGAAACTTACGGTTGCCTCTTTCTGAAAAAGTTCAGGATGGCTGTTATAGAATTGCTCCAGCTCCTGTTCGGTGGGTTCCGCAATTTCTTTGAGATCTGTTTGCAAAAAATCAAATTTCTGTGACAGTCTTCTGCGAATGATCTCATCATCTTTGTCCAATCCCATTTTCTTTGCCTCGCGATATGATATTTCCTCCCGGATATAATTGTCTATCATCGCATCCAGTTGCACTTTGTTTGGCAACTCACCGGTTTGCGTTTTGTAACTCATCACCATCATGCCGATCCGTTCATTATCTACAACAATCTCCCGGGATTGTTTATCTCTGTGTTCCCGCACATAGGAAGTGAGCAGAAACAAGAGTACCCCCAGAATTAAAAACTGAACCAGGGGTTCACTTAATAACCGTTTAATTGATGTCTGCATTGTGCGTATTTTAAAATTTCTATTTCGTCGGGGTGTACCAAACCGGGCTTGTCCATGCTCTTTCCTGAATAATAGCCGGCACTGTTTTACTAAGAGCCACATTGTGTTTTACCGCTTGATAAGTAGTCCACCTGGGTGTTGGAATTTCCAATACCCTTGCATAATAGGTAGCATAAGCCCCGGGATCAAATTCAGTATCCTCCCAATAGCCGATTAGTTCTGCTGAACCAATGGTGTTGGTGTACGTAGCAGTTTTTATGTCTACGGTGTTGCCAACAGGAGCTAATTTGCCATTGGACCCAACTTTGCGTTCGCCACTCCAAACCACATCATAAATTTTTTCTGCGCTCTTACCATTTTTTGTGCTCACTTTAATGATCTGTATCCTGTCGAGGTTAGCCGCATTGGGATCCTTAGAGGCCTGCACCAAAAATTTTGGTTTGCTGCTATTGCTGTTAGCAGGTAAATCTGCACCCATCGGCACACCGGAAGCATAAGCCTGTTTTACCCAATCATTTTGTTTGATGATATCTTTGTTAAAATTCCAACTGGCAAACATGCGCACTTTAATACGGTTGCCTGAAGTGCCGAAACATTCTTTCCTTTTTAATGCATTGAATATGGCATCTCTTGTATTGCTCTCAGCCCACACACCGGTTAAACCCGCCGCACCTATTTTGGTGGGAGGTTCGCCGCCAATAGATTCAGTTGCCGATAAAATGCTTTTATAATCTTTTTCAATATTGTCCTGCGAGGCATGCGAACCGTGATAATTATTCTCTTCGGTTGATGAAAATCCTGAGTGGTAGTCGGTGCCGGCTTCGAGCCCGTATTTGAAGGGATTTACACCCAGCTTTTCCTGTAATTCCTGCCCAACGCCATAAGCCTGCCTGATATAACTACCTGTTTTGAATTTGGCTTTTTCCGGGCTGGCTAAAAGCGTTTCAACCAGTTCAAAACTGGCAAATTCGTCAGTGGGTGACAAAGCAGGATGAGTTTCGCTTTGACCCTTTCCCTGAACTATTTCGGTCAGAGGTTCATTGTTCATCCTGGTAATCGCATATTCTTTAGTAAGCGGTTTGCCCGATAATGTTTTGGTATCAAACATCAGCTGATTACTGACATTGCCATTGTGCGGTACCGCTATTGCATCATCGCCAGATTTGCGGGCATTTTCTAGCCAGGCCCACAAATTTTCAGGATCATCAGAATCAAATGCTGAAAATGGTTTATCCGGCACTTTACTTCCTTTGAAGATCACACAGCGGTGCAAATTCTGCGAATGTTTATTAGCGTTAGGGGGCATGGACGTCCATTCGAAACCAACCAGTGTTGTAAACCTTCCTGGCTTATAGTAAGTATTGGCAGCGTTGATCACATGTTGCCAGGCACTTTTTATAGCTGATTCATTATTGAACTTGGGGTCGGGCTTATTGTTAATGACACCCACCATAAAATCAGCATAAGCTTTCGCTATGTCCTTTTGGTCTGTGCTGGAAAGTTGTTTATATAAATCTGTACCTACAAAAGAACCTTTTGGATCTTTGATGGCAGCAATTGCACCAAGGTATTCTGCATGGTCGGTCACCGCAAGAAAATCAAGCGGCGTGTTGCGCTTTATTTTATTCCCCAAATAATCTACTTCTTCCCCCATAGCATACCTGTATGAATCTTCGGGGAGGGAAGTGGTATTCATAAAATTTGCATCCGGCGACAGGGAAGTGTGCAAATGCAGGTCGCCAAAAAAGCAATCCTTCAGAGGATTCGCTGCAATGGCAACAGAGCTATCATGTGCAGTCGCCAGTGAATCCTTGTTGGTTTCTTGCTTTTTGGGATTATTGTTACAGGCATAAAGCAGTAAAACACAGATGAGAGCAATGTTTAGATTAGATTTCGTGCTTTGCATACAAGTTCTTTTATCCGGAGCATTATTGCTTCGGTCATGAATAAAGAGCCTGCTCACGTTAGGATTAAAACCAATGGCGTATTGGGATGGATAATACGGATGTTATGGAAAGTATGAGGGATGAGGTAAGAAAATCATGCAGAAATTACTCAAAAGTTTTCAACCCCCTGAATTTTTTTATCTGGGATGTTCGTTGCCTTTGTAGTTGATTATGAACTAAGAATCTGCGGCTTTACTTGTTACTCGTTTGTAAATATTGCTTATTGAGTCCATCATAGATTTTCAGCAGATCATTTGCCTTTCCATCCCGATCGAAGAAAGCTTCCCAGGTATTCAAAGGTTCCCAGATGGCAGTACCCTTTCCATGGCCATTCACCACATTAAACGACAGGTCATTGACCTCCTGCTTCAGTTGGGAATATTCCACCACGATGAGGTCCTTGTTATAACGCCTGGCTAAATCATCCAGGTTATACCGAAGGTCTTCCAGTGTATTGTGCCATCGCGGATAATAGGAGAGTCCGATCACATCGAAGGGCACTCCGCGCATGATCATATTGTCGAGAAAAAATCTTGATTCATCATTTTGTCCACCCAGCGCGATGTGGATCAGGATCTGTATGTTGGGATCGGCGGCCTTTACGCCCTGTATGCCAGCATAAACCAATTGAGCCAGGCTGTCGAGATTATTGATATGACCTTCCGGCCAAATCATGCCATGGTTGATTTCATTGCCAATCTGCACCATATCGGGAACTGCTCCAGCAGTTTTTAATGCAGCCACAACTTCCTTGCTATAGTCAAAGACCCTTTGACGCAGTTGCTCAAAATTCAAACCCTTCCAGGCTGCAGGTTTGAATTGCTTTTGCGGATCGGCCCAGGTGTCGCTGTAGTGAAAGTCGAGCAGAAATTTCATTCCCGCGGATTTCACCCGCTTGGCCATGGCAATCGTATGATTCAAATCGCAGAATCCCTTTTTGGGTGAATAGCCACTATCATTTTCGGGATTCACAAAAAGCCGAAGTCTCACGTAATTCAGTCCATGATCCTTCAGGATCTGGACCGCATCTTTTGTAACGCCATTGTCGGAATATTTGATTCCCCTGTCTTCTGTTTGTGGGAGAAAAGAAATATCGGCTCCAAGCATTTTGTCAACGGTTCGGCTGGCGCTAACTTCCTTGGATGAGGGAGCTCCTTTTACTGTCGTCACCAAATGAGGAATACCTGGCTGAATACTATGAATATCCGTCGCTGCAGATTCTAATTTATCTCCCTTTGCTTCAAAATGGATCATCGACTTATCCCTGCCCGATTGCAGGATGACCTGGCAACGCCCATTGAATAAATGCCTTTGCCAATTGCCGTCGAAAATTTTATCGGGTTCGTGACTGCTGGGATCCCCGTTGCCCACGCCAATAATTTTGGCGTCACCGGTAAGTGTAAACGTTATCAGGTTGTCAGCCGTTGGCACCTCCCTGTTTTGGCGATCGATAACGCTGATATTAATGACGATTGCATCTTTACCATCCGCCAGCATCGTCGTCTTGGAAGGTGAAACGACGATCGTATGAGGTTCGTCGGTGGTCTCAACTTTTGTTATAAGTTTTTTCCCATTCCTGGATCCGATCGCCTCAAGTTTTCCGGGTTCATATGCGACAGTCCATTGAAGGTGTCTATTTCTCGGCATATCCTTTTTTCCCAAACTCTTTCCATTCAAAAACAATTCTACATGATCTGCATTGCTGTTCACCCAAACATCAATCGGCTGTCCCTCTTTCCCCTTCCAGTTCCAGTGTGGAGAAACCTGCAACACATCTTTATCAGACCACCAAGCCTGGTAATAGTAGTAGATATTTTTTGGGAAGCCACACATGTCCATGATCCCAAAATGAGAATTAATATTCGGCCAGTGATAAGGCGTGGGTTCGCCACGATAATCAAATCCGGTCCACACAAAACCTCCCATCCAATAAGAATTTGGCGCCGCCATCGTCCACCAGGTTTCTGCAGTGCTCGACCACCAGGGGAAGGTCAAATCTTCATCTGGAACATATCCTTTGATGGTATCTTTCTCATAGACTCCCCTCGTCGTTACCGTGCTTCCCATTTCAGTTCCCACAATGGGTTGGTTGGGATGATCCCGATGATAATCGGCCACGCCCGTTTGTCGATAGTTAAATCCACGAACGGGAATGACTTCGTTCACACCTTTGTAAACATTTGCCACATCGGCTGCGTAGGTGCAGGTGCGACTGGGATCCAGTTCTTTTTGTTTTGCAATCAATGTCTGCGCAATTCGCTTTCCTAAAGTAGTGGTATGTATCCAGCCTTCTTCATTACCAATGGCCCATAGGAATACCGATGGATGGTTACGGTCCCGTTTTATCAACCTTTCGAATTGGTCCATGTTTTCAGTGCTGCTGTTCAGCAACCGGTTTTCATCCAAGACCAGCATCCCAAGGCTGTCGCAGGCATCCAGGAATTCCGGTGTGGGAGGATTGTGGCTGGTGCGGCATGCGTTGATTCCAATATTTTTCAATAACCTGACGCGATAGTATTGCAAATAATCGGGTAAGGCGCTTCCAACCCCCGCATGATCCTGGTGATTGTTTGCACCCTGGATCTTGAGATGCTTTCCATTCAGAAAAAATCCCTGCGTTCCATCAAACCTGAAATTTCGAAACCCAAAACGATGTTGTACAACATCAACAATTTTGTTCCCCGACTTCACCACTGAAACCACCCTGTATAAATAAGGATCCTCCAAATCCCATGGCCTTATGTTCGCAAGTGACAGTTTTTGTTTTGCGATTCCTCTACCATTGTTAGGAACCACGAGTGATTGTTCATTCGTTTTTGCAATTTGCTTTCCATCGCGATTGGTGAGAAAGGAATAAACGGTGCAATGGGTGGCTGCCGCGCCAGGAAGTCCCACGAGGTTTTCGACCGTGGTTTCAATATTCAGCGTTGCGTTCCTGTTCTGCACATCGGCATAAGCATACAAACCGCCGTCGGGAATATGGAGATTGTTGTATTCATTGAGCCATACATGGCGATAAATGCCCGCGCCTTCATAAAACCAACCCTCATATTGCGTCGCGTCGACTCTCACTACGATGACGTTATCATGATCATATCTTATGAAATCTGTAATGTCATAACCAATTCCCATGTAACCGCTCAGGTTATTTCCAACGTAGAAGCCATTGATCCAGATGGTGGCGTTTCGAAATATGCCATCGAACTGGATTTGAAACCGGTTGCCTGAATCGGCGCGGGCAACCGTAAAACGCCTGCGATACCAGCCAATGCTGGTCTCTGGAAAAAGGCCGCCGACGGGCTTGTAACCATGCGATTCCACATCTGCATTAGGGACATTCACAAAAGGCAATTCAACAGCCCAATCATGCGGAAGGTCCAGGTTTCGCCAGGCACTGTCATTGTACCTTGGATCTATCGCGGTACCATAGGCGCCTCCTGATTTGGAAAAAATGGTAGCAATCCCATAATTAAAATCCTTAGAAGGATCGGACGCATTTCCAAAGTGAAACTTCCAGTTGTCGTCGATGTTCATTCTTTTTCTTGGCGAATTTTGTCCGTAGCAACATGTGCAGACGAAGAGCAGCAGGTTGATAAAAATGCAAAACCTGGAAGATTTCATGTAATAGATTTTATTCAAGCCATATCGACTCAACCTCGAGACCGTATGGCTTTTTGAATTCAGAAGATAATATATCGGTTCCTATCGTTACCTGGATTTTTTCTGCCTCTAAAATTTTAAATTTAGAAGCTCCTGTTGCCTTAAACCACAAAGGCTGAATGCCCGGATAGGGTCTCGGCAATAAGAGCATGGAATCGGCCTTTAGATCATCTAGTCGAATTTCTACATTTTGAAATGCATCCCCAAGATTAATCACTGTAGAAAAGGCATACCCATCCTGATTAATAAGTGTAAGTTTTGCATTCACAGGCTGCGTTCCTGTGGTCCGGGCTCTGATGACCAGTTTCCGGAATGATTCCGGATTTCTTCCTTTCAGTTTATCGAGACAATAGTATTGAAAGCCTAAGGTATGGTCGTCTGAAAGTTCATTCGCCGACATTCTCAAAACCATGTGGGTGGAATCAGAGCCGGTGACATAGGAACTTTGATAGCCACGTCTGAAGGACGGATACACCCTTGCTGTTCTATCGGTTGATGGATCAAAGATTTCCAATTTCGTTTTTTCTGCCAGAACTTCCGTTTGTGTTGTAGCCGTTGATGCCAGGGGTTCGTCTCGATGAATCGTAAATGCTTTGGAAGTGGCGAATTCATTCAGGCCAATAGCACTGCTGTTGGTTTGGTTTCGCAGAATATTTTTCCCGCGGGCCGTCAACAAATACGTGCCGGGTTGAACATGGAATTGATTTTCTGAAGCAGAACCTGAAAAGGAATTTCCTTCATTAAGCCCCTTAATGCCAAATGACGAACCAAGATCCGGCAACAGGATACGCATCGAGTTGGCTTGCCATTGAATGTGAGTCACTTCTTTTTCAGGCGATGCTTTCTCAAAAGGATCGCGAATAGGTATGGCATCGGGCATTACTTCCAGCCTCCAAACCCCATCGGAAATTTTGTCGAGGAAATAAGCTCCTGAACCTGCGTAATGAATAGTAACTGAACTGCCCACACCAGCCAGGTGCCGGAGCCGGGCGATATTGACGGGCATTGAATGGGTTGAATTGGAATAATAAAATTCCTCTTCACTATTCATTTCACTCAATGAATTTTTATAACTCACCCGAAATACGCCAAAAGAACTATCAGCAGGGTAGGATCCAAATGATTTTAACCGCGGCAGTTGATGAAATGCTTTAGATGCGATAAGCAGGCTGATGGCTTTGGAAGGCGTGTAGATTAAATTCAAATAATGAGTTTGATATTCTGTATTTGCATACGCCAGTGCTGTTGGGTCGTACGCGAATTGGGTGGCCCACTGGAATCCTGCGTTTCGAAAACTCCTTGCCATGGCAGGGTATAAATTAGATTGAAGCACGTCGGCTGCATCGTATTCATATACCATTCTAGACTTATTGTGAAATTCAGGGATCGTGTCAAATGGGATTCGATAGTGATCCACGTTAGGTAAGAAATTACCTTTCACTTCATGGTTGGCGACCAGCCCGGTAGGATACCACTGAAAACTTACGCCGTCGACGTTGGCTTTTGACACCGCG
>Ga0068871_100001811_pt1 | contig 14425 bp, 11 predicted proteins | sample KBSMisM72_FD_72750 | JGI IMG/M metagenome (GOLD analysis project Ga0068871, IMG submission 72750) | Miscanthus rhizosphere microbial communities from Kellogg Biological Station, Michigan, USA - KBS Miscanthus M7-2 | ecosystem: Host-associated > Plants > Roots > Rhizosphere > Soil ... | reverse complement strand
TAGTTCTCGGCTTGATTGAACATCGCCACAATGATGTTTAGTTCACGGTCGATTGATTGTGGCTTTAAACCATCGTGCTTTCGCTTGTCGATGTATTTCTTGCAATCAGCTTTTGTGACTTCATCAACACAGAGATCCGGCACGAGTAGTTTGCCGAAATCTGCAAGAACTCGCTTCGCTCTTGTTCGCTCGCGAGCATTCTGGATGTCGTCTGCGTATCGTTTCGCCAACTCGGACAGTATCGGACGATCTAAGGTTATTGATAGTCCAAAGCGTCGAGTTGAGGCGTCGTGTTTGATCTTGTAGGCAACGGCCTCCGCATCGGAACGCTTAAGAAAAAACTTCCTAAAGCGAATCCCATTTGAGAGACGCGTATCAAGTCGGTAAACGTTCCTCTTGAGCCGCCGTGAGTAGACGTGCTTGATCATGCCAGTGTAGTCCTCTTAAAAACTAGCTGGCCCGCCGAAGCATCTTCCGGCGATCTCTTTCAGCAGCTCGCGCTTGCGCAATCTTCGACTCTACGAGGGCGTTGACTTCTTCCCGAACCAGCATCACTCGCCGGCCGAAGCCCGATACGTGAGTGAGGTTTTCCGTGCCGCCTTTACGCTGGCGCAGAGTGTTTGGATGTAACCCGCCGAGCAGTCGGCCGGCCTCTTCGAAATCAATAAGGAGCGATTCACTCATCGCTTTTTGTTTTCACCTTTCACGCCGATCTTGAAAATCGTATTGAACTAACCGCTCCTTTTTTGTTGGGTTACTAACGCCGTGGAGTCAGAATCGTTTGGAATAGAAAGAGAAAAACCTGTAGTAGTGAGCAAGAGTTCTTGCAAGGTTCAACGGGGCGCCGTGAGGTTGGAATCTGGAGTGAGAAAATTTTGATCAGTGCGAATTGGACCAGTGGGAAAAATTTCACCACCTGACAAACTCATCCTGTCGGTGTTAAAGAGCAAAGATCAGAAATTCAGAGAATTCTCTATCACCACGATGATGATTTGCGGGGGCAACCTTTGGCATCGCTTTTGCTGATGGGAACGCAGCGCCTCAACGGTCAGTCGCTTGAGACTGTATGTAGGCGCCACGATCGTGTCGCTTCGCATTCAATAGAGAATGTGCGCCCAGGCCCGGAGGTCAGAGCGGCAAAAAGGTTAATCGTTACAATCTGCGACGGTAGGCCCATTAGGTCACTGATGCAAAAAGTAACAGCAAGATCCTTTTTATGATCATTATGCAAGGCCACTTGCAGTTTTTCCGCCGAAATTGACCCCTTCTCTTTACATCGGTTGAGTGTGATCAAGTGGCACAGAACGTGCGCCCTCATTCGCGCCGGTCAACCGGCGCTCTTAGAGTTCTATTTAAACGGGAGAAGAAACAAATGCGTTGTGTTAAGGCAACCAAAGTGCAGGTCGTTCACGACCTGTCCCTTAAGTTCAGTTCGTCAATCAGCACCTGGGACGGGATGGATAACTACTCAACTTGTATTGAAGTGACTGTTACCTGTGTTGAAAATAAAGGAAGCGATAGGATCATAGGAAGAGTGCGTCTGTTCTATTTAGATCTGGGTACCGTGTTCGAGACAAATGACAGTGTTCATGATCTCTTTGATATACGACCAGAAACAGCTCCTTTCTATTCAGCGCTTATTGATCATGAAACAGGAGATTTCAAATCCAACCTGGAGAAAATCCTCGGTGAGTACATTTGCGAGTTGAATCTATTGATCGTAGACCGGCTTGAAATTCTTCCAGAATTTAGAGGGAAGAAGATTGGAATAGCATGTCTCGTGTGGTGTTTACGGCGATATGCTCGCGAGTGTGGCGTCGTGGCTCTAAAATGCTTTCCGTTGCAATTCGAATGTGCGGAATTGCACGAATCTGCATGGAGCAGAGAGATGCAGTTTGGAAAACTCAGCAGACATCGTAAGCGGAGTTTAGCCAAGCTTAGAAAGTATTATGGCTCGCTCGGATTTAAGGACTTGCCAAGAGACGACATCATGGTGGCCTTCGCTGGCTAATGTTTACGATTGTGCGTGCTGGACTGGTTTAGTTGCGCGGTCATTTCGCGCATAGCAAATTTAGCCAAGCTTAAAATTTTACTCACCCGACCAATTCCTCAATAGTTAGTTAATGAAGAGGAGGGTACTTGGTTTGATCCCAGATTCCCCAAACCTCCTGAAGCACTCTTCTCTCCAGAGTCGAAATCCATTCGGGGATGGTCATTATCTCGAGTGGGATGTTTGCGAGTACGGCATCGTCTATCCCTTTGCATCCTCGCCAAGAGATGATTCTCGTGCTGGTTGACAGATTGTGGATGGCGATATCGCGTCCTCGAGCTGCTAATAGTCGGGCAAGTTGTCGTGCGACTGCTGGATTCGTTTTGTAGTCAGCATCGAAGGCGATTAGGGCATTGTAAGGACGGGCGGCGGTGATGATTTCGTTGTGAGCGCAGCTAACTCCGCTGGTGGCAATGACGTGCGCTTTCGATCTGAGACTTACAAGAGTATCAGCTTTGAGAGCTCCTTCGGTAATCATGACATTCTGTCCCGGCGGCAGGGTTGCTGGTTTGAACGTAAAGTGAATTGGCGTGCCAGAACTCGCTCCACCTGATTCAAATGGACACGCTAACCACCGGTATTTCTTTTGGCCCAACGGAATATCATTTCTGTGAAGTCGTAGTTGGCAGGCTTGAATTAGTCCTTGATCGTCGCGGTACGGAATGACTAGCAAGGGCATGCTGTAGTCACGAGGTGTCCATAATTGAACGTTGGTTGGTCCAGCTTGCCAGAAACCAGGGACGCCGCGTATGGCAACGAGAGTATTTCGGGCGGAATATTGAGGAAACGTGAGCGTCAAGAACTTGTTTAGTGTATTAGCCAGCTTGATGCGTTCCTCGTGAGTCGGAGGAAGAGCACCATAGCTTAGTATTTCTGGTTCCCGGAGTCCTCTCGACAATAATCCGTTAGGTCCATCTACAAGTTGCGAATAGTACTTCAGTGCCGGCGACCTTCGAATCAATTCACGGTAAACCGCGTTGCGAATCTCGAGGGGTGCGATCTTGATGGGAAGCGGAGTGGGTTTTCTATCAAGTCCTACGATGGTAGGAAGAGAAAGTCGCTCGTGGTGGTAGATATGACCTCCATTGCGCGATGTGCCTTTGGAGCCAGTGCTGATCCGCATGCAAATGGAGATTTGTCCGTCGGCTCGGTAACCGCACCAGTCGGGTTTTCCACACACACGACATCGACGGTTACTAGTAACCCGCCGGAAGCGGTTGATCGCGAGGTTGGTGACTATTGATTTGTTGCTATATGAATAAGAAACCGACATTTTAATTGCCTTGGTTTCCGCCTAATTTTTTTGACGAAGGGCTGGAAGGTAATAGGCAAGAGCGGGCATGTCGACGGTTTGTTGGAAGGTACTCCGTACTGCGAGGAAAGAGATTCAACTGACGCAGAGGTTTACAACGCCTGAAGTTTTTGTTTGCTGCTCTTGCGCGCTTTGCGCGGTCGGCCTACCTTGCGATTCTTTACCGCGTCCAAGTCCTTTGGATCAATCAGCCACATATTTCCGACTTTAGTTGCTTTCAAGCGTCCGCTGGCGATCATCTTCCGCACGCGACTCGAAGTCACGTTTAAGCGGTTCGCTGCCTCAGCCGCGCTGATAAGCTTCATGGCTCAAGTATAGCATTCCGCGAAATTGTCACAGGTTCGGGATAATTTCTTTTGACAAGCGAATAGACGAACTATATAGTGGCCCGCATAAAACGAGCGGGCCGACAAGTGCTAGTAACACTTGCCGACCCTTACACAGCCGACTCCTAACCCGGTTAAGAATGAGGAATCGACCATGCACAACAATCCTAACACGGACCAAGAGAGTCCGCTGCCTGATACCGAAGACTGGCAAATCGTCCTCGAGCCTTATTTCGCGCATCCTGAAACGGCGCTCGGCTTAGCGCGTCAGTTTGCGTCAATCCGACAATGTCTCAAAGCCAAGCCGTCAGACGTGCTACAGGCAATAGATTCACTTGATCTGGCGGTTGAGGTTCTGTTTGAGCATACTCGCTTTCAAAGTGGCGCGTTTGAACTCTACGAGACGGTGATCGAAGGTCGCGCAGATAGAGCAGATGAAACGCTCGCGGAGAACTTGGGGGTAAAACTCTAATGGGACACGCAAGGCCACGCCCAAAGCACCTGGCCGCCAAACTTTTGCAGATCCGGTTGAGACTCGGACTCTCTCAGCACGGATTAGTTAAACGGTTGCTGGTACAAGATCAGATTCATTACACCAATGTCTCGAAGTACGAGTTAGACAAGAATGAGCCGCCGCTCGCCATCCTGCTCGCCTACTCCCGTGTAGCAAGGATTCCGGTTGAGAGAATTATTGACGATGACTTGGATCTATTCGATTAGTAATTCACAATGACTCTTGCACTGAATGTTCAGATGCTGCAATAAATGTCGGCGTTTTTAGCGACTATTAGTGCAAAGCCAATGCTCTTGAGATTATCTGAAAAAACACGCTAATAAGCGTTGAAATGGGTGCGATGTGGCGCTATAGTTAAATCACGCATCCGGTGCGTTCAACCTCTAGTCTTCTTCGCCGGATATTAAAACCGAATTCGAAATTGAGCTTTAGGAGTTGTTGGAATCGCAGAGCTCCAAACCAGGAATTACGCCACAGATTCGCCCAGTGCATCGCGACATTTGGAGACTACTTAAACCAAACTGCTCCTATTAACGTTGGTCAATCTCCCGAACTCAATGGCACAAATCAGACTAACCTTGGATCCGTGGCCCGCTGAGTATGAAAGCTCGTTTGAAATCGACGGCTTCGATGAAGAGGACCATGTAAAGGTCGATACCGACATTGAAGGCGTCGCGTGGCAAGCCATCGAGCCGACAAAGCAAGAACGACCGGGAGTGCTTTATTTTATAGATGGCGTTCGTCGGGTCGAAGCAAGAGTTATTCTTGATGACGGCTCGGGACGGATCATTCGAGGTTTGTTTGGCTCTGCTGCAGTTGGAGCGGTACGAGTCGAAAGCAAGATGGCCAGCTTCGAAGAAATTCGAGTGAAACGTCTAATAGTTGCTGGCACTGGGATTCTTCCTGAACCTGAACTATTGACCATCGGCAACGTTCAATTGCCATTTGAGCCGCGGTCTGTTGCGGATACTACACCTCTGGGTCCAGTCGAAGGATTACAAAAGCAGATGCGAACCGAAGAGGCCATTCTGGGCGAAGCACTTGCCTCGAAGGCAGATTGTGTGTTCGCCGATGGTCCTCTCACCTATTTCTCTGGGGTGATGCAAACGACCGTCGGTGTCATTAAGCGCCTTATCGAACCATACCTGTCCGCGCTCCAATTCGAACTGGTACGACGCCTTGGAACCGGACAGCGAACCCCGCTGTTTGTAATCACCCGGCCCAAGTATGACCGCTACTCATGGTATCTGCGAGTCGGTCAGCCCAGAGTTATGGACCATGACGTGGCCGGAGTGCTCAGACTTGAAGTACGTAGCGGTGCCGGAATAGAAAGAGCGAGAGAGTTGGCAGATCTGTCGGCTAGCTGTATCCCCTCATTCGTAGCTGAAGCATTCCGCGATCCGCGTGCGCCCCAAAATCTTTTGCCTATAGGAGCATTGGAAAACAAACTGCGTCACCGGTTAGGCAATTCCCTTACGATCAGAAGAGCCATCGAAGCAAGGTTATTCGAAGTGAGTGTTGCATGAGCACTGAAATAGGAAAGATCCTGGGCACTGAGGATGCTCAACCATTGGATTTTTGGATGGCTGTTTCGCCAGATCAATTGGTCCAATTAGACGATGTAGTGTTTGTGACCAGACCGCTTCCCGGCGGTGGATCCGTATCGTTGTATGGGATTGTCGATACGATGAGGGCACGGCATGAAGGTGCGAAGTTTGATAGCGACGTTTTTTTATCGGAACAAGGTATTTTCCCATTAGGCCACTCTACTGTAGCTCACGTGTCGGTAACGCGAATTGAACCTGAAATATTCGTGCCGCCTCTTCCTGGACTCGCTGTATTTCGCGCTGCAGGTGTTGATCGCGATCAGGCTCTGTTCTTTGACTCGATGCGACGCAAGTTTCCTCTTGGCCTGTCAAGGGATGGTGAGGTCGTGTACGGTAACTTCGAATTCCTCGACGGTTCACGCGGTGCACATATCAACATCTCTGGAATTTCAGGTGTTGCCACCAAGACCACATACGCAACCTTTTTACTCTACAGCCTTTTCCACAGTGACGTTCTCGAAGACGAAGTGACTAATACTCGCGCAATCATTTTCAACGTCAAGGGGGAAGATCTGCTCTTTTTGGACCAGCCAAATTCCGCTCGTAAACCGGAGACAGAACGTGAATATGAGCGTTTAGGGTTAACTCCCCGACCGTTCTCAAGCGTTGGAATCTTCGCGCCCGTTCGAAAACAAGAGGAGGTCATGCTGCCAGACACCGGCTCACGGCAGGAGGGAGTCACGGCATTTTGTTGGACGATTGAGGAGTTTTGTCGCGAACGCTACTTGAGATTCTTGTTTGCGGAAGCGGACGACGAGACGAGCCACCTTTCGGCAGTGATCGCTAATGTCGAAGCGGCATTGGCACGCGAAAAAAACGTTGGTAACTATGAAACTTTCGATGATTTGGTCGACTTCATCTGCTTAAGCGTCAGTCATTGGGCCGTGGCAGCGGCAGGAACAATTGCCGCCTTTGAACGCAGACTCCGGGCGGCGGCCTTTAGGGTTGGGCATTTGATTAGGGGACGTGTTTCGGATGCAGATAAACATCGCATCGATTGGAAGCGGGAACAGGTTACTGTAGTCGACATTCACAATTTACATGATCGCGCCAAACGCTTCGTCGTCGGAGTGATGTTGCGCCGGATGTTCGAAGATAAAGAAAGGATGGGCACTGCGAAGCCCCTTGTATTCGTCGTTCTCGACGAGTTGAACAAGTACGCGCCGCGTGATGGCTGGAGTCCGATCAAAGAGGTCTTGCTTGACATCTCTGAACGCGGCCGAAGTCTTGGCGTAATTCTAATGGGAGCACAGCAAACGGCAAGTGAAGTTGAGCGCCGAGTCGTAGGAAATTGCGCATTTCGGGTTGTGGGTAGGTTGGATATGGCAGAAGCAAGTCGTGATGAATATCGTTTCTTAAGCACGGCAAGTCGCGCACGCGCCGGCATATTAAAGCCTGGGTCAATGATCGTTCACCAACCCGAGATTCCCACATCTCTCTTGGTCCAATTTCCGTTTCCGTCTTGGGCAACACGAGTCAGCGAGATCTCAAAGAAGACCTCAAAAGATCCTTTTAAAGGTTTCTAACCTCAACCCTCGCCACCTGTTCAGCGCGTCACTATGAGATTTCTCCACACCTCAGACTGGCATTTAGGAAAGAGCCTGAAAGGCCGCTCTCGGATAGAAGAGCACGAATCCGCACTTTCAGAGATCCTTGACATCGCGAAGCGCGAAAGGGTCGATTCCGTTTTGATTACGGGAGACATATTTGACTCTCAGGCGCCACCGCCTGAGGCCGAACGCCTCGCATTCAACTTCTTCTCACGACTGCGAGAACTCGGAATCACTGGTGTCGTCATAGCTGGAAATCATGATCACCCAAAGCGGCTTGCGGCAATCCGTGATGTTCTAGAGCTTCTGGACATTCACGTTCGGCCGTACCCCGCAAGACCTTCAGATGGAGGCATGATTGAAATTGACACAAACGGTGAAAAGGCACGGATTGCGGTTTTGCCTTTCCTGACAGCCGGGAGGATAGAAGACGCTACTACTTTGATGGGCCCAGAGGTGGAAAGATACCAAGCCTACTCCGAGAGAATTAGCGCAATGTGCGGAGTGCTCACCGAATCGTTTTCATCAACGACAATCAATATGTTGCTTGCGCATATGTATGTTGATGGTTGTGAGACGTCGCGGAGTGAGCGAGAGATTCACATTGCCAAGCCTTACGCAGTTTCGCCGCAACGGTTTCCTTCCAAAGCTCACTATATTGCTCTCGGACATCTACATCGCCCGCAGGAAATTAGCGCACCGTCACCAACACTTTATGCCGGCTCGATTCTCCAACTTGATTTCGGCGAGCGGGAGCAAAAGAAACGCGTGGTGATTATTGATGCCCATCCTGGAAAGCCGGCCACAATTGAGAGCTATCCACTTACCTCAGGTCGTCAATTAACTGAAGTGACTTGTACGCTCCCTGAGCTTCAGGCTCGGGCCGAAACATTTGGTGATAATTGGCTGCGTGTCACGTTGAAGGTAGATAAACCAGTACCCGGAATTGCCGATACCGTTCGTGAAATCGCTCCAAATACATTAGAGGTGCGATTGGAGTATCCGCGCGCTGAGTCGGCACCCTTTGAAGCAGCGGGATCAAATCCGATCGAGCTATTTAGCCAGTTCTATCAGCAGCGTTGGGCGGCTGAGCCTCCGCAAGAAATTACTAAGTTGTTTGGCACCCTCTACGAGGAGGCATTGTTAACTGATGCGACCGATTAGCCTCGAAATGGAAGGCTTCACTAGCTTTCGTCAGCGGGTCACAATTGACTTCACGAAATTTGATCTGTTTGCAATAACTGGTCCAACGGGGGCAGGGAAGACGTCTATCATTGACGCTATGATCTATGCCCTATATGGGTGCACACCGCGCATCGGTAATAAGTCCATAAAGGATCTAATAAGTCAGGGCGGTGACCGTTTGAAGGTGATGCTGGAATTTTCGTCGGGACAAGACCAGTACCGCATTGCCCGCGAAACCAAGTGGAGCGGAAAGAGCAGCAAGACCGATGCCAGGCTTGATCAGAAGAATGGAGAGGAGTGGGAGTCGCTCGCTGATAGAGTCGGCGAGGCGGAGAAGATTGTTGAGGAGATTATTGGCCTGGATTTCAATAGCTTCACGAAATCTGTCGTGCTTCCGCAGGGACAGTTTGATGAATTCCTTAAAGGGAAGGTTGACGATCGCCGCAAGATTCTTATTGAACTTTTGCAGCTTGATATTTATGGCCGCATGATGCAACGCGCGAACGAGATTGCAAAGGATCACAAGAATACGCATGACACGCTGGCCCAAGTGTTAAGTCGGGATTACGCCAACGCTACGCGAGAAAATCTGACGGCATTCCGTAAGAACCTGAAAGAGCTTAAGCCTCAAGTCAAGCCACTGGAGACCCAAATCAACACTATTCGGCGCTCAATTCCAATCGCGGTCCAGCTTCGCCAGAATCGCGACGATTTGACTAAAAATGAGGCAGCACTCAAGAAACTTGTTCCCGAGCGATCATCGGCTGAAAAACGGCTGGCTCTAGCAAAAAAGGCGATTACTGAGAGCAAGCAAAAGATCGAAGCTTTAGATCTTAAGATCAAAGCCACTACATACAACTCAACTTTGCGCGATGATTTGTTGGCGAAGCTTCACAAATCAGAGCGTTTGAGTGTCGTAGATGCCACGATACTTGAGCTGGAAGGAGCGCATAAGCAAAAGTCACCACGGCTTATTGAATTGCGGTCGCGTAATAAGACGGCAGAGGCGACTTGTGAAGCTGCGACCAAGGAAAGAGGTTCAGTGGAAAAAGAAGTTGCCGCCGCGAAGAATAGTCTTAAGTCGGATTTGAAAACATATGGATCTGTAGACGCCATCGGCAATGTGATCGAGATTAATCGACATCGCATCACCGATGAGCAAAGGAAATTGAGACTCGAAAAGGAACTCAACCGACTCATAAAGGACCAACAGGTCCGTAATGAGGAGCTTTCGCAAAAGAAAAGGGATTTAGTAAGTGCTGAGACAGCATTAGAGAGGGCTAGGGGTGATCTGGAGTTATTGGTCCAGCAGCATAATGCCTCAGAACTTCGAGGTGTCCTCAAAGAAGGCATGCCATGTCCCGTATGTGACCAGGAGGTTAGACGAGTACCGAAAACCAAGAGACATCCGTCCACAGAGAAAGCCAGGAGGGATGTGAAGGCATATGAAAAGCAAGTAAATGATTTTCTTAGAGCAACGGCTAGTCTAGAGGGGGAACTACTACAAACAGAGCCGCAGCTGAGTAGTAAGAGACAAGAAATTACGGAGACCGAAAGCCGAATCAACAAAGCAGCAGAGCAGGTGCGAGCGTTGCTCGGAAAACATGCTAGCCCAGAAAGCGAAGCGCAACTCGAAAAGCTGCGGGAGCATCTGTTGAGCCTGCAGGAGACGCTGGATGAAACTGTTGGTCGTCTGGATAGATGTCGAGAGAACGAAGCAACAGCCAAAGACGAAGCAGCACAAGTCAAGCGTGAACTCAGCGTATTGGAATCAGAACTGTCAGCCGCACTACATCATCTGACGGAATCAAAGAACGAAGCCAAAACTTTAAAAAAAGAACTGGACAGGCACTCAGAGCTATCAGTCGTCAAGGCAGAGCTAAAAAACCAGAACGAGGCGAAAGAAGAATTTGAGGAGAATCGCCGCCGCCGCGACGGTGAGAGCGACGCGCTATCAAAAGCTAAGGATGAGTTAGCTGACTGCTCTAAGTTGTGGGAGGCCTTGACTGGCAAGGAAAACTCACTGAAAGAAACCTGTGACAAACTCACACGAGCCGTCGACCAAGCCAGAGCAGCGCTCGTTTCGGATTTCCCCGACTTGAAAATTGACACTCTTGGGGCCGGTCGCGATCCGGCAACCCAATTAGAGCAGCGTGCGCAAGAGCTCGATTCTCGTCGTCACTCAACTCAAACTGAACTGCTGCGGTTGGAAGAACAGCTCAAAACTCTTGAGGGTCAAATCGAACGCGCGACCGAGATGCGTTCTCAAATGGAGCTGCATAAGAGCCAAGCGGCAGTCGCTCGTGATCTTGCTCTCGCACTTCGAGGAGATCAGTTTATCGCCTTCATCCAAGCCGAAGCCTACCATAGGCTGGCCCAAGACGGCTCAGTCCATTTGGACTCGCTTAGCTCAGGCCGTTACTCGTTTGACTTCGACAAAGATGAATTTGTTGTTGTGGATCACTGGAATGCCGATGAGCCTCGACCAGTTGCCACTTTAAGTGGAGGGGAATCCTTTTTGGCTTCACTTGCACTTGCTTTGGCATTGGCCGAGGGTTTGTCAGGGCTTAGCCACGGACGGAGTCGATTTGCGCTCGAATCCCTGTTCCTGGACGAGGGCTTTGGTTCGCTGGATCCCGAAACGCTGGATGTCGCGATTCAGGGCGTTGAAACGTTGGGTTCCCCCGACCGACTGGTCGGCATCGTTTCGCATATTCCAGAATTGGCTGAACGAATGCCAGGACGCATTTCTGTACGGAAGGCCGTTGGTGGAAGCTCGATTGAGGTAACTTAGTGACGAATTACCGGGATTCATTGGCTTCTTTTTAATCGTTGCAGTTGCGAGCAGTACCGGGTGGAGGGCTCTGGGTTCAATCCCCACACGCCTATCATTTTGTTGAGGAAAACGCTCTATACCTCTTCCACTCATTTTGCCCTGCAAAATCTGAATTTCTTTCTTTTGTAACGCCACGGTGTTGGTGGTCCAGATACGATGGCTGACTATTTGCCATTGCGAGTTTTTATGAATTACACCCCAGCGATTAACGGTGAGGCAGGAAGGTTTCGAGGGACGCTCTAGTACTGCCAATGCTGCGGGAGCAGGGAATTGGGTTTGGGCAAAAAATCATGCGTACAGCGTCGCCGAAGATATCAAGAATAGTCAAGCTGGCGGGAACCATTTCCATTGGCTAGGCACCCATCGGTTGCAGCCATTCGGAGTTGTGCTCCTCCGCATAATGCTCTTATCGTTCTTAAGAGGTCCGCCACCAGGCGAGGGATAATACGTCGCCATAGTGTAGAGTTATGAGTAAGTCTATGGGCCAAGATGATAGAATGTTTTGTCAAGGCGATTGACTCCATTGGCTAATCGTCATATTGTCCGTCGTTGAGACTGGCTTAGCGTCTATCGTGTTTTGGCGCTCACGTCATTATCTGCTTGCACGATAGGTTGATAAAGCGGCCTAGTAGATTTTGAAGGGGGTTTTTATGCGCAAAAACGTTGTGATTGGAGTGCTGGTCCTCGCGATTATTGTCGTTATTGCTTATTTGGCGCTCAGAAACCCCAACCCTCCTCCACCTCGTACTCACGTAGTCATTGCGCAAGCAGCTAAGACGCTTCTGTACCTACCTCTCTATGTCGCCCAAGATCGGGGCTTCTTTGAACGAGAGAATCTAGAAGTTGAAATCACGACCGCTGGTGGCGATTCACAAGCGTTCGCGGCCTTGGCAAGTGGCCAGGCACAATTCGCTCAGGGTGACCCCGCCTTCGTAGCGATCTCACATGAGCGTGGAGGGCCGGGAATAGTTGTAGCAAGCGTCTTGGATCGCGTTGCGTTCTGGGGGGTTTCGTTTGACCAAAAGCTGCAACCCTTCACTGATCCAAAAGGTTTTAAGGGTCTCACGGTAGTTACCTACCCAGAACCGAATACCGCTTACGTTGTTCAGAAAAGTTTGCTGGTTAAGGCAGGGCTGAAGCTTGGTGTCGACTCCAAGATCACACAGGCTGCTTTCGGAACTGAGCTTGGTCCTCTTCAGGCAGGACAAGCCCAGATCGCCGTTTCCATCGAGCCGGTTGTATCTCAGGCAGTTGCTAAAGGTGCGCATGTCGTTTTTTCCTATCCAGACGCTTGGGGACCATTCTTGTTGACAGGTGTTATGACGTCGGAAGATTTTGCTGGGAAAAATAGTGCCACTGTTCAAGGATTCGTCAGTAGCTACGAACGAGCGCTACGTCTGATTCGAGAAAGGCCCGATATTGCAGCCGCAGTGGGGCGAAAGTATTTCCCCGAGGTTGATGGAGCCGTAATTGATTCCGCATTAGCGAGGCTGACCAGCCAAAAGGTATTTCCCGAGCATGCCAAGGTCAACCTCGAATCTTGGAGAGCCGTTTTACAACTCCGAGTTGGAGTTGGCGATTTGAAGAGCGTTAATCACGACGCTCTAGTTAACGACACTTATGGATCTACGGCTCTCTCACTGCCGAAATGACGGACATTGTCGGAGTTGAAGTTCGGAATCTAACGAAAACCTTTTGTCTACCCAACGGTGGTCATCTTCGAGTTTTTGACAACCTAAACCTGGATTTCGAACAAGGTTCCATCACTTGTATTGTTGGTCCCAGTGGATGTGGTAAAACCACACTTCTGAATATTATTGCCGGACTTATTCCCCCCGACAATGGCAATATTCGTTTTTCGATACCAGGATTCGACGACACTCACGCCATCGGTTATATGTTCCAAAACGACCGCTTGCTTCCGTGGAGAAATGTCTTTCAAAACGTGTTACTAGGCGTGGAAGTTGTTCATGGGAGGAAATCGAGTTTCAGAGATGAGGCAAAATCCCTGCTTGACACCTTCGGTCTTAGCGAGTTCGAACATGCTTGGCCGGCAGAATTGTCAGAAGGGATGAAGCAACGGGCGGCCTTTGCGCGAACACTGCTAGTGCATCCGAAGCTCCTTCTATTAGACGAGCCTTTTTCAAGTGTCGACTACGAGGTCCGCCTGCAACTTGAAAACGTCCTCTTGAGGCGATGCCTAGATGAGAACACTACAGTGTTAATGGTTACTCACGATTTGGAGGAGGCCATTGTCCTTGGCAAACAAATCTTTGTACTTAGCCCACGCCCAGCACGACTGATGGATTCGTTGGTAATCGAAGAGCCGCTCGATCAGCGCGAGGCTTTACAAATGAGACGGTCCAAAGAGTTCGGTCTACGTCTGGGGAAACTCGCTGCGCAAGTACTTAAGAGTTAATAATGAAAAATCAGTGGCGACGTATTACTGTTTGGGTCTATGGCGCGCTACCGTTAATCCTGTTCTTTGCTGCTTGGTATCTTCTTACTTCAGGAAGTGAACGCCGCACCTTTTTCTTTGGTTCACCCTATTTGTATGTGGTTAGTTTTCTCAATGGGATTCTGACAGGCAGCTTGCTGAAAGACACTCTCGTGACTGGGTCCGAGGCTGTGATCGGATTCTTGATCGGCAATGTCACCGGAGCGGTAGCGGGTTTTATGCTCTGGAAATCGCCCAGGACTTCGCGTGCGTTGAGGCCGTACATCATATTATTAGGGTCCGCCCCTCTGTTTGCCTTCGCCCCAATCATTATCATTTGGTTTGGTACTGGCTTTTTTGCGAAGGTTGTTGTTGCTGTACTCTCAACTGTGTTCGTGGCCCTAATGCAAGCCTTTAATGGGGCCGAACAAGCCGATCCTACTCTTGCTGAACTTATACGAAGTTTTGGCGGAAATGAGAATGTGGTGTTTCGCAAAGTCGTAATTCCTTCTTCGCTTGTTTGGGTTATTGCGGGCTTTCGTCTAAACGTAGGACTCGCTCTTTTAGGTGCATTTCTAGGAGAGTACATCAGTTCAGAGGCTGGTCTC